>Ga0224497_10002762_pt1 | contig 10228 bp, 10 predicted proteins | sample SF_Jul11_sed_USG_4_FD_167970 | JGI IMG/M metagenome (GOLD analysis project Ga0224497, IMG submission 167970) | Sediment microbial communities from San Francisco Bay, California, United States - SF_Jul11_sed_USGS_13 | ecosystem: Environmental > Aquatic > Marine > Sediment | place: USA...
CGACGTTCGCCTCCGGATGGATCGCGACCCGGACCGCCTGGATCGGGAGCCGAGGTTCTCCCCCGCCGCCGGCTCCGGTTGGAGTCGTCCGATCCTTCGCGCCGACCTCACGACCTCGAACGAATGCCAGATTCCGCCCGTGCTTCCCTTGTTGAACGAAAGCATGGGGCCATGCCCGCCCCGCCTCTCGGACGCCGGCCTTCGTCCCCTTCACCGTCCCGACGGAACCGAGCGTTACCGTCCGCGAATAGATAATGATCGTGACGTGAGGATGGGACCGATTCGCGCCCCGCGTCCGGATCCGCCGCCCGATCGCGGTCGGCTTAATTTTCGTTAACGCAACGAGCGCCTTCTTGGCCCGCGGTTTGATATCGCGGCGGACCCGGTTCATAGCGACAAAAGCCGCGCCCCTCGCGATCCGGTCGCCGGACGCGAAGAGTCGCCGGATTTCCCGGTCGTCGATCTTGATCTCGGATCGCATAGCTAGAGCTCCTCGAGGAGGAGCTCGGAGAGACCGGACGCCGACGATGGGCGGATCGACTTCACGCGAAACGCCCGCCCGTCGCCGGGGATCGTGACGCCGACCCCGTGGACGATCGCCGGCACCCGCGCCGACTCCACGAGGACGAACGGACGGACCCCCTCGACCTTGAGAGACTCGCGATACGGGTCCGCGAAGACTGCCGGGATCTCCCCGACGCCGGCGATGGTCGCGAGACCCCAGTCCTCGAGGAACTCGTCGAGGATGCCGCCCAATGCGACCGGAACGACCGAGACGTCGAGGGAATCGGTTTGGGGAGGAAGAGCGTCGGAATAGTAGGGACCGCCGTCCCATTCGACCTTGAGTCTCGTCGGATAGACGATATCCGGAGTCCAGTCGGCACTCTCGAAGGTCCACGTCCAACCCATCCACGTCGGAGCGATCATGCCGTGACCCGGAGCGACGTTCCTCCACTCGTTAGAAAAGTCGACCCATGCTCCGTCGACGTACCGTTGAGGCTGGAGCGTCCCGAGGTTAATCGCTTCGTCGCCGTTCGCGATCGAGAACGAGCCGCGGAGAGCGAGCGAGAGCCCGACGGTTATCGTTAGGTCGTCGGTCGTCCACGTCGGAGGAGGAGGATTACCTCCCCTCTGCCACGAGACGGCCCCTATCTCCCAAGGCGCCATGCTCTCAAACCCCTAACCGGACTCGTCGTCTTAGACTTGCTCCAGAATTAACGCGATCATCCCCGCCCCGTCCGGCTGCATTCCGACGACCGTATAGCTCGTCCCACTTCGGACGACCGCCGTCCCATGCGCCGCGGAAGAGACGTCGGCTTCTCGACAGATAAGGACCGGAAGGTCCCCCTCGATATCGAGAGCCGCGGCGAACTCCTTGTCGAACATCCCGACGACCGGATTCCCGTCGACCGTTACATTCTCCCCGTTAAAATCGAGCTCGAGGAACTCGAGGAGATTCTCGACGAGAGCCACGCGGACGCCGTCCTACTTCTTGCCGCCGAACGTCGAGCCCGAGCTCGAGGTCGACTTCTTGCTCGTCGCTTTGTCTTTCGCGCTCGAGACGTATTCCGCCTTCCCGATCGCGACGAGCGTTTGGGCATCCCGCGCCGGGATCTCGAACTCGTCGCCCGGATGCCCCTGGAGGTTCGGCCCCGCTACCACGTTCCGGAGGATCCGGACCTTCTTCGTTACCGCCATGCTTTCCCCTTTCGCGCCGCGGACGAGACCCTCGCCGCGGCCAGTCGTGGATATCGCTCCCATGCGATCCGCCTCCCCTTCCGGAATAGCGGGAGGTCCGAAGACCCCCCGCTTCTACTCCGAAGACCTACCCTCGACCTATCAAGTCGTGTCGATATCCAGAGTCGCCGCGAACGATTCCGGACGGGCGACGTGGATGTCCACGTCCTGGAACCCGCGAACGTGGAGGTTCCCCTCCGCCGCGCTCGTCCACGGATCGGAGACGAGATCGAGCCCGGCCCACGTCAGAATCAAAAGGTCCGCGAAGTTTCCGTAGAACATCGCAGAGAGCGTCGACTCGAAATTGGATGGGACGTTGTTCGTCACGCCGACCGGGTATCCGTTCAACGGCTGATCGAACTCCGTCGAATCCCAGATAAACCGAGCGAGACCGGCGCTTCCCTTCTCGCGCTCCTTGAGATGCCGGCGGACCTTGGGGTTAGTCAGATACCAGAGCGTCCCCATATCCGCGTTGTCGATCGCGACCTCTTCCTCGAGCTTGATCACGTCCGCCCAATCCATCGCCGCACCGCCCGCGCCGGCGGTCGTCGGGACGAGCCCGATTCCTGCCGTATCCGCGAGCCCGTCCGGCTCGTTCGACCCCGCGCCCTTGATCGCGATCCCCTCGAGAGCGGTCGCGAACGAAGAGACGACGTCCTCCCGGAGGAGTCCCTCGATCGCCGGCGTCGTTTGCAGCAACATATGCCGCGTGACGTGGATATCGACCGACATCGTCTTGGGCGAACGTGTCGTAGCCGCGAACGTCGTCGTCGAGTCCTCGGTCGCCGCGCTGTCTTCGCCGATCCATTGGACCGTGGTCCCGGCGCTTCTCTTGGGCATCGAGACGTTACCGACGAGACCGTCGATCACCCTCGCGCCCATCTGAAGGAGGATCATCCGGTTATAGAGGACGTCGACGAACTCGTCCGCCCGGAGGTCGAGCCCGACGATCGGAGCTCCACCGGACGCCGCCGTGATCGCGGCCCGCGCCATTTTCTCGACCCGCTGTCTCGCCGACCATCGACTCCCACCGAGAACGTCCGGAGGAATCCACGAGCCGCGAGCATCCTCGCCGATCCGCTGCCCGAACGCGTCGGAGCATTCCTTCTCGAACGGAGCCTCGCGCCAGTCCTGCTTACCCTGCGCGAGGAGCATCTTCCGGAGCGAAAATTGCCCGATCTCGCGCTCCGTGAGACCGATCTTGGGATCCTCGTCGATTTGCGACCGGACGGCTTCCGCCGCCGGCATCGCGTCGAGGACGGATAGCCGGAACTGCTCGACGTCCGTTCCGTTCGCGACCGCCTTCTCGGCGAGCTCCCGGATCCCCGGCACCGTCTCGTAGCGTTTCTCCCAAGACCGAATTTCGCCGATCCTGGAATTCTCGTCAGTCCTCGCCGCCTTTCGGACTGCGTCGAGGTCGACCGGCTGCTCGACGACCTTCGCCCGCGCCGGCGTTTCCTGCGTGTTCTCTTCCAACGTCGTTCCCCTTTCCGTCGCTTCCGTCGTCGATTCGTCGGTCGATCCACTTCCCGCCCTCCACTCGACCGCGACCGACCTCGCGGAAGAGAGTATTCCTTCCATCGTTCGCCCGGGGCCGACCGTCGGGTCCGCCGGGATACTCGCGAACGTCACCTCGAGCGGAGTCCATCGAGTCGCGAGGACCCGCGGACGCTCGGACGCCGTCTTCTTGGATACGCCGAACCATCCGACCTCGACCTCGCCGTCCTCGACCGCTGCCGCCGGAAGAGGATCGAGCTCCCGGGCCTTGTCGATCGTATACATAAACGAAACGCCCTTGCGAATCCCGTCGCGGACATCCTGGTAGATTTCGAGAGCTTTCGGCGAGCTGCCGAACCGCGTCGTAACGCGAGCCCGGCGATCCGCTCCGATCTCCGGATCCTCCGTCACCCCGACGTGCTCCCGGATATCGTGGTTCACGAGAACCGCCGCCCCCGCGGAGAGCCTCGAGAGGTCCGCCGCGTCGGTATCGTGAGAGAGAATCTCGATCCCCCAACCCCGATCGACGCCGTATTCGCTCGAGAACGCGAGCCGGATCGACCGCGTTTCATCGTCGAAGGATTCGACCTCGACGCCCCGGCACTCGCGATACTGCGGCCCGAGGACTAGGTCCCTTCCCTTGAGTCCGTCCGGTCCTTCGTTCACGTTCCCTCCCCTTCCTCGTCGAGATAGTCGCGGAGCTCACGAGCTTCCGGAGATGCCGTCTGGATGGGCGAGATCCCTTCCGCCTCGAGTCGATCTTCTTCCTCCGCGATCTCCCGGAAGACCTCGAGAGGATCGCGCCCGTAGGTTTCTCGGATGTATTGAGAGCGCGAGCGGACCCGCTCGTTAATCTCGAGGATCGCCCGCTTCGTATCCTTGAGAGGCTCGACGAGGTCCCACGTCCGCGTAATCCACCGAGCGCCGGCGATAATCTTGTCGACCCGCTCCTCGAGCGGAGAGCTCCCCGCAATCCGGAGCTTCCCGGCCATAATCGCGAGAGGGATAAACCTCGCGAATACTGGACCGTGGAGCCGGCGTCTCAACCATCCCTGCTTATGTTTCCAGTCGTCGATATCCTCCATCCGCCCCGCTCGGATCGACGAGAACGTCACATTCGACCGATCGTTAGCGAGTCCCTCGTAACCGACTCCGAGACCGGACGCCACCCCGCGGAGAGCTCGCTCGACGAAGGACGCGTACTGTTCATGGGGATATGTCGGGTCGTAAGGCTCGACCGTCGTCCCCGGCGGGAGCTTCTCGCCGACGCCGGCCTCGATCTCGATCACGTCCGGGAGATGCTCCGGATCGTCGACGCCGATATCGCCCTCGACGTCGTCGCCCTCGTACTGCTCCCCCTGGATGAAAAAAGACTTTGCCGCACCGATCCGCGCCGCAATCATCGCCGCATCGTCGTAGCCGTCGAGCATCGCGAGCCGATAGAGAGCCGCCGCCATCCAAGGGATACCGCGGAGCTGCCCGACTTTCTCGGCAAAAAAGATATGCTCCATCTCGTCCGCCGGGAATCGGAGACGACGGACCGGAACGAACGATTGCCCATAGATCGCGGAGACCCGGCTCGGCTGGGAAACGTGATACGCGAGGACCCGCCCGGTCCGGTCGTATTCAATGCCGCCCCGGATCACGACGCCGTCGTCGAGATTAACGTCGTATTTGATGTCGACTAACTCCGGCTCGATAAGCTGGAGCCGGAAACCGAATGGACCTTGACCGGACCCGGAGACGCAACGAAGGAAGACCTCGCCGTCTTCCGCGACGCTCGAGATTATCGTCCGCTGGAAATCGAAAAAATCGAGACACTCCTCGACGTCGCAATTCTTCGGCTCGCTCGCCCACTCGAGCCAAGCGTCCTCGACCGCTGCATTTAGAAACTGGTCTGGTTCGTTCTCGTCCGGGGTCTTTACCGTCGATTGGAGCGCGATCCCGTTCGGACCAACGATGTTATTCACGACGATTTGGAGGAACCGCCGAGCGTATGGATTGTCGATCGCCTGCTTCCGGGAGATCGCCCGGATAGATCGGAGGTCGTTACGAAGACGGACGGAGACCGAACTCGGAGCGGTCGGCCAATCTGCCGTCAAGCGGTCGCGGCCCGCTGCCTTGAAACTATCCCGATCCCGGCGGAGAGCTCGGACCATCGCGGAGAGGTCGGTTATCTTCCGCTCGAGCGGACCCTGGTCCTTCTTGCGGCGGAGGAATCCGGGGAGTTTCATAGGAACCGGACCTTGACCGCGCTCGAGGTCGTTAGGCCCCGGCGAGCTCGCTCCCGGCGCACCTCGGCCCGGAGCCTCGAAGCATACTTCTCGAAGACCGTTTCGATCTCCGTCCAGGACATCCGCGTTATCGCCCGCCCGAGAGCCCCGCCGATACTGTATCCGGCTTGGTCCTGCGTCGCCTTCCCCTGGATTACCGTCTCGAGAGCCTCGAAGACAATCCGATTATGAGACCGGACGTCGTATCCGCTCGCCTGCGTCCGCGGATCGACCCGGACGTAAACCTCGCCGTGGTCGATCGTGTAGACCTCGCCGGCGAGTTCCGTTACGACGAGCGCCCACCCGTATCGAGTGTTATCGAGGAGAGTCGCGGTATCCGCTGCCGGGATCGTGACGAGCCAACGAGCATCGCCGTTGTCGACGATCGTCCCGACGTCGGTCGGAACCGTGACGTTGGTCGCGGTCGAGAGGAGCTCAAGGACGAGGGTATCCGCGGACGCGTCGTAATCGCCCTCCGGAACGTAGAACTTGAGCGTATCGCCGGCGACAAAAGAGTCCGGCATCCTCGAAACTGGATCGGCCATGCCCCACGCATACGGACCGCGACGTGGTAGCGCAAACCGTTATCGCTCGAGAGGTTCCCGCGAGGTCCCGAGAGGTCCCGAGAGGTCCCGAGATTCTACCGCCGGCGTCGAGGACGAGAGACCGCCGGACGCTTTCCGCCTTTCGCCGCGGAGAGAATCTTCCGGCGAATCTCCGGATAGCGTGGGCGGAGGAGCTGAACCGCCGCGTAAGCGTAGACCCGGCAGTCGAGCGCCTCGTCCCGCTTGCCGGACGGCTTTACCCACCGGAACTCCGGAAACCCTCGAGCGTAACGCGTCTGCCGGATGTTGCTCGTAAGCTGGTCGAAATAGCGATCGTCGTACCCGCGACCGATCGGGAAATGACAGAACGCCGGCTCCCCCTCGTCGCGGCGGAGCCTCGAATAGATCCGCGTCTTCGCCTCGTCGGTCCCCACGGTCCGGAGATCGACCGGGATCCGGTTCCGCTCCTTCATCGTCCGCGGGGTCGGCTTCTCCGTCACGACGGGCCGATTCTTGCCGGAGCGCCCCACGACCGCGAAGACCCCGCGCCCGCGCCGCTTCTCCGCGTACTGGTAGACCCGCTTCGTCAGATAGCCGGCGTCGACGCATATCTTCTTGACCCGGAGCCGAACGCCGAGCTCATGCTCCCACCGCGGACCGAGGATCCGGTCGTCGAGCTCCTTCCAAACGTGATCTTGGTCCGGATCCCCAGAGACGACCCCGAACTCGATCCCCCAAGACTCCTCACCCTCGCCCCAGCCGACGACCTCGAACTCGAGCCGGTCGACCTGGACGTCGACGCCGGCGGTTAAGCAAAGCACCCCCGCCGGGAGCTCCGCGGGATACTCCTCGCACCGCTCGAGGAGCGGATCGGACTGGAGCCGCTCCCCTTCCTCCTGGAACGACTCGCCGAGGACCGTGTTGACGAAGACCTTTTCACGCTCCCTCGATCCCTTCGCCCGCCCCTTTTGGAGCGCCGCGTCCGCCCACGAGAACCATCCAAGCGGAGAATAGAGCGCGGAGAGAGAGAATCCGACGGAGCGCCCGTCGCCCTTCGCGGTCGCCTTCCACCGACCCCCCTCGAGGATCTTCGGCTTAACCGACTCCGGCATCAGAATTCCGCATTCCTCACAAGCAAGCGCCGCCGTCTCCGGCTTCCCCTCTTCCCACCGGATATTGCGCCAGAGGATCGGAGCGAACGACCCGCACTCCACGCAGGGGACCTCGAAGACCCGCCGGTCCGTCTGGTCGATCGCCGCGTCGATCCTCGAGAACTCGGACTCCGTCGGACTCGAGACAATGAATATCTTACGGAGCGCCCCGAACGTCGCCGTCCGCTTCCGCCCGAGCTCGATCGCGTCGCCCTCGCCGTCGATATCTTGCTCGTAGCCGTCGACCTCGTCGAGGAACAGGAAACGGATCGGGACGGACTTCAACCCGACGGGAGAATTAGCGCCGACCATTACGAGAACCCCGCCGGCGAACTTCTTTTGTGTGATCGTGTTCTCCGCGTCCCGAGTCCGGGACGGCTTGATCCGCCGGCGGAGAGCCGGCGACCCCTCGATCATCGGACCGATCCGGAGCTTAGAACTCTGCTCGACCTTCTTTATCGTTTCCTGGACATACATCACCGGACCGGGACACGAGTCGATAATAAAGCCGAGCCAATTATCCCCGACCGACGTCCCGCCGACTTGGGAACCCTTCCGGAGGACGACCGTCTCGGCTGGATGCTCCGGACCGAGAGCGTCCATTATCTCGCGGAGATAGGGAGTCCTCGAGGTCCGCCACGGTCCCGGTTCGCGAGACTCCGCTCGAGTTAGGATTCGGTTCGCGTCTGCCCACTCGGAGACGGAGAGACGAGGCTCCGGACGGAGAGCCTCGATGACCGCCTCGAGGACGTCCTCGGTCGCGGCCACTAGCGGACGAACGTCGGACGCCGACCACCCCGGCATAGTGGACACGAGACCTCGCGCTCGATCTCCGTCCCCTCGAGGATAAGGACCCAACCATCCGGGACGGGCTCGCCGGAGGGTAACGGCTTCCGCTGCTTAATCGTCCTCGCGCCGAAACACCGTGGGCACCGTGGGACCTTGCCCGCGTCGCCGACCGTCATCACCCCGCCACCTCCCCGCCGGTTAATCGAACTCGAGCTCGAAAGACATAAACGGTCGGATCGTGTAAGTCCCCGTCCCGTTTGCGAACGTCTGGAGGACGTCCCCCGCGACGAACGTGTCGATCCCGGACGCCTGCGTAACCGGCGTCGCTTTAACGATCCCCGCGGCGGAGACGACGACCGCGCAAGATAGCGCGAGGACATCGTTGATACGGAGCTCGAAGGTCGTCGTTCCCGTGACCGAGTAGGACGTGATATTCGCTTGCCCGACGATCGCCGTGATCGAGCCGGCTCGGTGCATCGGAAAACCGATCGTCGACGAGCATGGCTGCGCCCCGCCCATCCGAAGATAAACCCCGCCCCCGCCGGCGGCGAAAGAACCATTCCTCGAGCTCGAGATATATTGCCGGAGACCTCCCGCCGCTCGGACGTTCGCGACGTCCGTCACATCCGCCGCCGTCTCGATCCCGTCGAGCTTCGTCCCGTCCGTCGCGACGTCCCGCCCGTCGACCGTCCCCGTTACCTCGATATTCGCCGTCCGGAAATCCGACGCGAGCGTTCGGACGAGACCCGTCCCCTTGCCGGCGAGATATAGGTCGATGTCCGTATCGTCGCCGGTCGCCGAGATCACCGGACCGGATAGCGTCGCCGCGTTTCCGATTGTGATCTCGTTCACCGCGGCGCCGTCTTCCGAAAACTTGAGAATCTCCCGCGTCCCGTCCCCAAGAACATTCCCGTTTACGTCGAGCATTCCGCCGAGCTGCGGAGTCGTATCCTCGACGACGTTCGCGAGATGCCCCGCGCCGGGAATCTGAGCGTCGACGTATGCCTTTACCGATCGTTGGCTGGGAATCCGCCCCTGGTCGGATGCCGCGAGAGCCGGATCGTTGAGCATCATCGACCTAACGATCCGCTTTACGTCTTCGGGTCTCAAGTCTCGCCCCCTATCTTGCTCCGTGATTCCTCGACCGCCGTCTCGAGCGCCGCGACGATCTCTGACTCGATCTTCGCCGCGATCGCCCCCATATCCTCGAGCGCCAAAACATCCGCCGCGACCCGCTGCCCGATCGCGAGGAGCTGGTCCCGTAGCGTCCTGTGTATCTCGGAGAGACGAGGACGGAGAGCCGCGAGGTCGACCGAGCGCCCCGTTTCTCGGTCCAGCTTATTCCGCCGGAGCGCGACCTCGAGCGTTTCCTTCTCGATCTTTTGCGCGAGGAGCGACCCCGTCGACGATAAACCCGACTCACCTCGCCCCGTCGACTTGCGCGGCCTTCGCGCTGGGTCGCTCCCCTCGATCCACGCCCGATCTGCATCCTCCGGCGTTATCTTGCCGTCCGCGTTCCGCTCGATCCGCCCGTCGCGTAAAGCCTTTTGAACGGCACCGGGAGAGCACCCCACGAGCCCCCGCTCCCGTCGCCAAGTCGCATACCCGCGGACCGATAGCCCTCGCGCCTTCTTGCTCTTCGCCGGCGTCCGCTTTCGATTCTTTGGAGCCGGCGGCGACAAGTTATCCCCTCGACCGCGTCCGCGTCGTGGACATCCGACGCACCTCGAGGAAGAGCTCGAGCTCCTCCGCCTCGTAGAACACCCGGCCTCCGAGCTTGAGAAAGTCCGGCCCACCCCCGCCGACGCGAAGGTTCGCGAGCGTCTTCCGGGAAAGACGGAGCCGGCTCGCCGCTTCCCTCGTCGTCCTCAATGTTCCAATCTTCTTCCGTCGCATCATCCACCCCCGGAAAGTTGACCTCCATCGGTCTTTCCTTCTCCGCTTCCCGTTGGTAGCTCCTACCCGACCCGCGTCGTTAACCATACGATCGCGGCGACGATCAAGACCGCCGCGGCGAGGATCCCGGCGGCGATAAACCCGGCGGCCTTCCTCACGACGAACCCTCCGACGCCGCCGCCTGCATCCGCTTAACCGCTTCCCGCCGCTGCCGGCTCGTCTCCGTCGGTCCGAGATCCCCTGGAACTCGCCCGTTCGGCCTTAGTATCTCGCCCATCCGACCTCCCCCTCGATTATTGAATCCACTCGACCGGAGTCGGTCGAGGAAGATGGAGCCACC
>Ga0224497_10002763_pt1 | contig 10224 bp, 5 predicted proteins | sample SF_Jul11_sed_USG_4_FD_167970 | JGI IMG/M metagenome (GOLD analysis project Ga0224497, IMG submission 167970) | Sediment microbial communities from San Francisco Bay, California, United States - SF_Jul11_sed_USGS_13 | ecosystem: Environmental > Aquatic > Marine > Sediment | place: USA: California...
ACGGCTTTATCGGCTCGTACCCGAACAACGGCATGGCCGACGACGGAGCGGTCAGCGTCATCGATCACGTCGGCATCGGCGTGCCGGACGTTGCCGCAACGGTCGAGCTTGCCCGCGAACTCGGTGGAGAGATTCGCACAGAGCCGCAACAAGGAATTACCGCGCCTGTCATTGCGCACATCACCGATCCCTGGGGTGGTCGTTTCGAGCTGCTGCAGGACGACGTCTACACGGGCGTCAACCATATCCATTTATATGCTTCGGACGCCGATGCGATGCGCGACTGGCTTCTCGAGGTCTTCGGCGGCGAATACAACGAAGCACGCGGCCAGGGACGCTTTCACGCAATCCTTTACGACAGTGTTTGGTTTTTGATCAGTCAGGCAGAGCAACAGCGTTACGCGAGCCGCTACCGCACGACCGACCACATCGGTTTCCGCGTCCCGTCGCTCGACGAGACGTGGGAAGCATCGACCGCCACGGGCTACGAGCCGTATTTGCGGCGCGCAAACCCGCCCGGTGGCGACCTGATGTTCATCGAGGGTCCCGACGGGCTGCACATCGAGCTGACGGAGCCTGCGCCCTGACTGAGCGCAGATAGGCTGTTCGAGCCGGCACGCTTCGCGTCCGGCTCCAAACCAGGGACGGTTATTCGCCGGCGAGGAAAATCCTGCCTGTCTCGGGCGAGCAGCCGCCCTCGGGCATGCGCGTGCCGCAGTGGATGATCCGGCCGCCTTCGCGCGCGAGCGCACCGAAGTTACGCCCGTCTCGCAATGGATTGAGGTTCACGTTGATGATCGTGCCGACCGGAAAGGCGTCGATCGTGACACCACGGCGTGCAATCTGAGCCGCCGGACCCGTCTCGATGCCCCAGGCCACGGGCTCGCCGTTCTCGTTCAACATCACCTCGCCATCATCTCCTAGCACCTCGAAGATGAGCTGCGCGTGATTCGCGCCCGGAATGAACTGCCTGAGCTTGCCTGTGAACGTGCGCGTCGTGCGCGAGTCGTACATCGCAAACGAGTGATGCGATTGCGCTGGCGCGGCCAGCAACAAGCCACTCAACGCCGCGGCAATCAGTAACGCGCCCCAGCGCTGGCTTCGATTCAATTCGTTCGTCGATCTCATGACTTGCCTCTCGCCGTCGTCGGCATGGCTACTCGGCCGGACGCTCCCAACCCTGCTCGAAATGCTGTTCCCAGTTCTTCGCCCACGGTCGGCTGTAAAAATCGATGTAATCCTCGTCCAGAAAGATTCGCTGTGTGGGCCGGCCGTCCGGCCCATTGAGGATCTGGCTCATCGTGCGGCATTCGATGAACGTATACCGTTGCTCGGGATCTGACGGCTCGGCGGTCGCGTTCCATGGCGTGACCGTATGCAGCGGCTGCATGAATGCTTCCTCGTCGTAGAACGTCGCCTCGACGATGAGTCCGTCACCAGCCTCGTTCGGACGAATGACCTCGATGATCTCCAGCGAGCTGCTGAACTCGAACATCGAATGCGACAGCGTCCAGCCTTGAACGTTCGCCGTCCACGCGACGAGCGTGTCGCCGTGCCAGAATCCGACGGTCTCACCATACCACTGCGGCACGAGCTGGGCGTGCTCGGCACCCGTGAGGATTTTGCGGATGAAATTGTCGGCGACGCCGCTCAGAAATTGCACCTGATTCGGTGTGACGAGCACCTCGATGTCGCGGATCGCAAACTCCGACCACCAGCGCATGAGGCCTTCCGGATAGCAGAACGACGCGTTCCACTGCGGCGAGTTGCTCACGGCCTCGTGATAATTCATTTGCGTCATACGCGCGCGATACTCGGGCGTGAGTAACGAGATCATCGTCGCCGTCTGTAGATTGCGGCCGTAGATCCACTGCTCCTCGCGCGCGCCACGCACGTACCAGCCGTCCCAGGCCGGGGCCGTGTCGCGGGTATGCTGCGTCGGGCCGCCATCGGCCTCGGCTCGCTCGCGTAGCGCCGCGTAATGCTCGGCCGCGGTCGCGTAGGCGGTTGGGCTGATGATGTCTTCGACGTCGCGATCGAGCGTGCAGTCGCCCCACTCGCCGATGCGCTCGTCGCGCCACATATCTGTGAGCTGGCGCGGTGTGTTGCAGCGCGCATAGCGCGGATCCGTCCAAAGCTCGCGGTCGAAGTAAAAGTTCTCGGTCGTGAAGAGGTCCACGGCCAGCGGCGTGGTACCGGCGGGCGGCTGTTGTGCAATGGCCGTGCCCGCAAGCACGATTGCAGCTACCGTCGTCACGGTCGATCTGAGCCAAAAAACCTGCAACGCTTGTCCGCCCCCTGCACCCGGCATCCAATGAATCACCCGAAAACTATAGCACCCGCGCAACGGCGCCGGTAATCGGGCCGGCACAGCTCATAGAGACAATACGCAACGCCACACAGCGCTCGGAAGGTTCTGTTATCGTTGCCGGCACGCACCCGCAGAAGTTCAGAAACGCTCTCATGACCGCACCCGAGTCCGAGCATTCCTCACACTGCCGCCACGCGCATCACGACGAGCCGCACCTGCGGACCGCTGCGCAGGCGACGTACACGTGCCCGATGCACCCCGAGGTGATACAGCAAGGCCCCGGCGACTGCCCGAAGTGCGCTATGGCGCTCGAACCGGTCGTGCCGACGGGACTTGGCGTAGCAACGCGTTGGATCTGCCCGATGTGCCCGAGTGTCGGTGAGCCCGAGCCTGGCAGCTGTCCGCACTGCGGCATGGCGCTCGAGCGTTCATCGCCGGTACTCGCGACAACGAAGACGCAATGGACCTGCCCGATGCATCCGGAGATCGTCCGAGACGGGCCCGGCGACTGTCCAATCTGTGGCATGGCCTTAGAGCCGACGACGGTCAGCGTCGAGCAGCCCGAGGATCCGGAGCTCGCGGATATGACGCGCCGATTCTGGTTCGCGGCCATGTTGAGCGTGCCGGTCGTGCTGCTCGCCATGGGCGACATGTTGCCTGGCCAGCCGATCTCCGCGCTGATCTCGTCGCGCTGGCGCGCACTGCTCGAGCTCGCCCTGGCTACACCCGTGTGCATCTGGTCGGCATGGCCATTCTACCTGCGCGCCGCGGCGTCCGTGCGCAACGCCAGCCCTAACATGTTCACGCTGATCGGGCTCGGCGTCAGCGTCGCCTATTTATATAGTGTCGTCGCGACGTTGCTGCCTGGCGTCTTTCCCGACTCGTTTCGTCATGGCACGGGCGAGGTTGCCGTCTATTTCGAGGCCGCCACCGTCATCGTCACGCTGATCCTGCTCGGTCAGGTGCTCGAGCTGCGCGCCCGCGGTCGAACGAGCGCAGCGGTCCGTGAGCTGCTCGAGCTCGCACCGAGCATGGCGCGGATCCTGCACGACGATGGCAGCGAGGCGGACGTGCCGCTCGATCGCGTAGCGGCCGGAGACAAGTTGCGTGTGCGCCCTGGCGAAAAAATTCCTGTCGATGGCATCGTCCTCGAAGGCACAAGCACCGTGGACGAGTCGATGGTCACGGGCGAGCCAGTTCCCGTGAGCAAGGCGCAAGGCGACAGCGTCGTCGGTGCGACGATCAACGGCACGGGGGCACTGACGATGCGCGCCGAGAAGGTCGGCGCGGACACGCTACTCGCGCGGATTGTACAGATGGTCGCCGAAGCACAGCGCAGCCGCGCACCGATTCAGAAGCTTGCCGATGTCGTAGCCAGCTATTTCGTGCCGGCCGTTATCTTGGCGGCGGTCGTGACGTTCGCAATCTGGGGCACGATCGGGCCGGAGCCGCGCATGGCCTACGCGATCATCAACGCCGTCGCCGTGCTCATCATCGCCTGCCCGTGCGCACTCGGACTCGCGACACCGATGTCGATCATGGTCGCGACGGGCAGGGGCGCAACGCTCGGCGTGCTGTTTCGTAACGCCGAAGCCATCGAGATCATGCGCAAGGTCGATACGCTCGTCGTCGACAAAACAGGGACGCTGACTGAAGGTAAACCGAAGCTCGTCACGGTATTGCCCGCGGTAAGCGTGGATGAAGCCGCCCTGCTCCGTCTTGCGGGCACACTCGAGCGCGGCAGCGAACATGCTCTGGCTGCGGCGATCGTTGCCGGCGCGCTGGAGCGCGGTGCGAAACTCGGGGAGGCCATGGATTTTCAATCCGTCACAGGCAAGGGAGTCGAAGGTCACGTGGACGGCATGACCGTTGCGCTCGGCAACCGCGCGCTCATGGAAGACCTTGGGATCGAGTTCGGGGACTTGCGCGAACAGGCAGAGACGCTGCGCAGCGAGGGACAGACCGTCATGTTCGTCAGCATCGACGGGCGCCCAGCCGGTTTGCTCGGCGTGGCCGACCCGATCAAGACGAGCACGCCCGAAGCAATTCAAACACTGCGCCGCGAAGGCCTGCGCATCGTCATGCTGACGGGCGACAGCGCAACGACGGCCCAGGCCGTGGCCGAGAAGCTCGGCATCGACGAGGTTATCGCCGAGGTGCTGCCCGAGCAGAAGGTTGCCGCCATCAAGCGGCTGCAGCTCGATCGCACCGTCGCCATGGCCGGCGACGGTATCAACGATGCGCCGGCGCTGGCGCAGGCCGACGTTGGGATCGCCATGGGCACGGGCACGGACATCGCTATGGAGAGCGCTGGTGTCACTCTCGTCAAAGGTGACTTGTTGGGTATCGCGCGTGCGCGGGCGCTGAGCCGGCGCACGATGAGCAACATCAAGCAGAACCTGTTCTTCGCCTTCGCCTACAACAGCCTCGGCGTGCCAATCGCGGCAGGTGTTCTCTACCCGTTCATCGGACTACTGCTGAGCCCGATGATCGCCGCTGCAGCCATGAGCTTGAGCTCGGTCTCCGTCATCACGAACGCGTTGCGGCTCAGAACGGCGTCGATCTAAGACCTCTCGGCGCTCGTCAACGACGGAATTCGCCGGGTAACGTCTCCGCGAACAGCAAGCAAGCGAGGCTCTGATCGGTGAGCGCGAATCCGTCAGCCACTGGGCCTGGCGAGCGAGCATCGGCCGTCGAGCACACGAGATGCCACGCGCCGCGCTTGCCGACGCGCGGCAGCTCGAATTGCAGGGGCTCGCGAGTCGGATTACAGATGACGGCAACGGCCTGAACGTCGTCGGCAACGAAGCGCTTGCGGCGCGTATCGCAAATCATCATGGTAATCGCGGCGTCGTCTCGCCAGTCGTCTGCGGCAAGCCGGCGCCCATCCGGAGTGAGCCAATCGATGTCGGGGTACCCGGCCGCATTTCGCGTGCGTCCGTGCAGATGCCGGGATTGGCGCAGCAGCGGTAGGCCGCGGCGCAAACGGATCAACGTCTGCACCTGAGCGAGAAACTCGGGGTCCCGATCCAGGCCCGCCCAGTCGATCCAACCTGTCTCATTATCCTGCGCATAGGCGTTGTTGTTACCGGCTTGAGAGTTACCGATCTCGTCGCCCGCAAGCAGCATCGGCGTACCCTGCGATAGGAGCACGGTTGCGAGCATATTGAGCCGCTGACGCCGGCGAATCGCGTTGATCGCCGCATCGTCGGTCTCCCCTTCCACACCGTAGTTGCTGCTGTAGTTATGCTGATGGCCGTCGCCGTTGTCCTCGCCGTTGGCCTCGTTGTGCCGGTGCTCGAAGCTGACGACGTCGGCCAGCGTGAATCCGTCGTGCGCCGCGACGAAGTTCACCGAGGCCCACGGGCCGCGGCCGCTGAGCTCGAACTGCTCGGCCGACCCGAGATAGGCATGCGCGAGATCGCCGAGCTTTTCGGGGTCGCCGCGCCAGTACTGGCGCACCGTGTCGCGATAGCCGTCATTCCACTCGGCCCACGTGCGCGGAAAATGGCCCAGCTGGTAACCGCCCGGACCGATGTCCCAGGGCTCGGCAACGAGCTTGACCCCGCCCAGCACGGGGTCTTGCCCGAGCTCGAGGAAGAACACGTGCTCGCGTTCGTAGCCCGTCGCAGTTCTACCGAGGATCGGCGCGAGATCGAAACGAAAACCGTCCGCACCCATCTCGGTCATCCAGTAGCGCAAGCTCGCCAGGATCAGCTCGCGCACTTGCGGCTGGTCGATGTTCAGCGTGTTGCCGCAGCCTGTGTCGTTGATGTATTGGCTCGGGTCATCCGGAAGCACGCGGTAATAGCTAAGGTTGTCGATGCCGCGAAACGACAGCGTCGGGCCGAGCTCGCTTCCCTCCGCCGTATGGTTGTAGACGACGTCCAGAATCACCTCGAGGCCCGCATCGTGGATCGCGTCGATCATCTCGCGGCAGTCCGAGATGCCGGTGTCCAGATACCGAGGCTCGGGAGCGAAGAAGGCGATCGTGTTGTAGCCCCAGAAATTGCGCAAGCCTCGGACCTGCAGGAACTGTTCGTCGAGATAGGCCTGAATCGGCATGAGCTCGACCGTGGTAATACCCAACGCCTTCAGATAGCGCAGCACGTCACCGTTGCGCATGCCGGAGAACTTGCCACGATCCGCAGCGGGCATCTTCGGATACCGCATCGTGAAACCGCGCACGTGGGTCTCGTAGACGATTGTCTCGGCCCAAGGGACGCGAATGCGATCGCGCGGCCGCGGCTGCTCGCCGACGACCACGGACTTGGGCACGTATGGCGCGCTGTCCGTCGTGCTCATGCGGGCGCCATCACTCGCATGCGCCGCATCGTCGAAGCCAAAGACCGCCGGAGACCAGCGCATCGCTCCCGCTAGCGCCTTGGCGTACGGGTCGAGCAGCAGTTTATTCGGGTTGAAGCGGTGTCCGGCAGCGGGATCGTACGGCCCATGGACGCGAAATCCGTAACGCTGGCCGGGTCGGCAACCAGGTACATAGCCGTGGAAGACACCGTCGGCTTGGGCCGGAAGCGTATAACGCGCGGTCTCGCGATCAGTTGCATCGAGCAAGCAGAGCTCGACGGCTTCGGCATGGCCGGAGTACAGCGCAAAATTGACGCCTTCGCCATCCCAGCTCGCGCCAAGCGGCTCATGACTGCCGGGCAGGATCACAGCTCGACCGGGTCCAGCTGCCAGATCTCCCGATTGTAATCTCGCATCGTGCGGTCAGTGGAGAATCGTCCCGATGCGGCCGTATTCAGGATACTCATGCGCGTCCAGCGCGGGAGGTCGAGGTACGCGAGCTCGGCGCGCCGTTGCGTGTCGACGAAGGAGCGAAAATCCGCCGCTGTCATCCACGGATCGTGCGGATTCTTGATCGCGTGCAGGATCGCTTCCATGATCCCGGCCTCTACGCAATTGAAATCGCCGTGCTCGAGGCGCTCCATGACACGCAGCAAGCCTGGGTCGCCACGAATGATCCCCTCGGGATCATAGCTCTGGCGCAGAACCTCGATTTCCTCGACGGTCAGACCGAACAGGAAGAAGTTCTCGTCTCCGACGGCCTCACGGATCTCGATATTGGCACCGTCGAACGTGCCGATCGTCACGGCGCCGTTCATCATGAACTTCATGTTTCCGGTACCCGAGGCCTCTTTGCCAGCCGTGGATATTTGCGCCGACAGATCCGCGGCCGGGCAGATCACCTCCATCGTCGAGACGTTGTAGTCGGGCACGAAGACGAGCCTGAGTCGGCCCTCGGTATCGGGATCCGCATTGATGACGCGCGCGGTTTCGTTGATGAACTTGATGATGTTCTTCGCCATGAAGTAGCCGGGCGCCGCCTTTCCGCCGACGATGATGGCCCTCGGAGGGCTATCGGCTGCTTCGCCCCGTTTGATGCGATCGTAGAGGTGGATCGCATGCAGACAGTTCAGTAACTGGCGCTTGTACTCGTGGATGCGCTTGACCTGCACGTCGAACAGCATATCGGCATGCAATGCGATACCGGTCCTCGACTCCACCAGTGCCGCAAGCCGCCGTTTGCCCGCGAGCTTCGCGGTGCGCCAGCGTTGCTGGAAATCCGCATCGTCTGCGAGCGGCTCTAGCTCACGCAAGCGCTCGAGATCCGTGACCCAAGCATCGCCGATCCGATCCGTAACCAGCCCCGAGAGCGCGGGGTTGCAGGCGGCGAGCCAGCGCCGCTGTGTGACACCGTTCGTCTTGTTGTTGAACTTCTCTGGCCAGAGCTCGGCGAAATCGCGGAACAGGCCCTCTCTGAGCAGGCGTGAATGAAGCTCGGCGACGCCGTTGACCGAGAAGCTGCCGACGATCGCCAGATAGGCCATACGAACAACCGGATGATCGCCCTCCTGGATCAACGACATCCGTCCGACTCGCTCGAGATCCCCCGGCCAGCATTGCTCGACCTCTGCGAGAAACCCGGCGTTGATCTCGTAAACGATCTCCATGATCCGTGGGAGCATCTGGGACATCATCTCGACCGACCAGCATTCGAGCGCTTCGGGCAACAGGGTGTGATTCGTATAAGCCATGACCCGCCGCGTGATGACCCAGGCATCGTCCCAGTCGAGCCCATGCTCATCGACGAGCAAACGCATGAGCTCAGGTACCGCGATCGCCGGATGCGTGTCATTGAGCTGATAGCAGTTTTTCGCCGCGAAGTGCTCGAAGTGATCTCCGTGGCGCTCGGTCCATTGGCGCAGCGAGTCCTGCAAGCTCGCCGACGCGAGAAAATACTGTTGGCGCAGGCGCAGGCCCTTGCCACTTTCACTGGCATCATTCGGGTAGAGCACCATCGTGATGTTCTCGGCGTCGTTCTTCGCCGCGACCGCCTGCGTGTAACTGCCCGCATTGAACTCGTGCAGATTGAATTCGTCCGTGGCCTTGGCGGACCACAGGCGCAGTGTATTCACGATGCCGTTTCGGTAGCCGGGTATTGGAACGTCGAACGGCACGGCGAGGACCGGCCGGGTATCGACCCAGCGCGTCTGTTCATTGCCGTGCTCGTCTGCGTAGACCTCCTTGCGCCCGCCGAAGGTCACGGTCTGGGCGAGCTCGTAACGCTCGATCTCCCAGGGAAAGCCTGCGCGCAGCCACGGGTCGGGCTCTTCGATCTGGTGACCATCGTCGATGCGCTGCCTGAACATGCCGTACTCGTAACGGATACCGTAGCCGATCACGGGCAACGACAGCGTTGCGCAGCTGTCGAGAAAACACGCGGCGAGCCTACCGAGTCCGCCGTTGCCGAGACCCGCATCGTGCTCGCTCTCGAAAACCGAGGCTAGATCGACGCCGAAATTTTGTAGCGCGGCTTCCGACTTGTCCTCGACGTCGAGATTCAGCAACGCATTCTTGAGCAGCCTGCCCATGAGGAATTCCAGCGACAGATAGTGGACGCGGCGCTGATACGATCGCTCGACGGCGACCGTCGATTGTATCCAGCGATCCATGAGACGATCGCGGACGGCGTAGACGAGCGCTTCGTAGACGAAGGGCGACGCCTTGTGGATAGCGCGCCGGCCCAGCGTGCGGCTGAAGTAACGCACGAAGTCCTCGAGAATTGCCTCAGGACCCATTTCCGACGCCGGCGCCCGCGTGAGCATGATAGCGCCGGTGTTGTTCGATTCGCGGTGATCTGCTGACATGCGCTCTCTCAGCTCGGGGCTACGGTCGGACTCAGCATGATCGTCGCCAGCGGCGGCAGCGTGAGGCGCAACGAGTATGCCCGACCGTGCAAGGGCTCGGCCAACGCTACGACCGATCCCTGGTTGCCGAGCCCGCTGCCACCGTACTCGCGCGCGTCGGTATTCAAGATCTCCTGAAAGACCCCGCCCTGTGGTACGCCGATGCAGTAGGCTTCGCGCACCACAGGCGTGAAGTTCGTAACCACGACGACAAAGTCCCCATTATGGCCGCGGCGTAACCACGAGAACACGCAGTTGTCTCGATCGCTCCAGTCGATCCACTCGAAGCCCGCGCCGTCGAAATCTTTCTCGTAGAGCGCGGACGTCCGACGGTAGATGTGGTTGAGATCGCGCACGAGTTGCTGCATACCCGCATGCAGCGGCTCACGGCATAGATGCCAGTCCAGTGACCGCTGGTGGCTCCACTCTCGCCGCTGCGCGAATTCGTTTCCCATGAACAGCAGCTTCTTCCCAGGATATCCGTACATATAGCCGTACAGGGCCCGAAGATTCGCAAACTTCTGCCACTCGTCGCCGGGCATCTTCTCGAGCAGCGAACCTTTACCGTGGACGACCTCGTCATGCGACAGCGGTAGAACGAAGTTCTCGTCGAACGCGTAGATGAGGCCGAAAGTTATGCGCTCGTGATGGTAGCGACGGTGCACGGGATCCTCGCGCATGTAAGCCAACGTGTCGTTCATCCAA
>Ga0224497_10002765_pt1 | contig 10218 bp, 4 predicted proteins | sample SF_Jul11_sed_USG_4_FD_167970 | JGI IMG/M metagenome (GOLD analysis project Ga0224497, IMG submission 167970) | Sediment microbial communities from San Francisco Bay, California, United States - SF_Jul11_sed_USGS_13 | ecosystem: Environmental > Aquatic > Marine > Sediment | place: USA: California...
TCGAAAAAAAAGACGGGTCCCGCAATCTTCTCGTCCCAAACATAAAAGACGCCGCGAACGCCACCTTCTGGCAGTTTTATAAAATCTTTAACGAAACGATCCGAAGGGCGCGCGAGGGCGAGCTGACGCTGGATGATTTTCAGGGCACAACAATTTCGCTCACCAACCCGGGGACGCTCGGGACTGTCGCTTCGAACCCGCGCTTAATGGCCGGACAGGCTGCGATCATCGCCACCGGTTCGATCCAGTACCCGGCCGAGTTCCAGGGCATGTCGAGCGCCGCAATCTCTCAGCTCGGTATCAGCAAGACAATGACCGTCACCAGCACCTATGATCACAGGGTCATTCAGGGCGCCGAAAGCGGACTCTTTCTTGCCTATATCCACCAGTGTTTGGTTGGTGATCACGACTTTTACGACGAGGTTTTCAAGAGCCTGGAGTTTTCGTATCCTCCGTTGCGATGGGCGGAAGATTTTAATCCCTCGCTTCTCGGAGATGAACACCACCGCGATCAGACCGTAAAACAGGCAAAGGTGCTGCAACTGATCAACGAATATCGCATTCGCGGCCATTTGCTCGCTGACATCGACCCGTTGAATATGACGACCAATTATTCAACCAATCTCGATCTCGAGAAATTTGGCCTGACCATCTGGGACCTCGACAGGGAGTTTATTACGGACGGCCTCCACGGCACCGAAGTGTCGACGCTACGCGATGTTTTGTGGGTCTTGCGAAGAGCCTATTGCGGCAAGGTCGGTATCGAGTACCGTCATATTCAGAATGCGGTCGAGATCCAGTGGATCCGCGAAAAAATAAGACAGGAGTTCGTCGATACCGTGGATCTCGATGTCGAGAAGAAGAAAGAACTGCTCTTGAAACTGATCGAGGCCGAGCAGTTTGAACAATTCCTGCACCGGAAGTATCTCGGGCAAAAGCGCTTCTCGCTTGAAGGATGTGAATCTTTGATCCCTCTCCTCGACCAGCTCGTTCAGCTTGCATCTGAGCAAGGGGTCGAAGAGGTGATCATGGGAATGGCCCACCGCGGCCGCCTCAACGTTCTCGCCAATATCGTCGGGGATGCGGAAAAGGGAGACATGTCCGAAAGGATATTCACATCTTTCGAAGGCACTGCCCATCCGAGTTTTCCGGCCGATGAGGGCGATGTAAAGTATCACCAGGGTGCGGTCGGGCAGCGAAAAACCAAAAGCGGAAATGACATCAAGATCCAGCTCTCCTGCAACCCGTCCCATCTTGAGTTCGTTGATCCCGTCGTGCAGGGCATGGCCAGAGCGAGGCAGGATCAGCTTTCAAGGGAAGCGGCGGATGACGAAATTTCCGTTTCAGACCGGATTCTTCCGGTCTTGCTCCACGGCGACGCAGCCTTTGCCGGCCAGGGTATCGTCATGGAAACACTGCAGTTAGCACGTCTGCGGGGTTACCGTACCGGCGGCTCGATTCATATCGTCGTCAACAACCAAATCGGATTCACGACCACTCCGGAAGCTAGTCGAAGCTCCATTTATTCAACGGATGCCGCACAGATTACACAGCTGCCGATTTTCCACATAAACGGGGATTCGCCCGAAGCCGCTTACCGCGTCGCAAAGATCGCGCTCCAATACAGACAGGAATTCGGAAAGGATGTAGCTCTAGATCTCGTCGGGTTCCGGCGGTTGGGACACAACGAGGGAGACGAACCGAGTTACACACAGCCGCTGATGTATCAAAGGGTGAAGGCTCATCCCGGCGTACGGCATGTTTATGCACAAACCCTCATAAACACCGGCGTCATTACGGAAGAAGAATTAAAAACGATGACCGATTCGGTGATAGGCAAGTTCGAATCGATTTTGAAGAATGCCAAGGAAATTGCTTCCGCCAAGAAAAAGGTCACGGAACTGATCCCGCAGACCGCCGAAGAAGACGGCTCGGAAATCCTCGAAACTGCCGTTACCGTGGAAACGGTGAGTCGGGTCACCCAGCAAATATCGGTAATCCCGGAAGGATTCAATATCAATCCAAAGATGGTCGGACAACTTGAGCGTCGTTCGAAAATGGGCTCTGGTGAATTACCCATGGACTGGGGGTTTGCCGAGGCGATTGCGTTCGGATCGCTGGTATTGGACGGCAAGAACGTCAGGCTCAGCGGACAGGACTCGGGCCGCGGAACATTCAGTCACAGGCACTCGGTGCTTTACGACACCCAAACCGGAGAATGCTGGTGTCCTCTTGCCGAACTGAGGGGAGAAAAGAATCCAAAGTCACGCTTCAATGTTTTTGACAGCTCACTTTCGGAATCCGGTGTCCTTGGATTCGAGTATGGCTATGCCGGTATTCAAAAGGATTCTCTTGTGATCTGGGAAGCTCAATTCGGCGATTTCTCAAACGGCGCACAGGTAATCATCGATCAGTATATTGCTGCCTCGGAGGACAAGTGGAACGAAAGAAACCGTCTCGTGATGCTGCTGCCGCACGGATATGAAGGTCAGGGACCGGAACATTCATCGGCGAGGCTCGAACGGTATTTACAGCTTTGTGCGGAAAATAACCTACAGGTCTGTTATCCGACGACGCCCGCGCAGTACTTTCACCTGTTACGCAGGCAGGTACTGCAGGAATCGGTGAGGCCCCTGATCGCAATGACGCCAAAGAGTCTTTTGAGGCTTCCGGCGGCTTCCTCTTCAATTTCCGATCTGACCTCGGGCGGATTCATGCCGGTAATTGACGATGCCGCGATAAAGGATCCCGCGAAAGTCGACCGGATCGTAATATGCAGCGGGAAAGTGTTTTACGACCTTGATGAGGCGCGCAAGGAAAAAGGCGACGGGACAACGGCGATCATTCGCCAGGAACAATTCTACCCGTACCCGGCGGAAGCGCTGAATGGTATTTTTGCGAAGTATAGTAACGCGAAAGATATCGTGTGGACGCAGGAAGAACCGAAAAACATGGGTGGCTGGACGTTTGTGGAGCCGCGGCTCACCGCAATCAAGCCCGAATCATGTGTGCTTCGCAGGGTATCCAGGGAACCATCGGCATCTCCTGCAACCGGTTCATACACGAAACACGGACTCGAACAGGCGAAGCTTATTGACGAATCGCTTGGCCCGATCCAGGATTTCTAGTTTTTCAATGCACAGTTTACCCGGGTTTTGGCATCTCAGTTCGGGGTGGTTTACTTATGATCAGGCTCTCGAATTTTTTGTTTGTTTCGCTTTTCTTGATGATCCCTTTATTTGCGGCGGGATGCGCATCACAATCCGGCGTCGGTGAGCCTTTGGATGGCCCGTTCGCCAAGCCATTCGCGATCAATGCGCCGGCGAAGGACCAGTCCCCGGATGATTTGGCTATCTCGATTTCCGCGGTCGGCGATATGATGATCGGTTCGCCGTTTCCAGCCACGGACCGCATGCCTCCAAACGACGGCCGGGAAATGTTCAAACTCGTCGAAGCTGTGATTTCGAAGGCGGATATCGCGTTTGGGAATCTCGAGGGGTCATTTTTGGACAGCGGCAAATCTTCAAAATGCAGGCCTAATTCAACAACATGTTATGCATTCAGAATGCCGACCAGGTATGGCCGATATTTTAAGGAGGCGGGATTCGATGTTCTTAGTGCGGCGAACAACCACGCCGGTGATTTCGGCGAAGCGGGACGCTCCACGACACGTAGGGTCCTGGACGGTCTCGGGATAAAACATGCGGGCAGTGACAGCGGAGATCATTCGACGGCTTATTTAAAAGTGAAAGGCAAGACCGTTGCATTCATTGGATTTGCAACGAACAGCATCTCGCTAAACGTCAATAATCTGGTCGCCGCGAAGAATGCCGTGCGAGCGGCCGATGCCAAGGCGGACATCGTCGTGGTTTCTTTTCACGGCGGTGCCGAAGGATCCGATGCCCAAAATGTACCGAACAGGACCGAGGTCTTTTATGGAGAACGACGCGGCAACCTGCCCTTGTTTTCGCGGACTGTGATTGACGCTGGCGCGGATCTCGTCATTGGCCACGGACCGCATGTCCTGCGCGGTATGGAATTCTACAAGGGGCGCCTGATCGCCTACTCATTGGGTAATTTCGCGACCTATGGTTGGTTTAAGTTGATCGGGCCGACGCGTCTGACGGCGATTCTGGAAGTTGAATTGGACGGAACGGGCGAGTTTGTTTCGGGCCGGATTCATTCAGGAAAACAGATCGATTGGGGCGTACCCGCGCTGGATCAGTCCGGCGAGTCAATACAAAAGATCCGATATCTCTCAAATACCGATTTTGGCCGCAACGCGCCGTTAATCGCAGCCGATGGAGTTATCACAAAACGGCCGGATCCCAACCTTTAAATCCGGACTCATTAATCTTCGTTTTTCTTTTTTTCGATTGAATCAGCCAGCCGTTTGGCATGGTTTCGGGCGATCAAAGGCATGCGCTCATCACCGCTGAGTTCGATCAGGAAAGGAACGATATGAAGCGGGTCCGAGATCTGTCCCCGTCTGACATAGGAATCGATCTGTTTCATCACCCTTGGTGCCTCGAGCGGCTGGTTCTTTCGCGCGACCTCGATGTCGAACTTCCATACGTATTCGTAACCAATCTTTTTGTATTCGTCCGTCAGGGCCTTCGCGCTTTGGTTCTCAGTCCAGTTGAACTCGACCGTCCTGACCTTGCCGCCTTCGGCCATCTTTAGCTTCATCCTCCCGAGATGCGAATAATCACGGTGAGACTGGTAGTCCTCTACGGACGTAAGGAACCGGAGCTCGTTCCAGAGGGCGGACAGTTTCTCCATCGTTGACGACGAGAGGACCAGATCCCGCGTGAAAGATTCCGCAAGATTCTTCTTTTCGAACGTAATTGACCCGATCCCGTTCCCGTCGTGTTCGATATGGACTTTTGGAACCAGGAATTCGGGCTTTTCGAAGTCGTAGAAATAAACCGGTGGGCCAGCTTCGGGGATTACTGTCTTCTCCTGGTCCGCAGAAGAAGCGGGTCTCGAGTTCTTTTTCTTCCCCGTGTTTTGGGCCTGAATCGAGACCGTCAAAAACAAGACCAGTACTGCAAAGAGGGCACGCATTTTCATATTCAATCGAACCTCACAGAGACAACCTTGGAAACGCCGGCTTCCTGCATTGTAACGCCATAGAGAGCACGGGCCGCTTCCATCGTCCGTTTGTTGTGAGTGATAATTATAAACTGCGTATTTTCCGCCATAGATTCGATCCGTTCGACAAATCGACCCACATTCGCGTCATCCAGCGGCGCGTCGACCTCATCCAAAAGGCAAAACGGCGATGGACGGTGTTTGAATATCGCCAGAACAAGAGCAATCGCCGTCATCGCCTTTTCGCCGCCCGACAGGAGCAGCATATTCTGGAGCCGTTTCCCCGGCGGCTGAGCGATGATTTCAATGCCGGCATCGAGAACGTCCTCGGATTCAAGGAGTACCATTTCGCCTTTTCCGCCCCCGAACAACTCGGCAAAGAACTTCGTGAAATTCTCGTTGATAGCCTCAAACGCGTTTCTGAATCGCTCCCTCGAGCGGCGTTTGATCTCGCTCAAGGCTTCTTCCGCCGAAGCGATACTCTCGATTATGTCCTGGCGCTGCGAGGTCAAAAATTCAAGGCGTTCCTCGGTTTCCGCCAATTCTTCAACCGCGAGCATATTTATCGCGCCGAAATTCTCGATCCGCTCATGCAGGTATTCAACCCTTTCCCGCGCGGCTTCAAACTCAAAATCAGGATCTATTTCAACCGTTTCGACGAGATCCGCTAATTCGACGCCAAGATCATGCCGGCAGTTGGCTTCAACATTCTCCAGCCGGGTTTGAACCTCAGCTTTTCGCACTTCTATCGCTGCGCGCTTGTCGCGCGAATTGGCTGCCTCCGTGTTTAACCCAGCGAGTTCCTCCGACATCCTGTCAGAACCTTCGCGGGCAGATTTGAGCAGAGCGACGGCACTTGTAAGTTCTTCGGATTCAGCTTCGATTTCTTCGGTCGCCTTTGCCAAACGCTCGTCGATCGCAATTCCCTGCTGTATGAGTTCGGCGATTCTTTCCTTCGTTGAGGTTATCTCGAGCGACTGCCGGGTGAGTCTCGCCTCGAGTTCCTCTTTTTCCGAGTTGACCCTTTCCAACGCCGAAATCGCCGCTCGCATGCGCTCCGCAGCGACCTCCGCAAAGGTACGCTTTTCGTTGTAGGCCAGATTTTCAGTTTCTAATACCTTTCTCGCTTCAGCCAGGTCAAGAGCGGTCCGGTCGATACCTTTTCCGCTTTCGACACGGGCAACTTCAGCGTTTTCAGCACTTTCAAGTGCTTCCCGGCGACGTTCTTCAATAGATTCCGCGTCTTTCCTGAGCTGGATCAACTCGTTTTCGACAATCTTCTTGTGCCGATCGGCGCGGTCGATTTCCTGAACTATCGCAGTAGACTGAATCTCTCGTGACAGAACTTCCCTTTCAAGCTGGACTATATAGGACTGCAGATCTACCAGTTCGTCTTCGAGCTTTTTGAGCGCGGAACGCGCCTTTTCGACTTTTCCTGCGGAGCTTTCAACCTCTTTTTTGTTAGCGCCAGTCGTCTTGGCCAATTCCCTCATCTCGCGCTTAAACGCGAGCAGCGATGATTTTCGCGCCGTTGAGTCTACCGATCCGCTGACAAACAGCCTGCCTTCAAAAACGAGATCACCGTCCAAAGTCACGACAAGGGGACCCGTCGAAGCAGCCGAGTTTACGGATTCCGCAACCTTTGCGGCCATCTCCCTTGGAAACACGCCCGCCAAGAGCGACGCAAAAGACTCATCTATCCCGAGAAGCCTGACGATATCCGGATTCGCCTTTGAGGAGCCTTTGTAACCGTTTTGTCCTTCGACCAAAACCGGAATCCGGCCAATGCCCTTCTTGTTCAGAAAATTGACCACGCGGATCGCGTCTTTCGAATCTTTCACAAGGACCGACTGCAAGTACGTACCGAACAGGGATTCAACCGCCTTGTCTGAAGACGGATCCGTCTTCAGACGATCGGCCAGTGTACCAAGCAACTTGACCCCCAGCTCTTTGCCTGCTGAAAGGAGCTTCTGAACGCTCGGTTCATAGATCGCCCCGGTTTGCTCCATTTCCTCCAGCGCTTCCAGTCTATGCTGGTTGCGGGAGAATTCCCGCTCATGGGCGGAATAAGCCTCCTGTGCCTTCACCAATGTGGTTCTCGCGGACTCACACGCCGCAATCGCATCCTGCTTTTCAGAACGGCTGGACTCCAGCTTACTGCGTTCCAATTCAAGCAATTCGTTGAGCTCTTTCGATTCCTCGTTTCTGGCCTCGAGCGTTTCAGATGCTCTTTCCCGTTCGTTTTCAAGACCCCTTATACGTTCGCCTGACCGTTCCAAGTCGTTTTCAAATTGTCGTCCGATCTCGGAAAGCCGTTCGACAGCCGCAGTGTGCTGCAAATGATCGGCCCTCGCGGCGTCGAGTCTCGATTCGATGGCTTTTACAGCCTCAAGCACCTCGCGGTATTTCTCCTCAGCTTCGCCCAGCCGGTTTCGCTCGAGTGCGGCAGCTTCGGTTTCCGTCGCAGCGTCTGCCTTTGTAGATTCAATCTCGCTTTCAAGCCCCTCAATTCTGGAGCGCGTAACGCGCACCTCTGTCTCAAGATCGACTGCGCGTGCCCCAAGCTCGACTCTCTGTTCCTGCAAATAGCGTTTTTCTCTTTCCGCGCGGTCTCTTTCCAGCGCGTTCTCGGCATGTGTAGCTCGAAGCGCGGTGAGTGCCTCCTCTGCCAGCCGCGAGTCCTTTGTTGCGTCGCGCAGGTTCCTCTCTTTTTCTTCGACCAGTTCGCGCAGCGCCTTCTCTTCATCTCTTGCGCTTTCGAGTTCCTTCGCCAGCGTTCCGACGGATTCGGCCAGACTCGCAGCCTCGACGGCGAAAGTCTTTTTCTGAAGATCCCGCAATTCTTCTTTAAGGACCTTGTAGCGACGGGTCTTATTGGCTTGCCGCCGCAGGCTTCTGGTACGTTTTTCGATCTCCTCGACGATATCCGAAATTCTTCCGAGATTTGTCTTTGCCGACTCGAGACGCGATTCCGCCGCGCGCTGGCGGGTCTTGAACTTCGAGATCCCCGCCGCTTCTTCAATCAGCCCGCGACGGTCCGATGGTTTTGACGAAAGGATCTGCCCGATCCTGCCTTGTTCGATTATCGCGTAATGCGCACCGGAAAGGCCCGTACCGGCAAACAGGTCGTGAATATCGCGAAGCCTGCAGGTCTTGTTGTTCAGAAGGTATTCGCTTTCGCCCGACAGATACAAACGACGCGTGACGGTAACCGCCTCGCCGGGCGCAAATTCCAGTGCAAATGATCTCGGGCGCCACCGCCTTTTGGCTTTTGTTGTGATCGTCTTAACACTTCCGGCCTGGGCAGCCTGAACGAACTCGACTTCATCCCCGGCTTCGATCTCAGCCGCCGCCGTGTCTATCTCCGGGGTCTCGGCTTCTTCTTCTTCATCAAGATGCTCTGCCTCGAGAGCGTCGACATCGACGGCCATTTCGTCCAGTTCGCCGAGCCGTTCGTCGATATCAACGAGTTCCGACTCGTCAAAACCGAAAATCTCGCGGTCCCGTTCAAGATGCAAAACAACTTCGGCCATCCCGCCCGGATTTCGCTTTCCGGTTCCCTGGAAGACGACGTCCTTCATCTCCTGTCCGCGAAGCGATTTTGGACTCTGTTCCCCAAGGACCCACGAAATCGCATCCGAGACATTGCTCTTGCCGCAACCGTTCGGTCCCACGACGGCGGTGATCCCGTTTCCGGTAAAGACAATTTCCGTGTAATCGGCAAACGACTTAAAACCGGTGATCTCTAAACGATTTAATTTAAACATATGGTGTAGTGAAGGGGAACTTGCACTACATTTTGTGGTTTTCGGCAAATAAAATCAAGTTTGAAACACACAAAAAAAGCGCCAAACCGGGACTTCCTGATCCGGCCGGGCGCTCTAAAAAGTGTCGATTATCGGCTACTGGTCGAAACCGAGTTCGGTCGTGCTGAGGCTTCTCATACCGCTCTTTTCCGCTTTTTCAGATTCAAGCGATGTAAGGGTATCAAGCAGGAAATTTGTATTGCTTGTAACGTCGATGACAACCGGGAATTCGGTGTCCGCAATGGTGAATTCGAAAGTCCCGCCGTTGATCTCGATGATCGTGCGAAATGCCTTTTGCCCATTGTAACCATCGGCGTCAGCATCCACGATCTTGCCCTCGTTAAAGGAAACGCTTGCGAGGACCTGATCTGACTTCAATACAAGAAGCCCCGTCATTCTCGAATGCTCTATTACCTGCACCGCGTCAAAAATGCTGACCAAACCGAGGTTGCCGGCAAGCGTCACATCGGTTCGTACTTTCTGCGGTGTCCGGTCCCTGTTGGTCGCGAAATCCGGACGTCTTGCGCGTCTAATCGCTTCGAGCCCGGGAGCAACCGAAATGCGCGGGTCCAGAAGTTTCGCTTCCTGAAGACGGTCATAGGCATAATCGAAGTCTTCACGGCCGATATAGAGGCTTACGAGCGCAAGACATTGCCGGGCCGCTTCCGTCGCATTCTTGTGTGCGATGCACACCTCACGAAGTTTTTCTCGCAGAGGTATCGAACGAGGACTTCTTTTTATCGAGTCGCGAAGCAGCGCAAACGCCTTTTCCGGGGACTTGTATTTGACAAAAAGATCGGCATCCAACAATACGGATTCGACAGACACCTCGGTAACTAATTCATTTTGCAGGACTTGGCTCATGTTTGTGCGACTGTGCGAGGAGAAATTCAGGTTGAAATCGACACCGTCCACAGCTTGTGGACGCGTTTCTATTTAAAAACAACTAATGAACAAGAATGTTCAACTTTTATAAACTTACCATATGGGCGGTTTGAGGTCATCTTTTTTCGAAATGAAACAGGCCCGGCGCCAAAGCCGGGCCGAAATCGAAAATTGGCGTCCACCTAAAAATCAAAACGCAGACCAAGCTGTATCTTTCTCTGTTTGAGCGTCCTCGAAGGAACCAGAAATCCCCGCTCGAATTCTCGCGTCCCCGCCGCTGCCAAATTGATAAAGTCGGACCCGAAACTGAATACGGTGGAGTTAAGTACGTTATCGAACGAGATCTGGGGGCGCAGCCTGAATCTTTCACCAAACTCGAACTGCCTGCTGAAATTAACGTCAAAGATAAAAAGCATCGGACCCCTACCGGCGT
>Ga0224497_10002766_pt1 | contig 10212 bp, 11 predicted proteins | sample SF_Jul11_sed_USG_4_FD_167970 | JGI IMG/M metagenome (GOLD analysis project Ga0224497, IMG submission 167970) | Sediment microbial communities from San Francisco Bay, California, United States - SF_Jul11_sed_USGS_13 | ecosystem: Environmental > Aquatic > Marine > Sediment | place: USA...
GGAAAATATCCGCATAACCGCCCAAAGACACAACGCCCTCCTGGATGCGGGCGCCGCCTGAATCATTGAGTCCCACCAGCGGGCATCCGGTTTTCATCGCGAGATCCATTACCTTACATATTTTTTCCGCATGGGTCTCCGAAAGCGAGCCGCCGAACACCGTAAAATCCTGTGCGAAGACGAAGACCTCGCGGCCGTCGATCAAACCGTGGCCCGTGACGACCCCGTCTCCCGGATACTTTCTCTGATCCAGTCCGAAATCGATCGAACGATGCGTTACGAATTTATCAAACTCTTCAAACGAACCTTCATCAAGAAGAAAGTCGATGCGCTCCCTCGCAGTCAACTTGCCTTGTGACTTTTGCTTTGCGAGCCGTTCATCCCCGCCTCCTTTTTCGGCTTCCTTAGAGCGTTCACGTAACCGCTCGAGCTTGTTTTTCTCTTTTTCTGATTGTTCAGGCTGCATCCCGATAGTTTAGCGCGATTATCCTGTATTTTAAACGACGCAAGCCGTTTTCTCTCGTTTCAGGCTCAATGCAGCACGACAAATCTTGAGGCAGCCCAAAAAGCTGAACTGACACCACAGGCAATGAAAGGGAAGTACAAGTAAACTCTAGGTTTAGGAGTGTTGATTATCACCGGTTACATCAAATGGAGGCTGGCGCGTTGCGATCATCATTTCTACCAGCAAGACCTCTCGGCGTACCCTTTCGACGATATCACGCCCGTAGCCGTAGAGTTCTGAATTATGGTCGAACTCATCGCGGTCAAGGACTTCAAGAGAGCCGTCTTTATTGAACAAAATATCAATATCGAGATCGACGAAGTCGAGGATGCCGTTGGAAAAGGCCGGCGGCATGTTGATATTGCAGTAGAAGTTTCGAAAAGCACCATCCGGTTCGTGAAATCGAAACACGTTAAACCAGCGCGAAAGCCAGTAATACTCGTAAGATATTGTCCCGCGCAAGATTTTTCCAAGATTCGGGTGGGACACGTCGTCTTCAAAAACACCCCGGAACAGGAGTTCGTCCCCGGTTGTTGACAACAATTCAGCCGTCCAGGATCTCTTGATCGATCCGTCGTACTTTCGGGAGTTGATTGTGATCGTTTTATTCGTCAATTGTTACACGGTTCAAAAAGTCCAGAAATGCCTGATTGAAATCTGCCGGGTTCTCCAGATTTGAAAAGTGCCCGGCATTCTGCACCAGTCGAAACTCAGCGCCCTCGACCGCGTTTTGGATATCCGCGCCGGCGTCTTTCATCGGGTCATCCTCACCAAACATCAGCAATACGGGGATTCGGATACCGGGAAGAATATCTTCAGAACTACGGCGGTTTGCCATCGCCCGCTGAGCGGCAGATATCGCTTTCGGCCCGGCACGCTCGAATCCCGTGCGGATGATGAAAGGCAATTCAGGATTACCGGCGATCGCCCTTGGGGAAAGGAGCGTCTCAACGAAACCATCGACAAAATCGGCGAACTGGTCGGTTCCGGCCATTTCGATCGTCGCCAGTCTATCGGCGCGTTTTCCTGGGCTGTCGGCTGCGGCGTTGGTGTCGCAAAGGATCGCGCCTGAAAACAAACCGGGCACGATTCTCAGAAGTTCGAATGCGACATAGCCGCCCATTGAAAGCCCGCAGACAAACGGTTTTTCCAGCACAAGCGCCCGGACTAACGCAGCGACTTCTTCGGCGGCCGCGGCGATGCTAACCATCGGACCCCTCGAATTTCCGAATCCCGGCAGGTCAATCCTGACCGCCCTGTAACCGGCGGTAACACAAGCATCGACGGTGTTATCCCACATCGTGAGGTCAAGCGGGAAGGCGTGAAGAAACAACACTGGATGGCCCTTTCCGTCATCTTTGTAAAAGAGCCCTTTTCTATTCATCAACCTTGGTGCGGACCACGAGAACGGAGCAGGGGGCATGATGAATGACGGAATCCGATACGGATCCAAGCAAAAGGCGCTCCCAACGGTTATAGCCATGGGATCCGACGACTATCAGATCAGCTCCCATTTTTTCCGCTTCTTCAACGATCTGACTTTCCGGTGAACCGACGACCGTATTGGATGTAACCTGCGTCCCAGCCTCTCCGATTAGTGCGGAAATGCGCGAAATAGTCTCTGCGATGGATTTTTTTGCCTCTTTTCGTGCCGCTTCCTCGATCTCGACGGTGTTCGTAATCATCCCGGAGTAAATGTCATGGGCTAGCGGGAGCGCCATATCAATCACTGTCAATACGCGAATCTCGCTCACGCGTGTCAAATCCAGTTTGCTTAGGATATGTACGGCTCCTTCACTCGCCTCTGTCCCATCTGTCGCCAATATCAGTTTCATTTTCTAACCTCCGCCATGCGGTCAGGGATAACCCGTTTAGTATTACTCGATAAACACAAGACCGCTGCCAAGTTTAAACCACGCATCCAAATCTGCAAAAATGCGCCGTTTACGAAGCATGCGATTTCAGGCCGACGAGTCGGCATCGTCCTTAAAGTTCTCCGAGAGCCTCGCAAGTAACAAACCGGTCATTATGATTTCCGGTTCGCTCATACCCTTTGAAGCGATCAAACCGATCTCACGGTTGCATTCTTTCACAATCGGCGCCTTCGTACGGCCGGCCTTGGTCAGGGACACAATATTGAGTCTCTTATCGCTTCCGGAAGCGGAAAGCCTCACCAGTTTTGAATCGCACAGGTTGTCCACCAGTTTCTTGGTTGTCGGGCCTGAAACATCCAGCAGTCTCCCGATATCGGCCTGCGAGAGGTCGCCGTACTCGAGCAGCGCCGAAATCACACGGGCCTGTCCTGAATGAAGACCGTTTGCCTCGAAAATACGGGTCCTGGCCTTTCTCATGCCGAGGGCAACCTCCTCGAGTTTGCTTACAAGATCGTCGCGGTACATAATTTCATTAGCATGCTAACGGAATTATGCTGAGTTGGCTAATCAAGTTTTCAGGACTTAAGATTAAGTAATGCACAATACGTTTAAGAATAGGAAAATTAAGCGCTTAGTAAATCCTGTAACGACTCGTGACGGAGGCGGGGTTGTATTGCGCAGGTCCATCGGAACGCGCACCCTGAGCGATCTGGATCCGTTTCTTCTTTTTGACCACTTTGGATCGGATGATCCCGAGGAATATATCGCCGGGTTTCCAATGCATCCTCACAGGGGCATCGAAACGGTGACCTATATGCTTGAAGGTAGAATCAGGCACCGGGACTCGGTGGGCAATTCGGGAATTATAGACGCGGGCGGAGTTCAATGGATGACCGCCGGAAGTGGGATCATGCACGAGGAGATGCCCGAAATGAAGTCGGGTCGCCTTGAGGGCTTTCAGTTATGGGTCAATCTAAAATCGTATGAAAAGCTGACCCGGCCTTCATATAGAGAGTTTGACGCGGATGAGGTGCCATCAGCGGTAGATGCGGCGGGAAATCGAGTGAAGGTCATTGCCGGTTCGTATGGGGGAATCGACGGCGCCGTCAAGGGGATCAGCGCTAATCCGATTTACCTGGACGTCAGTATTAGGGGGAACTCGACATTTGAATTTTCGGTTGCTGCGGATTCAAACGTTTTCGCGTATGTCTATCGCGGAACGCTCGAACGTCCTTCGGAATGCCCGGACGCTGAGGGCTCTTTTGAGGAGCCGCCGTACCTGCTTGTATTTGATGGCGAGGGCGAAAAGATCGAGTTGCAGGCTGGCAAAAATGGCACTTCTTTGATCATCGCCGGCGGATCTAAAATTAACGAACCGATCGTCAGATACGGTCCGTTTGTGATGAACACCGAAGACGAGATCGAAAAGGCACTGGAAGATCTACGCAGTGGCACTTTTGTGTCAGATTGAGGAATTCTTGATCTGCATTATGGGAGACGATACATTTTGGACGATTTTGAAGGAAGAATTAATGAGCTAAAACAGGCCCGCGACAAGATGCTTGGGTTTCACAAACTGCTTATCGACCTCGAAAGATCGGAGATCGAGCGGGCATCCGGAAGCATCACCGCGGGGCAGTTCCTGAATTTGTTAATGAACGACGACAGATTCGAATGGCTTCGAACGATCTCGAAGCTCGTCGTGAGGATTGACGAGGCTTTCGAACTTAACGATGGGTTTCCGCCCGAACTGCTTGATAAACTGTGGTATGAGTTCTCCGGCATGTTTGACGATTCCGAAGCAAACAGCGAATTCAAGCTACTGGTTCGGGAGCGAATGGCCGTCATGCCGGAAGCGGACGCGATCAGACGTGAGATCCGCCTTATGATCAAATAGGACCGGGCGTTCTCCAGACGGGGCGCCCGGCCGGATTTAGCTCCGGCCGCTGTTCTTCCAGTCAGCAAGGAAAGCGTCGAGGCCCTTGTCGGTCAAGGGGTGCTTGACGATCTTCTGAAACACTCCAAACGGCACCGTCGCGACATCGGCGCCAGCGAGCGCCGATTCAACAATATGCATTGGGTGGCGTACGCTTGCCACAAGCACCTCGGTTTCGAATCCATAGTTATCGTAGATCAGGACTATGTCACGAATGAGTTGCATTCCGTCCTGTGACACGTCGTCGAGCCTGCCGACAAATGGCGATATGTAGGCCGCTCCCGCCTTTGCCGCGAGAAGCGCTTGTGTGGACGAGAAACAGAGGGTTACATTTACTTTCGTGCCCTCCCCCGCAAAAATCCTGGTCGCCTTGAGACCGTCCCAGGTCAAGGGGCACTTGATGACCACGTTCGGTGCTATTTTGGCAAGCTCACGACCCTCGCGCAGCATGCCTTCGGTATCGACCGCCGTGACCTCTGCGGAAACGTCGCCGTCGATGATCTCGCAGATTTCGGCTATTCTTTCCTTAAAATCAATATCGCCTTCTTTCGCTACGAGTGAAGGATTCGTGGTGACGCCATCGACGAGCCCCAGCTCGGCGGCTTCCTTGATTTCGCCAAGGTTGGCGGTATCGACAAAAAATTTCATAATCTCCTCGGATTTTCGATTACAGGGTTTTCAAGCGTTCCAATGCCTTCGATTTCAACTTCGCAAATGTCGCCGGGATTGAGCTTTGAAACTCCTGAGGGTGTGCCGGTCGCAATTAAATCTCCCGGCCAAAGTGTCATTTGACTTGAAATGTACCGCAACAAAAAGGGAATATCAAATATCATCTGTGAAGTTGAACCTTTCTGCCTTATTTCTCCATTAACCCTTACCACTAACGAAAGCTCGGCCGTATCAAGCTCGGTTTCGATCAAAGGCCCGACCGGGCAAAATGTGTCGTATGATTTGGCCCTCGTAAACTGGACATCCTTTTGCTGCAGGTCGCGCGCGGTAACGTCGTTGAGGCATGTGTATCCAAAAACGTATTTATTCGGATCCTCGCTTTCATCCACATTCTTGGCCTCGCGTCCGATAACGACCGCAAGCTCGCCTTCATGCTCTACCTGTGAGGATTGAAGAGGGAGTATTATCGGAGCCCGGTTCCCAATAATCGAAGACGGCGCCTTTAAGAACAACAATGGTTCGGCTGGGATCTCGTTGCCGAGTTCCCGTGCATGTGCGGCATAATTCCTTCCAACGCAGACGATCTTTGAAGGGGCGGCACAGGGGAGCACTGCGGCTTCGAAGTTCGCGGCGTGAAAGCCGACAGCCGACATTCTTCCGTCCGCATCGATTCCAATATCGGCTATCTCGACCGTGCCGTCTTGTTCCCTGTAATAGAAGGGCTTTCCGTCAGCTATCCCTCGAAACAGTTTCATAAGGCGGTATCTGAGACGACTTCGGACGGCTCACTGACATTACCCGCGGTATCGATCGCAACGACAAAGTAGTAATAGACAACGCCGCGTACCACCGTCTGGTCCTGAAATGTGTTTACATCGAGTAGATCCTGTGTCAGCGGCTGCCAATCGGCCTTCGGTATCGAAGGATCTGTGGAACGGAACACGCGGTAGCCCGCAATGTCCTTCTCAAGATTGAATGCGAAGAAGATTGAAACCTCAGAGGGTGCCGCCGCGATGGTCACCGCTTCCGGTGGGGCCGGTTTGAAAGTGTCAACGGGCGATATCGCGATCGTCTCCGAGGAGAAGCTCTCGACGGATTCGGCATTTCGGCCTAGGGAAACGGCGCGCACGAAATAAAGGAAGGTTTTGCCGAATTCGAATGTCTCATCATCGAATTTGGTTGAGGTAACCGGTTTCTTGTTCAAAAGAACTGCAGGACCGCTGGCCAAAGCGCGATAGATGTTGTAGCCGATTAGATTCGCTGGAGACGTGCCGTCCAGGTTCAAAGCGGGCGCGGACCAGGCGATGGAAACCGCGGTTTGAGAGACCGACGCCTCAACGTCTGACGGGCTAATCGCAACATTTGCAGCCGGTTCGATCACAAAGAAATTAGAAAATGCGGCTTTTTGCCCGGCCTCGTTCGCGAAACGAACCGCATACCTGAGGCGTGCGGCCTGGCCTGCAATTTTGAGCTTGTCTGAAAAGACCTTTTTTGAGAGTCCAAAATCGGAGTCTTGTATCGTCAGCGAACCGATTAAAGTGGCGCGGTCTGAAAACTCTTCTTCGGTCAGGGAAAGAGGGTCGTCAAGTTTTTCGGCAAGCCTGTAAATGTCGACTCTGGAGATCCGTAGAGTGCTGCCCGAACCCGCGTTCCGCGCAGGCATCTGCCAGTAGACATCGATCCGGTCCCCAATCTGCTGACCGTTGATCTCGACTCTCTGTTTAACCCTTTCAATTGGCGGCAATGGGGGACGCCGTTTTCCACAGGTGGAAAATAGGAGCGGCGTAACGAGAAGCATGAGGAACAGTTTAAACAGGTTTAATAGCATAAAGCGGACGTTTAAAGAATTAAGCAAAACTAGAATTAAGCGTCTGTATAAACTAAAGGATATATTGGCGGAGATCCCGGTCAGCGATCAGTCCTTCAAGTTTTCCCCGTACGTATTCCGCGTCGATTACCTGTTTCTTATTTTCCAGTTCAGCGCCAAGGAAACTTATTTCCTCGAGGAGGTTTTCAAGTAGCGTATGCAGCCTGCGAGCCCCTATATCCTCAGTTGAGCGGTTGATCTCAACTGTCATATTCGCGAGCTCGGCTATTGCGTCTTCCTTAAATTCAAGGCTTATTCCCTCGGTATTAAGCAGTGCCTGATACTGCTTAATAAGCGAGTTCTTAGGCTGTATAAGAATGCGTTTAAAGTCGTCCAGTGTTAAGGACTCCAGTTCGACCCGAATCGGAAACCTGCCCTGAAGCTCGGGTATAAGGTCCGACGGCTTCGCGACATGAAAAGCGCCCGCCGCTATAAACAGAATATGTTCCGTGCTGACCATCCCGTATCTCGTATTAACGGTGGTTCCCTCGACGATTGGAAGGAGATCCCTTTGAACTCCCTCACGCGAGACCTCGGGGCCCGCCCCGCCCGACTCTCGCCCGGCGATCTTATCGATCTCATCCAGGAATATAAATCCGGAGTTTTCCGTCTTGCTTATTGCAAGACGGGTGATCTCCTCCATGTCTATAAGATTTTCCTGTTCGTCCCGGATCAGGTAGGCACGCGCTTCGGAAATCTTCATACGACGCCGAACCGTTTTTGAAGGGAAGAGATTTCCGAACATATCGCCGAAATTGACGCCCATGTCGTCCATACCCTGACCGCCAACAAAATCAATCATCCGGCCGGACCGGTCCTGGGCTTCGACTTCAACGACGCGGTCTTCGAGTTCACCCTTTCGGAGTTGTATTCGGAGTTTCTCGCGAGTTCTGTTCAGGCTCGGCCTCGCAGTCTCTTCGATTACATCGATCTTAGGGTCGTCAAGATCTGTTTCAAAGGTGTTCGATGACGGAAGAAGCATATTGAGCAGGTCTTCCTCGACGTTTTGCTCGGCCCTTTCCCGTACATCTTCGAAGGCCTTTTGCTTGGTCATGTCAATCGCGACGTCGGTTAGTTCGCGAACCATGCTCTCGACATCCCGACCGACATAACCGACCTCTGTAAATTTCGACGCTTCGATCTTTATAAATGGTGAATCGGCGAGATTGGCGAGCCTTCTCGCAATCTCGGTCTTGCCGATACCTGTGGAGCCGATCATCAATATATTTTTTGGAAGCACGTCGCGCGCCATTTCCTTTGGGAGTTTTTGACGGCGGATGCGATTGCGCAGCGCGATCGCTACCGCTCTTTTTGCGGCGTCCTGTCCAACAACATATTTATCGAGCTCAGCGACGATTTGCCGCGGGGTCAGATCATCGAGCTTCGGTAGCTCCTCCGCTTTTTTCTCGCCTGTTAAGAGAATTGCCATTATATTTCTTCCAATACGATATCGGTATTCGTGTAGACACAGATTTGACCGGCTATTTCGAGGGCTTTACGCGCGATCTCGGATGCCGAAAGCCCCGTATTCTCAAGCAGGGCCCGCGCAGCGGCGGTGGCATACATGCTACCGGAGCCTACTGAGAGCAAACCCTCGTCCGAGGCGATAACATCGCCGTTTCCGGACACAAGAAAAGAATCGTTCCCGTCGGCGACGATCATAAGCGCCTCGAGATGCCGAAGGTACTTATCGGTTCGCCAGTCTCTTGCGAGTTCTATCGAGGATCTTTCGAGCTGCCCCTGGTATTGCTCAAGTTTAGCTTCAAACCGCGTCATTAGGGTGAATGCGTCACCAGTAGCACCGGCAAACCCAACGAGAACCTTCTCATTGAAAATTCGCCGGACCTTCCTGGCATTTGCCTTTATGACCGTGTCTCCAAGGGTCACCTGGCCGTCTCCGGCCATTGCTGTTTCACCGTTTCTCTTGACCAAAATGACGGTCGTCGAACGAATATTAGAGCTTCCCGCATCAAATTTCATATAGGTCTTTGATGATAATTCTTTAACAGCAAATGCTCAACCGGAAAAGCCCTCTATGATTTGTTTAAGGCATCCAAACTGCGTAATATGTATCTTTGTGTATCGGTCGTGCAAAAGAGCCTGTAACCGGGATCCAGCCGTACGTTTTCAAGAGGTTTTCAGGCTCCCGATAATTATCTTAAGGTGATTGTTTAAATTAGTATCGTTAAATAGTTATAATAATGCATCATATCGTCTTAGGATTGGAGAGATTCCTGGATGCACCCGGTAGTTGGGTCGGAGCCGCGGAACGGTTGGGCTTGATTTGCAACCAGGCATCGGTTGACCACCGGTATCGATACGCACCGGACCTGTTCTTTGATCATCCGGATGTGGGCCTTTCGGCTCTGTTCGGTCCCCAGCACGGTATCCGCGGGGATGTCCAGGACAACATGATAGAAACGGGGCACGGCCGCGATCCCAGGACTGGGCTCCCGGTCTATTCACTTTACAGCGAGACACGTGAGCCTACTTCTTCGATGATGGAAGAGATCGATGTGCTCGTGTTTGATCTCCAGGACATAGGTGGGCGCGTTTATACCTTTATTTATACGATGGCGAACGCGATGAGGGCATGTGCGCGCCACGGCAAGAGATTTATTGTGCTTGACCGGCCAAACCCCATAAATGGAATTGATGTTGAGGGAAATCTCCTCGAAGAGGGGCACGAGTCTTTTGTCGGCCAGTTTCCCATCCCGATGCGGCATGGATTGACAGCCGGGGAACTGGCGAAGATGTTTAACGTGCGTTTCGGGATCGGGTGCGATCTTACGGTCGTCGCATTGGAAGGTTGGGACCGATCGGTTTTCCTGGATGAAACGGACGCTCCCTGGGTACTTCCATCGCCGAATATGCCGACGGTCGATACCGCAACCGTATTCCCAGGTACCGTATTTGTAGAGGGAACCGAAGTTTCCGAAGGCCGCGGCACTACCCGGCCTTTCGAACTGGTTGGGGCACCCTATATCGAACCCGAATCGTTCGCTGAACATCTGAACCGATTCGAACTTCCGGGCGTATACTTTCGGGCGACGGTTTTTATCCCGGGTTTTCAAAAATTCGGCGGGCGTGCCTGCGGCGGCGTCTTTTTGCATGTTACGGACCGGCAGATGTTTCAACCCGTGAAAACCGGCATTGCGGTAATAAAATCGCTGATAGATCTTTACGGGGATGCTTTTGAATGGAAAAGGACGGCCTATGAGTATGAGTTCGAGCGGAACGCCTTCGATGTGATCGCCGGTTCGAAAAAGCTCAGGGAGATGCTGGAAAAAGGCTCGTCGCTGGACGAGATCGGCAACAGTTGGGAAGACGGCGAACGGAATTTTAGAAACGATAGGTCCGG
>Ga0224497_10002767_pt1 | contig 10208 bp, 12 predicted proteins | sample SF_Jul11_sed_USG_4_FD_167970 | JGI IMG/M metagenome (GOLD analysis project Ga0224497, IMG submission 167970) | Sediment microbial communities from San Francisco Bay, California, United States - SF_Jul11_sed_USGS_13 | ecosystem: Environmental > Aquatic > Marine > Sediment | place: USA...
TGCGGTGGCCCTCGGGCTAGCTTCCCAAAGGCCAGCGGCTGTTGGCCGGCACGCCGATCCAAATGTTCGAGGATCTGTCTGATGACCACCGGGTCTTCGATGCAGGCGATGATCCTGACGGCGCCTCCGCATGCCCGGCAGGTTTCTATGTCGACCCGGAATACGCGCTTGAGACGCTGCGCCCACGTCATGGCGGCACGGTGCTCCGATGCGGTCTCGACCGTGTCCCCACGGCAGCGCCGGGCGCTGCCGCCTGGGGTCACCTTAGAGCGCAGACGGCTGTTGGGCGCAAACACCCCATGAAAGCGCGTGAGGTTCACCCGCGGTTTCGGAACAAGCGCTGCCAGGCGCGCAATGAAATCCAGCGGCCCGAAGATCACATGGGTGGTGCCGTCCCGGTACGGTGTCTTGAGCTGGTATCGGACGTTGCCTTGGCGGGTCAGCGACAGGCGCTCGTTGGCGATGGCCGGTCTGGCAATATACCGGCACAACCGCTCGAGCTTAGCTCGTTGATGCGCGCCTGCCGCGACACCGCAATGGAGCGAAAAGCCTGCCGCTTATGCCGTGCCCGCCATCATCGCGTTCCTCGGAGCGGGCCAGTACCGTCTGTAGCGTGAATGCCTTTTGGCCCTGATGTGTACCTACCGCAGCCCGACAGTATGCCCACTGTCGAATACGCGATTGTGCGTATACATCGCGATGGAAGATCACCCGATATTGTCACTGATGGAGCACGGCCTACTTGTAACCGTGATTTCGGATGATCCGGCGTATTTTGGCGGCTACGTCAACAGCAACTTCCGCACCGTGACAGAAGCATTAGCGCCATCGCGAGAACAAATCATTCGGTTCACGAAGAACAATTTCTCGGCCAGTTTACCCGATCAACACAGCAAATTCAGCTGGATAGACAAGATCAACGCTGCCGCCTGGTACTTGGTCATCCGAAGAATTTCGTCTGTCCGACGAGATGTCCAGATCCCAGGGAGCCGGCGGTTGGGCGTGAGCGATTCAATGTTGTTATGTCTGCTTCTGGCGGAAAGCACCCCTCGTGCGCGTGGACGGCAAGGTCATGCGCGCATACTGGCCGACGCTGGAAAGCTGATTGCAGAGCACGGTCGGTTTGCGCCGAGATCGAGTAACGGGTCGGAGCAATGTCGACGGCGGAGGTTCACCCTTCGCGAGCGCCGTCGCTTGACTACCTCCGAGCAGTCCAATTAGCCTGCATACGGGTCCTCGGAGGTTCCGCACGAAGGCAGCTTTATGAGTACAGGCATCAAGGTAGGCGTAATCGGTGGCTCGGGCCTGGACGATCCCGGGCTTATGCAGAACATTACCGAGCAAGAAGTCACGACGCCCTATGGCACGCCCTCGTCCGCACTCGTGATCGGCACCATAGATGGCGTCGACACGGTCGTGCTTGCCCGGCATGGCAAGGATCATTCGATTTATCCCACGGGCATCAACTACCGCGCCAATATCTCGGCGTTGAAGCAAGTCGGATGTACCCACATCCTCGCGACGACTGCGGTCGGGTCGCTCCGCGAGGAGGTGAAACCAGGTGATTTGGTGTTCGTCGATCAGTTCATCGACCACACCAAGCACCGGCCGCTGACCTTCCACGACGAGCAGGTCATCCACACACCGATGGCACAGCCTTTCTGCCAGATGCTTTCGACTCACCTAGCGGAGGCCGCTAGGGAACTGAAACTTCGGCATCACCAGACTGGTACCGTGGTGACTATCGAAGGTCCACGATTTTCCACCAGAGCCGAGTCGCACATGTTTCGGCTTTTCGGGGCGGACGTGATCAATATGTCCACCGTACCCGAGGTGGTGCTGGCTCGCGAGCTCGGCCTGTGCTACCAGTCCATAGCGATGAGCACCGACTATGATTGCTGGAAAGAGGGGGAAGAGCCGGTAACATGGGACTTGATCGTTGAACGCATGGCCGATAATGCGGACAAGGTGAAGCGACTTATCCTGATGACCATTCCCAAGATCAATCACTTGCAGTGCGAGTGCCGCGGTACGGTTTCGTAGCCTGCCATGGCGGTACGTTTCTCGAAGAGCAAGGCATTGGGCCCGGGTCGCGGGGCACCGGCTCCGGGGAGAGCACATTGACAATAAAATCGAGAATTCGGACGGTAAAAGACTACCCGAAGAAAGGAATCATGTTTCGCGACATCACGACGCTCATCAAGGATCCGGTGGGCTTTCGTCTCGTGATCGACAGCTTTACCCAGCGCTACGTTCACGCAGACACCAACTTCGATATCATCGTCGGTATCGAGTCCCGCGGATTCATTTTTGGCAGCGCGCTGGCATATACGCTCGGCAAGGGATTTGTGCCCATCCGAAAGAAAGGTAAGCTCCCGGCCGAGATCGTTTCCCAGGAGTATGCGCTCGAGTACGGTAACGACAGCATCGAGATGCACATCGACGCGATCGTTCAAGGGGCCAGAGTATTGCTGGTGGACGATTTGCTGGCCACCGGCGGTACTGCGTTGGCCGCTGCAGCCCTGGTTGAAAAGGTGGGTGGCCAGGTGATTGAGATCTGCTTTGTGGTGGACTTACCGGATGTGGGCGGTGCCAAGAAGCTCAAGGAAAAGGGTTACTCTTTCTTCGCGCTTACCGAGGATGGTACGATTGACTCAGTCTGCACCAGAGCTAGCGGTATTGCGGATAAAGGCCTAGGATCGCGCTCTCCTTCGGCTCGACGATCCTGCGCTCCGTGATCAGAGTGTCAGCCAGGCTCGCAGCGGTCAAATCGAAAGCATAGTTTTCCGCCGCGCCTTGGGTTTCTACTTTTTTCAGTCCGGAATTAGGGTCTGAAAACGCTTGCGCGTCGGCACGTCGCCAGGCGCTCGCGTTGCTTTTACGTTGAGTATATAACCAAGGAAGGCGCTGCACGCTCGACGCTCATCGTTTGTTGCGCCATGCGAGAGGCATTCCCGCGCTAAAGCGGCGCCAGGTTTTGTGGGGTGGCGTAGGCGGCAGGCTTAGGCTGGAACTCCCCCCTCGAAGCACAAAGCCCCCGTTGGCCGTTAAGCCTTCGGGGGTTTCCCCTTGAGGGGCGCGCCCACCTCTCGCGTCCGAGTAGGCCGCGGGCCCAGGCGCCCGCGGAAGGCCTCATGCTTCTCCCAGAAACTCCTGCAACGCATCGTTGACTGCATGCGGAGCGTCGAGGTTGGCGATGTGACCGGCAGCGGGGATTGTCGCCAGGCGCGCCCGGGGTTCCTGCTCGGCCCACCGGAGCGCCGTCTCGCGCACCCAGCCTCCACCGACCGCGTCCTGCTCGCCGACGATCATGAGCGTCGGACAGGGCAGCCGATAATCAGCTTGTTCGTGGGGAGTCGATGCAATGGCTCTCCAGGTCGCGACCAGCTCTGCACGCGTCATCCTCCCGATGCACTCGCGGGCGTATTCTCTGCTCTGTGGCTTCACGGCACTGCAGTCCACCACCTGCTGACGGAACCTCGCAAGCGGGACGAGGCGGAGCTTCATGACGGCCCACCGAGCGAACAGGCCACCCACCGATCCAGCCGATCTCGTCACAGGAACGCAACCGATCAATGCCATGCGATCGACCATTTCAGGAAACTGGAGCAGGAACTCCTGGCAGAGGTCCCCTCCCATTGACTGTCCCACCAGCGCCACCCGGGTGATGCCCTCCGCCTGCAGGACCGCGAGCAGGTCTTGGGCCAGGGATGCGACACTGAACGTCGCGGGAGCCGGCCGGGAGGCGCCATGTCCGGGCAGATCAACGCGAATCACTCGATACAGCCCCACCAGAGCTGTCACCTGGGGATCAAACATGTGGTGATCCAGGGTTGCACCATGGACCATCACCACCACCGGTGCATCTTCCGGACCCTCGATCCAGTAGCGCAGCCGACCCTCCTGTCGATCCATGGCCTCCGCTCGCCTGTTCACGATCTCGTCCCGTTCCTCCTGCCGCTCTAGCAGGCCGTTGAAAAAGCATTGCCGAATCCTCGACGAATCCACCGATTTGCCTCCGGTTCGGCGCCTCGATCTGACACGAAGTGACTCGATTCTAAAATCAAAGCCTTCTTCAACGGACTGCTAGCTTCCCCCACCCTATTCTGATGGCACGTGGATTGCCTCCATCGTCTCGCTCACCGCTCTTCAGACACCCAGGACCGGTGTCCCGACGCTCATCGGCCCGCGAACGAGCAGCGCATTCTTCGCAAACTGTTGATAGAAGGAAAGGACCATGGCGACGCCAGACGAAATTAGATATTTAAAAGCCGAACTCCGGCAGCTCGACGAGGACAAGAAGCACGCGGTCGAGGTGCTTGAAACTCTCAGCGATCAATTCCGCACAATTGAAGCGGCGACATCGCCGAGGCTGCCGCCAAAATCGAAAGCTCGACAAGTAAAAGGTCTGACGAGCCCATGGGCCGGGACCCAGGACCCAGGACTACAGACCCGCCCAGCCTGACCGGGTAGCCTTCTCTCCAGCGCGGCGGGTTGTGTGGATAGCTACCGACTCGAAGTCCTGCGCTACAGGGCCCCGCTGGTGAGAGCTGGCGGGGCTTCTTATATGCACATAATGTGCAGTATTTTTTGCGCTGCAAGATGACCGTTCGCCCTTGATGGGTACAATCCCAACCAAGCGCTGATAAGAAGCGCGAATTTCCCTCCTCCAAGGGATTGCGACCACCCTTGTTCTAGCTGCTATCTGCAGCGGCCGCGTGGGTCATCCATTCTGCTTAAGTCGGCTTTCGTGTTGGCGGGAGGAAAACAAAGATGAAGAACGTCACTAAAAGCGTGCTTGCGCTCAGTTTCGCGCTCGGTCTCTCGGCGCCCGCCCAATCGGTGGAGCGGCCGGCCGTCTACGACAACTTTAACGGGGAAAGGATCAACCCGGAGCTGTGGGTTCCGCGCACTATCGATTCGTTCATCCTCGACGCGGCTCGCGAAGTCAAAAACGGCAAGCTGCGGCTGTTCGCCCGTGTGTACGGGGATACATCGGTTACTGACGGGGGCCGCAATTTCCAGCCCCTCAGGCAATGGTTCAAGAACTCGGACGCGGTGACCAGCATCGAGTCCTGGGTTCAGGTCAATTCCGTTAACGCTACCGGTTGCACCGGACCGACCGCCACCAGCAGCAGTCGCATCGGCTATACGATGTCCGGCTACTACTACAACGACGGTAACGGTGACCTGGAAGACGCGACGGGCGACGTGTGGGCAAACTTCGAGATTCGCCGTGACTCGAACTCGACAGCACCTGCCGGGGAAATGCAGATCATCGGCAACGTTTTTCACTGTCAGGATCCCAACTGCGATGGCGGATCGGATTTGTACTTCAGTAACACGGCATTTGGCACCGTGTCGGTGGATCAGGTTATCCGGTTGCTTCTGTTGTTCGATCCAGCCACCAACACGTTCGCTTTCCAGCGCAATTTCAAGGTCCCGGTATTGGTGCCCGTCGCGATCCCCAACCTCGGACCTCCTGCGTTCCGCAAGCGAATCGACATCCGGGCCAACGTCGAGAATTGCGCCGAGGAGCCGCGACCGGTGGTGGACATGAAAACCGACGTGTTCCTGGTGCGAACGAATGAATCTGCCGCGCCTTAGTTTTCTACTTGTTTCAACACGAGAACAAGTTTTGAAAATGCTTCCGCGTCGGCGTCGCTGAAATCAGCGCGACCCGAGCCCCGGCCCCGCGCCGGGGGTTTTCTTTGTAGCCGCAGGACTACAAGCGCCGCGCCCCTGGCCTACAAGCCAGGGCAAATTCGCCCACAGACAACCAAACACGACAGAGGCAAGGTTTCCCCACGGAGACCGAGAGTCTGGGCCCGACCAGGAGTCCTACCGTATCAAGCCCCCGTTGGCCGTTAAGCCTTCGGAGGTTTTCTTTTTGCACCGTAAAATGCCCCGGATTCTTACGGAGATATAATCCGAGCCGAGAATGGAAAAGTGCGTTTTCCCACCTCTCAGGGATAGCAGCTCCCTTACTCTAGCTACGACTTTGTAGCCGCTGCGGTAATAACTTCACGTGGATTCGTAGTCGGCCCCATAATCCGTGCACACCACGTGATAGCCAAAACATTCAAAAGGAGTCAGCTTATGGGGTTAAGGTTCAATCCGCTTCAGGTGGCGCTTTTGCGCTGGTATGAAGCAAATGAGAGCGGTGTTGCCTTTCCTGTGGGCGATGGCCCAGAAGGAATCGCATTTGATGGGGCCCACATGTGGGTGGCGAACAGAGGTGGCAACACCGTGACCAAGTTACGGAGTAGTGATGGATTCGTGCTGGGCACTTTTCCCGTAGGCGTTGACCCAAGAGGTATGGCCTTCGATGGTGCCCACATCTGGGTGGCGAACTCTAGCGCCAACACCGTGAGCAAGTTGAGGGCCAGTGACGGAGTCGAGCTAGGCCCCTTTCCCGTGGGTGATGGCCCATGGGACGCGGCCTTTGATGGGGCTCACATCTGGGTAGCGAACTCTAGCGCTAACACCGTGAGCAAGTTGCGGGCCAGTGACGGAGTCGAGCTAGGCCCCTTTCCCGTGGGCGATCAACCACGGTACATAGTCTCTGACGGTGCCCACATCTGGGTGGCGAACAGACGTGACAACACCGTGACCAAGTTGCGGGTCAGCGATGGCGTCGAGTTGGGGACCTTTCCCGTAGGCACTCAGCCACAGGGCGTGGCCTTTGACGGAGCTCACATCTGGGTGGCGAACAGACGTGACAACACCGTGACCAGGTTACGGGCCACTGATGGACTCGTGCTGGGCACCTTTCCCGTGGGCGATCTACCACTGGACATAGTCTTTGACGGGGATAACGTCTGGGTAGTGAACAAGAATGGGCGAACCGTAACCAAGCTGCGAGCCAGCGACGGAGCTGAGCTGGGCACCTTTCCCGTGGGCATTGCGCCGAATACTGAACCATGGGCCGTGGGCTTTGATGGGGCCAACATCTGGGTGATCATTAACGATTCGTCCGGTTCGGGTACGGTGAGGAAGCTCTGAAGCTGAGATGCTTAAAGAGTCTGACCGTGGCGGCAGGCGGGCAGTCTTGTGCCACGCGAGCGATTGCGTTAGCGGAAACATAAGCGCGGAGTGTCGCTAACGGAGCGGAATACAGCAGCGATAAAAGCCCCCGTTGGCCTTTGCGCCTTCGGGGGTTTTTCGGTTCAACAGCAGACTTTCAGTTATTCAATATTGATCCAGGTCAAACACGCAGCGGGATACGAGCGCAGGATATTCTGTTAAGCACCCCTAAGAGTGCGCTTTTCCTACCTCCAAGAGACAGCGGCCATCTCTTCTTCTAACTGCGTCTGCAGCGACCGCCGGCACAACTCTGATTTACCAGTAAGGGGGCAATCACAGCAGCGAAGGAGTTCGAGATATGAGCAAACAGCATACCGACATCCAAGACAGATTCGACAACCCAATGTCTCGGTTACGACGGCTGCAAATGGAATATCGTGTAGCGAGTCATCACGTTGACACCGAGGAAGGCAAGGAGGCTTTTGTAAAGCTTCGGCAAAACAAAGAGCGCGACACGTTCCTGAAGGAATTACGCCCCCCACCTATGCCGTCTATGTTTTTTTATCCAGAGCCACCTATAGTCCACCCAGCGCCACCTCCAGGCAGCCATGAGCCACCTACAGGCCGCCCGCAGCCGACCGAGGAAGCGCAAGCCGAAGGGCTTTTTCTCGAGAGAGGTGATGAAATCTCACCACCCCCCTCCCCAAGAGAAAAGTATGAGGAGCTGACATTTGGGGAATATGTCGAAGATATCGATCCAGAATATGCAGCTAGGGTGGACTGCCATCAAAATGGGCGTTGGAAGTCTGCATACGCTCTAGCGCTGGCATATAGTATGGGAATGGGGCCTTGTTCTCGCGTGGCATGCGGTTTTGCGACTGCGGTGGCCATTTCGGAATACGTTTGGGAGTGGGTGACAGTAAATTCACGACTCAATTCACATATCATTTGGGCTGCATTGGACACGAGGAAGCACGGGTACAGTTTGGAATACAATCCTACCTACGCCAAGATTATGGCCAATCATATTGTCGAGTTTTGGGTCGATGACAAACTTGAACGAGTTTGGTCCAAAGAGGTATTTTCAGCCGCAATTACTGAGCCAGAACAGAACTATTTTGAAAGTTACGACTCTAACGTACGCATTGGCACGGAGATAAGCGCATCTCACAGGACATTGAGAAACAAAAAGCTTGTGGTGTGCGAGCTAATCGAATTAGTGGCTGAAACGGACGCATGGGCTCGGATCGAGGGGTACTTTACATGGGATCCACTACCAACCTGGTGGCGCGGTGTCACGATTGCTCAGGTAGACCTTAATTCTAAATTTAGACTCGAAGATATTTTTTCTCCATAACCGGGTGCGCGAGGTGCCACTCCCAAGACACGACTGGGTCAGCCAGGTTTCATAGGCCGATGTCATCCTTAACGGCAGCACGTGCACCGGTGCCGGTCTGTAACAATTTAAACCACCAGAAGAAGTGAGCCATACGAAGCCCCCGTTGGCCGTTAAGCCTTCGGGGGTGTTCTTTTCCGTAAGCTTATCTCGGCTAGCTAAATATTGATCTAGATCAAGTTTTAAAAGGTATCCCTGATTAGGATGCCGGCTAAGCACCACCAAGCGTGCACGTTCCTTTCCTCCAAGGGACAGCGGCACCCCTTCTTCTAGCTGCATCTGCGGCGGCCGTAAATTCAGCTGTTTTGGGCAAGTTCAGACTTTGAAAGTTTTTTGAGCGGTGTTCGCTTTAATCCCCGCATGAGGGCGTGTAGCAGGGAAAGAAAGACGGTTTGGGAGGAAGTCACATGAAAATCACACACTGCGTTTTTGCGTCAACACTCTTGGTCACAGGCAATGCGTGGGCCGAGCTAGAAATACTGCAAACCGGTATCCAATTGGAGCCAGCGGATAAACCGCCTGCTCGAAGCGTTGGTTCAGTGTGGAGAGGCTTGAACGATGGGGAGCCATATACCAACACTCTTGCCAGCGAGACGGACTCAAGCAATACGTATAAGGATTCGAACGGCTGCGAATGGACCGAACCAAAAGGCTTCTTTCGCCCCCCGAGCACTAGTTGGGACGACTGCGGGGGCCAAGATGGATCCGCAAGGGTTGCATTCAAACGTGGGACAATCTTCCCTCTGCAAGTGGGCAATAAATGGTCCTACGGTGTGATGGGCGGCAATTGGCAAACGCAGCGAGATTGTAAAGTCGAGGACGCTGTGCGTATAAAAACTGGTGTGGGTGAGCATGACACATTTAAAGTTGTCTGCAGGGATAAATTTAACACACGCACAAGGTACTACTCACCTAAGCTGCAAGCCGTTGTTCACATGGAACGTTGGGGCCATCGAAGTGGGAAACGTATTAGGTACGAGTTCATTAAATACGAATGAACAGAAGCGTATGTCTTGATACCATCAATAGCAACGACCATGGCGCGACGTGTGTCGAAATCGGTTTGTAATAGAAGACAAAAAAGCGATAGAAAGAAACCCCGGCCCAGGTTTCTCTGGGCGGGGTTTTTCTTTTATAGTCGCAGGACTGCAACCGACGAGCCCTTGGCTTACAAACAGAGGGCCATCCAGCCACAGACGCGCCCGGTGCCGCAGCGTAATCTTCTTACCCGGCGCCACGGGGTGGCGGAGAACGAAGTTTGGCAATCCGCTGCAGAATTGTTTTTTAGTCAATTCTTAAATTTGTCAACCCCTACAATTCGAGTAAAATTCAAGAGATCGCTTGAATTCACGCGATAGTGCACCTCTTTCTCGGTCGGGTAAGTACGTAGACTGTCCCGGAATATTGACTACCAATCAACGAGGAGAATCATCATGTCCGTAGCACGCGTAACCGAAATCTCGGCAGCCTCGAAGGTGAGCTTCGAAGACGCTATGAAAAAGGGACTGAAGCGGGCCAACAAAACCCTCAAAGGGATAAGCGGCGCCTGGATCAAAGACCAGGAACTCGTTTGCGATGATGGCAAGGTTACGGAGTACCGCGTCAAGATGATGGTGACGTTCGTACTCGCGAGCTGAGAGAGAAGAGAAAAGGGGTCAACGCTGAAATAGGAGTATAGGAAGGATAACCACCCTTTCTCGCCTAATTGAGCATCTGGCGATGCAGTTCGGAGCCATGAAATCAGCAGTGCCCGCGTTGCTTTGAAGGCGAATTTCTTTGCAATGAC
>Ga0224497_10002769_pt1 | contig 10205 bp, 12 predicted proteins | sample SF_Jul11_sed_USG_4_FD_167970 | JGI IMG/M metagenome (GOLD analysis project Ga0224497, IMG submission 167970) | Sediment microbial communities from San Francisco Bay, California, United States - SF_Jul11_sed_USGS_13 | ecosystem: Environmental > Aquatic > Marine > Sediment | place: USA...
TACGAGATCGAGGCGCCGATGACCACCTTTTATGAACTGCCAGTGGTGGGTGACGAGGTCACCCTGTTCACCCACCTGGCGGTGCGCGACGACGCCCACACCCTCTACGGCTTTGCAAAACCCTCGGACCGCGACCTGTTTCGCAGCCTGCTGCGCGTCAACGGCGTGGGCGCCAAGCTGGCGCTCACCATTCTCTCCGGCATGGATGCGAAGGCCTTTGCCGGCTGCATCCAGCACGGTGATGCGGCCGCGCTGGTGCGCCTGCCGGGTGTCGGCAAGAAGACGGCTGAGCGCCTGATCATGGAGATGCGTGACCGCCTGGAGCTGTTCACTGCCGGGCAGGTGGGCCGGGCGCAGGCCGGCACGGGGGGTGCCCTGATGGCCAATCCGACCGAGGAGGCCGTAACCGCCCTGATCGGGCTGGGCTACAAGCCGCAGGAGGCGAGCCGCATGGTACGCGCCATCGAGACGGCCGAGCTGTCCTCTGAGGAGATCATTCGCACCGCCTTGCAATCCAGCCTGCAATAGCTTGATTCAGGCCCCGGGAGAACCGACACTAGCAACCTATGATTGAAGCCGATCGCCTGATCACCCCCAAGGGCTCACATGAAGACGAGATCCTGGATCGCAGTGTGCGCCCGCAGTCCCTCAAAGACTACGTGGGGCAGCCACAAGTCTCTGAACAAATGGATATTTTTATCCGGGCGGCGCGCCAGCGCAAGGATGCCCTGGACCACACCCTGATCTTCGGCCCACCGGGCCTCGGCAAGACCACCCTGGCCCATATCATCGCCAACGAAATGGGCGTGAACCTGCGCCATACCTCGGGGCCGGTGCTGGAGCGGGCCGGGGACCTGGCCGCCCTGTTGACCAATCTCGAGGCCAACGACGTCCTGTTCGTGGATGAAATCCACCGCCTCAGCCCGGTGGTGGAGGAGATCCTCTACCCGGCGCTGGAGGATTTCCAGCTGGACATCATGATCGGCGAAGGCCCGGCGGCGCGCTCCATCAAGCTGGACCTGCCACGCTTTACGCTGGTCGGCGCGACCACGCGGGCCGGTCTGCTGACATCCCCGCTGCGCGACCGCTTCGGCATCGTGCAGCGGCTGGAGTTTTACAATACCCGGGACCTGTCTTCCATCCTGCAGCGTGCCGCCGGCATCCTCGGTATCGAGATCGATGAAGCAGGCGCCATGGAACTGGCGCAGCGCTCACGCGGGACACCGCGTATCGCCAATCGCCTGTTGCGGCGGGTGCGTGATTACGCCGAGGTCAAGGTCGACGGCCGCATCACCGAGGAGGTGGCGGACCGTGCCATGGACATGCTGAACGTCGACAAGCAGGGCTTTGATGCCCAGGACCGCAAGTTGCTGCTGACGATTATCGAGAAATTCGATGGCGGTCCGGTCGGCGTGGACAACCTGGCGGCGGCCATCGGGGAAGAGCGCGGGACCATCGAGGACGTGCTGGAACCCTACCTGATCCAGCAGGGCTTCATTATGCGCACCCCGCGCGGGCGGATGGCCACGCGCAATGCCTATCTGCACTGCGGTCTTACCCCGCGTGCCGCGCAGACCGTGGCTGAATCACTCGAGCTGTTCACCGATAGCGGTGGTGAGGATAATTCGCATTAATCGGTTAGCGTTCGCCCGGTCGTTCACCCCTGCCAGAGCCCTGCGTTGCCGTGTGGGTGAGTCCCGGGAATTAATCGGCCCGGGTGTGGTCCTTAAAGAGGACATGGCCGGCGGTGGCTGAGTTTCACTGGCAGGTACGGGTCTACTATGAGGACACGGACAGCGGTGGCGTGGTGTACTACGCCAATTACCTGCGCTTTCTGGAGCGTGCCCGGACCGAGTGGATGCGTGCGCTGGGCTTTGAGCAGGATGAACTGATCAGGGATGATGGGCTCTTGTTTGCGGTAAGATCGGCCAGCCTGGAATATCAGCATCCCGCCCGTTTCAACGACTTGCTGACGGTCTCGGTGCGCGTTGTCGAACGTCGCCGTGCCAGCCTGGTATTTGAGCAGCGGGTGAGCCGTCTCGACGATGAGCGAGGTCCCCTGTGCAGCGCGACCATCAAAATCGCCTGCCTGGATGCCGACTCGCTGGCCCCGCGGCCCATACCGGAAAAAATTTTGAGGGAGATACCGGATGTCGACTGACATGTCGTTTTTTCACCTGATCTCGGGTGCCAGTTTCGTGGTGCAGTTGGTGATGTTGCTGCTGCTTGTGGTTTCGATGGCCTCATGGACCATGATTTTCAAGCGCCGTTCGGCATTGCGCGATGCGCGCGTGGCCGCGAACGAGTTTGAAGGACGCTTCTGGTCGGGTGGCGACCTGGCTACGCTGTTTCGTGAGGTGTCGGCACATGACCAACAGGCCAAGGGCACGGCGGGGATCTTTCAGGCGGGTTTCAATGAATTCGCGCGTCTGCGTCAGCAGGCGGGCATCGAACCCCGGGCGATCGTGGAGGGCGCGCAGCGGGTCATGCGCGTCGCCCTGTCGCGCGAGATCGATGACCTGGAGACGCACCTGTCGTTCCTGGCCACGGTCGGCTCGACCAGCCCCTATGTCGGTTTGTTCGGAACAGTCTGGGGCATCATGAACGCCTTCCGCGGCCTGGGTAATGCCCAACAGGCGACCCTGGCCATGGTGGCACCGGGTATTGCCGAAGCCCTGATCGCAACGGCAATGGGGTTGTTTGCAGCCATCCCGGCGGTGATCGCCTATAACCGCTATTCAAATGACGTGGAACGGCTGATCAACCGCTATGACAATTTCCTGGAGGAGTTTTCGACCATCCTGCAGCGCCAGGTACATGCCTGAGCACGCCACAGGGGAGCCGAGAAAACAGCATGGCGCGACACCGGATTCGTAAACGGCCGATGGCAGAGATCAACGTGGTGCCGTATATCGACGTCATGCTGGTGATGCTGGTCATCTTCATGGTGACGGCGCCGCTGCTGACCCAGGGCGTGAATGTGGAATTGCCCGAGGCGGCGGCCACGACCCTGGCCCCCGACCAGCAGGAACCTCTGGTGGTGAGCGTGGACGCCGACGGATCCCTGTACCTCAATATTGGTGATGCCCCGAACGCCGCGATTGACGGGGAGACCCTGATTCAGCGCGTATCAGCGGTGTTGCGACACCGCCAGGACAAGACCGTCATGGTGCGGGGGGATCATGCCGTGGACTACGGCAGCGTGGTCACGGCAATGGTGCTGCTGCAGCAGGCCGGTGTGCCCGCCGTCGGTCTGGTCACAGAGCCCCCGGGAAACGAATAGCGCGACGATGTGGAAGGCGATACGCGAAAATCCGCGCGCCGTAGTCTACGCAGTGCTTATGCACCTAGTGCTGCTGGCGCTGCTGATGTTCAGCCTGGACTGGACGCCCAAGATCAGCCGGACGGCCGGAGAGTCCCAGCCGATCCAGGCCGAGTTGATCGATCAGCGCCGGCTGGAAGACATCGAGCAGCGCAAGCGCCAGGCGGAGCTGGAGACCAAACAGAAGGCCGAAATCGAGCGCCAGCGTCAGGCGGAGCTGGAGGCCAAACAGAAGGCCGAGGTCGAGCGCCAGCGCCAGGCGGAGCTGGAGGCCAAACAGAAGGCGGAGTTGGTGGCCAAGCAGAAAGCGGAGCTGGCGGCCAAGCAGAAAGCGGAGCGGGAAGCCAAGCAGAGAGCGGAGCTGGAAGCCAAGCAGAAGGCGGAGCGGGAAGCCAAGCAGAAGGCGGAGCTGGAAGCCAAGCAGAAGGCGGAGCTGGAAGCCAAGCAGAAAGCGGAGCTGGAAGCCAAGCAGAAGGCGGAGGCGGAACGCAAGCGCCAGGCGGAGCTGGCGGCCAAGCAGAAGGCGGAGGCGGAGGCCGCGTTGCAGGCGCAGATTGCTGCTGAACAGGCGCGCCTGGATGAGCAGCGCATACAATCTGTGCTGGGTGAATTTATCGGTTATATCGCGGATAAGGTGGAACGCAACTGGCTGCGCCCGGCGGGCTCGTCCAAGGGATTGAGATGCAAGGTGAATGTCAAGGTGATCCCCGGTGGTGATGTGGCCAGTGCCCGGGTGATCGAGAGCAGTGGTGATCCGGTGTTTGACCGCTCGGCAGAGAATGCGGTATTGAGGGCCTCGCCGTTACCGATGCCCGAGGATGCTGCCATTGCCAGGCACTTCCGCGACTTCAACTTCAATTTTGAACCGTACTAACTAAGGGAAGGCTTTTCATGCGTATGATTTTCAGGGCAGTTTTGCTCTATTTGACCATCGGGGCCAGCGCGGCTCAGGCTGCACTGACCATCGAGATTACCCAGGGGATGGAGGGTGCGATGCCGATTGCCGTGGTCCCGTTCGGTTGGACCGGCAGCGCCGCTGCCGCACCCGAAAATATCGCGGCCATCATTTCATCCGACCTGAGTCGAAGCGGGCGCTTTGAGCCGTTGCCCGACCGCGACCTGGTGGCCCATCCCACCAACGCTGAACAGGTGCAATTCCACAACTGGCGCATGCTCAATGTCGATAACCTGGTGATCGGGCAGGTCACGGAAACCGGCGCCGGAGGCTATAACATCCAGTTTCAGCTGTTTGACGTCTACCGCGGCAAGCAGCTTATCGGTCAAAGCTTCCCCACCAGCCATGCCGACCTGCGTCGCGCGGCCCACCACATCAGTGACCTCATCTATAAGGAGTTGACCGGTGAGCCCGGTGCCTTCAACACCCGCATCGCCTACGTGACGACTGCGGACAGGGGTGCACAAAAGTCCTATACGCTGCTGGTCGCGGACTCCGACGGTTATAATCCCCAGACCATCCTGCATTCCAGCCAGCCGCTGATGTCGCCGGCCTGGTCGTCAGACGGCAAGCGGGTCGCCTATGTCAGCTTCGAGAACAAGACGGCAGAGATCTACATCCAGGATGTGGCCAGCAGCACGCGCCGCAAGCTGGCCTCGTTCAAGGGGATTAACGGTGCACCGGCCTGGAGCCCGGACGGACGGCGCCTGGCATTAACGCTGTCACGAGACGGTAACCCGGAAATCTATACCATGGACCTGGCCAGCCTGGCGCTTAAGCGGCTGACATCCAATGCCGCCATCGATACCGAGCCGGCCTGGTCGCCGGACAGCAGGAGCCTTGTGTTTACCTCGGACCGCGGGGGATCGCCACAGCTCTACCGGATAGCCGCGAGTGGCGGCCAGGCGCAGCGCTTGACCTTTGAAGGCAAGTACAATGCCGGAGCGGATTTCTCGCCGGATGGTCGTAAACTTGCTATGGTGCACGCCGAGGGCGGGGCGTACCGGATTGCTGTGCTGGACCTTGATACCAGCCTGCTGCGCGTACTGACCGATGGGCAGCAGGATGAATCGCCCAGCTTCTCGCCCAACGGCAGCATGATCATCTATGCGACAGGTACAGGTAACCGTGAGGTGCTGGCGGCTGTTTCCGTGGATGGCCGTTTCCGTCAGCGTCTGTCGCTGCAGGCGGGCAATGTGCGTGAGCCGGCCTGGTCGCCGGTTGCGGGTAAGTAACAGGGTTGTTTGGACAGGGCGTATTTCCATGTCTGGGAGAGATATAATGAAAGATCTGATGAACAGTTTGTTTGTCGTTGTGTTGGTTGGCGTACTGGCGGGTTGTTCCACCACGGGAGGCGGCAAGTCTGCTACCGGTGAGGCAGCGGTTGAGGACCGCAGTACAACGGCCGAGGGTGGGGCTGTGTCCAGGGGGGCAGCTGCTGGCGGCAGCTTCGCCGGTTATTCACTGGACGATCCGGCCAGCCCGTTATCGCGCCGGGTGATCTACTTTGAATACGACAGCAGCAATGTCACGGCGGCAGACCAGGACCTGCTGGCCACCCATGCCGGTTATCTGGCCAGCGATGCCGGCCAGACGGTGACCCTGGAAGGCCATGCCGATGAGAGCGGCTCGCGTGAATACAATATCGGTCTGGGTGACCGGCGCGCCCAGTCGGTGCGACGCATACTCGAATTGCACGGTGTTGCTTCGCACCAGATCAACACTGTCAGTTATGGTGAAGAGAAGCCGGCCGCGGAAGGGCATAGCGAAGCCGCCTGGCGCCTGAACCGCCGAGTCGAGATCGTTTACACGGCACGCTGATATGCGCATGTGTTGTAAACGCCTGGCACTGGCCGCTGTGCTGCTCTCCCTGTTCACGGCGACACCCGCACTTGCGATAAGTAAACAGGAAATCGAGGCGCGCCTTGACAGCCTCGACCGCAGGATCGAGAGCCGTAGCCTGGTCGATATGCTGAACCGGATCGAACAGCTGCAGCGCGATGTCCAGCAGTTGCATGGCGAGATCGAGGTGCAGACGCACACCCTGGAGGATATGCAGCGCCGCCAGCGCGAGCTCTACCTCGATATCGATCGGCGCCTGCAGCAGTTGGAGTCAGCACAGATGGCCCAGCCGCTAGAGCCTATGGAGCCGGGAGCAGATGTGCCCGTGACAACACCCCCGCCATTGCCAGTCCCGGGGCGCGTGCCCGCATCACCCGTAGAACCCGTGGCACCCGTAGCACCACCCTCCGCACCCTCCGGCGAGGAACAGGCGGAGTACGAGAAGGCTCTGGCGATTCTCAGGGAAGGGCGTTATGCAGATGCGGCGATGACCTTCAGCCAGTTCCTGACCACGTATCCCGGCAGCGCCTATGCCGATAACGCCAGTTACTGGTTGGGCGAGACCTATTATGTCACCCGTGATTTCGATCGTGCCCTGGCAGCTTTCAGCAAGCTTGCAATGAACCACCCGCAGAGCCCCAAGCTGCCGGATGCCCGGCTCAAGATCGGCTACATCCACTATGAAAAGAAGGACTGGGCCAGCGCCCGGCAGGAACTCACTGGCCTGGTAGCCGATTTCCCGGAGACCACGGCTGCACGCCTGGCCGCTGACCGCCTGGCGCGCATGAAAAAAGAAGGGCATTGATACAGAAGCTCACCGTGGAGAGCGGAGGACTCGGAGAAAAACATAAAACAGAGCAACCGCGAAGACGCAAAGGGCGCAAAGAAAAGAAATGAGTATTTCAATAAATTTATGCAGGGTGTAGTTTGGGCAAAGCTTCCGCTCCCTGCTCGCGCCCCTTACCTACATCCCTGTAGGCAAAGCGCAGCGTGCCCAACAATCAGCAAGCTGTTGGGCACGTCACTGACGCTCCTTTGACCAACCTACACATTCAATAATCCTGAGTTTGTCCTTTGCGCCTTTACGGTGAATATTTTTCCAACTGTATTCTCTGCGTTCTCCGCGCCTTTGCGGTAAATCCTTGTTTATATCTCTAATTACATGAACACGTCTGCAATCGGTAAACTACGCATCACCGAGATCTTCTATTCCCTGCAGGGCGAGGCACTGACCGCCGGGTGTCCAACGGTCTTTATCCGCCTCACCGGGTGCCCGCTGCGCTGCCAGTATTGTGATACGACTTACGCCTTCCAGGGGGGTGAATGGATCGACCTGGAGACCATCCTGGAACGGACGGCCACTCATCAGGCCCGCTATGTCACAGTGACCGGGGGTGAACCGCTGGCCCAGAAGGATTGCCTGACGCTATTGTGCAGCTTGTGTGATGCAGGCTACCGGGTCTCGCTCGAGACCAGCGGGGCCCTGGATATTAGCGCTGTCGACCCGCGGGTTACCCGGGTCATGGATCTGAAGACGCCCGGGTCGGGCGAGATGGAGCGCAACCGCTACGAGAATATCCAGTCACTGGGACCCAATGACCAGATTAAGTTCGTCATCTGTGACCGGGATGACTATCAATGGGCCAAAGACACCATCAGGCAATACGACCTGGATGACATTTGCGAGATCCTGTTCTCGCCCGGCCAGCCGCAGCAGGATGCGACCGAACTGGCCAACTGGATCCTGCAGGACCATCTGCCGGTGCGCCTGCAGATCCAGCTGCACAAGTACCTGTGGGGCAATGAAGCCGGCCGGTAGCTAATTAAAAACAATGATTCACCACCGAGGCGCGGAGGACGCAGAGAAGAACAAAATATTCACCGCAAAGGCGCCAAGAACGCAAAGAAACGCAATGATCATAATAATAAAAACCCCGCAATAATTAAGACGACAGATGAAACGAAATAGTTTTTACATTGAATATTTTCTTTGCGTCTCTGCGGTAAAATTGCCTTTCTTTGTTGTTGCAATCTTGAACATCTGCTTGGGTAGACACCAATGACTAAAGCCGTTGTACTGCTCTCTGGCGGACTTGACTCCGCGACCACACTGGCCCTCGCCGGCAAGTGGGGCTTCAGTTGTTATGCACTGAGCCTTGACTATGGCCAGCGCCACAATGCCGAGCTGGCGGCCGCGCAACGTATTGCGCTTGCGGCGGACGTGGTCGAACACAAAATCATTCCTATCGGGCTTGACGCGATCGGGGGATCGGCGCTCACGGATTCCGCAATCCCCGTCCCGGCAGGGCCGGGTGAGGGGATCCCGGTCACCTACGTGCCGGCCCGCAACACGGTGTTCCTCTCACTCGCGCTCGGCTGGGCCGAGGTGCTGGGTGCCTGGGATATCTTTATCGGGGTGAATGCCGTCGACTATTCGGGCTACCCGGACTGCCGGCCGGAATTCATCCAGGCATTCGAAAAACTTGCCCAGCTGGCGACCCGCGGCGGGGTCGAGGGTGGCGAGTTCCACATTCATGCACCGCTGATCCAGCTCCGCAAGGCCGAGATTATCCGCAAGGGTGTGGATCTGGGTGTGGATTACGCCCGGACGGTGTCCTGCTATGCCGCGGATGTCGAAGGCCGCGCCTGCGGGCAGTGTGATTCCTGCCGCCTGCGTGCCGAAGGATTCCGGCAGGCCGGCGTGGCCGACCCGACGCGCTACCGCCCCACGCTGGCGGGTTGACGGGCGGCTCGTTACAATCGTCAACACCCGCTATAAATTGGCATCCGGCCGGACGAGGGGGAATTTGACTTGACCTTCGAGAATTTCTTTGCGGCCCATTCCTTCTACCTCTGGGCCACCTGCTACCCAACGGCCAGCGCAAGCCGGACAAGGTTTAGACGAAAATCAACAAGTTAGGCAGGACAGGGCTTGCCATTTCAGTACAGCCCTGTATCATGCCACCGTCCCGATCGGGGCGGTCATCCAGACCGGCACATCAGTCAACGGGTCGTTAGCTCAGTTGGTAGAGCACCGGACTTTTAATCCGATGGTCGAAGGTTCGAATCCTTCACGACCCACCAGCTCAAATAAGTAATAAATTTATGGTTAGTTGTATTCTTTCCTTGTAGACGCGATGTAGACAGTAGTGTCTTCTCTAAACTGATAAATCACCCTGATTATTTATACGTGCTGGCAAGGCAGGGCTTGGCTGGAATCGTCCGATAATGGCTTGCCAGTTCAACCGATCGACGCAACACTTTATCTTTAAACATAGATAGTAAGATGGAGTTGTTGGTTTGTGTCCATGTTTGACCCAGATTTTCAATTGTTACCTGAACCGCATTAAGTCAAGAGTTACTTCATGCATTCAGGCAAATTGAATTTAATGAGCGGGTCAAATTTCGGTGCAAAAGTGGCTTAATGTTAAGTACAAATCAACAAGCACGGCTCTAATTCTTCACCACGTACTTGCGGATCCACGGCAGCAACTGATCGAAACTGCAGTAATTGTTCTCCAGTAGCCCGATTAGAAACCTCTGTGCATATTTTGCATTCACTTTCTGCTTGTAACCGTTCATGCGCAGGAACACATCGGTCGCAAAGAATGCAACGCGTTTATTGCCATCGACAAAAGGGTGGTTCATGATGAGCGATTCGAACAGTGTGGCTGCCATTTCAGCAAGATCTTTGTAGTGACCAGTCTGGGGACGATACAGTGCGCTTTCCGGTAGCCCGAGATCACGTACTCCCGAAGGTCCTCCGTAACGTTCCAGCAGGGTCCTATGAATGGCCAGGGCTTCGTCGCGGCTCAGGAAGACAACGGTGTTATTTGGCAAGCAGTTTTCCCAGCTCTTCGTTTTCGGCAATTGATTGATCCAGGTGATTCAGGACCACCGGCCGCATGCGCTTTCTGGTGACATATTCGCGGATCGTTTCTGTGAGCACGCCGGAAAGATTCTGGTGTGTTCCGGAGGCGAGTGCCTTGAGTTCGTTCCAGGTGTCTTCGTCGACTTTTGAGCTGATTTTGATGCTTTGCATGCCGGAAGAATGATTGACAAAAGTCGACCATTGCCTTCATACCC
>Ga0224497_10002770_pt1 | contig 10203 bp, 10 predicted proteins | sample SF_Jul11_sed_USG_4_FD_167970 | JGI IMG/M metagenome (GOLD analysis project Ga0224497, IMG submission 167970) | Sediment microbial communities from San Francisco Bay, California, United States - SF_Jul11_sed_USGS_13 | ecosystem: Environmental > Aquatic > Marine > Sediment | place: USA...
AACTCGTGGGCAAACTTGGATTTGACTGTGAGAGGGTCCCTGGTTTTCCGAAAGGGCGCACGATAGACGGATTTCTGCGGTCTTTGAAACATCAGCACGTTGTTGGTCCACCCGACACCCGATTGCACATCATACATATTCTGCCCGGGGTATCCACCCCATGGGGTCACCATAAAATAATGCCCATAGGCGGCAAAGAGATTGACGGTAATCGTGCCATAGCGAAGATTGGCAATGGCCTGATCCACCGCCAAGCTCGTCTGAGAATTTTCGAGAGACTTGGGATGAACCATGATGGTCGCGGCCAAGGTTCCCCACAAGGTCTCATTGGCGAACTGTACCGCACGATCGATGAACTCCGGGACGTTTGGCGCCTCCAGCGCTGTCTCAGCAAAGAGGCTACAAAACGCTTCGCTCTTAAAACAGATGTCATCTGAATTATCTGAGTCGACGTCAGCAATCAAGGTCCAGGGAAGTGAATCGTCCCCTGGCTTGCCAAACCGACTGGCATTCGGATGTGCGGTGCCAAATGCCGCATAGCGGGCTTTTGCATTGGGATAGTACGCTTTGTGCGTCTGCACGTTGGACAGAACCTCCCCAAGAACGTTGAGGAAGGTCTCCCGTTGACTCCAGCTCTTATGCTGAACGATGACTCGAGGAGTCATGCAGAAACAGCCTGCCCCCGCCACGAGCATCGTGGCAAGTTGGACCGCTTGCTCCTTGATATCCTCCTGGCTCCAAGGACCAGGCACAATAATCACTGGGCTGACATTGCCCAACTCGGCCGTCACTCGTTTGTGGAGCACCGGGGTGCGCGCTTCCTTCCGTCTGGCTCCTTCAGAGCCGGAGCCAAAGAGAATTGCGTCGAATGTTTTATCGGACCCCGTTAGGTGGATTTCATCAACGGCCGGGTGATGACAGGCATAGGTTCCTTTTGTCGCACCTCCTTGAATAAGGCGCAGAACACCTCGCTGGATTAACATCCGAAAGGCTTCTTCCATAAACGGGGACAGGTAGGCATTGACTGGATTCATTTTTAGGAGGACCACCTGATTCTCTACAAAGAGTTTGTAGAGGGAATCTACTGCAGGCAGTGAGGAAGCATTCCCTGCGCCAAGCACGAGAGCAATTTTTCCTTTGTGAGCCTTGTCCCGATAGCCCTTGGCCTGGGTGTTGACGACATCCTGGCTGGAAAGACCCGGTTCCATCCACACTTCGCCGGTGATGCCCAGGAAGAGTATCTTATCCATTGTGGTTTGTGGAAAGACCTGTGCCACCACTTGTCCATTTTGGTGCATGGTGAGTGGATAGGGGATGCGCGGGCGTCCAAAGTGTTGGATATCGTCAAGCGACTGACGCAACCCCCGTAAGGCACGGAAGACAACAGCAAGAATGGCCCATTCCACTCCCTCGCCAAACGTCTGGGCTGGAATGGCCTTGGCGTACAGACTGGCCGCTACCCACCGGTCGGCTACGGCCAAAAGGTCTTGTCTGATGGTATCCAGAAGGCGAATGCGTTCAGGAATGCTCAGTGCCACCCATCCATCTTTGTTCGCGTCAAGCACTGCTAACGCCTCATCAATCGTGCCCTTGGAACTTGGTGGCATACTGCCTGTGCATGCCGGAAATTGCGGTGATCCCATGCCAAGGCTGGTGCGCCCCGCTTGACTCGTATTCATCTCGTCGCCCCTGGATACCTGTATGAAAGCTAAATAAAGGGCTTGCCCCGTTGTTCAATTACTGATGAAGAAAAATGTTTCACGGTCTTGCTCCTTATCTTCCCGCTCACAGGATCAAGAAGGAATGGCAGCAACTACCGTCGTGCCACTTCAGGCGTTAGGAGGCTTCGATGGCTTGGGGGACAATCGTGACGAACTCTGAAAAATTGTACGGTTTGGACAGCACAGCTATCACGCCAGCCTGATGGGTCTGGCGTTGTATCTCGTCGGTGATATTCCCCGAATACAGAATGAAAAAAATGGAGCGAAACTGAGCGCTGGCTTTCACCTGGACGAGCAATTCCAGCCCTGACATGACCGGCATCTGATTATCGGAAACCATCAGATCCACCGCCTGTCCTTGCTCCAACCACGCGAGCGCGGCAGCCCCATGGTCAGCTTCGTCGCAGGCATATCCATGGTGCTCCAGAAAGAGCTTCAGGGCTTGCCGGGCCATCGCATAATCATCCCCGAGGAGAATGCGTTTTATGATGAACGACCTCTTCCAGAGAGGCGAAGCGCATGCACAGTTCACTCAAGAAAACGCCGGAACTGCCGGGGCTAACAGGTTCTATCCTTGGAACAGGTCTACTGTACGCTCTTCTTTCAATAATTTCAAAAAAGGCGAGCGGGGAAATGGTAGCTGGGCCTGTTATAAATCCATTCCCATCGAAAACTTGAAATTTTTAGAGATTGCAATGCTGGATAAGTTTTTTGACCATACGGGAAAGACATTCGAACTCGCGGTCCTTTTGCCTTTCGGAACCTCCCGAAAGGTTGTCACTTTTTCTGGGACAATCTTGGGAATTGGCGGCGAGAGAAGGCCATATATAAAGGAAGAGAGAAAACATGAGTGCTGTCGGGAAGGGACCGGAGAGAAAACAGGAAGAGGCAAAACAAAGGGAACAATCAGAAAACCTCTCTCCGACGGTCACCCTCAATAAAGGAAAGGGACCGGCAAAATGGCCATCAGAGAAACCGGGGAAAATAAGGCCTCAGAACAAGAGCAGAGAATCTCTCTGGAGACACGCGACGAAAAGGGCAACGCGGAAAGGCCGCGTGGGACCGGCGTTTCGCGGGTGTTCGCCCGGTGAACTGAAATTTTCCTTGTATTTCAAGACTTTATGGCGGAGAGGGTGGGATTCGAACCCACGGTCCCTTTCGGGACAACGGTTTTCGAGACCGTCCGAATCGGCCACTCTCGCACCTCTCCGCGCCGGTTTTGCCTTAAGGCTTGGCGTTGTAATTACTGTGAATGCGTCTTCACCCTCACCCCGACCGTTCGTTTCTCCTCGAAACAAGCCTCTGAAAGGGCGAGGGAGTTTTAAAGTGTTATAAAAGTTGCAGAGCTATGAAACTGGTTGCGCCTCGCGAAGTTTCTGAAAGAATTGTTGTAGTAAGCTGCGACATTCTTCTGACAAAATACCTGATTGAGCGATGACACGATGGTTGAAACGGCTTTCACTGGTTAAATCACAGATTGATCCACATGCGCCGGCTTTGGGATCGGGTGTACCAAACACGAGACGAGGTACTCGGGCTTGAATAATGGCGCCAGCACACATGGCGCATGGTTCTAGGGTGACGTAGAGGGTCGTATCTGCGAGCCGCCAGGACCCCAATTTCTCTGCCGCAGTGCGAATGGCGAATATTTCCGCATGAGCGGTTGGGTCCTGTAAACCTTCTCGCCGATTAAACCCAGAGGCAATAATTTCTCCCTCTTTGACGAGGACTGCGCCGACTGGAACTTCTTCTACGCGAAACGCTTCTTTCGCTAGCTCCAAAGCTTGCTGCATGTATCCCTGATCTCTGTCCATGATTAGTTATTCGGGTGACAAATTGGGTAGTGGATTGGAGGCGAAACGATGAAACTTTCTATTGTTAAACGGTTACGAATGGCAAAAAAAATGGTAACATAGCGACTATCTCATGTATAGGCAACCTTCCCGGTGCTCTTGGTGACCTCTCCCTCTGCTGTTTCTTCGCAGAATCTTCTGCCGTTGTCGGATGTTCAAGCCATGTGGCAACGGTTATCTTCCCAGTTTTTTGACAACCGATTGCCTGCTATTGCCATTGAATGGAGTTCTCGGTTGACTGCGTCGACCGGGTTATTCGTGAGCCAAGTTGGCCCGAGGAGTCGCTGGGTGTCGTCTACCTATCGTCATGGTGAGGCTCGTGTGATTCGTCTTTCCGCGCCGTTACTTCGCGGGCAACCTGAGGCCGAGCTTTTGGGGACCTTGGCGCATGAGATGATTCATCAATGGGAATTTGATATTCGGAAACGGCGTCCCTCTCATGGTCCCACATTTCGAGAAATGATGGATCGGATGAATGAGGCAGGATTGGACATTACGATTCGTCATCAATTGAATGAGACGGTCGAGGCGCTGAATCGCTATGCGTGGGAGTGCGTTCGTTGTGGAATGGCGTATCATCGGCAACGACGCACCATTGCCCCCTCTCGTCATCTTTGTAGTCGATGCCGGGGTGTTCTGGTGGAGGTCCCATTGGATCGATCGCCCAGGTCGCAGTCAGAGAAATTGAGAGAACCTCAACTTGATGTACCTTGTTTGGAGACAAAGGTACCTGAGCAATTGTGCTTTCATTTTTGAAATGTCAATTGCGGAGGATCAGGATGGGGCTAGCGACGAAAGGCGTCTTTGTCTTTAATAACTTCAGATAACAGTTGATCAGCGAGCTTGGCTGCCTGCCGCTGTCGCCACCATTTTTGGATAATGGTATAGATGAAGATGGTGCTCAGGGTGAGAACGAGTCCGGTAGTCAAACTGTCCATAGGGGTAGTTTAGAAGAAAAATTTTCCGGATGGCAAGTTGTCTGGTATGGAAAAATAGAGGTAGTGTCCTTAGAGAATTACCTCCTTTTTTCTGTCCTGTAACTAATTGAAATTTAATACGTTTTTATGTTTCGCAGGGAATTCTTTAACCTGCGGTCACCAATTGTTTTAACCCATGGAACTTCTGATTTTACTGGGGGCTTTAATCATCATTCTTCTGGGGGCTGAAGCCTTCACCAATAGCCTGGAGCATTTTGGAGAACGGCTTGGGATTTCAGAAGGTGTGACGGGCTCGGTTTTCGCGGCTGTTGGCACAGCGTTGCCAGAAACCATGGTCCCGCTGTTTGCCATTTTATTAGGATCAGGGTCGGAAACGATTCGGCATGAGGTCGCTGTTGGGGCGATTTTGGGCGCCCCTCTGTTGTTGGCCACCGTGGCCTTTTTCCTCATGGGTATATTTGCGGCTCGGACACGGGGGTGGCACGGTCCGTTGAATCCTGAACCAACCGGGTTTGCGCGTGATCTGGTTTGGTTTAATTGGGCTTTTTTTATTGGTGTCATGGCCACGTTTGTTCCACCGGATTGGTCAGGGGTGCGAGGGGTCATGGCCCTTATCTTAGTCGGTATGTACGTGGCGTATCTCACGGTAACGATTCGTGCGTCAGGCAATTTGGTCGATGATGGGCATGGGACGGAAGCCGATCATCCCCTCTATTTAACCAAAATGGGCCTGCCAGATAATTTATTGATGATTTTGTTTCAGTTGGGGTGTGGCCTCGGGCTGATTATGTTGGGCGCCAAGGGGTTTGTATATGGCATTGAGCATCTTGCGCCGAAATGGGGTATTTCGGCCTTGACGCTGTCTCTTTTGATCGTTCCCGTGGCAACAGAGCTGCCGGAGAAGGTGAATAGTATTCTTTGGATTCGGCGTGGCCGGGATACTCTGGCCGTAGGCAATTTGACCGGCGCGATGATGTTTCAGGGGAGCCTGTTGCCTGCGGTGGGTATTATGCTCACCGCATGGGTTCCGCAACACGAAATTCTGATGGGGATGGCGATGACCTTGGTGGCCGCAACTTACTTAACGTGGCTTGTACGACACGGCTCCGTGAAGCCCATCCATTTGGTCGTGAATGGGTTGTGTTATCTAGGGTTTGTCCTGTCCGTTCTTTTCTGGTAGCTCAATAGAGGTCTTGAGCGGCTCTCTATGAAAAGTTAAAGGAGGTATATGATGCCTCTTCCAATTGTGGTTGTAACTCGGCAGCTTCCGCCAAAAATTTGGAACCAGCTCTCGACTCATGCCCAGGTGGTGGGCTGGAAAGAAGATCGTCCCGTGACGCGAGAATGGTTGCTGGATCGTATTCCTGAAGCGGAAGGTCTCTATTGTTTGTTGACAGACCGAATCGATCAAGACGTGCTCCAGTTTGGGAAACGGTTACGTGTTGTCAGTACTATGTCAGTTGGGTACGACCATATTGATATTTCGGCATGTACCTCCCGGAATATTCCGGTGGGGCACACTCCGGGAATCTTGACAGAAACGACAGCAGATTTGGCTTTTGCCCTATTAATGGCTTCGGCACGACGAATTGTGGAAGGCGCAGATTATGTTCGACAGGGCCAATGGGCAGAATGGAAACCTGATTTGTTCCTCGGGCAAGATGTCTTTGGTGCCACGTTGGGAATAGTAGGATTTGGTCGAATCGGACAAGCGGTGGCCCAGCGAGCTCAGGGATTTCGGATGAAGGTCCTCGCCGTGCGATCACCGAAGCAGAATCGTGGAACATCGAAATTGCCGGATGCAACGGAGACCAGCGGTGAATCATCGAATGGCCATCCTGTCACGTTTGTGGATTTAGCAACAGCCTTAGCGCAATCAGACTTTGTCACCCTGCATGTTCCTCTTACATCCCATACCCATCATTTAATTGGTACGACTGAATTTCACCTTATGAAACCTTCAAGTATCTTAATCAATACGTCTCGTGGAGCGGTGGTGGATCCAACCGCCCTGTTTCATGCGTTGCAGGAGGGCATTATTGGAGGGGCAGGGCTGGACGTCACGGAACCCGAACCTCTCCCTGCTTCCCATCCGTTGCTCACCCTGCCGAATTGTCTGGTGATTCCGCATTTAGGAAGTGCCTCCACGGCTACGAGAACCCTCATGGCTCAAATGGCTGTTGAGAATGTTATTGCTGGGTTGCATCGTCAGCGTCTTCCCCATTGCGTCAATCCAGAAGTCTACCAATAAGTCTTTTCCAAAAGGTTGTTCTTCTTCTTTATTGTTGACGTATGGAAACATTTTTTACCACCTGTCCGCGAGGGTTGGAAAACGAGTTGGGGAAAGAAGTCTCGGCCTTAGGAGGCAGGGAGATTTGCGTGACGCCGGGTGGGGTGGAATGTCAAGGATCTTTTTCGTTGTGTTACCGTTTAAATCTGGAGAGTCGAATCGGGAGTCGAGTGTTATGGCGAGTCGGGCACGGGTCGTATCGTCATGAAGAAGATCTCTATCGTTTAGCGAGGCAAATGCCATGGTTTCAATGGTTTTCGGCAAATTGCCGGATCAAGGTTCGTCTGGTTGCGCAACAATCTCCCCTCAACAGTCTGGAATTTGCGACGCTACGCGTGAAGGATGCGATCTGTGACCGTTTTGTCCACGAAGTAAAGAAGCGTCCAGTCGTGGATAAGCGAAATCCTGCTATTCAAGTGGTGGTCTTTGTCGATGAGAAACAGGTCGTCTGGTACCTGGATACGACGGGCGCGCCCTTGTTTAAGCGTGGGTGGCGACAGTCCGTTGGTGAGGCTCCCCTGCGGGAAAATTTAGCGGCAGGGATTCTTCAATTAGCAGGGTGGACAGGTGAACAGGTGTTACTCGATCCGATGTGTGGGGCGGGGACGTTGTTAATCGAAGCTGCCCTGATGGCCAAAGGCATTCCCCCTGGAGTTCGTCGTGATTTTGCCTTTTCCAAATTGAGGAATTTTGATCAACCAACCTGGGATCAGGTGAGACGGGAGATCTCCGAGGTTCATCCTATCAATCATCCATTGAAAATTTATGGCTATGATCATGATGTTCATGCATTATCCATGGCCAGAAGTAATCTTCAATATCTTCGATTATCCAATGTTCAGGTAAAACAGGATGATGCCTTGAATATTATCCCACCGGCTGAGAAGGGTTTGATCATTACGAATCCACCATATGGGGTTCGGATGGGAAATTACTCGGCGTTGGAAGAGTGGTATCCGAAATTTGGAGATGTGTTGAAGCAAAGGTTTGCGGGATGGACAGTGTTCGTGCTGACTGCGGACTTTCGTTTCCCTAAACTTATTCGATTAGCCCCATCTCGAAAAATCCCCTTATTTAATGGAGCGTTAGAATCCAGGTTGTATGAATTTCAAATGGTGGCCGGGGGTAACCGTAAAGCTGTGCGACTTGCCAAGCGACAGGGGAAAAACTAAGGCTATAGTATTCAACTTTCAACTAAGATATTTCAACTCCCTCGCCCTTGAGGGGTTTGTTCCGAAGAGGAACGAAAGGTTTGGGGGTAAGGGTGAAGGGCGTATTTAATAGGTTAAACACTATAGGTTATAGGTGCGGCGTTCCTGCCATGTTTAACAGGGTGATCCAGACGTCTTCAATGCAACGCAAGACATAAATCCATTCATCGCAGCTGTTTGGACGCTTAAATAAGTGGCAATTATCCGGAAAGGTAATATTTTTAGACGTGGTGGGATCTTCCTCTGAAAACAAGGCGACTGGAATGGTTCGAAGTCGACGATCTTTTTGAAGTTCTTTGATGATCTCAGGACCGGTACGATCGGGTAGGTGATTGGATAAGAATATCAAATCCGGCTGTGGTGCATCTACATGCGGGTATTCTTGATGTAAAAAGGCCATGGCCTGATCGCCATCTTCAGCTTCGAGGATTTCCACACAGATGATTTGGGCAACGGTGAGCGCTTCTTTTAGGGCATCCGTTTGAGAAGGGTCATCCTCAATGGTCAGGATTTTTATGGTGTTTCTGACAGCTCCGCGCATTCCAATGTCCCAAGCTCAACGTTGTTCAGGCTATTCGACAACGAAGGCATAATTTTTTGATGAATGAAAGTAACCCGAGATTAGTCGAGTTTTTGGCTCTTCTTTATTTTCGGTCGAAAGGTGGATAGGGTTAAGAGGGATGAAGAAGTGAGGCGTGGTGGAGGAACAAACCCTAAACACATCAAAGATGCAAGAAGGAAGCAAAACCGAGAGGGAACGATTTTAAAGGTGGATCCGATGAACGCCAAGACTATGGCCTGTGGGGTTTCGGGAATGCCATGCAACTCGAAACACGAGGTGATAAAGCTCAGAGGCAAGATAGGGTCAAACCTTGATTTCAGTGAGCCATTGCTGAATGGTTGGAAGAATATCAGGCCGTATGGCGATGATACCATTCACGGTCGGACTGGGTTGATTGCAGGATATCGGTTTTTGTTTGCGGTCAAAAACCAGACCTCCTGCAGATTGTACAAGGAGGAGGCCTGCCGCAATATCCCATTCATTTTGTGGGCCGACATTGATGACGCCATCGACGTGCCCGGCAGCCACGAGCGCTAGAGAATAGGCAATAGAGCCTAAGAGCGGAGGACAATGATGGACTTGTTTCCAGGTTTTGAGCAAAGGCTTGCCGATGTGCCAGGTATTGATGAGGACTGTCCTGCGAGAGGGTGATGATGTGTGACGCACCTGAACTGGTTGCCCATTGAGCGTAGTGGGTTGTCCCTGGATAGCGCAAAAATATTCTTGGGTGGCAGGATTGAAAATGACTCCGATTGCAGGCTGTCCTTGGTCAATCAGCGCGAGAGAGATGGTGTAGTGTGGCAAGCTTTTGATAAAGGGTTTCGTGCCATCGATAGGGTCCAAAATCCATACTCGTTGAGATTGGAGCCTTGATGGATTATCTGGTGATTCTTCCGACAACCAGGCGTCATGGGGAAAAGCTGATAATAATGAATCCTGGAGAATCTGATTGACTTCGAGGTCGGCATTGGTGACAGGAGACCCGTCGGGTTTTATATGGACTTTTAGGCCGTCGTAGAGGATTCTTTTCAGACGCTCGCTGGCGTGGTCTAATGCGGTGCGAATCGTTTCTAATTCGTGAGTATACGGAATCATGGTATCCGAGAAGTTGTTGCTTTAGAAATTGGTAGTGGCCAGAATTTAACACACGTGATTCTATTCTACCTGAGAACGTGCGTTAAGTGTGAAGTTGAAAAGCGGCCCGAACACTTTAAGCCTTGTATGGTGTAAAAAACGATGCAAAGGGTAACGGTTCGGCTTAACATTTCGCCTGACCGGTTTCAGGCGTATTATCAGGGGGTCGTGGAGTATGTGGTGGCCACCGCTAGCGATGGTCGTACGATAAAGTTTCCAGCTCGAGTATTGCGTCCCTTTATCACCTACCAAGGAGTTCAAGGCACATTTGAGATCACGTGTGATGAAAATTTGAAATTCAAAGGTATTCGTCGTGTAGGCCTTGTTCCTCCAAATGATTAGGGTACGATGACCGGAGAAGACTATTCGTTTTTTGGACTGTTTCTCAGTGCGTTTCTTTCTTCGACGATATTGCCGGGAAGCTCAGAAATCGTGTTGGTGGCGTTAGCCACCACAAGTGATGGGCCTCACTGGGATCTTCTTGCTATAGCGAC
>Ga0224497_10002774_pt1 | contig 10198 bp, 11 predicted proteins | sample SF_Jul11_sed_USG_4_FD_167970 | JGI IMG/M metagenome (GOLD analysis project Ga0224497, IMG submission 167970) | Sediment microbial communities from San Francisco Bay, California, United States - SF_Jul11_sed_USGS_13 | ecosystem: Environmental > Aquatic > Marine > Sediment | place: USA...
CGCCTGGGTGAGCCAGAGTATGGCTCAGGATTTGGATGATTTTCTAGTTTTGACCTCCTTTGTGGTGTTTGAGGAACTGTGTTTGAAGCGGTAGCTGTCGTTGCCGGTCTCGACGATATGGCAATGATGCGTGAGCTGGTCAAGTAGTGCAGTGGTCATCTTCGGGTCACCGAACACCGTGGCCCATTCCGAGAAGCTCAGATTCGTGGTGATCATGACACTGGTGCGCTCGTAGAGCCTGCTCAACAGGTGGAACAGCAAGGCGCCACCGGCTTGCGAGAACGGCAGATACCCTAGCTCGTCGAGGATGACGACGTCGGCATGGACGAGTCGGTTGGCGGTGTAGCCGGGTTTGCCATTGGCTTTTTCGAGTTCCAGCTGGTTTACGAGTTCGATGGTGGAGAAGCACCGCACGCGCAAGTGATGATGCATGATGGCCTGAACGCCGATGGCAGTGGCTACATGGGTTTTACCTGTGCCCGGTCCGCCGATAAACACCACGTTGTGCGCATCTTCGATGAACTCACAGCGGTGCAGGGATTTGACCAGGGCCGCATCTGATGTGCCCCCAATTACGAGGCCAGTTGTTGAGAGAGAGTGGGATAGTCATTCTGCCTGAATACTTGGATTCATGATAATGGGAATACGGTTTTTCATCGGCATGATGGTTTGTGGTGCTGGGGGCCGATAGTTCAATGAGCTGTGGCAGACGGACTTTACGTATTTTACAGTGATTGGTTGGGGCTGGTATTACCTGTCTACTGTGCTGGATGACTATTCACGCTATATCATCAGCTGGAAGCTCACCACATCCATGGGCGCCAGCGACGTCAAAGACACCCTGGATCAGGCAATTGATGAAATGGGTGTCACCAACATCCCGGTCAGGCATCGACCTCGGCTACTGAGCGATAATGGGCCGTGTTATTTATCGGCTGAGCTTAAAACCTATCTGGATGCTCATCAGATGGACCATACCCGCGGCGCGCCGTATCATCCGATGACCCAGGGCAAGATCGAACGCTATCATCGTTCGATGAAAAATGTGGTCAAACTGGAGCATTATTACTCACCCTGGCAGCCGGAGCGGGCTATCGAAGCGTTTGTTCAACACTACAACCATATGTCTCTCTTAATTTATAGACAATACTGTTCCATATCCTTTGACGACCTACTTCGGTTGGCACCCGGGCCGAAATTGAATGTTTAAGCCGGGAAATAGGCAAGCGAGCGCGACAGAATCGGGCAAGCATTCGTAGTGACCAGGACGAAAAACATTGGAAACGGCTTCTCAATAGAGGTCGACTTCAGGGAAAAGGGCTTTTGTTCTCCTTATACTCTCATATTCCTGTTAACTTTCTCGTGTAATTCAATGGCAGAGTGGGTTGAATATTCAACTAGGGCTAACGGTGATGTCTTTTTTTTTGACAACGCGCGAGTGCAAAAGAGTGGTAACCACATTAGCGTTTGGAACAGGGTTCGATATAAGTCTTCACTCATGGGAGCCTCGAGCTATCAGAGCTTTTTGAAAATAGACTGTTCCGAGAACTCAGAAACAACACTGCAAAGTACATTTTACTCCGATAAAGACTGGACCATACCTGCCATGGCAACTAACACTAAAGAGAAGCCAAAGGTATATATAAACGCAAATTCAGCCACGGAACGGCTTTTTAACATTCTGTGCAAGGAATAGCTTAACAATATTATCGGGATGTTGTCGCAGAGAGTACTCGGCAAGATGTCGACTTCCCTCAAGCCGGCGGATACTGGCGTCGAGGGCCTCCACGGCCTGACTGATCTGGAAACCGACCAGATGCTGACGAATCCGCTCCAGCGGGGTGGCGGGTAACGCGGTCATCAGAGCGACTCCTGTGCCGCCTCGTGGCCGATGCGCTCGTACACGGCCAGATCGCGCCTTACCACCGAGTGCTCGCTATGGACCAGGCGCGTCGTCGTAACAGTGAATTTACGCGGCCCACTAGGCGGTGGTGGCCATTGACGGACTTCGGGAGCAAAGGCAAAAAACGGAATCACTTGTTCCCAGTTGCGCCGCCAGCTCTGGGCCACTGTAGGATATTTCTGCCCGCGGGAGACCGACGAGATTGAAGCACTTAGGCCTGATTAGACAAGCAAATAGGTTGTCTAGAACGACCGGATCAGGGAGTAAATTTAAATTTGATAACCATACTGTTTCTTCTCCCCTCGTCGAGGGATTAAGTATGGTTCTTTCACACAGAATTGCCGAGGGACTCAATGCTCGCGCTACTTTCATAGCGCGAGCATTAGTTTTAGCTATTACTTCTTACTAATTCGCGGTAATTTTATAAATTTCGCCTTCATCGGTAGCAGCATACAGCGCATTATCTGGCCCCATTACTAGACCGCGAAATCTCTTTGAGAATCCAAGTGGCATATGGATAACGCTTTTTATTGATAATCCGTCAGCAGCGATATCGTAAATATCAATACGCGATCCAGCTGGGGTGTCACCAAAAGCAATACCCATGATGCCAGCGGTTAAACGCCCTTCATAGATGCCCCAGTTGCTGCCTTTCAGGAATGCTGCAGATCCGGTACCTTGGGAAAGACCATTGTTATTCCAGGTAGGCGGCATCAGGTCTTTAAAGCGAGTATCACTCATAGGGGTATAGGCGGCACGTACGGCAGGATCCATAGCATCCATTTGATTGGGCTCATAACCACAGTATTTGTCCGGGCATTCGCCTCTACCGCCTCTTTTCTCTGCAGGATCCCAACCAGCATTACCGCCATTTACCAATGCAGTAATTTCATCGTTATGCCATGGTCCGTGCTCTGAAGTGAATGCTTTACCATCGCTCGGACGAAAATCTATGCCTTGGACATTTCTATGTCCATACGTGTAGATTCGCTTGTCAAAGCCAGCAGGAGGGTTGTTATCTGGGTGTGCGTTACCGTCCCCATCGATCCTGAGCACTTTACCGCAAAGTAACGTACCATCCTGAGGACAAATTCCTCGGTGACGATCACCACCAGTTACCCAGAGGTACCCTCCCGGTCCAATGCGCAACCTGCCGCCATTATGAGCGCCGGGCCCACCGAATGGTTGATTTGACTCGAACGGCTTATATTGAATATCTTTGACAATATCTGTGCGGTCAGAAACGCTCTTGAGGTCTTCACTGACCTTAAATTTCATAACAATGTTTCCGTCACACTTTTCGAAATTGGTTTTACACCCATCGCCATGATATTTGTCAGAAGTTGAATAAACGAAAAGCGCGCGATTCTTCGCAAAGTCCCTATCTGCAACCACGCCCAACATGCCAGCTTGGCCATCACAGAAAAGGTCACTACCAGAATCGCTGTAGCCGCTGGAATCCCTCATTCCATATAGCGCATTTATATCGCCGGAGTTTGTTCTTACTGAAAGACCTTTGCATTTTTCAGTATAAAACATCGTACCGTCAGGCAAGAAAGCCATATCCCATGGGCTTTCAAGTCCGGTCATAAACTCTGAGGAATCAATGGTCGGGATATTCATCCCGCTATTTCCTTGATCCTCAGCATGGGCATTGGAAACCAATCCGACTACTATCACAGCAGACGCCGTGACTGTCGATAAAGCTTTCTCAAACTTATTCATCGCTTTTCTCCCCAGGGGTTATTCGTATCTCGCATCTTTTAAATACGCAGCTAAATTCGCAATTTCTTCATCTGTTAAGGGCTTTGCCATCATGAACATCAAAGACGAATTGGGTCCAATTTTCACGCCATCTCTGTAAGTCTCTAACTTTAACTTCGTATATGAAACTTCCTTTCCAGATATTTTTGGATAACTGGCTACCCCTTTTCCCGCGGGTCCATGACAGTTGATGCAAGTTTCATTGTATCTGGCCTCGCCTGCCTCCTTATCCCCGCTCAATACATCTTCGGAAAAACCAAGAAGGAATGAGAAAAGTAGTCCTGTCGCTAATTTAATGATCACGACGTGCAGCCACAAATAGAGAAATTGCCCAAAGTAACAGCATTTTCATTCTATAGTAATCTGCGACAAATTTATAGATAGGGGGCAAGTTTGCTTGGACCGGTGCGAAGAGTAAAGGTCAAGACAAAGCGCCCCCCCGCATATGGTCGGGTGAGCAATTCTTCCATGGTTTTGAAACAAATATAGTTTCGGATTGCAAAGTACACCAGGTTGTAATTCCACATGTCTGTTGCAATGTGAGTCTTGCCTCGCTAACGCCTGTCGACGTTCCGGCACCGAATATTGAGGTCCAATTTGACAATGAAAATATCGCTATTTGTTGGGACCATGGACGACAGGTCGTAATAACTGCCTCCGACGGTACCAACCGTTCGGTGCCACTTGATGGAAACGGCTGCTGGAGTGAAAGAAATTATCCAGGTGATGTCGGATTCGCGATTTTTAATCAAAACGAGTGCGGCGTGGCCACAGCAGGCACGAGCCTATTGGTTACAGCTTCGCACTGTTCCAGTGCCAGTAGTTGCCGTTACAGCGGAACCAGACATTGAACCCCAACGATCGTTCCTTTTGTTGGTAACGGTATTCGCTACTGGAATATTGCCGATAGCGAATACGACGATGTGTCGTTGTTTATACACGGCGGCGTGGGTCTGGGTGCAACTAACTTTCAACTCTATGTTGAGTGAAGAGCCTTTGGTGATGATCTGGACGATATCGACCGAAACATGCTCACAAGAAGCGTCAGTTACTTGTTCAAGAGAACCCCCTGGTATTTTGTAGAACAGGGCAGCGATTGCTGTTCTTACCAAAGCTCAAACTAATTGAGTTCATAAATCAACGTCACATCGAACGGCCAGCGATCATTAGGGAAATGTGCGGGCAACGGCGGGAATGGTGAGGATTTTTTTACTGCCTCCAACGCTGCTCGATCTAGTTCAGGAACGTTCGAGGAATCAGATACCTGCAACTCAGCAAGTTGACCATTTTCAGCGATTGAAAATTGAACGCTAACCGCACCTTCTCTCCTTAACCTTTTTGCCTTGCGTGGATAAAACTTCGCTTTTTCGATTCGCTCACGCACGGATGACTGGTATCTTTGTAAGTCATCGTTATTCTCAATATCCGATTTTTCATCAGCGTTTGGCGCATCGGCGTGCGCTTCGGTTGACGCAATTGTATGATGGAGTGTCGCTTTGTTTAATTCTTGCTGGACTACCAGGCGCTTATGGTCTTCTTGCGTGTTCTCTTGCACCGTCTGCCTAGGGGAAGTCGGCTTTGTCCCTTTCTCTTCAGTCGGTTGGGACGTTACAACCGATAATGGTTCAGCCTCAGTCGCCGGTGCTTCTTCCGGTGTCGATTCCGCGATAGGCTTTTCCGTCAATTCCGGCCGTGTATCCAACAATGTTTCAATCTCCCGGTCTGACACAATTTCAGATGTCGGCTCCTCAACTAGCTGTTCCACCGGTTCGAATGGGTCGGTTGGCAACGTCTCAACCTCAAGCTCTGGCACAATTTGAGGTGCTGGCTCCAAAGCCACATCTTCCACTGGTTCGGATGGAGCATTCGACGGTGTTTCAGTTTCCGACACCACACTCTGATGTACGGTTGGCTCTGGGGTGCTATTCGGTAGGGACCCAACAGCTTCATCGTTTTTCGACTCGAGAGTCTTGAAAACGTTGATAGAGATATTTAGCGGACGCAATCCATCGGATTGAACCGGCGATCGCGCAAGCCACAAAACGGCGATCACCAGCCCAGTATGCAGCAACAACGAAAAAGCAAATCCAACCAGTGTGGGTCGCATTCGAACTTGATTCGCCGTGAAATTTAAAACGAACGATAGGGAATTTTTTAATCAGCAGTCGCTCGACTATTCATTTGCAGGTTGTACTAACACAGATAAATTTTCCAGCCCATGTCTGTTCAGAATGTCCACGACGGTGGTGAACATTCCAAACTCTGCACCTGTATCAACTTTTAATGCGACGAATGTATCTCTTGAAAGCGCGGATAATTCTCTGTCAAGTGCGGTAGCCGTTGTCCCCTCATCGTTAAAAAACAAACGACCTTCGGCATCAACGGTGATGGAAATTCCAGACTCATTTGTGGCCTCGCCAGCCGTCGACACGCTTGGTAGATCGATCTCAATTTGCCCAACCTTAATGAAAGTGGCAGTAGTAAGAACAATAGCAAGCATTACGAGCATTATATCGATGAGCGGAATGACGTTAATGGAATCTATTCTCTTCATCGCTTAGCTCGAGTTTAACTTTTGTCATGCAAAGTGCGCCAGCCAGTCTGGAGCACCTCGGCCCTACGGAGTAAACCGTTATAAATCCAGATCGCTGGTATTGCTACTAACAAACCCATTGCGGTGGCTTTTAGAGCGAGCGCGAGACCAACGAGAATGACGCCCACTTCAATGCTGTCGCCTGACTGGCCGATATCATAGAAAGTAATCAAAATACCGATTACCGTTCCTAGTAAACCAACGTAAGGTGCGTTGGCACCAATCGTGGAGATCAAGGTTAAATGCTTGGTTAGAGATATGTTTAACGCATCTTCCCTGGAAAAATCCGACAATTTTACTGAACGGTAGTAAAGGATTCGCTCTATCGCGAACCAAACCATCAAAAAACTCATCGAACCAAGTATGCCAAAAACAATATAGTCCAGGCTTTGTTTTAAAAGCTCAATCATTTCAACGTCAGGCGGGTTTCGATGAACCTAGCTGGAAAAATTCTTCCGAATAGTAACCCCGAAAAAAACATTCCTATCTGGCGCTGGCTCGAAATATCGGCCTCCAAAAGCATTTATGCGAACGCTTGAATTATACTCTTCGTCAAAAAGATTGTTTATTCCAAGAAATGGAGCCAGTTCCCAATCACCTATAAAACTGTTGTAGCCAATGCGAAGATTTGAAACCACATAGGAGTCCACTTCTTCCTCGTTCGCGTTATCTGCAAAAAAGCGACCAAAATAAGCGACATCCCAACGCGCATACAAACCACTCTCACCAAACCACGAGAACTCCACAAACGCCTGATCCCTGGGTATTCCGGGTATGCTGTTCCCATTGAATATATCTCCGTCGTCGCTTACAAAGTTGTCAAATTTGAAATCAGAATAGGTGTACGATGCTGTCAATTCGATGCCATTTCCGATGGCGGCGACATAGGAAAACTCCAACCCGTCTCTGGTTGAAGAGCCGGCATTTTCGAAGAAACTTCTTCCTGGCTGATCGGCAACCTCAAAAGGAATTAATTCATCATCGACGGTGATATGAAAAATAGCCGCTTCTATTCGATGATCGCCCACTCTGGACTTAATCCCAAGCTCATAATTAGTGGATTCTTGAGGGGAAAGCGTTTGATTAAACCCACCGCCTGATGGATTCGCGAATTCCGTCGTAGTTGGCGTTTCAAATGCCGTCGAGACCGTACCATAAAACCAACTGCCTGGTCGGAACTCATGACTCACACCGACCATTGGACTGAATTCGTCGAATTCAACAATGCCTGAATCATCTCCATTAAAAAGAAAGCGGTCAGTCACATCAAATTCAATATTGTCATTCCTTGAGCCAAGAGTAAGAAGAGTGTCTCGACCAATCGACGTTTCATTTTGTATGAAAACGCCCAATGAAGTTACCAATTCCCTTTGGTCGAATACTAGGTCTCCAAGCACACCCTCCAGATTGTCACGTCTGGTGCGGTCGTCGTCCTGCCGGTCGTAATCAAACCCAACTAACAGTCTATTATCCATGCCGGCGAGATCACCGTTCAAACTGTATTTAGCTCCACCACCGTTAAATTGCCGATCAATTTGTACCGCACCAGCGTCTTCAAATGGTAGGCGGTTGCTAAAATCTCTCTGGGTGGAGTAAAGCCGCAACTCTAATTCATCATCGTTTCCTATGGCGCGCTTGTAAACCAACCCAACTCTTGACTGCTCCAGTGTTTCACCGGCGTCGAACAACACGTTTCTGTCCTGTGCCTGTTTTCTATTTTCTTCCGCATCTTCGGCAGTGATTCCTCCCGGGTCATTCGCTGTCGGTTGGTCAGTGTAATGTACTGTCGCCTGCAAACTCGAAGGGCCTGGTATGTCAATGGAGAATTTGGCATTGAGTTGAGTGTTTTCTGCCTCGCTGTGATCTCTAAATCCATCGATGCTAGTATCCGACAAATTGAGCAGATAGTTAAAGTTACCTGTTTCTCCGCCTGTTTTTACCTGCACCCTGTCGAATCCAAAGTCACCCGAGGTAAGCCGCGATTCCGCAAAGGGTTCTGTCGGACCGTCTTCTGATTCGACAATAATCGCGCCACCAGACGCGTTTCCGTAAAGCGAAGACGTCGGACCTCTAATCACATTGATTCTTCCCGCCGAGCCTATATCGATACCGTCCACCGACCCTTGTCCATCAGGTAACGTTTCAGGGATTCCGTCGACGATTATTTTTATTCCCCGGATACCGAAATTTGATCTTGCACCAAACCCGCGAATTGAAGCGCGTAAATCTTGCGCAAAGTTATAACGATTAAGGAAAAATACGCCTGGCACGCGATTCAAAGATTCGTCCAGTCCAAGTTGTTCCGTGCCTAGTTGCACCGCATCCTGGGACACCGTGCTTACGCCCGCCGGAATTTCGTCTACAGATTTTTCAGTTCGGGTTGCGGTAACTGTAACCGCCTCCAGTTCCGTTACCTGGGCATAGCTTGGGACGTGAGAGATAATCAGCAGCACAGATAACTGCCTAAAAACGCTTTTCATTTTCATTGTTTTGATCGAAATATTTTTGCTGACCCGTAATAACTTCTATTCCGGCATTTCAACCGAGAACTTTATTGAGGCATACCAGTGAGAGACATTCTCAATATCCTCGTCGGTGAGATTTTGAGAAACGATTGTCATTTGCGGATGTTCGCGTTTTCCCGATCGATATGCTTCGAGCTGGATTACCAAATAATCCATTTGCTGTCCCGCAATATTCGGTACGGTAGTTGTCGTGGCAATTCCATCCATTCCATGACAAGTCTGACAGAGGGTTTCGACTTTAGAGCGACCCACTGTCAGATCTGAAGACCAAGCTTCTTCCATCAATATCAGCGTTGTTAGCGCAGAAGCGACGCCCACGCAAAGCATATAAAGGTTCATTCGATTGCTAGAAATTCGCGGGCCGAAGTGCGACCCGCGCTATAAGAGAAAACTATCCTTCGTAGAAAATCCGATACACGGCACCAGCCTTGTCATCAGAAACAAGAATAGATCCGTCGACATACTGTTGGACATCTACTGGACGACCGGAATATACGCCGTTGTCCTGCAACCAACCCTCCGCGAATGGAATTGTTTCAGCTGCGTTGCCCTCTTCGTCGAGAAAGGTGACCATTACTCTAGCGCCTCGTGGTTTCACTGCATTCCAAGAACCATGCTGCGCACTAAAGATGGCGTTCTTGTATTTTGAAGGAAACATGCTTCCCGTATAAAACATCATACCCAGATCGGCAGCGTGGGCAATTGTTTCTACCTGGGGTGGCACGTACTTGGACATCAACTCTTCGGGGATATCCTGACCATCGTATTCGGCAGTACGAACTTCACCACCGCCGTAGTAGGGATGCCCGAACCACATTCCCTCTGCAGGCATACGATTAATTTCTCCTGGTGGGGTTTCATCGCCCATGCCGTCCACCTGATTATCAGTAAACCAAAGACTGCCATCAACAGAATTAAATGCATGACCTACGGAGTTTCGGATTCCAGTGGCAACTACCGCGCGATTAGAACCATCGCGATCCATTCTGAGCATGCCGCCAATTCCAATCTTGTCGTAGAGTTCTTGTTTGTCTGGCGGAGACACGTTAAACGGCTGCCCGAGGCTAATATAGAGCCTATTATCCGGTCCAATCGCGCAAACCCTAGCCGTGTGGTTGTAAGATTCTTCATCTACAGGAATGAGCTCACCCTGGGCGACAATAGGAATGGCTACAGTGTCTGGACTTTCCATAAAAAACTCGGCGGCCGGGAACATTAGGACTCGATTGCGCTCCGCAACAAAAAGAAATCCATCAGGTGAATAGCAAACACCATTGGGAATATCAAACTTTACACTCGGGCTGAATTCCTCGACCGTATCGGCCACGTTGTCGAGATCGCGATCGGTTGCAGCCCAAACCTTGGTTTTCTTTGTGTCAATCCAAACGGTTCCTTTGTTGCGACCCACAGCCA
>Ga0224497_10002777_pt1 | contig 10187 bp, 8 predicted proteins | sample SF_Jul11_sed_USG_4_FD_167970 | JGI IMG/M metagenome (GOLD analysis project Ga0224497, IMG submission 167970) | Sediment microbial communities from San Francisco Bay, California, United States - SF_Jul11_sed_USGS_13 | ecosystem: Environmental > Aquatic > Marine > Sediment | place: USA: California...
CAATGATCCAGTGATATATTTGTTATCAGGCCTGCATCCGGCTCAATCGCATTGACGGCGTCGAGACGCCCGCCCATGCCGACCTCGAGAATTGCCGTCTCGACGCCAGCGCCAGCAAACACGACCAGCGCAGCCAGGGTGCCGTATTCGAAGTACGTCAGGGCTTCGTCGCCACGCGCCGCCTCGATCTGCTCGAAGGCTGCAACGATCTCCTCGTCGCTGGCCATCTCACCATTAACGCGAATGCGCTCGTTGTACCGCCGGATGTGTGGCGACGTGTAGCTACCAACACGTGCACCCGATTTTTGCAGCAGCGACCCGAGCATCGTGACGCTCGAACCCTTGCCGTTCGTGCCAGCGACATGAAACACGGTCTTGGGCGGCACGAGCGCGAGGCGTTCGTGCACGCATTCGACCCGTTCGATGCCTAGGTCAATTTCGCGCGGTGACACCGTCTCGAGCCGCGCCAGCCATGCAGAGAGAGGCGTACCAAGTTTGTTCACGATCAGGAATTAATTGGTGACCGGGCCTGGTCGCTGCTCGAATTTGGCCAGCAGGTCCGCAATCTGATCGCGCATCTGACGCCGGTCCACGATCATGTCGATCGCGCCGTGATCGAGCAGGAATTCACTTCGCTGAAAGCCCTCGGGCAGCTTCTGTCCCACGGTCTGCTCGATGACGCGTGGTCCGGCGAATCCGATAAGCGCGTTTGGCTCCGCGATATTGACGTCACCGAGCATCGCGAGACTCGCCGAGACGCCGCCGGTCGTCGGATCGGTCAATACTGAAACGTAAGGAACGCCCTTGCTGCCGAGATTAGCGAGTGCCGCCGATGTTTTGGCCATCTGCAGCAAAGAAAACAACGCCTCCTGCATGCGCGCGCCGCCGCTTGCCGCGAACGAGATCAGCGGCATGTTGTTCTCGGCCGAATGGTTTGCGGCTCGCGCAAATCGCTCGCCGACGACCGACCCCATCGATCCACCCATGAACCCAAACTCGAATGCGCATGCCACCACCGGACGGCCGTACAAGGTCCCGCTTGCCGTAACAATGGCGTCCTTCTCACCGGTTGTTTTTTGCGCTTGAGTGAGGCGATCGCGGTAACGCTTGCTATCGCGAAACTTGAGCGGGTCCTGAGGCTCGAGCTTGGATGACAGTTCCTGTTGTGAGTCGGGGTCGAGGAAGAAATCGAGACGCTGACGCGCACGGATCCGCATATGATGATCACACTTCGGACAGACCTGCAGGTTGCGCTCGAGTTCATTGCGATACAGTTGCGCATCGCACTTCGGGCACTTGATCCAGACACCTTCCGGCACGGAACGCGTGCGCTTCTCGGTACTGATGCGCGACGGCATTAGTTTTTCGAACCAACTCATGCGCGCATCTTATCGTAATTTGGAGTCTGGGTTAGGCGGCAAATCGAATTCTGCCGGATAGTCGACCTTCACGAGTGTCAGGCCGTGCGGCGGAGCCGCGGAGCCGCCGGCCTTTCTATCCTGACCCGCCAGTACCGCAGCGGCCCAGTCCTCGGCTTCATCACCGCGCCCGATCGCCACGAGCGTGCCGGCGATGTTTCGAACCATATGCTGCAGGAACGCGTTGGCCGTCACGTCGAGCGAGATCCAGTCGTTGTCGCGCGCGACTGCAATCGAGGTAATTTCGCGAATCGGTGTCGATGCCTGACATCCTGCGGCACGATACGCCGAAAAGTCGTGCTCTCCCGAGAGCGCCTGCGCCGCATTGTGCATGCGCTCGGCGTCCAGCGGTTCGTGAACCCACCACGCGCGATGCCGGTAAAGCGCCGAGCGCTCGAGGCGATTGAGGATCGCGTAGCGGTAGCTCCGCGCCGTCGCCGAAAAGCGTGCGTGAAAGCTGTCAGCGACAGGTCGCGCCCAGATTACGCTGATATCGTCAGGGAGATTGCTGTTGGCGCCAAGCAGCCAGCCCCGGCTGCTGCGCTCGCTGCGGGTGTCGAAATGGACGACCTGGCCCGACGCGTGCACGCCCGTATCGGTTCTTCCTGCGCAGACGACCTCGATCGTCTCATCGGCAACTCTGGACAGGGCCTCCTCGACGCGTTGCTGCACGCCTGTTCCGGTACGCTGGCGCTGCCAGCCGTTATACGACGTACCGTCGTACTCGAGACCAAGGGCAATGCGCACTTAACTCGGTAGCGATTCCAGAAGTTGCTGGGCTTGCTGCCGCTGGCCTTGGTCGCCTTCGTCAAGGACTTCCTCGAGAATCGAACGAGCCCCGGCCGGGTCACCCATGTCGACATACGCGCGTGCCAGATCGAGTTTCGTGCCAACCTCGGTCATCGTGCGCGCATCGGACAGGTCGTCGCTCAGCTCGTCGGGTCCCATTGCAACCGTCACGACATCTTCGTCGGACACGACAGGACGCGGCTGTTCGACCGTTGCGTCGTCGCGCATTTGTTCGACAGTGTCGCCCGCATCGCTGACCTGCAGCGCTGCTGTCAGATCATCGAGGTCGAGATCGACGTCGGTGCTCGCAACTGCCGGTAACTCGCCCGTCTCGTCAAGGCTTGCGTCACCTGTGAACGCCTCCTTCGGCAAAGCCTCGGTCTTGGCAAAGTCAAAATCACCCTCGCCCTCATCTTCATCGAGACTTGCCAGTAAGGTCGCGGCATCGTCAGCAAGTGTTTGCGCATCGTCGTCACCGTAGCTGTGCGCGAGCATGGTCGCGTCGTCGTCGGACAACTCGGCCCCCACATCGGATGCGGTTTCAACCGCCAGGTCATCCGGCAACACCTGCGTCAGACCCGTTGCGTCGAGCAGGGCCTCGTCAATACCGGTGTCCTCGTCGAATCCCGGCATCTCGGAGGTCGCGGCAAGCGCATCTTCGACGTCGAGTGCTTCGCGGACGCCCGTGTCATCACTCAGCCCCACTTGCATACCGGTCGCATCGGGATCGAGCGCGAGATTCCTGCCGGTGACTGCGGATGCGTCGGCGATGGCCTCGTTGATCCCGGTGTCTTCGAGAACTTCGGATTCGCTCGTCGCATCGAGATCATCGAGCGACGCCAGTTCGGTTTCCGCCAAACTGTCGATATCGAGTCCAAGATCATCGAGATTTATCTCTGCGGTCGCGTCGGCCGATTGCGCCGCGCCTGCAAATGCCTCGTCAATTGACGGCAACTCGGCCGTGCCGCTGAGCACCTCAAATTGTTCCTCGATCGTCGGCGCTTCCAATGTCGAATCCCGTGCCGGCATTTCTGCCGTGGCCTCACCCGCCGCCTCCATTTCTCTCGTTACATCGAAATCCGGCGTCTCGATGGTTGGGCTTTCGGACGTATCATCGCTCTCCAGGTACACCACGTCCGATTCTGCAGCGTCACCGCCGACAAAAAAGTCAATTTCTTCACCGGCGTCTCCGGCAAGCGTTTCTATGTCGCCGCCCAAATCGACGATGTCATCGGAGATCGCCGTACCGGAGATAAGTTCCATGTCGAGTGCGCCACTTTCGTCCATGCCAGCCTCGAACGACAGGTCAACCTCTTTGGTAGCACCGGCCGCACGGGCACCCGCGAACAACGCGTCATCTGCGGCAATCTGCTGACCCATGATGACAATCTTGTCCCATTCCGCGCTTCCGGCATCACCGACCGTCGACTTCAGCCGCCCGGCGGAGTCGACAAAAGCGTCGCGGTTACCCCATACGAAATAGATTTCGCAGAGTTTCGTAAGCAGGTCGTGCCGCTCCGGTTCGAGGGACAGCGCGCCATTGATGAGATCGGCGGCTTGGTCATACAAGCCGTAAGCCATGTGAAAATCAGCCTCGGCAATCGGATCCGTTTGATCCAGATTGATGGCCGTTTCGCTACTGAACGTGTCTTCGAGCGAGTCGAACTGCCCGGTCGCTGCCCCTGTGCCGACATCGGCCCCGATCGCCGGCGCCGGCGCTTCGATAGTATCGTCGACAGGCCGGAGCACTGTAGATTCTTGCTCGACGACCATTATCGAATCGTCATCGCGAGTCGGTGCCTTGAGACTCTCCGTCGCAGACAAGGAGTCACCACGCACCTCATCGGAGTCGAGCGGTTGCCAGGAATCCAGATCGTCGCCATCACCGCCGCGGCGCATGAACCAAAACAGCGCGCCACCAACCAGCACGACCACGCCGGCAATAATGGTCCACCAGCCCTTCAGCACTTCCATTGCACGATCGACAAGACCGGGTTCGGCTGGTGTCGGCTGTCGAACGATGTCTGCCGTTGCGTCAGCCTCTGCAGCGACATCATCGGCGTCATCTTCAGCCATGATGTCGTCGTAATCGGGGAACGGACCCTCGCCCGTATCTTCGTCGACGACCTGATCATCGGCTTCGCCAACGAACGGGTCTTCGACCGGTGGTTCATAAACCTCGCCGCGTATTTGCGCGAGCTCCTGGCGCAACGCGGCCAACTCATTGTCGCGAATTTCGATCAGCGACCGCTGCTGCGGCACGTCGGCTTCAAGCTCGGCAATGCGTTGCTCGATCTCCTCCTCTCGTGAGACCGGCTCCGCGTCGGCCGCCGTATCCGCGCCGAGAGTATCCGCGACATAGTCGTCGTCCGGCGGCACCAACACCAGGCTTGGCCGTGTAGACCTGTCTTCGACCGGCGGCACTGTACCGCCCGTCCACTCTGCATGTTGACGTTGCGCCTCTGCCAACGCATCACCGCGGCTGATTCGGAATATCTCATCGGCGCTCGGAATACGCAGCGACGCACCGGCGCGAAGAATATTGATGTTGCCACCAAAGGCTTCGGGATTCGCCTCGAAGATGGCGAGCATCGTCTGATTCATGGTCAGGCGACTATCCGGGCGCACGCGCGACGCGATACCCCAGAGCGTTTCGCTGCGCCGGACCTGGTAGTCCCCGCCTGCCGCCGTGTCGTAGGGCGTGTCGTCTAGCGGCGCTTGCGGTTTCGGTTGTGCAGGTGCCGCCTGACGCGTCGGAGGCCGCGCCGGTGCTGGCGCAGGACTTTCCTGCGGCGGTGTTGCGCGCTCGATGCGACCGCTGTCTGCGGGCGCCGGGCGGCTCGGTGCCTGCACGGCCGGGGCAGAGTCTGCGCTGGGTCGTGTGAATGTCGGTGGGTCGAGGAAAACCGTGTACTCACGCAACAATCGGCCGCGCGACCACGATGCCTCAACGAGGAATGTAATGAACGGTTCCGCCATGGGCCCGGCAGATCTCAGCTGCACGAAATTGCCGTCGGCACGGCCGCTGCGGACGATGTTGAACTGAATGCCCTGCAAAAGGAACGGCCGATCGATACCGTAACGCTCAAACGTTTCGGCTGACGCCATTGTAATGGTCAAACCTTCGAGTTCTTCCGCGGTCGCCGCCAGCAGTTCTATTCGCGCGCTCAACGGCTCGTTGAGCGCGGAGTTTATGCGAATGTCTCCCAGCCCCAGGGCCCAGACCTCGCTCGACAACAAGATCACAAGCGCAAGCGAGATTCGAGATAGTCGTCTCGACATAGTTTTAATCTCCAACTCCCCAAGCACCGCACATATGACGCACGCAGGCGCCCATATCACGGCAGGCAGACCGCTTTAACATATGGTCATGAACTATAGCTTATAAATGGTTTTTGGCCAATATTTCAGCAATTTGGACGCTATTTAGAGCCGCGCCCTTACGTATGTTATCGGACACTACCCAAAGGTCGATTCCGCGTGGATGCGATATATCTTCGCGCACGCGGCCGACGAAAACCGCATCCGCACCCGAGCTTTCGGTAACCGCGGTCGGATATTGCCCGGTTTTCACGCCGTCAAGCAGCGTCACGCCCGCAGCCCCCTCGAGCAATTCGCAGACTCCTGCTGCGGTAATTTTCTCTTTGGTCTCAATGTGTACCGCTTCGGAATGGCCATAAAACACAGGTATCCGGACCGCGGTCGGATTCACGAGTATATCGTTATCGTCGAAAATCTTGCGCGTTTCCCAGACCATCTTCATTTCCTCTTTCGTGTAGCGATTGTCCTGGAAATCGTCGATGTGCGGTATAGCATTGAACGCAATCTGTTTCGCGTCGCCCGCGATGTCCAGCGGGCGGCCGTTCAGAAGCCTCGCAGTTTGTCGCACGAGTTCTTCGACCGCGTTCCGGCCGGCGCCGGAGACAGCCTGATATGTTGCGACATTGATTCTTTCGATGCCAACCGCATCATAAATCGGCTTCAGCGCAACGACCATCTGGATCGTCGAACAATTAGGATTGGCAATAATGCCGCGCGCTTTGTAATCATCGATGGCGTGCGCATTGACCTCCGGTACAACGAGTGGAATGTCATCGTCGTAGCGAAAGTGCGACGTATTGTCGATGACCACGCAGCCGGCCGCTGCCGCTTTAGGCGCATACTCGGCCGAGATCGCGCCACCGGCGGAAAACAATCCAATCTGCACGGTCGAGAAATCGAACTCCGCCAGGTCATAGACCTGCAGCTCCCGATTACCGAATAAGACGGTCTTGCCGACGGAGCGCTCGCTTGCAACCGCATACACCGTGCCTAAAGGAAACTGGCGCTGCGCCAGAATCTCAAGCATGGATTCGCCGACGATGCCGGTTGCGCCGACAACAGCGATGTCAAATTTCCTCGTCATAACGCGAATGTAACGGATTCGACATCCGCGTTCTGCGCACGGTTACGCAAATAATGATCCATGAGCACAAGCGCGACCATGGCCTCGGCAATGGGCGTTGCTCTCAGACCAACGCACGGATCATGCCGGCCTTTAGTCACGATCTCTGTCTCCTTTCCCTTTTTGTCAATCGTCTTGCCCGGCACCGAGATACTCGATGTCGGCTTCAATGCAATAGTCGCAAGCAGATCCTGTCCCGACGATATCCCGCCGAGCGTGCCGCCCGCATCGTTCTTGGCAAATCCGTCCTTACCGATCTCATCACGATGTTCACTGCCGCGTTGGGTAACCGCCTTGAATCCAGCGCCAAGCTCCACACCCTTGACCGCATTGATGCTCATCAACCCATGAGCGATCGCGGCCTCTAGCTTATCGAACACGGGCTCGCCGAGGCCCGGTGGAATATTACTGGCCAGCACGCTGATTTTGGCACCGATCGAGTCACCCTTTTCGCGCAAGGCATCCATATAGTCCTCGAGCTCCGTAATACGCGACGGGTCCGCACAAAAGAACGGGTTATCATCGACGATCGACAGGTCCGTCGCGGCGAGTTCGATTGGACCGAGCTGCGATAGATAGCCGCAAATCTCGATGCCCAGGCGTTCCCGCAGATATTTTCGAGCAATTGCCCCGGCCGCGACACGCATCGTTGTCTCACGCGCCGACGCGCGGCCACCGCCGCGATAATCGCGTATGCCGTATTTCTGTTGGTAGGTGTAGTCAGCATGCCCGGGACGGAACTTGTCCTTGATATCGCTGTAGTCTTTCGACCGCTGATCCTTATTCCTGACAAGCAGCCCGATCGGCGTGCCCGTCGTTACACCTTCGAAGATGCCGGAGAGAATTTCGACCTGATCCGGTTCATTTCGCTGTGTGGTGTGCCGCGACCGGCCCGGGCGCCTGCGTTCGAGATCTGCCTGAATGTCATTGGCATCCAGCTTCATGCCAGGCGGACAGCCGTCGACAATGCAACCGAGCGCCACGCCGTGGCTCTCGCCGAACGTCGTGACGACAAAATTCTGGCCAATACTGTTACCGGACACGTTACAAATCCTTGAGATCGTCTTTTGTCAGCAAAAACACGCCTGATCCGCCATGCTCGAACTCCAGCCACGTAAATGCAACACCTGGATGAAGATTTTCCAGAGCGCCCTGGCTATTGCCGACCTCACACACGAGTACTCCATTGTCATTGAGGAAACGCGACGCATGATGCAGGATCGTGTTAACCGAATCCAGACCGTCGTTGCCCGCAGCCAGCCCGAGCGCCGGCTCGTGACAAAACTCTTCCGGCATCGTCTCCATGTCCAGTCTGTCGACATAGGGCGGATTGCTGATGATCAGGTCATACATCCTGCCGTCCAAAGCCGCAAAAAAGTCAGACTGCACGAGGCGCACGCGATCCCCGAGTCCATGTCGCTCAACATTTATCGCCGCAACGGCCAGCGCGTCGACCGAGATGTCCACAGCGTCCACGACCGCGTCCGGGAATGCGTTGGCAATGGCGATAGCTATGCAGCCGCTGCCGGTGCCAATATCGACAGCTGCATTGAGTGTGCCCGGCGCCAGCCACGGTTTGAAGCGGGCCTGAATGAGTTCCGCAACAGGCGAACGCGGCACGAGCACGCGTTCGTCGACGTAGAACTCGAGCCCGGCAAACCAGGCCTGATTAACGAGATAGGCGACCGGCACACGCTCATCGATGCGCGTACTGGCGAGCCTGTCGATGCGGGCGAATTCATCGGCACTGACGGATCGCTGATACACGGTCGACGCATCCTCGTGAGGCAGGCCCAGGTGGGCAAATACGAGCCAGGCAGCCTCGTCGACGGGGTTGTCGGTGCCATGCCCGTAGCTCAGCGTGGCCGCCGCAAAGCGATCGGCAACATAGTGAATAAGCTGTTCGACGTTGGCGGGCTGTTCGGATTCCTGTGCCATATATAAAGAGTGTCGTTTAGAATGTCCGCCTCGTGCAAACCCTCTTCAGGAAAAGATGGGCCCCAGAAACACATTCATAGCCATTGTCGCGGTTGGCGCTATCGGAACCGGTGCCTGGCTTTCGTCCATGGTCATGCAGCCTGCGCCGAGGTTGCAGACCGCCACCGTTCTGCCGGCACCAAGCGAGCTGCCGGAGTTTTCGCTCGTCGATCAGAATCGGCTCTCGATCGGGCGTGACTATTTCGAGGGTCACTGGAACCTTGTCTTTTTCGGCTTCACCCACTGTCCGGACATTTGTCCGCTGACTCTGCAGGTGCTTGCCAATGCGAAGCGACAGCTGGCCGCCGACGGACAGCAGCCATTACCACGAATTGTGCTCGTGAGCGTCGATCCCGAACGCGACACGCCTGAAGTCATGAGTCAATACGTCCGCTACTTTGGGGACGACAACATCGGCATCACGGGCACACTCGACGAAATCCGTAAGTTGACGGGTGGACTCGGTATATTCTTCGAGAAATCAGGTCTGGACGAGGTCGACTACTCGGTCGATCACTCAGCCGTGGTAATTGTGATCAATCCACGCGGCCAGTTTCACGCGCTTTTCGGTGCTCCTCATGAAGCCGGAAACTTCGTGCACGACTTGCCGATTATCATGGGCGGTCGATGAAGCACCGCGCCTCACGCCTTATCTTGCTGCTCGTTCTTGGCGCATGTTCAGGTGACCGGGCGCCGCTCATCGCGACCGACGTTGCTGTCTCGAAGCCGAAGCCCGGAATGCGCGTGGCGGCTGGCTACATTACGTTATCCAATAACACGACCGAGACGATCACGATCACGCGCGTAACGAGCCCTGAGTTCAAATCCGTGGAAATGCACGAGTCGATTCTCGAGGACGGCATTTCGAGAATGTACCCACTTGACGAAGTGACTATTCCCGCGGGTCAAAATGTCGCATTCGAGCCGGGCGGCAAGCACCTGATGCTGATGAATCCAACCAGCGACGCCGATTCGGCGACTCTGGAGTTTTACGCCGATAACGTGCTGCTGCTGTCGGTCAATGCAACTTTTGCCGACTAGTTTCCGATGTCCGCCCGCTTATTCGTCATCCTGCAATACGTCCTGCCGCGTTTCTGGCTGACGTCGCTGGTTCACCGACTGGCCCGAATCAAGACATCGGCAGTGAAAGACTGGCTGATCTCGCGTTTCATTCGTTTCTATGATGTCGACATCGACGATGTCAAACTGAATGTGCCTGCTGACTTTGCCACCTTCAACGATTTTTTCATTAGAGAACTCGCAGACGGCGCGCGGCCCATCGACACACGTTCGGGTTCAATCGTGTCCCCGGTTGACGGGACAGTCAGCAGCGCAGGCACAATAACGCGTCACAATATTTTTCAGGCAAAGAACCTCGACTACTCGCTCGAAGACCTGCTTGCGACAGATCTGCAAAAGGCACGCAATTATGTCGATGGCGCATTCGCGACAATCTATCTGGCCCCCAATAACTACCACCGTGTTCATTCGCCGATTGATGGCGAGATCGTCGCTGCGAACTATGTACCCGGCGACCTGTTCAGCGTGAACGCCGCAAC
>Ga0224497_10002778_pt1 | contig 10186 bp, 12 predicted proteins | sample SF_Jul11_sed_USG_4_FD_167970 | JGI IMG/M metagenome (GOLD analysis project Ga0224497, IMG submission 167970) | Sediment microbial communities from San Francisco Bay, California, United States - SF_Jul11_sed_USGS_13 | ecosystem: Environmental > Aquatic > Marine > Sediment | place: USA...
AATAGTAGTCACAGCTCCAATAATTGCATATAGTATGACCATGCAAGTATCAATCTTAATTGGGATTCATAAGTGATACGGACTTTTTGTTAGGTAAAACCTAGTCCTCGTAAAAAATCCAGGACAGTCCTTGTACTTCTTCCCAACTTGATTTGTTTTGATTATCTTGATTGCTCATGGAATTCTATACTCAAAATTTGCATAAAAGCAACACGAATGATTCATTCATCCTATTCATTCTTGGAATTATATTACAACATAATTGAAACATACTTTATTCAAAAAAAGAAAAAAGAAGAAAAATCAATCTCTAAAATTTGCCTGTTTGTGTCCCTTGCATTCTGCCAAAAGGATACCACCAATCTCGTCAATCGTACATCCACATTGTAATTCCATAGATTTTATTATTGCGTAATTGATTAAACCATTGGGATATGTTTTATGTTGACATATGATTTGTAGATAATTTACAGTTCAGAATCTTGAACTGGAATTATTCTTCATCTAAGAGATGATGGGTTGTGCAAGATATATCAGAATCAAGAGCAAAAACACATCACGAATTGGAAAAAATTACTTTATGATATATCAATTGAAGGTTTTTCTTTCCGTGTGGTTTTCCCCAACTAGGTTTTGCCTTCAAACCTTGTAACGGCAAAGGCAGCACATAATTCCATGAATTTAAAGTTGGTGGATAATTCATCTTTTGTTTTCTATGAATAATTAGCGGTAGAAAATTAAATTCAACTTTTATGATTTACCAGAGTTGGATTTTTGCAATATGTAAAATAGGGATTGTGCACTTATTCTATCATGGTAACACTAGATGAATTGAGAGTCTGTAAGTCTTGCGGTAACGTGTTCTCCAAAAAGACAGAAGTCACAATAATCACAGAATGCCCACAGTGCAATGGCACCAGTTTTGAGCAAATTGTGATTGGTCCTTCAGAAAACGAGGAAGTGTACCTGGATGAGTTGGACTAATCACACAAGTACCTATAGTCTAATACCTTAGTGGCTCAACCATTTTTGATTTTTTCAGAGAAGGGTTGTTCTTGAAATAATTATAGTATAATCAAGATAAAAGTTCTTTATTGAATTTGATAATAGTCATATACCTTATTGAACATTAAATCATCAAATAATCAAAAATTAGACTTTGGGAAATTGTTCATTCCATTGTTTTGACCAAGTATAAACAAAGTATATTGTAAGAATGTGAAATCCAATCTCTATTGGAACAAATATCAAAGATAAAAATTCCTCATTTTCTGTTGTTATAGAATCATCTTCAAAACTAAAATCTCGACTCTGCAATTCTGCTAGTACTAATGAGAAAGTTATTCCAAGTACAATTGCAAGAAATGGAATTATTACATACAGAAAGTATTTTCTTAATTTTTTAATTCTATAAAATGCGTATAGATCTAATATTGGAATAAATGTAAAAATAATCTGCCAGAATTTGCTAACAGGACCAGTTGCAGGCATATACTATTGATTATGTACTTTGAATATTATGAATGCCTCTTAATTTCAGTCATGATAATAACATATTAAAGAAAATCAAACTTGAATTGATAAAGACAACTCAATATGATGATCTTGTTGAATTGCATTATAGAGTCTTAAGATAAAAAATTAATAATGTAAAAATTAATTGTTTTTCGTAAAATATGAGTAAACTCTGAAAAAATATAACAGAGTTTGATTGATTTTCTATAGAGAAATGAGTCTGAAAATATTAGGTGTTGCTTCTAGTATGCGAGAAATATCTTACAGTACACGTATTCTAAAGCAAGTATTAGAAAAATCAGAAAAGAATGGTGCAGAAACAAGATTGTTGAACCTGCGAAAATTACAATTGCCAATATATCACCCTGAGAAAAATAATTCATCGGAAATTGACAAAGTCACAGAATACGTAAAATGGGCCGATGCATTTATTCTTGCAACACCGGATTATCATGGTTCTATGTCCGGAGTAATGAAAAACTTTTTAGATTTTTTTTGGTCGGATTTTACAGGTAAGACATTTGGATATGTTTGTGCATCACATGAGAAAGGCCTCACAGTTATGGACCAGATGAGAACAGCTGTAAGACAATGTTATGGATGGAGCATGCCATACGGTATTTCAGTAAACTCTGATCAGGACTTTGACAAACAGGGAAACATAACCAACAAAAACATCATCGCACGCATTGAAATGATAGGAAGAGATTTGGTCGTGTATGGAAGTCTAATTGCAGATCAATACAAAAAAGACCTCCAAAGTAAAGAGTCAAACACATTTGCTGCGCGTTATAGATGAAAGAAATTAATTGTTAAGATGTGATATTTTCAAGAATAGGACAAATGTTTGGAGAGAAAATATACTAAAGAGTAAAATAAAAAACGAATACTTTGTAGAGGTCTAAATTTTACTTTAGATGAAAATGTAGGTGTTTTATTTGTACATCCATACATAAATAAAAGACCACTATGAACTGTGCTGTTTTGCCATAAATTCTTCAGCAGCTTTGCGCATCTCTTCAGGTGACATGTCTTTTTTGTGAGTTGATATCATCCAAGAGTGTCCAAAAGGATCAACTATACTGCCACATCTATCGCCCCAAAAAGCATCCATTATTGGCATTATTGGTGTGGCCCCATGCTTTATTGCCTGGGAATATGTCTTGTCAGCATCTTCCACATACAGATGAATTGTGATGGGAGTACCACCTATTGTAGTTGGGGAACGTGTACCCATCTGTGGAAACTCATCAGACATCATCACAAAAGAGTCACCAATCTGAATCATAGCATGCATTGTCTTGCCATCCGGTGTTGGCATCTGATAAATTTCTTTTGCATCAAATGCTTTTTTGTAAAATTCTATTGCTTCTTTGGAATTGTTTAGAATTATTGATGGAGTTACGGTGTGAAACCCATCAGGTATTGGTTTTGTCATAAAAAAGAATATCCAAAGTATGTTAAAAGATTTTTTTTATCAAGTATCTGTAAATGATTTACGGGTTTTGACTCAAAAAAGACATAAAGCAATATGTTGCCTTTCAAAACTATCGCTATATTATACGGATTGGTATTGATTTTTTTGAACTAACAGTTATAGATAATTACAAAAAATGAAAACGACAAATATCTTAGTACTAGGAACCTTTCATACCATATGCTATAGATACTGAATAACATCCTAGACCACATTCTTCACATCTAGGTTTCATGGAGTCTTTTTCTGCACTTCCTATACAACAGGGTAGTTTCTCTCTTCCCATATGATCAAGAGATAAAATTGTCCACGTAGGGCAATCAATGGGAACAGTTCCTTTTCCTCCCCATCTTCCTTTCATCAACTCTAACTGTTTTTTTGGATTGACTATATAGTCTTTGTATTCATTTTGTTGCATTTCAATAATCTTATCAATCAATCTATTTCTTTCCTTTCCAAAAGGTAGCCAAAGCGGATCATTCTTCATGAAAGGGGTATGGAATTGAAATCCAATTTTGTTTGTAAGTTCTTTCCAATCTTCAATTACTTTTCTTACAGTCTTAAAATTTTTGGAATTAATGGTCATTGTTATCCAAATATCTTTCCACGCTTTCTTACCATTGTTCTTTACATAATCGATTATATTTTTTCGAGTTTTCTCCCAAGTCCCTTCTCCACGTATTTCATTGTGTATCTGTCTGGTTCCATCAATTGATATCCAATAAAAATAGAGATTATCAAAGTGAGGCAAAGAATATGTGCCGTTTGTTACCACACATACACGTTTTGGGAATTTTTCAATGAATAATTCAACAATGTCTGGCCTCATCATCGGCTCACCACCAACAAGAGTCACAACAAAGACATGTTGTTTTTTGAATTTTTCCTCAATTACTTTTTCCCATTGGTTCAAAGTAAGATCCTCGTCTTCTTTTCTATTAAGCCACCAGTAACAGTGCTTACAGTGTAAATTACATACGTTGGTAATGTCTGCTGAGCCATAAATTGGGCTGCGCTTGTTAAAGAGTTTGTATCCAGCAAACTTTAACCCTAGATGAAAATACAAAGGAGACTCTTGAAGTATCTGTCTAAAGCCACGTCCCATTATCTCCATTCTCTATCCGTCCCCAGGTAATTCATCATTAAACTTATTATTTTATAATAATTTTCAAAATTAAAAATTATTTGTTGATTTAAAATATACTTGTATACCATCAACTATGTGCTAAAGTATAATGCGATCTAAACCACATTTAGAATTAAATCAGAGGATGAAGAGTCATAAAGAAAAGTCATATGGCTTTGATTACGGGAGAGGTAGAAGTCTCTGAACATGGAATGGCGGTTTTTAATCTAAAGATGGTAGCAGAAAATAGCAGCTCTTCAGATGTTGTATTGATTCATTGCAGTGGTGCAACAATCCTGCAATTACCGTATATTGGATGATAATATCAACTTCACATATTCTTCTCATGATTTTGCTGCAGGAAGTATCAAAATCAATCTAGGTCAGGTAAGATTCTTCAATATTGTATTTGGAACAGCAAAAGGATATAGAAATTATGTTGATTTTGAATACAAGTCATTAAAAGAATATCGACTTCTAATTGATGAGTCCTTTGGAAAGACAGAAATTCCACTTGAATTGGCCTCTAAAAAAGTAATTGAGGGAGATGAATTCTTATGAGAAAATAACCACATGGTAATAATTTTTCTGACTGTTTTCTTACTTTTGGGTTAATTCCTCAGTTTATTTAGATAGTATCGAAATTATCTTGCTCTGTATCAATACATCTTTTCATGTTTTACATTATTTAATAATTATGAAAACATCTTTCTTAACGCTTGAAAATATAAATCAAAAACAAATCCAATTGACTTTAGGGTATATTTTAAAACAAACCATCTATTCAAATTTTGTATGTTAATTTTACGTTTGTATTTTAACGCCTCATCCAGATGATTTAATTCCAAGTCAGAGTTTTCAAACATTTTTTTAATTTCTTGCACTTCCTTTGATGTTGTAGATAATGGTTTTTCAAAAGCAAAAAGAACGTCATCACACGCCCAGAGGTTTGCCTTTACTGCATGAGAAAATGCTATTTTAGGTTCCAGTGGCAAAATTACAAAACTCATCAGTAATAACAAAAGTGCATTAAATGAGGCCTTTATCTTCTCTATTCTTGGAATTGATTCAGAAATTTCTTTTCGTATGTCTTTACCATAAAGAATAACTCCCGTATTTTTTATTCGCTGCAAAAACATGTTAAGTGATGCAATAACTGATAAGCCTATCTGAATTTTAAGATCATGTCTTATCTTTGCATTTTTTAGATCAAATTGATCTTCAGACAATACATAAAATGGTCGTCCAAACATCATCATGCTTTCAGTTTTAAGAATAAGATTCAGAGCAGGATTTTGAGTCTTTTTGTATATTGTACAAGTTTCAGACAAATTTAGCTTATATTTTGAATCCAATTTTAACAACAATTCATTGAGAAATTCTTCTACAACCTTTGTCATGTTTCTATTCTTTATTAAAATAATACAATCAATGTCTGATTTTCCACGAATCCATTCACCAGTAGTAGCCGAGCCAAACAAGATAAAAGATACAATTTCATTAGGAAATTCCTTGACTGTTAGCATAACTATCTCATCTAAAAATTTTTTAAGGGTTTCATCAATTATTGACACAATTCAAATTCTATTCAAACTAAGATAAACGAATCGAATGACTTAGTCTTGAAAACACAATGAATGCAAGAAATTATGTGTAGCATCATAGAAATTTAGTTTTCATTCTAAGCTAGCAACCATATTCTGTTGCCCATTGCTCATTTGCAAACTCACTTGTTGCACAATATTGCGTAAGGATATTTGCATGTGCACTATAAAGCAGTTCTGCATTGAGGATTTTGTCTCCACAGATTACCTTTCCCATTAATCGATTAAATTTATCATATGGTTGCATGTCATCTTGATCTACTATTACTATTGAACCAACGGGGCACAGATTTTCAGTAAACTTAGTTGCCTCGTTGTAACCGTTTTGATATATTTCAGGAGTGTTTGTTAGTGATATTCTTATTCGGTTGCCGCTCTCAAGTTGTATTGTATCACCGTCAATGACATGTTTTACTTTTTCAGTAATACATAACGCAGTGCCATTACACTGATTTGTTTGATCATTCATCCATGCTTTGAAGGATTCAGTAGTGAACTTGGCATCGCTATCTAAAGGCTGTTTTGCTAAAACAAACAATCCTGAAACCAAAATAGCAATACATAGTATAGAAATGAACAGAGTTTGTTTTTTTAGCACAATAACACATAATGAATTATCTGGAATATATTTTAGAAGTTTCTGAACAATGGTATCTCCATTTTGCTTTAAGTAAAAAACAAAAAATTCTAATTGTTTTTATTTTTTATATCTTAAAAGTAGTGTTATTTATTATGATAGTAATTGTTTGTGGATTTCCAGGCGTTGGTAAAACTACTTTTGCAAAAAAACTTGCCCCGTTGATTAATTCTACTATTTTGTCTACAGATAAAATAAGAAAAGATCTAATAACATCACCAACATACAAAAAGAAAGAAAGAAAACTGATTTATGATATAATGATATTATTGGCAAAATACCTCCACAATTCTGGCACAAATTGTATACTTGATGCTACCTTCAACAGAGAAGATTCCCGAATAGAAGTTAAGAAAAAACTAGGAGTACAAGATAATCAATTTTTTGTGATAGAATGTACATGTCCAGAAAATATCATAATCAATCGCCTGAAAAATCGTAAAAATGACTATTCGGATGCAGACATTGAGATTTACCAAAAAATGAAAAAAATTTATGAACCAATAAAAGGAAAACACATTACGATTGATACATCATTAGATCCTGAAAAAAATGCAAAATTAGTTTCAAGTAAAATATTATAATTAACAATGTAAATTTCTATTTTGTATGTCCAGTCAAAAGGTCTTGAAATTTTAGGTGTATAGATAAAACACTATTTTATTAGATCTGTTAGAATTGTCTGAATGTAAGAGGTGAATTTTGGCTCTCCGGCATCATGTCCATTAAACACTACTTTTGCTGTAGGTTTGTTAATCTTGATTCTCGTTCTAAGGTCTGCAGGCGTTCCAAGTAGTACTGCATCACAATCAGCATTATTGATGCTATCTTGTAGATCTTGTAGTTGATGAAGACTGTATCCCAGAGCAGGCAAAACTGGACCCATCCAAGGATATTTTTCAAAAGATCTTTTTATCGAACCTACTGCGGTTTCTTTTGGATCAACAAGCAAACAATTAAACTTCTTTGCTGCTGAAACTCCTGCTCCTCCTTGCAACTCGCCATGTGTAATTGATGGACCATCTTCAACTACAAGTATTCTTTTTTTTCGGATTATTTCAGGCAGATCTACTACTACCTCAGAATTTACTTTGAACATCTTGGCATTATTGTTTAGTTTCATACAAGACTCCTCTGCCTTTTTTACCATGTCTAGAGATGCTACATTTACCTTGTTAATCACTATTGTATCTGCAAGTCTTACATTTACCTCACTTGGGTGATAAAGGGTTTCATGACCTGCTCTTAACGGGTCTGCTACCACTATGGTATGATCAGATTTGTAAAATGAAAAATCATTATTGCCACCATCCCATATTATTATATCACAGATTTTTTCAGCTTGATCAAGAATTAGTTTGTAGTCAACTCCTGCAAATACATCTACTCCATTTTTAATATGATCTGTATATTCTTCTTCTTCCTCAACAGTAATGCAATATTTTTTAAAGTCATCATAACTCCTAAAGTGTTGCACTGCAACTCTAAGATCTCCATAGGGCATTGGATGTCTAATCACCACCGGTTTTAGACCGGCTTTTCTTACTACATCTATCACCATTCTTGAGATAGTACTTTTACCAGCACCAGTCCTAGTTGCGAGGATAGAAATGACAGGTTTTTTTGATTTAAGTTGTGTATCTTTTGGCCCAAGAAAAGAAAACGATGCGCCAGTAGAGATGGCCTTTGAGGCCAAGTGCATCACATTTTCATATAAAACATCACTGTAAGAGAAGAAAACTTCATCAACATCAAACTCTGAAATAAGTTCTAGGAGTTTGTCTTCAGAAAAAATTGGGATTCCATGAGGATACATATTTCCAGCAAGTTCGCAAGGATATGTTCTGTTTTCTATGAATGGGATCTGAGCTGCTGTAAATGCAACTACATTATAGTTTTGATTGTCACGGAAATATGTGTTAAAGTTATGAAAATCTCTACCAGCTGCACCAATTATGATTGCCTTTCGTATCATGCAACATATGAAATCATTTTGTATTTATCATTTGTAAATAATATCATATATTCCAAGGTCTACGGTGTTTTCAGACAAATGCAGAATCCATCTAAAGATATTTGAGTAATAAAAATTCAGAGGATTAAAATTTTATTTGTTCTGATTTTTCTTTAAAAGTGACTTTCTTACTAGAATTGGAATGTTATAGTACGTTGCCAATGCAATTGCATCAGAGGCTCTAAAATTTCTAAACATCATGTCTTTTTTGCCAGTAAAGTACAGATTGGCTCTGAAGATACCTCCGCTTTCATAGACTTTGACTTTAACTAAGAATATTTCATTTTCCTCACAAATTTGTTCGACTAGACGATAAATTGTAGGAGGACTTTCACGTTTTCCTTCCAAAAAATCAGAAATAAAACCTGCTACTTCAGATGAAAAACCAGACATTACAAATTCTACTTTTTCATCTTTGAATAGAATTGCACCTGTAAAAGGATCTAGTGTTCCGACTTTGTCTATCTTGACAGTCTCATAATCTGTATCAACTTCATCAATTTTCATGGGTATTTTTTCATCACTTCTTCTATTTTTTTCTCTTCTTTGAGCATGACTTTTTCAAATTCTTCCCTTAATTTGTCACATTTTATTTGTTTTTCATTTTCATCCATTTTGGTAAATCGAATATTTCTAATTTCATTTACAATTGCATTTATTTTTTCATTTGTTTCATACATTATTTCATCAATCATTTTTTGTGCATTAGGATCCATAGTTATATTACAACATACTCATTGAAATTCTTTACATAAGATTATAATGATTTTTGAATAAATTAGAATACAACATCTCAAAATCAACTTTAAAGATATCTTTTCATACAAGTTTTGTTCCGCATCTAATGCATTAATTATTATTTTGAGGACCCCAAAAACACAATGAAAATAATGATTTACAAATTAGATGGTATTGTAAATTGCTTGCATAAATAAAATGAGTGGATACTTATAATCTTGGCATAATGCTGAGTCTTGACTTTGCAGACGCTGCAATAATTGATATTATTGCAACTGCTAGAATCATTATTGTTATTGTACCAAATTCTGGAACAACGAAGGTACCTATAATCTCGATCTCCTCAGTACCTTCAGTAAATGGGATTGTCAGTATTCTATGTGTATCTGTTACAGACTCCTCATAGTCTACTTCTTCACCATCAACCAGTGTGAAAAAGACATCATCAACGTTGTCAATCTTTGCATCAATAAGTGATCTTGGTAATTCTAGAGTTATTTCTCCTGCGTTAATGGTATCAATTTTTACAATTAGAGAATTTGCATTTACATCTGGAAAAATACTAACTACACTACCATTCGTAATATCATATTTTATTGCAAGATCAGTATTAATTACTTTCATTGTAGATTCACTAGAAACAGTATTAGAATCAGTGGTAGGCATTTCGGAACCAACTGTGATTTTTTCAAGATTTGCTTGAGAATTTCCAGAGCTACTCACAATTACTGATCCCTTCATCCAAGGATGAACCATACAAAAGTAAGGAAATGTTCCTTCAGAATCAAACATATGTGAAAATGTGGTTGCAGCCATAAACAATGAACTATCAAAGTTACCATCAGGCCCACCCGTAGGTGTTCCGCTTGTCACAGTATGAGCTGCAATGTCATCATTACTCCAAACTACTTCATCGCCAGGATGAATCATTATTTTATATGGAATATAACATTGATTTGTTTCCTCACATCCAGGAGTAGCAGAATTTGAAGGTACACTAATTATAATTTGTTCAGCATGTGCAGTTGGGATTGAAATTATCAAGAAGGATGTAATTATCATCAAAAGCAATAAT
>Ga0224497_10002779_pt1 | contig 10184 bp, 10 predicted proteins | sample SF_Jul11_sed_USG_4_FD_167970 | JGI IMG/M metagenome (GOLD analysis project Ga0224497, IMG submission 167970) | Sediment microbial communities from San Francisco Bay, California, United States - SF_Jul11_sed_USGS_13 | ecosystem: Environmental > Aquatic > Marine > Sediment | place: USA...
CATGGAGCAAGGCCAAACGGAACTTAAAGTTCCTGTACTAGGTTCAGGTAGGCTGCAAAGCGAAATATCGTGAAAACAGAAGGAGGGTTACTCCCAGCACACATTTTTTTATTTTTAAAAATCTAGCTCATGGATTGGGCATTTTCTTTACAAATCTCTGCTGTGCATCCACATGATGCATCACACAAACAAGAACCTTGCATCTCACAATCACATTCAGAGCCCATTTCAGACGATGCTGCACACCCACATGCAGCCTCTTCACGATGAGCCATTGTAGGAGGAGGGGTTGTTGTTTCTTGAGGTGCGGTATTCTCATAAACACTTCTAGTTTTCTGATAGTCAGTATCATCTCTTAATTGTGCCTCACCCCTATTGGTCTGATAACCACCAGATGAAGCACTAGTTTGATAACCAACTAATCTACTTGGATCAATTCCTTGTTGACCAACGGCGGTGTTTTTGAGAGATCTATTACTAACAATAAAAAACGCAATTCCTGCAACGGCTGCCAGTCCAGCCATTCCATAAACTATCATAATTGGAAAGTCACCTGTTGAAGTTGTGGCATAGCCTTCTGGAGGAGTTGGAGTAACACCTGCAATCTCTAGATTGTCCAAAATATCTAAAGAACCAAAACCAATCAGCGATAAATTGGCTTGATCTGATGATTGTACACTTCTAACAACATATTTTTGATCAGCATCAACTTCGGCTGTAAATACTCTTTCAACTTGTCGCCCCTCTCTAATACTGCTCTCACCCATTGTCCAGCTAGATACAACAAATCCCGATATCGACTCATCTAATCCAAATGTACCAGCATCTACGTTGATACCAGTAGGATCAAATAAAAAGTGCCAGTTAGTAAGTGGTTGTTCTAAAATAAAATCGGCATTAATTATAGGTCTATGAAGAACTTTCTCAGCCTCAGTTCCGGCAAAAACAGCATAAACTTCTGGTTCTTGGTCTCTTAACATATTGATTGGAATATTAATTTCTACACCATCAATGTTGACTTCGTCATTTACAGTCATTGCTCTCCATCCCAGATCCACTAAAGTTCTTTGAGCATCTTTTGTAATTACATAACCAGATAATGTTCCTTCTAATAGAACTTTATAGTCAATTGATGTGTTAATGTTTCTTCCTTTAAGAAAGAATTCGTAGTATACATTCAAGTCCGAAATATGAGCATGGCTGCCATCATCAGATAGTTTTTGATTTAATTTCTTCATGAGTTCCTGAACTCCAGGATTTGATGAATCTGCGGTGCCAGCAACGGTCCACTCATTTCCACGCAATTCATCAAAAAGATTACCACCATTTGGATATTCAATAAAAACAGTTTTTTGGTAATTCATTGAAAATGGGGAAGAATCAGAATTTGGATTAATTTTAGCATCTAATTGTGCTGCCCATGCGGGAGCACTTGTACCAATTACCACAAGCCCTGCAAGCAAAACTGTTAAGATTACAGCCCTAGACACGAATAAAAGCCGCAAAATTACAGTAATAAACTTATCCTAATTTTGCAGATCGCGATTTTTTGAAAAAGTAATATGGAGCAATGTAACAAAAGTCGATAGTTTTAGGAGAAAATGAGATGATCACAGTATTAGCAGGAGGAACAGGTTCAGTCAAATTAGTTAGAGGCCTTGTTGCTCAAGAATCCAAAGTTAACGTAATTAGTAATGTTGGGGACAATTACTGGCTTTACGGACTCTATGTTTGCCCAGATATCGACACGATTGTTTATGGATTAGCAGATTTACTCGATCAAGAAAGAGGTTGGGGAATGAAGAAAGACACTTTCAACTTTTTACGTCAAATGGAAGTGTTTGGAGAGGAGACGTGGTTCAGAGTTGGAGACAGAGATGCTGCAACACATTTGATTAGAACTAATATGTTAAAAAATGGAAAAAATCTAAGTGACATCACTAAATGGATGTGTGAGAAATTTGCAGTTAGTGCAAATATCATTCCAGTAACTGACAATAGTATTGAAACAAGAATAACCACAGACAAAGGAGAATTACACTTACAAGAGTATTGGGTTAAGCATAGGGGCAAAGATCCTGTTTTAGGAATCCAATATATCGGGGCTGATAAAGCCCGTCCAAATCCAGAAGCAGTTAATGCAATACATGATGCAGATATGGTAATTATAGCTCCGGGAAACCCTTTGACATCAATTGGTCCAATGCTTCAGATAAAAGGCATTAGAAAAGAACTATCAAAGATTAAGAAAAAAGTTGTTGCAGTAAGTCCGCTAATTGGAGAAGATGCAATTACCGGTCCTGCAGCAAAATACATGCAAGCAGCAGGAATTGAATCTAATGCTTATGGATTAGCAAAAATGTATTCAGATGTATGTTCCAACATCATCCTAGATTCTAAAGATAGGCTGTTAACAAAGAAAATCCAGAGTTTAGATATGAGGGTTTTTGAAACAAAAATCACCATGAAAAATAAATTAGCTGAAGACGCATTAGCGAATTTTATTTTAAAACAAGTACACGTTTAATTTGAAAACAGCTGTAATAATTCCTGTAAAGACTTTCTCCAAGGCAAAGACACGTTTAGATTTACCTCCAGATAAAATAGAAAACTTGTGTGAGGTAATGCTAGAAGAAATTTTACACACAATTTCAATTTCGCCTCAAATTGATAAAACAATAATAGTAACAAAAGAAAAAAAGGCAAAAAATATCGGGGAGAAATTTAATGCAACAGTATTAAAGGATGAAAAAGAAGAAAGCGTAAATAGCGCAGTTGCAATTGCAGACAAATACCTTTTAGAGAACAATTACGACGCATCAATTGTCTTTCCACAAGACATTCCATACATTAAAACTCAAGATATTGATTTTATGTTAAACTACAAGACACCCCCAAATTTTGCGATAATTATTCCATCAAGAAGATTTGATGGTACAAATGCTCTTGTAAGAATGCCAGTGGATTTGATGAAAACTCATTACGATGAGGACAGTTACAAAATCCACATGAGCACTGCCAAAGAACACACACTTAATGTTGCAATGATTTTTGTGAAACGAATAATGTGGGATGTAGACAATTCAGAGGATTTAAAATTTTTATTGGAACAAAATGAAAAGCCGCATATTGCTGAAAAGATTAAAAAAATTTTAGAAATAAATTAGATTAAAAAAATTAAGATTAAAAATACTGAGATCAGCAACAGACTTATAAACAATGATTTAGCAAATCTTAAATAGTATCATAAAAGGTTTTGTGAGATTTAAAGATGGTTAAAAAAACAAATCTAAAAGACAGATGCCCAAGATGTGGACAAGGGTCAGTAGTTACTGATGCCAACACAGGAGAAAATTTTTGTGGAAAATGTGGATTTGTCATTACAGACAAAGTAGAAGAGTCAGGACCAGAATGGAGATCGTTTTCAAATGAAGGTGAAAACAAGAGTAGAGCAGGAGTCCCAACATCACTTGCCATGCACGATATGGGATTAGCTACAGTGATCAATCCACAAAATCGAGACGCTACAGGTAAGCCATTAACGGCTTCGATGAAAAGCACAATCGAAAGATTAAGGACATGGGATAGTAGAAGTCAAGTACATGAACCAGTTGATAGAAATTTTAGACAGGCATTTAGTGAGTTAGACAGATTAAAAGATAAACTTGCAATAGGAGATGCAGTAATAGAAAAAGCAGCGTATATTTACAGAAAAGCATTAGAGAAAGGCCTAGTAAGAGGTCGCTCCATTTCAGCTTTAATTGCATCAGCACTTTATGCAGCATGTAGAGATACAGAAACACCTAGAACCCTAAAAGACATTGGTCAGGCAAGTAATATCAAACGAAAAGATATTGCAAGATGTTATCGTCTGCTGCTTAGGGAATTGAATTTAAAAATGCCAGTAGTTGATCCAATCAAATGTATTTCAAGAATTGCAAGCAAGGCAGGCTTGTCAGAAAAAACAAAAAGAAAAGCAACAAAGATCTTACAAACTGCAGAAGAGAATAAGATTTCTGCAGGAAAAGATCCGATGGGATTAGCAGCCGCAGCGCTTTATGTAGCATGTGTTACAAATGGAGAAAACAAAACACAGAGAGACGTAGCAGAAGCTGCAGGAGTTACAGAAGTTACCATTAGAAACAGATACAAAGGTCTGAAAGTAGCATTAAACCTCTAAGGTAGATTTTTTTTTAGAGTAAAATCTATTGAGAAATAAAATAGAAATAGATACAATGCCAGATAGTAACAATAGAATTTCCAATGAAGACATTAGTGAATGTGAAAAAGATTCCTGAAGGGAGATGTTATTCAATTGTGAGATAAAATTAGCGTATGAAAAAATAAAATAATTCATTGCCCAATGAATCAAAATTGAAGCTATAAACCCATATCTTAGATAAACCCATCCTAAAACAGTACCGCTAGCAGCAGCTTGCGCAAATTTTCCGTCACTCCAAGATTCATCAAATGCAATATGTGCAAATCCAAAGAAAATACCTACCAACACAATCAGAACGAGTGCCTTTTTGGGATTGCTGATATGTAGTGAACTAGGAGTCCACATACATTTGATAAAATATCGAATGGACGATTTATGAGAATATAACGCAAATAATGGAATACCAATCAAAATTAGACGAAATCCAAATTCCTCAATCAGGGGAGCAAGAGAGACATAAAAAAACTGAATCAGATGATTACTATCAAGCGGCGGAACAGTTACAATACCAAATGCCTCTTGAATGAAATTAATCAATGCAGAAATCACAACTAAAATGGAAAACCACTTTGTGATTCCAATCATATAGTTTGATGTAGTGTTAAATTTCCCAAATGAAATTATTGGTGAAAGAGATTTTAAAAATTCACGTTTCGGTCCAAGAAATGCAATTGCGAATAACACCGCATAAAAAATCCATAAAATAACAAATGCATCCCCAATATTGATGTCAAATGGTACCTGATACAGTTCGGTATTTTTAAAAAAATCTAAGTGCGTAAGTGGATACTCATAATTGATATCGTCGCCAATTTCACTTTCAAAAACAATGTAAATTCCCATAGGAAACGAAACTAGTAACAATCCAAGAATAACTGATTGTAGTGCAGCAAATGGGATTCCAAAGAATTGAAGAATTCTGTTTGAATTTTCCAATGTGTTTTAATGTAATTCTATGGTATCAGCAGCAAATCCCAAATTGATCAAAGTGTCTTTGATACTATCTCTGTGATCGCCTTGTAAAAATATGTAACCGTCTTTGGTAGTTCCACCACAGGCGTATTTGTTTTTCAGGTCTTTTGCAACAGTTTCCAAATTATTTAATTTAGGATCTAATCCTTCAATCATAGTACCCTTTTTCTTAAATCTTCGGGTTTCTAATCTAATAATAATTTTAGTGCTATCTTTGGCCAGTTCACCACATGCACACAAGTCTTCTGGTAGACCACAAGTATTACAAATTACTGCCATTCGTTCTAAATAAATTCAATTATACGCACTATTAAGCCTTGTTTGGGTATTTCTTACAAATTAAAAAGAAATGGATTTTTTAGATGTAAAAAAAATGAAGAATAATGTCCAAAGATCTTACAAAAAAAGCCGCGGAAATGTTGCTAAATGGTGCAACTTTGCTGGGAGAACCTTGCCCATATTGCAAAGGAGTCAGAGTCATGAAAGAAGGATGCGCATTATGTGTTAGTTGTGGACGCGAACCAAGAAAAAAAGAGAGCAATATAGGGAAAAAAATACAGCATGAAAAATCAGGATTAGAAGAAATTCTTGAAAAGAAGATAGAATTACTCTCAAAAGAACTTGAAGAAGAAGAAGATCACGTAAAACAACAAGAAATTCTAAAATCAATTAATTCAATGCTAGAAATACTAGAAAAGATGAAAGAAAAACAATAAAGTATTTATGTAAAAATTTGCGATGTCGAGTTATAATGAGTAGTAAAAAGAAATCAGCACCACTTCCAGCATCAAGTGGAGGTCTCATGAGGTTCTTTGAAGATGAAACAAAAGGATTCAAAATAGACCCAAAAATTGTAGTATCAGTTCCAATTAGTTTAATTGCAATTTCGTGGATAATTGATCTTTTTCTAGCTCCGTGAAAAAACAATGGAACAAGAATCAGATGATGTTTCAAATATACACAACAGGTTTTCCCTTACTCTAGTAAATCCATCATCACATTATTTTTCATTTGTAGTATCATTAGTAGTAGCCTCAGTGATGGTTATCGCAACATATTTTGGATATCTAAGTAACTTGGGCTTTGAACAAAATTGGTACAGACTACCAATAGTTTTAGGAGTTTTAGTTGGAACTCAGTTGCTAGATACTAGATTTTCAAAGAAAAAAGAATATTCAAAATCACTACATTCATCACTTTTTGGAAACATGTTGTGGACAGTAACAATTTTGATGGGAATACTTTCAAGTATAGTTTTAGCAAAAGAGATAGAATTATTCTTTATAGTTTTTGGGATATTGCTTTTTGCTAGTTTTAGAATAGGGATTTACACTACAACGCTTGGAGCAAGTCTCAAAAAAGCTTGGGCAATTTGTTTTATTCAGCCATTAGCAATGTATTTTGCGTTAATTCCACAAGATATGTGGCTTTCAGTACTTTATGAGCCGATAGGATTAGGATATGGCATATCGTTTATGATAATTGCAAGTATTTGGTCAGTTCTCACTGACAGGGCTGGCAGACCAGGAATGGAAAGTACACACAAAACAATTCAAGCATACCTTGCATCACAAGGAAATGATTTTGAAGATGCTGAAGAACTAATGGAACAGCGCTCAAGTGAAACCAAAGTAACTACATCACAACTAAGACTATCATCAGCTAATGGTAAAACAGATTTTAGAATGGTCTTACCAGAAATTCATCCAGGGCCATACCATCCAGTAGGTGGAAGTAATATCCCATATCTGATTTACAAAAATTTATCATCCTCAGCAATGGTCATGCATAGCATATCTGATCATTCTTTGAATCTCCCATCAAGAAATGAAGTAGAAAATTATCTGAAAAAAATAGAAGACAGCGACATCAAAGAAGAAGGGCTGCAATGTACAGAGCCAGTCACAGTTCAAATAAATAAAGCAAGAGTAACAGGATTACTTTTTGGGAATAATCCACTTTTATTTTTGTCTTTATCTCCTCACGGCATGGAAGATATTCCAAGTTACATGAAAACAGAAATTGAACAGTATGCAAAGAATAGAAATTATACAAGAACGATGATAATTGATTGCCATAACGCTATGGGCGAGGAGATTTCAAAAGAAGATGGTGAAGACATGTTAAAAGCCGCAAAATCTTGTTTGGATACTCTAATTACAAAAGACAATTATCCAATAGAGTTTGGCTATGCCAATTCTGATGATATGGATGTATGGACAGAAGATTTGGGAATGGGGGGATTAGGAATTGTTTGTCTTGTGATTAATGATAAAAAATATTTTTTGGGTTGGGCAGATGCAAACAACATGGAAAATGGAGTTAGAGAAAAAATCATAGATAATTTCTCAAAGAAAAACTACAACCTGCTAGAAATTTGCACATCAGATACGCACTATGCCCCAGTTAAAGCTAGGAACAGAAATGGGTATTACCAATTAGGGTTAATAACAAGTGCAGATAAACTTTCAAAATGGTTTTTAGAAATTGCTAAAAATGCAGAATCACATACAACATCTGCAAAATTTGAAATTTTAGAAAATAAAACAAATGTCAAAGTCATGGGGAAGGGAATATACGAAGACTATTCCAAGGCTCTAGATAATTCACTAAAAATCACTAAAGCATTTGTGGTTGGAGGAGTGTTATTTTTTATCACTAGTTTGTTTCTATAGTCCTCATCTGATCAATATTTCCATAAAACTCATCAATGAATGAAGATAATTGAAAAATTGGGACAATTGGGACATTTTCAATGAAATTCATCTTGTCTTGATATAATGTCACAATTACAGGTACAGCCATTGCACCTGGAGTTTTTTGTATATAGTGTTTTGTTCTCTCAATTTGTTTTTTGACAACATTTTTCAATGAAGATGTGCTATATCTTTTCCAATGTTTACAATCAATCAAAATTGCAATTCCTAGCCTGATGCCAATAACATCAATTTCCATACGGGGTTTTGTTAGAATCATGTTTTTTATAACTGCAAAATTTTTTGAGGACAAGATTTCTCCAGTCAATCCTTCAAAATCTTTCCAATCAAGTGCAATTGAAATTTCATCAATAGGGTATCCTTTTTCAAGTAACTTAATTGCAATTTTTAACTTGTCTCCATCTTCAAAATAATAATTATCATCTTGTTTGGAACCAATATTGTTTTTGATAAATTCTTCAAGAATTATTTCAGAGTCAGCAACGTTCATTTTTGTAACCGCCGAAAAATCTTCAATTGACACACCACCTTGAATAATTCCATGTAATCCAATAATCATCTTAGGATGAATTTTCAACTTTATTTTTTGATTCACGGGTAGATATAGGTTTTAAGAACTATTAAGCGAGAGTTATTATGATATAGATTTTATTACAAGTTTTTAAAACTAAGAACATGGAAAAATTGCTAGTAATACTGCTAGCTTTTTTAATTGTAAATTTTATGTATAATGAATCATTTGCAGAAAAAAATACATTTTTTGATTCGGTTAAATTCATTCAGTATTTAGATGAGAACATAGCATTAGAAGAAGTAAGAAACGGAAATTTAGACGCATATTATTATAGAATTTCATCAGATAGATTAGAAAATCTTCAATCAAGAGAAGGATTACAGGTTTTTGATTCTACTGGAGGAACATATAGTATCCTTGTAAATCCAGCAGAATCTGAAAAATTTAATCCATTTGCAAATAGAGATATCAGATTTGCCCTGAATTATTTAGTAGATAGAAAGTTAATCATCAATGAATTGATGGGAGGATATGGTACACCAATCATTTCTTATTATAGTCCATCAGATCCAGAATATCTTACAATAATCAAACAGTTAGAGTCATTTAATTTCAAGTACAATCCTTCCCTTGCAAATGAAATAATCACTAAAGTGTTAGAAGAGAAAGGAGCAATGAAGATTGATGGAAAATGGCAATTTGAAAACATCCCAATAGAAATAACAGTTTTTATCAGAAGTGACGATCCAGTCAGAAAATCAATTGGAGAAATCTTATCAGCAGAACTTGAAAAAACAGGATTTACTGTCAAAAAAGATTTCGGGGATCTTAACAAAGCATTTGTTGTAGTATATGGTTCAAATCCTTCAGACTTGAAATGGAGTTTGTACACTGAAGGATGGGGACGCTCAGCATTTGTTAGATATGATTCAGTAGGATTGGGACAGATGTATTCCCCATGGTTTTCAATCATGCCAGGATTTAATGATCCATCATATTGGAATTATAAAAATGATAAATTAGATTCATTGACCCAAAAAATTTACACGGGAAATTTTGAATCATTGGAAAAAAGATCAGAGTTAATTCAGGAGGCAGTTGTTGAGGGAATTAATGAATCAGTTAGAATTTTTTTGGCAAGTAAAGTTGATCAATATATTGTAAATGAAAAGGTAAGTGGGATTGTAAATGACTTTGGGTCAGGAGTGCCAAGTAGATTTACACCAATTAACGCTAAAAGTGAAAGTAATGAGTTTGTGATCGGAGTTAAACAAATCTATCAAGGGGCATGGAATCCAGTCATGGGATTAACTGACAATTATAGCAGGCATATTTGGGGCATCATATCAGATCCTGGAACATTCAAACATCCATTCACAGGTCAGACAATTCCAGTTAGAGCAAATTGGAAAGTTGAAACCGCAGGACCCAATGAGAAACTAGAAATTCCAACAGAGTCAAAGATGTGGAATCCAACGCTGCAAAAATGGACCAATGTTGAGATAGATTCACATGCAACAAGCAAAGTCACATTTGATTTTGAATTTAGTAAATGGCATAATGGACAAAAAATGGACATGAATGATATTCTTTACTCGTTGTATTTTACAATAGAATGGGGAACACAGACAGGTGAAAATGACAGGACTTTTGATACAGAATTCACGCCAAGAGCTGCTCAGAGTATTCAGACAATTATTGGAGTAAATCCAATTGATGAAGACACGATAGAAGTGTATGTGGATTATTGGCATTTTGA
>Ga0224497_10002785_pt1 | contig 10170 bp, 8 predicted proteins | sample SF_Jul11_sed_USG_4_FD_167970 | JGI IMG/M metagenome (GOLD analysis project Ga0224497, IMG submission 167970) | Sediment microbial communities from San Francisco Bay, California, United States - SF_Jul11_sed_USGS_13 | ecosystem: Environmental > Aquatic > Marine > Sediment | place: USA: California...
CGCTACTTTGGCGCCCAAATTGGTGGATCGAGTGTTGAACGAGCTTGGTGACCGCACGGATCATTTGCCGGTGCTTCAACATGCCCTCATGCGTACGTTTGAGAAATGGCTGGGGACTGGTGCCATTGGCGAGATAAGTTCCCAGGCATATGAACAGGCGGGGGGGCTTGAGAACGCGCTCTCGCTTCATGCCGAAGAGGCTATTGTGGAAGAAGACGTGGCTATCACGAAGCGCCTCTTTCAATGTCTCACGGATACCGATTCCCAAGGCCGGCGGATCCGTCGACCATGTCGCTTGGATGAATTGGTCGCTATATGTGAGGTCGACAATGGAATCCTTCTCAAGATCATTGCTCGTTTCAATGCTGATAAACGGAACTTTCTGGTAGTGACTGACCAGAGGGAAGGCAATCCTCGGATCGATATTTCCCATGAAAGTTTAATCCGTGTATGGAAGAGATTGCGCGATTGGGCGCAGGAAGAAGCGGATTCTGCTGTCATCTATCGTCGCTTGGCAGATACGGCTCGGCGTTATACACCCGTCCATGCGGTTCTCCAAGATCCGGAATTACAAACAACTCTCGATTGGTATGACACACATCAGCCAACCCCGGCGTGGGCGCAACGCTATGATGCTGATTTTGAATTGGCCAAGGATTTCTTACTGCGCAGCCAAGCCCATCGGGATTCAGAAGTGGCAGCGGTAGCAGCACAAAAGAGGCGAAAAAAAATGGCTTTTGTTGGAGTTCTTACGCTTTTGGCTTTCATCGGGATGGCCGTGGGCTATCAACGCCTTGAAAATCTTCGAAACCAGGAGGCGCTTATCAAGGCCGAAGAGGGAATTCAGGAAGCCAGTATGTTGGCTCGCGGGGGCGACCATCAATCTGCCGCCACCCGTCTAGAGGAATCTCGCCAAATTTTTGCCGCTCTTGAGAAAATTCCGCAAGAAATTCGTGCCATGCGGTTGCAAGCCTTTTATCTTTCACGATCAGGTGCAGTAACCAAGGCTCGTGATTTACTTCGTGAGGCATTGGTCTTGTCCAAGAATGAGGACAACCCTCAATTAATGGGGGAGGTTCTGGCAGCTATGGCGATGCTTGAGGACGACACAGGAAATAATGGGCTTGCTCTTCAGGACTATCAGGAAGCACTAGACCTGTTTGTACGATCCGCTGACGCACAAGAGCAAGGGCGAATGCTTGAGCGACTTGCTCTCAGCCAACAGAATGCCAAAAATTATGATCAAGCGGTTGAGCGGTATCAGGAGGCATTAACCGCCTATCAAGCGGCTGGCGACACGCTGGGTGAGCGTCGTATCGAACGCCAATTGTCTGAAGTGACACCCTGGGGATTTCTCACCAATCTTCGTACCGGTAAGCTTAGGCCGATGCGAGGATTTGAGGCTGTGTTCCGAGTGGGAAGAGGTCCCAGTAATAACCTGAGTGTGGAAACTTCCGATTTGATTTCTCGTTGGCATGTGGAGCTTCAGTGGTTTAAAAATGACAATCAGTTCCACATTTCTGACCTTCGAACCACCAATGGATCGAGTCTCAATGGGCATCCGTTGGCATACGCGAATCCTCAAGAATTGCGGGATGGCGACATATTTTCTCTTGCTTGGCAAGATGCGTTTCTCTTTACCAAAGAAAGGAGAAAAACTTCTCCTCCTGCAGGGAGTTGGGGCGTATTGGTAAGCAACAATGGCTTTACCTATCTTGTTGACCCACAGTATTCCATCATCGAAAGGGGAGACGGTGTTGTAGCTCAAACGAATCGCCCTGACGGAATTGCTGTGAGTTGGGATGGCCACTGCGCCACTGTGCATATTCCGGAGAAAGGGTATGTGCTGGTGCAATGGGTGATGGAACTGGAACTCCAACGGCAATATAAAGCCTTTGTAACAAAACCTGGACTGGCTCCTCTTGCTCGCATCCCTTTTCCCTTGAGTCTTCACCTGAAACAAGGTGTTGAGGAATCGCCAAAAGGAATATTTTTCCAAATTATCCATATGGCGCCGCCACCACCTGTCTGTATGAAATAGTTGTGTGGGCTCTCGGGAAGAGAGGAAGATGATGCGCTTGCCCGTATATTTTTGAGAATTCCCTACTGGTCTTTGTTGATAGGAGTAGGGTTCTCTCCTGGGAACTGGAAAAGAATTCCAAAACTTTCGAATATTGTTAATGGTTACCAGGCGTAGGCTTCGGGGGCGGGGCCGCCGGGTCCGGGGAAGATGTCATCTAACTGCTTTAAGAGATCTTTGGAAAGAGTGAGTTCGAGGGCCCGCATGGTGCCATGTAATTGATCGAGGGTTCGTGGACCGATGATGGGTGCAGTGACGGCAGGTTGATGAAGGAGCCAGGCCAAGGCGATATGCGCGGGGGCTTCGCCTGTCTCTCGACAGAGTTGCTCATAGGCTTCCAAACGTGAACGATATTTCTCGATAGTTTTTTGCAGATCTTCATCAGCTCGCCGGCCAATGGTGGTTGGTTGTAGGGCTCCAGCTAATAGGCCGCGTGCGACTGGACTCCACGGAATGAGGCCAATGCCATAGGCTTCACAGGCTGGGATGACTTCCAGCTCGATCATGCGGTCGTTTAAATTATAAAGACTTTGTTCAGAGACGAGCCCGAGAAAATGTCGCTGCCTGGCCATTTCTTGGGCTTGGGCCAGATGCCATCCCGCAAAATTACTGCTGCCTATATACAGCACTTTCCCTTCCCGGTAGAGCTGTTCCATGGCTTGCCAAATTTCATCCCAGGGGGTATGCCGATCCACATGATGCATTTGATACAGATCAATGTGATCGGTCTGTAAACGGTGGAGACTGTCTTCGCATGCGCGCTTGATATGTAATGCCGAGAGACGGGATTGATTGGGCCATTCTCCCATGCGACCAAAGACTTTGGTGGCCAGCACCACTTTTTCACGGCGGCCGCCACCCTGGGCGAACCACCGCCCAAGAATGTTCTCGGTAATCCCTTCCCCTAGTTCCCAGCCATACACATCGGCGGTATCAAAAAAGTTGATGCCCAGTTCCAATGCTTCATCCATGATGGCAAAACTTTCGGACTCCGATGCCAACGGTCCGAAGTTCATCGTGCCTAAACACAATCGACTGACTTTTAGACCGGATCGGCCAAGATGCGCATATTTCATGAATTCGTTCCTTTCACAACGGTGAATTGAACCATTATCTCATGGTGAACTTCAAGATTATGGGTATGATCTTCATGTGCGCGGTGATTCTTTATCGACGGGATCGATGGTGATATGCCATGATGAATTCCCCAAACGCGATTGAAGATATTGCATCTATTTAATGTCATGTGAGGAGGAGACCCAGAATGTTTTCAACTAAAGGCTATGCGGCTCAACAAGCCGGGGTTGCGCTTGGACCGTTCACGTTTGAACGGCGAGAGGTGGGGCCGAAAGATATCCTTGTTCAGATTCGCTATTGCGGGGTCTGCCATTCGGATATCCATCAAGCTCGGGATGAATGGGGCGGGGCTATTTTCCCAATGGTGCCTGGGCATGAAATTGTCGGCACGGTCGAGGGGGTAGGCGCGGAGGTGAAGAAATTTAAGGTTGGCGATTCGGTCGGTGTGGGCTGTTTTGTGGACTCGTGCCGGACCTGTTCGTCCTGTACGAAAGGGCTTGAGCAATATTGTGAAACCGGGATGATTTTTACCTATAACGGCATGGATAAAGATGGCCAGCCCACGTATGGAGGGTATTCGAAGCATATCGTAGTTGATGAACAATATGCGCTCGCTATTCCTGTAGGGCTTCCGCTTGAAGGGGTGGCTCCGTTGCTCTGTGCGGGGATCACTACCTATTCGCCCTTACGCCAATGGGGTGTGGGCAAGGGCCATACGCTGGCGGTGGTGGGGCTTGGCGGCTTGGGCCATATGGCTGTCAAAATTGGCCTGGCTATGGGTGCCGACGTCACGGTGTTGAGTCGCTCGGATTCAAAACGGCACGATGCGGCGCGATTAGGGGCTCATGACTACGTGGCCACGTCTCAAGAGGGCACCTTGACGCGATTAGCTCGAACGTTCGACTTTGTGATTGATACGGTTTCTGCTCCCCATGATGTTAATGCCTATGTTGAACTGCTGAAAACTGATGGAACCTATATTCTGGTTGGGGCTTCACCCGAGTCCATTCCCATTTCTGCCTTTTCGCTGATTCTTCGGCGTCGGCGATTAGTGGGATCGTTGATTGGCGGCATTCGGGAAACGCAAGAGATGTTGGATTTCTGTGGTGAGCATGGTCTGACTTCAGACGTGGAAGTGATTCCCATCTCTCAGATCAACGAGGCTTATGAACGGGTGATACAAGGGGATGTGAAATTTCGATTTGTGATCGACATGGCGTCATTGGTGGGCTAATGAACATACGCTAATTCCAGGATCAGAAGTCATTCGAGCTGATGAGACGAAATCTGCCTTGTTTGCTGAGAGATATTTCAACTCGGTTGATTGATCAACAGGGTAGGAGTTTCAGGTGATCAAACGGAAAGTGGCGATGGTGGGGGCAGCAGGGGTGGGGAAAACCAGTTTAGTTCGACAATATGTTAGCGGCCTTTTCGATGAAAAGTATCTGACAACCATTGGAGTAAAAGTCGACGAAAAAGTGGTTCGCGTGGCTGACAATGAGGTGAAACTTCTTCTCTGGGATGTGGCGGGAGCCGAGGAACATTTTTCAATTCCGATGTCGTACATTCGTGGGGCGTCAGGATGCTTATTGGTCATGGATGGAACGCGTAGAACCACTGTAGATCTTGGCCTTCAACTTTGGGAAGAAATACAAGAGGAAATAGGGCCTTTACCATTTGTTGTGGCGTTGAATAAAGTCGACCTCGTTCAAGAATGGGTGCTAGATGATGGAATATTAGAAATTTTGAAAGCGCGACAAGTATCTATTGTGCGAAGTAGCGCCAAAACCGGGCAAGGGGTGGAAGCGGCCTTTCATGCTCTTACTCAATGTGTGTTGTAAGGCCAACGAGAGCTGTTTTGTTGAAGACTATAACTCAATGATCGTTTCAGCCTGCGCCAGTTCAAAAGGTAACCCAGTCTGATCGCTACGACGTTGTAGGATTTCATCAATCCAATTGCGTTCAGACCAATCGCGATTGGGATCATGATGACCGATGAGGGTTCGGCGTACCTGACATCGTTCAGCCATTTCCAGCACATCTTCCACGCAACTATGTCCCCATCCTACACGTGAAACAGGACTCCCTGTTCCGATGCCTTTTTGGCCATCGTACTCCACTCGAAAATATTGCCCATCGCGATAGAGCAGATCGCTGTGATCCGATAGGGTGGAAAGGTTTTCTTCGGCTTTGCGGCTAGACGCATATCGTGGATCATCTGTCGGGCCATGGAACAATTCATGGTCGGTGCAAAAGACAAAAGTGGCTCCGCCACGGGATACCCGATACGCTAGGCAGGGGGCTGGATGAAATACAGGTATCATGTCAATTCTGGTTTGGCCGAATTCAAAGGGATCATCTGCGTCATGAATGTGGTGCGCCAGCATGTCATCATCTGACACGTTCGAATTAGGAGCCTCTGACCGGATTTCACAGGAACGAAATTGTGCGGGCATCAAGGCGTAGAAGAGCGGAGTATGTACGCCCTGGACATTGGCCTCGACATGTTTGGTAAAGATCCCCAATGTACGATCGAGGCTATGCAGAAATTGGCGATTTCCATAGACATGAATGGTGTTTCTTGGATCAAAACATACCACGGCTTGGTCAAACCCCTCCGTGTGATCATAATGAGAGTGCGTGCCGAACAGGTGTAGGTGCCGTTCTTCGCGAGTATTCCATTTGTCTTGGAGAGTCTGGGCACAATTACGAAATCCGCTTCCGCAATCAAGAACGATATCGTGGCCGTCTGCGGTTTCTATCCACACGCATGTCGTCCATCCTCCGTATACCCGAGGCTCGGCAAGAGAAAGACGGGTCCGAAATTGACGAAGGGCTTGAGGAGAGAGTGGAGCCCCAAGGATATCTTCAATTCGTCCTGAAAGATTTCCCTGACTGTCGGTAAGGGCAACCAATTCCTGAAAGACTTTATCTAAAATTTCATTCCCGATCATTTCTTGTTGTTTAAGGCGTTCCTGGCGTGTAGGGAAAACCGTGCCGCTCCCTTGCACCCCATAGAAATGAATGCGGAGATTTTGTGGATGTTCAGAAAGGGAAGCTTCAGGCATGTGTATGAGGTTGTAAAGTTTTAGATCGTAAGGCGGTCAACAAAGGCCCCGTCATCCAGGAAACCTGTGGACGAACGAGAACGTCAGAAGCGATCCTAGCCCAGCTTATGACTAATGTATAGGGATTAAGGGGAGTGGGAATGTTTAGATTCTTGAATGAAGCATTTGATGAGGATTCTCGCTTTATTGGTTTATTTCTTGGTACGAGCCGGCATCCCTTATCAATGTTTCCAAGGAATTCAATTTGGCGGTAATAGAGGGCCTGCCCATTGGCCTTTGATCCGCTGGATATCCACTAAATTATTTGGTGGGCCAAGATCAGCCATCAATTTCGTATCAATCCTGCCATGACTCACCAAAAGCAATGCCGGTTCGCCAATCCCCGGAGGTTTGTACCAATACCAACCAGGACAGTCTGGGAGATGGTCACTCCATTGAGGCGTAACGTGGCGTAATTCTCGTTCCAATCGTGCTTGTACTTCTTCCGCATTATGCGTTCCCAAGTGTACAGCAATACTTTCATAGATGGCCTCGACATGAGCGCGTAAGGTCATAGCCGGCCCTTCCTTTTCATGGGTGTGCTCTCATCATTCGATCTTATCTGATTCTTTAATTATCTGGGTCCCGATGTACCGTCTGTGGCGAAAAAGCCGGGACGCAGACGGCGAGATATTCTGCTCCTTCCGGTGTACTGTATCGCACCCATTCTCCTGGGTGACATGTGACGGCTTGACCAGCCTGGACTTCTAGTACACCGTGATTGTGCTCAACTTGGATCATTCCTTTCAAGACAACTTTGGTTTCCGCAAACTCCGGCTGCTGCCCATTTTCTGCCCATCCGGACGGGCAAACGATTCGTGCGATACTCACCGTGGCATCTTGTGTGGCGATCCGGCCGGCATATTCCTCAATGAGTTTGGGCTTGGTTCCGGCAGGCGGAATGATGCTGGGTTGTGTGATCAGAGTAGGCATCGTACAATTTCCTTTCTGGAATGGTTAAAAAAGCCACCAGCGGCGTTCTCGCTCTTGGTGCGTGCTCACGTACTGGAAGTACGCTCCGCGCGCGCCAACAGCTGCGGCCTGGCTGGATGACTTTTTTGACCATTCCAGTGGGGCCAATTTCAATGAATTATTCTGGAGAACATATGCGCCTTATTCGGAAAATATTGAATCGGTGCTTTTATAAAGTCAATGGAGGAACATTTGTTTGCTGACGTATGCCCCATTGCCTGTTCAATCGTTCTTTCGAATTGTGCGGTGAAATCCTCAGCCTCATTGATTCATGTTATAAACCCAAACATTTCTTCTTCCTTTTACCTGCAACTGTTCTTTTGATTCAAGAGATGCTGTTCTTCGTGAAAGAGAGGATTTAGAAAATACCCATGCTGATTCACGGACTACACTTTAACAACATCAAAGGCGATGTCTTTGGTGGGGTGGTTGCTGCGGTCATCGCGGTCCCGCTCGCGTTGGCCTTTGGCGTGGCTTCTGGGGCAGGTGCCGAGGCGGGCCTCTATGGGGCGATTTTTGTCGGGTTTTTTGCGGCGTTATTTGGTGGGACGCCGGCGCAAGCTTCTGGTCCCACTGGGCCTATGACGGTGGTCTTTGCGGGGTTGCTTGTGGAAATGGCGGGTCACCCGGAGCTGGTGTATACGACAGTCATTTTAGGCGGTGTAGGTTTAATCGTGTTGGGATTTTTAGGAATTGGGCGGTATATCAGCCTCATGCCCTATCCGGTGATTTCAGGGTTTATGAGTGGGATCGGGGCGATTATTATCATTTTACAAATAGGGCCATTGTTCGGTCATGCTGCGAAACCTGGTGGCGTGATTCCAAATGTCATCGGAATCACCGAATTTGTGACACAACCCATTATGCCTGCCCTTATTCTTGCCATCATGGCTATGGTCATCACCTATCTTACGCCTCAATCTATTGGTCGAGTGGTCCCTCCTCCTTTATTGGCGTTAATCGTTTGTACCCCTGTGGCGATTTGGTTTTTTCCTGATGCGCCAGTCATTGGATCCATTCCATCAAATTTCCCTCCGCTTCTTTTTCCCACGATGGAATTTGAATTCTTACCCATCATGCTCAAGGGAGCGTGTGTTCTAGCCTTACTTGGGGCAATCGACAGCTTGCTCACATCATTAGTGTGCGACAACATGACCCGCACGCAACATAACTCCAATCGTGAGCTCATCGGTCAGGGTATTGGGAATATGGCTGCCGGGTTTTTCGGTGGATTGCCTGGTGCGGGGGCGACTCTTCGGTCGGTAGCCAATATTCGCTCCGGTGGGCGCACCCCCATTTCCGGCGCCTTGATGGGCCTTGTCCTGTTGGCCACATTGCTCTGGTTGGGCCCATTGGCTGAAAAAATTCCACTGGCCGTCCTTGCAGGAATCTTATTAAAGGTGGGGGCCGATATTATTGATTGGCGATTTTTGCGTCATATTTGGGAAGCCCCACGAGCTGATGTGGGAATCATGGCGGTAGTGTTTCTGGTCACCGTCGCGATCGATTTGATTTCTGCGGTCGGAGTAGGGGTGGTGTTGGCCAGCTTGCTGTTTGTGAAAGAAATGGCTGATTTGCAGTTAGCCAACATGAAGGTGATTACGGAAGTGCATGAAGAATCACCGCTGACGCGGGAAGAAGCAGAAGTCATGGAACGCAATGCCGGAAGGATTGTCTTGATTCATGTGGATGGCCCGATGAGTTTTGGGTCCGCTAAAAACATGGTTCGCCGGCTTGAAACCGTTCCTGGGCTGCGCACGTTCACGAGTTGTGTCTTGGATTTATCCGATGTGCCGGTGATTGATGGAACGGCAGCGTTAGCGATTGATGATATGTTGCGTATTATTCGAGCTCATGACCAGCATTTATTTTTCGTCGGGATGCAAGATCATGTTACTGAGGCCTTAGAGGGATTTGGCGTGTTAGGACATATTCGCCCTGGTCATCGCTATGCCCAACGATTGGATGCCTTGAAACATGCGGCAGAAGCCGCAGGGTCAATCCATCCTGAAGATATATCGTCGGGTCATGACGAGAAGTGACGATCTCTTGGCTCTGGCGAGAAATTTAAACATTCAAGGAAAAAGCAAGGAGAGGACGCTGTTATGGATGTAGTCACGATGATGGGATATATAGCCGGAGCCTGTACCACTGGGGCATTTCTTCCGCAGGCCATACAAATTGTCAAAACGAAGCATACGAAAGATATTTCTTTGATGATGTATTCGGTGCTCACCACCGGCATCGTCTTGTGGTGTGGCTATGCCATGATCAATCATGATTGGCCACTGGCTCTCGCCAATGGCGTCACCTTGTTTTTGGCCGGATGGATCCTCATCCTTAAACTCCGATATGGGTAACCTTCAACAACTGGGGACGTGAGAGTTGGAATTCTTTCGATGGAGGGCATGTTCCCGGTATGTCGGACAAGGCCATTCACCGATAACGAAGTTTTCCCATCTAATATCCCTCCCTCTTTATGCAGTGATTCTCCAGGGTAATCCTATCTCGCGCACAGGTTTGTGTAAGCAAGTGGTGGTGGGTTGACGAGTCGGTCACCGCGACGAGGCTGCGTTGGCGACAGAGCTGAATGGTGTAGACGAGTGACGCTGAGGTTTTAACTAACGCCCATCCATATTCGAACCGAGCCGCTTCTTCCCCGTTTAGCCGTTGGCGACTTAAGGCTTGAACGGCTTTCACGTCAAATGGTCCGGCAGTCCAATCCTTATCACGAAATTGATGCCATTCGGGTTTTGGAGGCGTCTCAATCGATCCGGTTCTTTCTGTATTGGGGTCGCCAAATAATCCCCGTTGAAAGCGAGTATCCTTCAGCATGGATTCTTGGAAATGGGTTCGCCATGGCATATCGGCTAGATCCCGATCCACAGCGAGCACGGTGTCAGGCCCCATCGCCCCACTCAGGTTGTACCCCTG
>Ga0224497_10002787_pt1 | contig 10167 bp, 10 predicted proteins | sample SF_Jul11_sed_USG_4_FD_167970 | JGI IMG/M metagenome (GOLD analysis project Ga0224497, IMG submission 167970) | Sediment microbial communities from San Francisco Bay, California, United States - SF_Jul11_sed_USGS_13 | ecosystem: Environmental > Aquatic > Marine > Sediment | place: USA...
GTTGATCTTCATTTGCTTCACGCTGGCCGGATTCACAGGGAAGTTCGTGATGTGGCTGCAGGAGCGCGGCATCGGCCGCCAGGAGGCCTAAGGGTTACTCACTGATCCGCGCGGCGAGACCGATCATGAGACCAGAGTTCCCAGTGCGCTTGGCCGCGGCGGGGGGCGGTACGATCAGAGCATGGAGCTGCTGGAGCGAGACCGAGAGCTCGAGTCCCTTGATTCGGCGCTGGTGCAAGCAACCCAAGGCCAGGGATCTTTTGTCGTTATCAGCGGCGAAGCCGGCATTGGCAAGACGGAACTGATCCACACCTTCACCCAGGGTCTCGACGGACGGGTTCCTGTTCTCTGGGGCGGCTGCGACGACCTGTCGACACCCCGGACGCTCGGTCCTTTTCGCGACATGGCGATCCAGGTGGGCGGCCCCCTCAAGGAGCTGCTGGCGTCCGGAGCCGCGAGCGGTGACATTCTCGACGCCATCTTCGAGCTGCTCGACGGTGGCCGTCCGGCGTCGATCGCGGTCGTCGAGGACATCCACTGGGCCGACGGAGCCACGCTCGACGTGCTGAAGTTCCTCGGGCGGCGTATCGATCACGCCTCGGTGCTGCTGCTCGTCACGTACCGCGACGACGAAGTCGGCCCCGGCCACCCTGCTCGCCTCGTGTTGGGCGATCTCCCCTCCCAATCCGTGCACCGCCTAGCCCTGGAGACCTTGTCGCGGAACGCCGTGGAGACGCTTGCCGAGCAACACGGAAGACCTATTGACGAGCTGTACGCGGCGACGGGCGGCAATCCGTTCCTCGTCGGGGAGGCACTCGCCGCTCCGGACCTGGCTGCGACGCCTGCCGGGTTGCGGGACGCGGTGCTGGCGCGGGCGTCTCGGCTGAGCGCCACCGGGCGAGAGGTCGCCGAGCTGGCAGCAGTCGTGCCCGGCCAGGTGGAGCGAAGCCTGCTTGGCGACCTCGGATCGACACAGGCAGAGTCGCTCGAGGAGTGCCGGCGCCGTGGGCTACTGGACTACGACGAGTCGTGGGTCTGGTACCGCCACGAACTTGTCCGCGGGGCCCTGCGCGACTCGCTTGGAGCGGAACGGCGCCGCGAGCTGAATGCAGCCGTTCTCGCCGTCTTGATTGCGTCCGGTGCCGATGTCGCCCGGATAGTGCACCATGCCAAGGAGGCGGGTGACCCCGCCGCGATCGCCCGGTTTGCCCCGGCAGCGGCTCGGCAAGCCTCTGGGGCGGCGTCCCACAAGGAGTCGATCGAGCATTACCGCCTTGCTGCGAAATATTTGGATCATCTGAGCGCCGAGGACAAAGCGGCTCTTCTGTCGGAGTACGCAATTGAGTGTTACCTGGGGAACGAGGTCGCTGAAGGCCTCGAGATCTCGCACCACGCACTGGCGCTGTGGCGCGAGCAAGGGAACGCAGAACGGGAAGGCATAACTCTGCGATGGCAGTCGCGCCTGCACTGGTGGCTCGGACATGGTGAGAACGCCGAGCGGACCGGCCAAGACGCCGTTGCCGTGCTCGAGGCCCTGCCCGATTCGTCCGGCCTCCCTATGGCATACAGCAACCTGGCGCAGCTCTCGATGCTGGCGCAGGACTTCCGACCGGCCGAAGAGTGGTCGATCAAAGCGATCGACGCGGCTCGGGCTCGCGGCGATGAGGCAACGTTGTCGCATGCTCTGAACAACCTGGGCAGTGCACGTGTCCGGGTCGGTGATCTGAGCGGTTTTGGACTCCTCGAAGAGAGCCTTGACATCGCCCTCTCCAACGGCTTCGACGACTACGTGGGACGCGCCTATGCAAACCTCATATGGACCGCGCTCGATTATCGAGATTACGCCGCGGCCGAGGGCTATCTGGAAGATGGGCTCGCTTTCGCCATCAGGCGGAATCTGGGCGGTTCGGTGTACTACATGACCGCGGAGCGGGCGAGCCTGCGCTTGGAGAGAGGCGACTGGGCCGGCGCCGACGAGGATGTCAGTTGGGTGGTGGGGCGCCCGGAGGAGCCGGGGATCACCCGGATGCCGGCGCTGGCGACGCGAGCCCGGCTGGCGGTGCGGCGCGGCGACCAGGATGCACGTCAGTTCATCGACGATGCATGGGCGCTAGCTGAGCCGACGGGCGAGTTGCAGCGGATTGCTCCGGTGGCCGCGGCGCGTGCCGAGCTGGCATGGCTGGACGGCGACGAGACCGCGATTCGCCAGGCCGCCGAGGCGGCATACGCTCTTGCCGTTGCTGTCAATCAGCCGTGGGTCACAGACGAGCTGGCATTCTGGATGTGGAGGTCGGGCGACCAATCGATCGATCTCGGCCGCTTGGAAACTCCTTTCCTCATGCAGGTCGCCGGGAGGTGGCAGGACGCGGCGGAATACTGGAGGAACATCGGGGCGCCGTACGAACAGGCGACGGCGCTCATGGACTCCGAAGAGGCCGGCGACCTCCTACAGAGCCTCGAATTGCTCGACGGGCTCGGCGCAGCCCCGGCCGCTTCTCTCGTGCGCAAAAAGATGCGCGATCTGGGCATGCGGGGCATCCCGCGCGGCCCCCGAACCGCAACTCGGGCCAATCCGGCGGGGCTGACGTCCCGGCAGCAGGAGGTTCTTTCCCTGGTGGCCGAGGGGATGACAAACGCGGAGATTGCAGCAGCGATTTTCGTATCACCGAAGACGGTCGACCACCACGTCTCTGCCATCTTGGCGAAGCTCGAGGTGGGGTCGCGCCATGAGGCGGCAGAGTTGGCGGCGACCCTGGGTCTCGCCAAGACCTCATCCGACTGACGCTACCCGCGGCCCTCCGGCACCCCCCACGTCGCCAACCCGTTTATTCAGGGTCATCCCCCATACCCGCGGCGCCCGCAGCTCCTGCATACTTGCCATGTGGCAAGAGAAGGAGGACCACATGAGACGTATCACCACCACATTGGCGGTTGCGCTCCTCGTCACAGCCTCGATCACCACGCCGGCACTTGCGGATGCGCCGGATGGGCCAGTCCACATCGCGCTCGGCGACTCAATCGCCGCCGGCTCGGGAGCCAACAACCACGACCGCACGGCCTATGTGCCCCGGTTGAACCGCTGGCTGCGACCGGTCGATTGTGTCGAGGGCGGCCCGGCGGCGTGCCCCCACCTTCAGCTGAGCGACTACGCCGTGGGTGGGGCCGTCAGCGATGACCTGGTAGCAGATCAACTGCCGGCCGCCGTTGCTGAGATCGTCGCTCGGGGTGGTGACGCCGACCCCGGCAACGATGTGGTCTACGTCACCGTGACCATCGGGGGTAACGACTTGTTCAGGCCCGTGATCGAGGTGTGCGGGGCAGGTGTGACCGACGAGTGCAAAAACACAATCGGCGCCCTGTTCGTCAACTACCAGCAGAACCTGGGGCTGATCCTGGGCACGTTGCGTGCCGCCGCACCCAATGCGGAGATCGCCATCATGACTTATGACAATCCCCTGGGATCGTGCGTCTTGGCAGATCTGGCGCCGCTCGCCGACCTCGTCCTCGAGGGTGGCGGTCCCTTGGCGTTGGGCCTGAATGACATCATTCGCGGTGTCGCTGATGCGGTCGGCGGAGTCACCGTCGTTGACATATACGGAACCCTGAGCCTGACCGACTTCGTGGGTGGAGATGATTGCCTCCACCCAGACGACAGCGGCCATCGCAAGATCGCCAGGGCCTATCTGGAGGCCATGACCTAGGACGGACCAGCTGCAATCTAGAAGGGCCCGGGTGTTGGACCCGGGCCCTTTGCTGTCGACGGGGCTGGGCTACTGAGGGCTGAGCACAATGATCACGGTGCCGCTGCTGTCGCCGTCCGGGTCGGGTGTGCATCCTCGGACCGTCCGGCTCACGCAAGTCGACGCTGCTGCGCTGCGTGAATCTCCTGGAAGAGCCGACGTCGGGCTCGATCCTCATCGAGGGGGAGGACATCGCCCATCCCGATGCCGACGTAGATGGATTGCGAACTCGCATCGGGATGGTGTTTCAGCAGTTCAATCTGTTTCCCCACCTGACCGTGTTGCGCAATCTGACGATCGCCCAGCGCAAAGTGCTGGGTCGGAGCTCTGAAGAGGCCGGCGCCGTGGCCCGCGAGATGCTGGCGCGGGTCGGCTTGAGCGACAAGGTCGATGAACACCCCGCCCGGCTCTCCGGAGGGCAACAACAGCGCGTGGCGATTGCCCGGGCGCTGTGCATGAACCCCGACATGATGCTGTTCGACGAGCCCACCAGTGCCCTCGACCCTGAGCTCATTGGCGAGGTCCTCGACGTCATGGCGGAGCTGGCCGCCGCGGGGATGACGATGTTGGTCGTAACTCACGAGATGGGCTTCGCCAAACAGGCCGCAGATCGTATCGTCTTCATGGACGAAGGCGTGATCGTCGAAGAGGGACCACCCTCGCAGGTGATCGACAATCCGGTCCACGAGCGGACCCGGCGCTTCCTGCGCGCCATCGACGTCGAGTAGAGCGCTGGGCTCGATCTCGACTCCGGCTCGCCATTGGGTGGGTCCTAGCTAGGTCACCAGGAACCGGGTGCGATCCGCCTCGAGGGGAACTTCTGTGATTTCGATCGATGCCACCTGGGCTGACGGCGGTCCCGTCTCGAGGAATTGGATCATCGCCTCCACGGCCGCGGGCGCACCCTGGGCGAGAACCTCCACCGAGCCATCAGCCGAATTGCGGACCCACCCCGTGGCGCCAATTTGCTCGGCAGCTCGCCGGGTCTGGTAGCGAAACCCGACGCCTTGGACGAGGCCGCGTACTGTCGCCTGGATCGCACGTTCACCGCTCACGCGGCCATGTTGCCAGTTCGCCCGGCCTCAGTCCTCCGGTTCATCACTGCGGGCGGTGAACTCCGTGCCGTCTGTGCCCGGGAGGACCTCGACGACGCAGCTCCCGTCTTCGGCGAACGTGATGATCACGGCGAGGTTCTGGCGTGGCTCGGCATCCAGATTGGCCCCACACACGGGACCATCGGCCTCGAGCATATCGAGGTCCTCGATGCACTCCTCACCTCCAAGACAGCGAGCTGTGAACGCCTCGACCCGATCTGGGATACGCTCGCCGCCGGCAATCCACGTTGGCTCGATCTGCCAGTCGGCGGCCGGGATGGCGAGGGGCTCAGCGATCTCGGCGTATCGCAGCACGAAGACGTGGCTGTCGACTGGTGCCGCTCCGCCGATCACGACGCCAAAACGGGCGGTCGCCCACCATTGTGAGCCGTCCGGAACGTCGGACGTCAGGTCGACCGTGATGGTGTCTTCATCGCAACCGCCGCATATGTCTGCGGCTTCGAGGGTGAGCAGGAACCGGTTCGGTAATGCCGATCTCTCGACAGCAAGCAAGTATGCAGCCGGGTTGGCATCGGCGGTGCAAGCGTCCTGGCCGCCGACGAAGGTGAATTCGCCGTAGGCTCGGTCAGGTTCGATGGTCAGCCCCTGGAATTGGATCTCCGGGCAGGAACCGGATACGGCATGCCCGAGAACCATGAGCACATGGGTTTGGTAGTCCACTGTGGGGGCGGCGACGTCGAAGGCGAGCGACGCCCACATTCGCTCCGTGTCGACCTCGCTTTCCGCCACGGCCACGCCGTACGTCAGGCCGCTACGGGTGAAGGCGAGCAGCTCCCAGCCTGGGCCGGCCACGAGGTTGCCGTCGGCGTCGCGGCCCGAGGCTGAGGGAGCAGTCGTTGTCTCGGCCGTTGTCGTTGCGGAGCCGCCATCGCTGCATGCAGCCACGAGGAGAACCAGCGCAATACTGAAGAGCCAACGTGCCATGTCGCCAGTATGACGGACGGCGTTGCTAGGCCGGTTCCCGCACGATGGCCAGTCTGGCACCGTCCTTCCACGAGCCGATGGAGGATGCGACTCCCGGTGTGGCCAAAGCCTCTACCGCCAACGGCGCTCGGCGATAGACACTGACCCTGTCGATCCGATCGGAGGCGTATGCGAACGCAGATGATGATCATGGCCATCGTCGGAGCCATCATCCTGACATCGATAGCGATTCTTGCCGGGCTGATCTGGTGGCTGGGATGGCTTGGCGGGGTGGTGGTGGGTTTTGGTGCGCTCGCCGTGATCGTCGCGGGGTACGTCTGGATCATCAAGCCTTGGCATATGCGGTGGGGAGCCACCGATGAAGAAGTCACTATGGCTATGCCTGGCGACGAGCTGATTCCCGGCGCCGGACAAGCGACTCGAGCCATCGAGGTCGACGCGACTCCCGGCGACGTCTGGCCGTGGCTGGTGCAGCTCGGTTTCGGCAGAGCCGGGTGGTACAGCTACGACTGGATCGACAACGACTTCAAGCGAAGCGCCGACCGCATCATCCCCGAATATCAGGACATCGACGTAGGCGACAAGATCCTGATGATGCCCACCATGGGGTTCGAGGTGAGGTTGATCGACCAGGAGAAAACGATCGTCAGCGTGTTGGAGGACGGGTCGACGAGCTGGTGTCTTGGCCTCTACGGGACGGAAGGCGGCGGTACGAGATTGGTCAGCCGCTGGCGCCCCAAGTTTGATGTCACGCCGGCGACGATGTTGCTGACCGTCCTGTCGGAACCGGGCACATTCATCATGGAACAGAAGATGCTGCGGACGATCCGCGATCGCGCCGAATCTGCGGTGGGGGAGCATCCCGCCCCGGCCTAGCGGCCTCGATGTGCACGGCTTCCCGGCGCGGGTGTCCGACCCGCCAGCTACGTCTAGCTGCGGGCATGTATCCGGACATGCGGTCGATTGGGGAAGCCCGATCAGTAGCCAATTTGTCGAGGATTTCAGGGCTCGTTGCCGAAACCATGACAACGGATTAACTCACCCTTACGGCCCTTTGTGGTCCACTGGCAGCGAGAAACTCGCCAACATGGCGAGCTCGAGCGAGCAGGCTTCTGTTGCGATTCGTTGAACGCAACCGTGACGGGGCGTCGAGGTCTCAGGCGGGATGATCCGCTGAATTGAGGAGACCTTGATATGTATCAGCCGGTAAGTGCGCCCGAGTACCTCCAATCGACTTATGACGGACCGGTTCTGGTTGACGGCATCGCCGACGAGCCAGCCCACGTCGGCCAGCCCATCAGCAACGCCTGGCTGGCCGTCGGAGTAGTCGTCGGAGTAGCTCTGATGACGTTGCTTCTTTATGCAATGTGGAGTCGGATAGCAGCCTTCCAGCTGTAGCCGAAGAACTCGAGGTGGCCTCGTGGGGGCCTCGACCGCGGAAACGCTCCCGCTGCTGACGGGAGCGTTTCCGCGTCGCCGCTCGTCACACTGGCCGATGGCCCTATGGCCCTAGACACCGCTCTCTGACACGGCTACACCGGTTAGTGGGAACAGGCCGCTGCATCTGAGCTGCGATTTGGTGGATTCCCTGCCGCTCTCAGAATGCGAAGACCGGCGGCGTACTTGGGGAGCGTTGGGATGCCTCGAGAGTCGGGAAGCCGAAGATGAAGGCTGATCTCGCCGTCAGTACCGACACTGAGCTAACCGTCGCGTGGCTCGTTGCGGGTGATCCCTCGGTTCGGTGGCAGGCCGAGCGCGACTTGCTCGACAAGCCGGAAGAAATCTGGCGCCGGACTAGGCAGCGGATCGGCGCCGAGGGTTGGGGCCACGATTTGCTGGCGCACCAGGACGCCACGGGAACGTGGGGCGGCGGCCTCTACCAACCCAAGTGGACGTCAACCACTTACACGCTGCTCCTGTTGCGACGCCTCGGGCTCGACCACGACAATCCGATGGCCCGGCGCGGCGCGGAACACCTCCTCGACGACGCCGACTGGTGCGATGGCGGCGTCTCCTACTGGTCGGGACGAAAGCTGGCGGAGCGTTGTGTTAACGGAATGGTGCTGGCCCTTGGATCGTATTTCCGGCTCGCCGACTCCCGGCTCGACTCTATTGCCGGTCTGCTGACGGCAGTGGCGATGGCCGACGGCGGCTGGAACTGCCGTGACCAGGATCACGCCACCCACTCGTCGTTCCATACGACGATCTCTGTTCTCGAGGGCCTGCTCGAGTGGAAACGCGCCACGGGGAGTGCCGCGGCCGACGCCGCAATCCGCGGGGGCCAGGAGTTCCTTCTGGCCCACCAGATGTACAAGTCGCACCGCACCGGCGAGGTCATCAACGAGGCATGGACCAAGGCTTGGTTCCCGCCGCGGTGGCATTATGACGTGCTGCGCGGGCTCGACCATCTGCGCGACTCCGGGCAGGTACCCGATTCACGAGCAGCCGACGCGGTCGATCTGATTCGAGCCGCTCAACGTGCCGATGGCCGGTGGCCCAAGGGCAGCCAATACTCCGGTGAGGTCTATCTCACGTTGGAACCGGGGCGAGTTGCCGGGCGGTGGAACACTCTGCGGGCTCTGCGAGTCCTGCGCTGGTACGACGACGCATAAAGCCGGCTAGATGAGCTGGTGGCCCCCGTCGACCATCAGCACGTCACCGGTTACGAATGTCGAGCCCGCCAGGTACAGGCAGGCATCGGCCACGTCTCCGGTTGTGGCCGGGCGGCGCGCCGGGACACTTGTGCTCACAAACTGGCGGATGTCGTCCCACTCCGCCGTCCACGGCGTATCGACCAGGCCGGGGGCTACCGCGTTCACCCTGACCTTCGGACCGAGGGCACGGGCCAGCAGACGGGTCAAGTGGTTCAGACCGGCCTTGGAAACGGCGTACGGAATCGAGCTCCCCAACGGCCTCACGCCGGCGAGAGAGGTGATGTTGATCACATTGCCATTGTCCGATTCTCGGAGGTGGGGGACTGCGGCCCGGGTGAGGTACCAAGTGCCCATCAAGTTGGTATCGAGGATGGAACGCCACACCTCGTCGGTCACGGCATCCAGGTCGTCGTGGGGGATTACCTGCGTCGTCCCGGCATTGTTGATGACGATGTCGAGCCGACCGGTGAGTTCGACCGCGGCGGTGACCATTGCTTTCACAGCCGACTCGTCGGCTACGTCGGCCTGGATGTAATGGCCACCGATGCGCTCGGCAACCGCCTCACCGGTGGCGACGCTGCGGGACGAGTTCACGATCACGTTCGCACCTCGCTCCGCGAAGCGCTCGGCGACCCCCTGGCCAATCCCGCTCGAGCCTCCGGTCACCAGCACCGTCTTGTCGCTGAAGTCCACGTTGTGCCTCCTCGGGATCGCTACGCGTTAGATCCGCGGTTCGAAACGACTCTACGATCGATACCGGTCGAGAATCTTGGCGAAGGCCGACGCGTTGGCTTCGCGGCCCACCTTGGCGGCGACCGGGCGCATGGGATCGTCGGCCGGCGACGCTCCGTTTCGGTAGATCATGCCAACCGCCATGCGGCCTTCCGTCGCCAACGCAGCCACCGTTCCAAAGGCAGCAGTCCGGTCTGTCGGATCGTGCGCATCCGAGGCATCGAGGTCGTGAAGTGTCGCTTCCCATGCCGGGTATGTGTCGTTGTAAGTGACGCAAGGCGACAGAACCTCGAGGAAGGCGAAGCCGCGACGTTCCCGAGCGTGCTCGAGGGCGGCGACGGTTAGTCGGTTCAGTTGGTCTGTCCAGCGAGCGAAACCGCGGGCGATGAAGGTCGTGGTGGGGATGGACAAGGCCAGGCTGGCAGCGTCGAACTCCAGCGCGGCGCCATCGGGTTGGAACGTGGGCGAGCCCTGGCCTTTGGTCAGGCCATAAACCCCGTTGTTCATCACGATGTACGCGAAGGACGGGTTCCGCCGGAATGTGTGAACCAGGTGTCCCATGCCGATGGCGTAACCGTCGCCGTCCCCGCCGGCGGCGATCACGGTGAGGTCGGGGTTGGCCAGGTGGACCCCGGTGGCTGTGGGCAGGACGCGGCCGTGGAGGGCGTGATAGCCGTATGTACCGAGGTTGTTCTGCACCGTACCGCTACAGCCGATTCCGGCGAGGACCATTGTTTCATGAGCCGGGATATCCAGCTCACGCAACGCCCCCGAAATGGCCGCCTGGGCACCGAAGTGGCCGCATCCGGCGCACCAGATCGGGGGAGCGGGGGTATACGTAGTCGTCATGACGGAACTCCTTCGGATTCGAGTATCCGCGCCGCCAGCTCACCGGGGCGGAACGGGACCCCGTCATACTTCAGGATCGATCGCAGCCGAGCGTGGGGTGCTCCCACGGAAGCGATGAGGTGGGAGAGCTGGCCTTCGGCGTTGTGTTCCACC
>Ga0224497_10002789_pt1 | contig 10161 bp, 11 predicted proteins | sample SF_Jul11_sed_USG_4_FD_167970 | JGI IMG/M metagenome (GOLD analysis project Ga0224497, IMG submission 167970) | Sediment microbial communities from San Francisco Bay, California, United States - SF_Jul11_sed_USGS_13 | ecosystem: Environmental > Aquatic > Marine > Sediment | place: USA...
CAAGTCGCCGGTGCTAGTCGCCAAAAAAACGGGCCACTGGCGTGGCCCGAATCCCGTACCCTATCCCGTTGCGCCTAGGCACAGATTCCTGCGCACGATGCAGCGGGCGGGATACCCATTGGGAGGAGATTTAGTGCAGTACACCCTTGCGCGGCGGCAACGATGAACTCAGCTCACCATCCACCAATCCACGCAGGCATTCGCTGTCAGCAATAATGACTGAGCGCCGTTCGAATTGCAGAATATTGCGGTCCTTTAGCTTTGCGAATTCACGGCACACCGTCTCCATCGCTAATCCCAGGTAGTTGGCGATATCGGTGCGTGACATTGGCAGGGAAAATTCCGTTCCACAAAGTCCGCGGTTGCGCAGATAATCCGAAAACTGCATTAGAAACCAAGCGAGGCGCTGCTCCGCCGTTTTCTTTGCCAGCAACAGCACCAGCTCACTGTCTCGATTGAGTCCGCGACTGATATGGCGGAATACGTCCTGCCGCAAATCCTGATACTGTGTTCCCGAGGAGCTAAACAGTTGATCGAATGTGACCAAGGTGACGCTGGAGGTATCCAACGCTTGAGCGCAGCATTGGTTTCTGCCGTTCGCGAATCCATCGAAACCGATAATATCGCCGGTCAAATGGAATCCAAGAATCTGTTGGTCCCCGGACTCGGAGATCGTATAGGACTTGATGGCGCCAGCGCGGATGACGTACACGCCCTTGGTAGGATCACCCATTTTGTAGAGGTGATCGCCACGCTGCAGCAGCGTCTGTACCGAATCCTCCCGGGATTGCGCAGCTTCCGTCGGATGCTGTGCCGATATCGGAGCGTGGCGGACTGAGGTAGTGAGCGGCGTTGTTGCAGAAGTCATTTCGGCTCTCCTGTCGTAAATGAATAGTTTTTAACTCAGTTTTTAGCTCTCGATGGTTGTTACGATACTGGGCCGCGATGGCCGGCGACTATTCGTAATTGCATCCCGGATATACGTAGTTTTACGTATTGCTTGGATGCCCCGGAGATCGCCCTAGAATTGATCCTGGGGCCCAACTGCTGTGATCCGGCAATTCTGCTGACCTGCGTCAATGTAGCGACTCAATGAATCTGCGATCTTGCGCACAAAGGGTATTTCAATGCTGACGCTGAGAGATTGTTTAGATCTATGTGATTTCAATGAGGAAGAAATACTTGCGATTGCCCATCACGAACATATTCCCGAGATCGTAGCGGTGGAGCTTGCCGATTTCTTGATTCATTCGGATGACGGGCTGATTCGGATTCGGCGTTGTATCGTCGATGAGATTGCCGACGCCAACGATCGGGGCGATCACTATCGGGTGGAACGCTTGCGTAGTGCACTGGATCATTGTTTGGCGTTGCATACCGCTCATCGTGCGCCGGCGCGTGCAGCCACTGTGCCATGATTTGCGGCGCCTGCGTATATTGTGGTGAATAACCTGAGAAATTCGCACCGGCGGTCTACATGTGCTGATGAACTCTCAATGAAGAGTGCGCTGGCAGCAACGACGTTGGCTAAAGTGAACACGGAATCGGAAAAACCAATCCAGAAACCGATAATTTGTCTGGTGGAGCAGGACGCGGCCGTGTCGCGCAGCATTGCCATGCTTTTAAGCCAGTTACCCGCAACGGTTAAGATATTTGCTTCCGTGGAGCCCATGCTCGAACAGCATGCATGCGACGACACCGTCGATTGTGTAATTATCGAAAAAGAGTTGCCGGGTATCAGCGGGCTCGAGTTGCTCGCAACGATGCGTCGGCGGGGGGTCCGTACTCCCGTGATCGTGCTTTGCGCGAACAGCGATATTGCTACGGCCGTGGCGGCGATGCGGGCCGGCGCGGACGACTTCATTGAAAAGCCATTTTTTAGTCGACATTTTCTCGATTGCGTTCAGCGAGTGCTCAAGCGCTCAAACGCTACGGGAACACCGAACTACCGTACCACTTAACCCCATTGCATTGTGGTCGTGCTTGTGTGGCCGTGACTGGCGCCGAGTTGACATGCCGGCACGTTCTGTGATGAATAGAAAATCGTTTCGTTCGCCCGAATAGGGTGTGGTGCGGTTATCTATGGCCAGAAAATATGTATTGTGGACTCGCTCTTGCTAGTAGTTCTGCGTTCGAGTTCATCGCTGGCAACGGGTAGGTGCCGTCTCCGGCTCGGGGTACGCCTTGTCGCAGGTGTGCTGCTGGTAATATGGGCAATGCCGGGTTTGGCTCAGGAACGGATAGCGTTGCAACTCCGCTGGGATCACCAGTTTCAATTTGCCGGCTATTACGCTGCACAGTGGCAGGGCTATTATCGGCAATCAGGGCTTGATGTCGACATTCGATCGGCCATTACCGCCTCGGGCACTATCCGTAGCGCGATACAGGAAGTGAGTGAAGGTAGTGCGGAATTCGGTATAGGCGCGGCGGATATTCTGGTGGCGCGCCATGATGGCCACGATCTTACGGTACTAGCCTCGATATTTCAGACCAGTGCCGCCATGCTATTTGCGCGGCCCGGGGTCAAATTTAAGAATCCTGCCGATTTACTTACTCTGCGGGTCGCACGCCGAGTCAATGATCTTATCGATGTCGAAGTACAGGCGATGCTTCGATCCGAAGGTATAGATCCGAGCGCGGTCAAGCCATTTCCCCATCAAGCCGGTATCGAGCATCTACTCAGCAAGCAGGTCGATGTGATACCCGGGTATAGTATCTCGATACCATTCTTGGCGGATCGGCACGGAGTGATTCTGACTGGATTGCGACCTGCTGCTTACGGCGTTGATTTCTATGGCGACAGCTTATTTGCGAGCGCGGACTTCGTAAATAGCAATCCAGAATTGACGGCAAGATTTGTCGATGCAAGTCTCAGGGGCTGGGAATATGCGTTGGCCCATCCAGAGGAGATCGCCGCACGCATCGCGAAAACGTTGCCGCGCGGCCGGCCATTGAAGGATCCGCTCGAGTTCAATCTGTATCAAGCCAACGGCGTCAAGGCGTTGACCATGCATCCGCTGATCGATCTGGGCCATGTCAACCCCGATCGCTGGCGCCGAATGCATGATAGCCTGGCCCAGGCCGGAGTGGTGTCGGGTTCATTGGATCTCAGTCGATTCATTTTCGATCCCGTCGGGGATGTGATGCGCTCGCGTCAACAACTGCGCCAAGTTTTGATAGGTGTGGTCGCTGGCGGTATGTTGCTGTTATTCGCGATCGCTGGCTGGGTGTGGTTATTGCGGCGCAATGTGCTAACCGCCACCAAGGCGTTACAGCACAATGAGACCCGGTTACGAGCCATCGTGGATACCGCGGTGGAAGGTATCATAACGATCGACGAGCAAGGCACAGTCGAATCGACGAATGCGGCAGCGGAAAAAATTTTTGGGTACGCGTCCCACGAAATGGTAGGGCAATCGGTAAATATGCTGATACCGTCGCCATACCGCGAAGAGCACGACGGATATCTAACGAATTACCTCGAAACCGGTATCCGTAAGATCATAGGCATTGGCCGCGAGGTGCAAGGGCTGAGAAAAGACGGTACGATTTTTCCACTCGAATTATCGGTAGCCGAAATGACTGTCGAGGGAAAGCGACAGTTTACGGGATTAGTGCGCGACGTTACTGAGCGTCACGCGCTGCAACAGGAATTGCGTGCGCGCCAGGAGACGCTGACGTTGACGATTGAAAACGCGCCAGTCGGCATCGTTACGACTACATTGGACGGGCGGATTATCAGCGCCAACCAAGCATTCTGTAGTATTGTTGGTTTTTCACAAGCGGAACTCGAGGCGAGTCTGATTCGCAATATTACCTATCCTTCCGATATACGGGACGGCGTGTCGGGAATGCGTGATCTTATCGAAGGAAGGCAAACAAGCATCAACTTGCGACAACGCTATATTCACAAGGACGGTTCGACGATTTTCGCACAGGTATATCTCGCGTTGACCCATGATGCGGCCGGGAGCCCGAGCACATGCATTCTACAAGCGGTGGATCGTACCCAAGAGATTAACCGCGTCCAGGAGCTGCGCCAGCACCGCGAGCGCATGGCACATGTCGACCGACTGAGCACGATGGGGGAAATGGCGGCCGGTATCGCCCACGAGATCAACCAGCCGCTGGCGGCTATATCCGCCTACGCCCAGGCGTGTCAACGCCTGATTCAATCCGGTCGCACCAATGCTGGTGAATTGCAAGATGCGTTACAAGACGTTGGAGCGCAAGTCGAGCGAGCCGGCGAAGTCATCCGACGCTTGCGGGGAATGGTAAAAAAGGGCGCCGGTCAGCGCGTCTTGACTGACATAAATGAGTTGGTCACCGAAACGATCGCGCTCGCGCGGCTCGATAGGCGTGAGCAAGAAATCCAAATTCACACGGAATTAGAAAGCGACCTACCGAGCGTAGAGGTTGACGCCATTCAAATTCAACAGGTATTGCTAAATTTAGTACGAAATGCAATGGATGCGATGCAAGATCTGCCGGTTGCCGAGCAACGAGTGACGATACGCACATCGCGCCGCGGACCAGACGACGTCGAAGTCGCGGTAGCTGACTGTGGCGCCGGGTTATCCGGCGAGGTTGAGAAAAATATTTTTCGACCGTTCTTTACCACCAAAAACACCGGTATGGGGATGGGTTTATCGATCAGCCAGTCAATCGTCAACAATCATGGCGGTCGAATCTGGTTTACCGGAAATCGTGATCAAGGAACCACCTTTCATGTCTCGATCCCTTCTGGAATAATGGATATTTATGCTGTCGAGTAATCAGATCGTTTATATCGTCGACGACGACGATGCGGTGCGGAAATCCCTATGTTTGCTGATGAAGTCGGTTGGGTTGCTCGCTCAGGGGCTTGCGTCGGCGCAGGAATTTCTCGAGGCTTACGATCGAGCTCAGCCCGGATGTTTGGTATTGGATATACGCATGCCCGGGATGAGCGGCCTGGAACTCCAGGATCGTCTTGTGGCGGAACGGATTGAATTGCCGATTATTTTCATCACCGGCCATGGCGATGTCCCAATGGCGGTGCAGGCTCTCCACAAGGGCGCCATGGAGTTCTTGGAAAAGCCGTTTCGAGACCAGGATCTAATTGACCGGGTTCAATTCGCGTTACAACGTGATGCGGAGCAACGTCATGCGGCATCGCTACGCGAAATCCTGGAGGCAAAATTGGTAACACTGACGCCGCGGGAGCGTGAAGTTATGGAGCGCGTCGCCGACGGCCAGGCCAACAAAGCCATCGCCATAGATCTGGACATGAGCTCACGGACCGTCGAAATTCATCGGGCACGCGCGATGGAAAAAATGGGTGCGCGATCATTGGCAGAACTGGTGCGGATGGTGGTGGACATTAACCACGTATAACTACTGACCGCACAACGAAGCGAATTGAGTGACGTATCGAGCATTACGATTCTGCGCGTTGCTCGCCGATCACGCGAAGTAAATCCGTAGCGGAAATAATTCCTACGACCTTTTCGCGACGGCGCACGATTAAACGGTGCAGGTGGAGGTTTGCCATTTTTCGTGCGATTGAAGGTAATGTCGCGCGTTCTGATACCGAATGCACCATCGGTGTCATTACGTCGCTTACTTTGCCGGTATTACAATCCTCGATCTGAAATCCCTTTGGAACGTGTTGGCCTTGGAGTTTGGCATTTTGATAAAAATAAGAATCCACTCGAAGTTCGTCATCACGGGTTAGGTTATAAAACACAAGGTCGTTTAAGGAGATTACGCCGACAATGTCCCCATTCGTATCGACTACGGGCGCGCCGGCAATCTCAGATTGAATAAAGAGATGTGCCAAGTCCCGTAAATCCATGTCGGTCGGAACCGTTATAACGTCGCGGGTCATAATATCGCGGGCGAGTCGTTGCATCGAATTTGCCTCCAAGCCATCGAAAAACCAGTTTAATTCTATAATAACGCTATTCTAGCTACCAGAAATATAATTTCACTGATCGAAAACAATAGTCCTAGTGAGTTGTTGGCTCATAGTTATAGAATTGTCTGTTCAAATAATTGACGACCTCCGCGTGGTCTTCGGCGCTCCAACTTAGGCGCAGATATTGAGACCAGCGTGCAACGAACTGCTCGACCTCGACCAGAGAGCGCGCTTTCGGAATGCTACGGCGATGGATTCTAGTGTCGTGGCAGGCGGTACAGTGATTCTCATACAGGTTTCGGCCGCGGTTGCTCGTCATTTCTTGGGTCCATCCAAATTCAGGAGTAGCGAATATAGTAAGCATTAGCATCACCGTTGCCGATCGTTTGACACGGCGCATCCACACTATCCGTGGGCGCCTGATATGTTCAAAGACAGTTTCATCGAACACCAAAATAATTCGATCAGTAGATTCTTCCGAATGACTCACTAGCGCCTCCTAAAGAATGATACTCTACACACTCTATTTCAATTCGAGCGAATCTGGGGCGCCCAATTTGTTGTGTGAATGATCATTGGCGATTTTCACGCGTACTCTGACTAAACCATAGACGTGTGCATGTTATCTTCTCGTCTCAGGCTCGCACCAATATGCCAATAACGCGAATACGGCATAGAAACAGAGGCTTGTTATGCTCGCCAGGTCGGCTGACACTTCCCGCTGTGGCGCAAAAAACATTGCTGAAAAACCGACAATCAGCATTACTATCAAAATAACGTGACGTCTCTTTTTCTGATAACGTTGAATCAGAAAGACTCCCGCCAGAAGAAATACACAAACTTCCAATAGGTAGGAAACCCAAGGGAATTGCCATAATCCCAAACCAACTTTTAAGAAATCATGGAAAAGAGGCATATCGCCTGTATGCACTAATGAATCTATAAACCAGTGTGACAATACGGCAATGGACAGGGTAAATCCCCACTCTTTGTTTTATAAGCTTCCAGAAAATCAGAAATACTATAAACGAGAGTAATGTATTTGTTGATAACGAATGCGAATAGGGAACATAATCAAGTAGTGTTCGAAGAAACGGGTTGGTGCTCGGATTGTAGGTTATTTGTTCAATGCCGAGCAAAACAAATAGAAATGCCAGGATATCAACGAATTGAACGGAAATAAATAACAACCATAATGGTATATCAGTGGATTTCGTTTTTAGTGCAAATCCTACCGCGTAATGCCCGATAAACATTTCAAAGTTCCAGGGTCAAATTAGTATGGTTAACAACGTAACTGTTGGACAGATTATGCGGTGTTTCTGGGTGTGCTATTAGCCGGTTCGCGAGAGATTAACGCCTCATTTCCGTACCAAGCGTACGCAACCAAAAACATCACACGTTGGGTCAGACCTGCGATGTGCGGCCAGATACTCCCCGCAAGCGGCAAGGCTACTGCGGCAGCGATCGCTACGACATCAAAACACCTCTTGAAATTCTGAGATTTGTTACGTTGCAGCAATCGAACTAGCACCCCAAACGAGAACGCGATCCCCATGCCAGTGGCTGTAATGGAATGCAACAAGTCCTCGAACGGATCGAATGGAATCGTCGCTAGCCACGGTCGGTGGGAGAAGGCAGCCGTGGAAATCATGAATAGTCCGAAAGCAAAGTGGCACCAATATGCTCCATGCGGCCAGCATGATCGAAGTGAGATCGTAAGCCACAATACCGCGAATCCAAATAACAGGAACCCGAGGCGGGCGACCCAAGCGCCCGTGAGGCCCTGTGCGGCGGATTCGCTAATCACGTTCGATATCCACGAGTAGCCCTGAGGCATAGTCAGGGGCGAGACGAACACCGAAACCGCCGAAGCAACCAATAACAACAAGATTGCAGCCCCGGTGAATCTGTGAGTCGGTAGGCGCGTTGGTGCAAGTAGGACCTTCATTTGAACTCCTTCAGTCGTAGGAGCTAATGCATAGCGGAAGCGACAGATGATGTTTCTCGACACTTCGTCTGCAGTACATTGGGCGGATTAGCCAATATTGAGTAACAGACGGCGTCGGTCTATTGGGTGAACGGGTGATCGCTATAGCATTAAGCGCGACATATTCAGGGCGGGGTGCTCGCTTATTACGACAAGGAAATTATTATGGTTGACCCTCTCGCCCACTTCCTTGGCGCTGCAACTTCCCTAAGCCCACCGCTTGAAACTCATTGCCCGCTGCAGACGTTGTTGCGCTAAATCGTTCGCCGCCATTCGTGGATTGATGTCGCGCGATGCGGCTAATTCAAACATCTCCGTCGTATTTCGACTTATCTTTTCTTCAACGGCCGCGAAAGCAGCGGTTTTGGTCCCATTGTGATATTCCACAGCCGCACAGATAACCCCTCCGGCGTTGGCTATAAAATCGGGAATGACAGTCACCCCCCGTTGCGCTAACGCCTGTTCCGCTTCATGAGTAATAGGGATATTTGCGCCTTCGGCAATTAACTTGGTATCTAATCGTCCGACATTTTCCATATTAACAACGTCGGGCCGTGCCGCTGGAATCCATATGTCGCATTCAACATCAATAATTGAATCGCGGTGTTGCGTTAGCCCATCGGCAAAACCACAAACGCTGCCGGTTTGGTGCGCGTGCTTAATTAATTGTGCCACATTGAGACCGTCTGGATTGACAAGGGTCCCGCGTGAATCGGCGGCAGCAACGAGTAGCGAACCTTCCTCGGCGAGGAATCGCGCCGCATGTTGTCCAACCGAGCCGAATCCTTGCACGGCCACCCGGGCGCCCCGCAAATCTATATCGGAAAAGTTTTGTGCCGCTTTTATGCTTACGACGAGGCCGTAACCCGTTGCGCCGATCTCATCCAGAGGTATCCCGCCTACCTCCGCCGGCAACCCGACCGAGCGGCCGATCTCGTCCTTAATCCAAGCCATACACTCCTCATTGGTACCCATATCCGGCCCCGGAATGTAATCGACGAGGTCTCGGATCGCGATTGCGAAGGCACGAATTATGCGTTCTTTTGTTTCCGCATCGGATTTTGGATCGGCAAATATTACCGACTTGCCGCCTCCATGGGGTAATGCCGCCGCCGCATTTTTTAAGGTCATGGCGCGCGCCAGCCGCGAGCACTCTTGTAAACTGGCATCGGCGACCATTCGCACTCCGCCGATAGACGGACCCGCTGACACATTATCCACCACAACAATGGCCTTTAACCCCACCTCCTTGTTGTAAACGTGTAGAATCTTTTCAGGACCGATATCGTCAGTTAATTGCCAACATTGGTCTTCCATAGCATCACCTCAATAATTGCCAATATCTCTGTCTATCGGGCATTTCTCGGTCATTCGGTCAAGCCGCATCTAATCCTAGTCGGCTCGCCATCTTTTCACGCATGATATATTTTTGGACTTTCCCGGTTACCGTCATCGGAAATTCCTCCACGAACAAGATATATCGTGGAATCTTGAAATGGGCGATTTTTCCCCTGCAGAACGTTCTAACCTCCTCTTCAGTGGCGATTTCACCCTTGTGTAATTTGATCCAGGCACAAATCTCCTCGCCATACTTTGCATCTGGTACGCCAATAACCTCGACCTGATCGATTTTTGGATGTTGGTATAAGAATTCTTCGATCTCACGCGGAAAAATATTTTCACCACCGCGGATCAACATGTCTTTTAACCGCCCAACGATTTGACAATAGCCTTGCGCATCGATTACGGCGGAGTCGCCGCTGGCAATCCATCCGGCATTATCAATTGCCGCATTCGTTTTTTCCTCATCCTCCCAGTAACCAGGCATCACACAGTAACCGCGTGTAAGTAGCTCACCGGCGGTGTCGCGTTGCACGATACGTTTATTCTGATCCACGATCTTGATCTCGACATGTGGCAATACTCTGCCGACTGTCTGCACACGTCGGCCGATCGAATCGTCGATGGATGTCTGGAAACTCACCGGTCCCGTTTCTGTCATTCCGTAGGCAATGGTGATTTGGTCAAGATGCATTTCCGACATCACACGTTTCATCAACTCTTCTGCGCACGGCGCTCCGGCCATGATGCCGGTACGTAAACTACTCAGATCGAAGGTAGTAAAATCGGGCTCATCGAGCATCGTGATGAACATCGTGGGTACGCCGTGCAGTGCCGTGCAATGTTCGTCGTTTATGGTCTGTAGCGTCGCGCGAGAATCAAATCCCTCCGAGGGAAAAACCATCGTCGCGCCCTGGGTCACGCAGCAAAG
>Ga0224497_10002790_pt1 | contig 10157 bp, 18 predicted proteins | sample SF_Jul11_sed_USG_4_FD_167970 | JGI IMG/M metagenome (GOLD analysis project Ga0224497, IMG submission 167970) | Sediment microbial communities from San Francisco Bay, California, United States - SF_Jul11_sed_USGS_13 | ecosystem: Environmental > Aquatic > Marine > Sediment | place: USA...
TCTCCGGGCTACTCCTCTCAGAGCCCGTACCTGTAATAGTCTTGGTGGGCCATTACCTCACCAACAAACTGATAGGCCGCAGTCCCATCCTACGGCGATAAATCATTTGGAACATAAACCATTCCAGGCATAATGTTCTATCGGGCATTATTCTCAGTTTCCCGAGATTATTCCCGTCCATAGGGTAGGTTGACTACGCGTTACTGAGCCGTCTGCCTTGTATTGCTACAATGACTCGCATGGCTTAGTATCAATCCGATAGCAGTCAGGTCCGGCAGGATCAACCGGATTCTGAATTTTTAATTTTGATTATTGAAGTACATTTGTACTTTAATTGGAATTGACGGATGCACATAATCTTCACATCTCAGATATTGATCTTTCAATCAAATCCTCATTCTTGTATGCGTAACTGGAGGCCCATGAATCACAAAATGGCATATTGCCAAACTTCATCACAAGCGCCGCCTATTGCGTTACGTATGCAGAAGGTGAAGCATACAGAATCCATATAAACCATACGTGAAATTATGCCTGATCGATAACTTTTTTTGAAAAAATTATATGTTTTGTTTTTGAGTATAACCACTCAAACATAGTTTATTCACAAAATAAGATAATTAAGGTCATTTGAGGATTAAAATGGTAGCAATGTTTGGTGAATTTGGTTTTGGATTATACAAAAGAATATAAAAAGAAAACACCACAATCTGCAAAAGTCTTTGGTAAGTCTGCCAAACTTCACATAAATGGTGTAAGTCACAACATAAGATTTTATGAACCATATCCATTTGTTGTAAAAAAATCAGCAGGAAAAAATTTGGTAGATGTTGATGATAATAAATACACAGATTATTGGATGGGGCATTGGAGTCTCATCTTAGGACATGGACAAAAAAATGTCAAAGAATTTCTGAAAAAACAGATTGAGAAAAGTTGGATGTATGGGACAGTAAATGAACAGACTATTTTATTATCAGAATTAATTTCAAAAGCAGTTCCAGTAGCTGAGAAAATTCGTTACGTCACATCAGGAACAGAAGCTACAATGTACGCAGTAAGACTAGCACGTTCTGTAACTGGGAAAAAAATAATTGCAAAAATTGATGGCGGATGGCACGGATATACTTCTGATTTACTAAAATCAGTAAACTGGCCATTTACAGAGTCAGAGAGCTCAGGTGTTGTAAATGAAGAGAAAATTGTTTCAATTCCGTACAACGATTTAGAAACATCACTTTTTATTTTGAAAAAACATTCTGACGATTTAGCTGGAGTAATTATTGAACCAGTATTAGGTGGTGGCGGATGCATTCCAGCAGAATCAGATTATCTTAAAGGAGTACAAGAGTTTTGTAAGAAAAATAATTCATTATTCATCTTAGATGAAATAGTTACAGGATTCAGATTTCGGTATGGATGTCTATATCCTACAATAAAATTAGATCCGGACATTGTAACTTTGGGGAAAATTGTAGGTGGTGGAATGGCAATTGGTGTGATGTGTGGAAAAAAGGAAATTATGGAATACGCAGATACCACTGGAAAGAAAAAATCAGAGCGTAGTTATGTTGGAGGGGGGACATTTTCTGCAAACCCCACATCAATGACTACAGGATTTGCAACACTGTCAGTTTTGAAAAATAGTAAATCCATTTATTCAACGATTAATTCCTTGGGAGATTATGCAAGGAAGAATTTGACCAAAGCATTTGATGGCAAAGTGATTCTAACAGGCAAGGGTTCTTTGTTTATGACTCATTTTGTGAATAATGGAATATCTGAAATCACCAATGCGGCTCAAGCATCAAAATGTGACACTAGTGCATTACACAGATATCATTTTAAAATGATAGCACATGATGGGATTTTCTTTTTGCCTGGAAAACTTGGTGCAATATCTTATGCACATACAAAAGCAGACATCAAAAAGATGATTTTAGCAACTACTGACTATCTACACTAGATGGAAAGAACTTTTTTCTCCAAAAAGTTAATTGATTAAAAATATCAAGATAGTTTTCTTTTTTGATAGTAATGTGAACGTGGGCAAATAATTCTCCAAATTTTGCTTCAAATATCGTGGTGCATTCATCTTTGAAAAGAGGTACAGTTATTCCAACTTTTTTAATTGAATAAAATTTGATATTTTCAATTTGAATTATAACCTCTCCAACTATGATTTGCTTTTTTTCAGGATTTTTGTTAATCGTTTTATCCAACTGTTCCATAGTTGATTCATCCCAATCAGGTGAATCTTTAGGCCATCTGTGCACATGAACCTTGTCTGCAAGATATGATAATTCAAAACTAGACATGATTCAGTTATTTTCTAATTCAAATTAAGTATATCTTTGCATATAGAAATTAGTTTTGAAATGAAATGTCGAAACTATAACCGATTATCTGCACATTGTTAGCGGTATTTAGTAAAAAGATTTACGCCCTAAAATTTTGGATTGCTTTTGTTGTTTTAACAGATATTGAAAAAAGTAATTAGCAGTATTATTTTGTAGAAATTATGGGGTTATTTGGTAGAAAAGAGAAGCTAGAAGATCTATTATACAATGCAATGTCACTAATGGAAAAAAATCAACCAAGGGGAGCCATCTCATTATTTAATAAAGCACTCAAACAAGAGCCAGAAAACACATCTGCATTATTTAACAAGGGTTTAGCTCTAAATCAAATAAAAAAATACAATGATGCAATCACATGTTTTGATAAATTGATTGACATTAATCCAAAAGATGCTCAAGCATATAACAATAAGGGAATAGCATCTGCAGAATTAGGCAACATTCAAGGTGCTGCTGAATGTTATGATAAAGCTATAGAGGTAAACCCAAGACATGCTGCAGCTTATTTTAACAAAGGAGTTTTGTTAGACAAACTAAAGGAATACGAAGAAGCACTTCAAGTTTTAGACAGAGCAATTACCATAGAACCGAGAAAACCAAATGCATTATTCTACAAAGGAATCATCCTAGGAAAAATAAAAAAACATGAAGAAGCACTTATTTGTTTTGATAAAGTTTACAAAAAGAATCCCAGCCATATGGATGCATTTTTCCATAAAGGAATTGAATTGGCAGAATTAGGCAAACATGAAAAGGCAATTGAGATTTTTGACAAAATTTTATCAGAACATAAAGATAATGTAAACATAATTTATGCAAAATCAAGAAGCATGGCAGAACTTGGAAAGCATCCTGAATCACTGAAATTACTAAAACAAGCAATTGTAAAGAATCCAAAAATAATTCGTTCATGGGCAAAAGAAGAAAAAGCATTTGAAAGGTTTCACACCAATGATGAATTTAAAAAAATTGTAAAATTATAACAATCTTATTTAAATCCAGAATATATTAATTAAAGAATTTTTTTTCTTACTGCATCAATTCGAATAATTTCAACTTTTTTTTTAGGATCAGATAATCTTGCTTCAAAAATCGGAATGTACACTTCAATAACATCATGCAAAGTGAATTCATCTTTCAGATCACGTACATCTTCCTCCATAGGTTTTTTTAGATGAAATTGAAGTTTATCTATTGCAGAATCATAAGAAAACTCAGGTTCTCTAATAATAGATGAGCCATCTTCTAGAATTTTTTTAGGGTAATTTTCTATGGTTTTTGAATCAATTTTGAATGGTAATTCAACTTCGATTCCATGATGATCAAATGTTAACTCATCTTCTTCTTCAACAAAAACATGTTCTTCTAAACTCAAGTCAACTTTGTTTTTTCCTTTTTTCCCAACAAATGCTTTTTCGAGACCAGATTTTGAGCGAACAGGGAATACTGCATCCCCTAAAACAACACCATGAACATTAGAGTCAACATCAATTGAATGAATTGCTTTTCTAAAATAATTTGCAGAGTATTTGCCCGATACTATCAAGGACGATTCATAACATAATTTCAGAGAATCAATATGGATGTCCTCTTTTTTCGGTCGTGACAATAAGGACTTAAAAGGATCTGTTTTCTTTTGCTCCACAATTTCCATTGCATCTTCTTCTTCAAGGTTTTTTCTTATCACTATTGTTTTAACATCATAATCATCGTTTGTCAAAATCACTTTATCTAGCAAATTCAGGCTATTAAATCAATTCTACTAAGAAAGAAATAATAGATTTGAATTTATTGAAAAAATATGGGAGTCTCAAAGAAATCAAAAGAGATGTCAAAAAAAGGTGGATATATAGACAAATTTCTTAGAAAAGCTGACAAGGCAATCCAAGAAGGAATCAAAAAGGCAGATAATGTTTTAGATGAAGCAGTTGAATTAGGAGAGATCACTGCAAAGCAAGCTGCAAAAACAAGTAAAGAACTTAGTGAAAAAGCAAGAAAAGAAAGTGAAATCTTAAAGAAGAAGAGTCTTGAAAAAATTAACGAAGGAGTTTTGTCTGCAAAGAAAATGACATCAGATTCTGAAGAAGATTTGAAACTGCTTGCAAAACTTGGAAAATTAAAAAAGTCAGGAATACTTACTGAAAAAGAATTCCAAGAAAAGAAAAAGAAGATTTTGAGTAGAATTTAAAATGAAAAAAACTAACATTTTTGGAACTGGAGATCAAAGAAAGGTGAATCCAGATTGGTTTACGGGAAAAACATGGATGAAAGTATTATCGGAGAAAATTAAATCAAAAGATCAAGACATTTATCACGTTCATTTTGAAAAAGGTTCCAGAACCAAACTCCATCAACATGATGGAAATCAAGTACTAATTGCAACTAAAGGAAAAGGAAGTCTCGAGATTTTTAAAAAATACGGTACAACTAAATCTAATTTCAAAATTAAACTAATAGAGAAAATATTACTTAATGAAGGAGATATTGTGCACATACCAGCAAAAATATTGCACACTCATGGTTCAATTGATAAGAAAAAGACATTTTCTCACATTGCAATTAACATTTTGCCTAGAAAAAATGCGGTATACAAAACTACATGGTATGAATCAGATTTTAAATCCAAAGTTTTAGAAATCATATAGAAAGTATCATTAAAAAATTCTGAAATTCAATTAATTGATAGAAATGAGGGAAGTGTAAGGCTTAATGTGGATAAAGAGACATTTCAGTTTGAAAAAGATGATTCAGTGTGTTGCTCCAAATTCCAAGCAATTCATTGAAAATTCAGGATTAGATATTTTGAGATTTTTGTGTATTGTACAGCCCCATGGAAAAGCAGAAAATGAGATTTTATTAGAATAAAACCATAAACATAATGGCAATTATTTTTATCATATGACAAATACCTATCTTCAATGAACACATATCAAGCAATTAAAGTATTGAATGTGAATCAAAATTCATCACAAGATGAGATCAAAGCAGCATATAGAAAGCTCGCACTAGAATTGCATCCGGATAAAAATAAAAATTCTGCAGCAGATACTCAATTTAAGAAAATTACCGAGGCTTACAACTTTTTAAAGAAAAATAAAAACCAACCAGACAATTCACCATATGAAAAGGATACAGAAACCAAATCAAATCCCAGATCTCAATACAAGAAAAAACCACAGTGGGGAGCACCAGATGATGGAAACATACCAGAACAAGATTGGAGTAAATACACACGTGAATTTGAAGAAAGTGATCCTGATTTTTGGAAAGAATATGAACGAAAGTTCTGGGAGGAATACAATGCACGCGTCCGTCCAGATGGGAGAAACGGAGAACACGAGAAAGTGCAAGAGCCTAAAAAACAACCAAATCTTTTCGTAGATGTTGACAAAAGCAAATGTATTGGATGTTGTAGTTGTGAGATGATTGCACCAGATGTTTTTGAAATTAATAAAGAAAGTAAGTCAAATCCCAAGTCTTCTGTAATTAATCAAAAAGGTGCTGGAGTAAACAAAATAATGAATGCAGCTGAAACATGTCCAACTAAAGCAATAATTGTCGAAAATATAGATTCAAAAGAAAGATTGTATCCTTATTAGATTTTTAATTTTTCATAGAGATCTTCAATTTCAGAGTCAGATAATTTCAATGAATCATTAAACATGGAATGAATCGCTCCTGCCGAATCACTACTGCTTCTTGGAACTAAATGTACATGAACATGTGGAATTTCTTGTCCTGCATCTTTTCCGTTATGCACTGCAAGTAAAGTCGAACCAGTAATAGAATCAGATTTAGAAATCATAGTACGGACAAGAGAAAACAAATCAGAGTTTTCTTTTTCAGTCATATCTTGAATTTTTTGATGATGGTTTTTTGGAATAACTAGTAAATGGCCTTTTGCAAGTGGAAATGCATCTAAAAATGATATGGAATCAGGGGTTTCTTTAAGAATTTTTGCGGGAATTTCTCTAGAAACAATTTTACAAAAAATACAGTCCATTAATTTTCAACAATTTTTTCAAAATATTAAATGATCGATTATGGAGATATTATGGTAGCCCATGCTAGACCATCACCAAATTTGATGGTGGCTTTATCGCCAGGATTAAGAGTACAATCTTCAATGGTTTTAGGAATACTGTCAGAAGTTTCGACATAGCATACACCACCATCATTTGTCAAAATTACTACTTCTTCAAACACATCCTCACGAATTAAGTTCCAGAATGGGAAGACCATAGTGGATATGACAATCCCTGCTGCAAGAAATGCACCAGCAAAAACAAGAGTGGTTTTCTGACTTGAGTTTATCTCCATTTTACCAAGTACCGCCGTCCCCTGAGTTCGGATCTAATTTCTTTGCAGGTACATTTCCATGTGCTTTTTTCATATGTCTTTTCAATCGTTCGGGATCATGCAATTCTGTTCCACATACATCACATTTTGTTTGGGTTTCATCATCTTTCTTACGTTTAAACAAGCCCATTAAATAATAAAATTTTGAAATACATTATAAAGGATACTGACTTTTCAAAATCTGTGACAATAAAAAACATCACAGTTTTAGGATCTGGAGTTATGGGGCACGGCATAGCTCAAGTTTCTGCAACTGCAGGATACAATGTAGTTTTGAGAGACATTAAGCAAGAATTTTTGGACAAGGCAATGGAGAAAATAAAATGGAGTTTAGACAAATTAGTTTCTAAAGAAAAAATTTCAAAAGAGGAAGGCGATGCAATTTTTGCAAGAATTAAACCAATAGTGGATTTAGGTGAAGCGGTAAAAGATGCAGAATTGGTCATCGAGGTTGTCCCTGAGATTATGGATTTAAAGAAAACAGTTTATGCAGAATTGGACAAAGTAGCTGCACCTCAAGTAATCTTTGCATCAAATACAAGTACACTGCCAATTACTGAAATTGCAAATACAACATCACGTCCAGAAAAATTCATAGGGATTCATTTTTTCAATCCACCACAACTAATGAAATTAGTAGAAGTAATTCCTGGAGAAAAAACAGCTCAGGAAATAACTGATTTAACTCAAGACTATGTAAAGTCAGTAAACAAAGTGGCAGTGTTATGTAGAAAAGACGTCCCAGGTTTTATCATAAATAGACTATTCATTCCGATGGTTCACGAAGCATGTTTTGTTAAAGACAGAACAGGTGCAACACTAGAAGAAATAGATTCAGCTGTGAAATTCAAACTAGGATTTCCAATGGGAATTTTTGAGTTAGCTGATTTTACAGGAATGGATGTAATTCACAAGGCAACTGTAGAGATGCACCTACGAGATAAAAAGGTGATCAATCCTCACCCACTTGTTGAAAAAATGTTTGATGAGAAAAAATTAGGGCAGAAATCAGGAGAAGGATTTTACAAATATTCTGATGATAAATATGAACGAGTTGCACTTTCAGAGGAACTGGCACTAAAATGCAATCCAATTCAAATGGTTGCAAATATTCTAAATAATGCAGCATGGCTTGTATCTAATGGCGCAAGCGATATTGAGGAAATTGAAAAGGCAGCTCAATTAGGATTGGGTCTGAAAAAACCATTGTTTGAAACTGCAAAAGAAATCGGCATAAAAAATATTGTTGATGAATTAAACAAACTTTCTGCAGAACATGGAGAATTTTACAAACCAGATCCATTACTGTTATCTATGCAGTGATTAATTCTAAAATCTTCTTTACAGCTTCTTGAGGGGTATCAACTCCAATTATCTTAACGTTCTCTCTTTGATCAATAAAATCATCAATGAAAGATGTAACAGGACCACCCATGTTTCTAATTGCAACCATTGGTTTTTTGTACATGTATGCTGCAGTTGTTTCAGATAAAGTTCCAGAACCTCCACCTATAATTATTACACCATCTGCACTTAACGCATTAAGAAAATCACGGGCAAGCCCCATCCCTGTAGGAATGACAATATCACAAAATTCGTTTGCCATAGATGGATCATTTTGTGGAATTATTCCAATAGTCAAACCGCCCCCATCATGAACACCATGAGCTGCTGCAGTCATAACCCGCCTAATCCCCCACAAATCAATACAGAATTAGATTTTGCAATTTCCATTCCAACTGCATATGCAATCTTTTCATGTTCAGCAGTACATCCATTCGTATTATGACCAATAACTAGGATCTGTAGTTTCTTTGTCACATCCAACATACAAAAAATGGTTTGAAATATCTTCCGAGAGAAAAAGATATTAGTAAAAAATACACCGTTAATTCATGGAAAGACGTTCAATGCCAGTATGTTTTACAGAAAAACAATACAAAATGATCGAAGAATTTGCTAAGAGAAATGGCATGCTTAATGCAAGTCAGGCCCTTGAGAAAATCTTAAGCCAATAAACAATTTTTTGTTATTTTTATTTTGTTTACATTTATAGAATAAGGCACATCAAGAGGATCAGAATGAGGTTATTTAGTAAAAAACCGTCATATTGTGCAATTTGTAACAAGGAGTTATCACATAAGCATAAACCAAAAAGAGAATGGAATGTCAAAGGAGCATTATGTGGAGATTGTCATTTTGAAAAATCAAAGGAGTACTATGAGGGAAAAGTAAGACAACCATGTGTAGAGTGTGGAGAAACCAAAAAAATTACAGATTTGTGGGAGCCAAGATGGCAATGGGATATGGAAGGTTTGCTGTGTAAGGCATGTTTTGATAAAAAAGAGGAAAGCCATGGGAAAAAGAAAAATTTCTGTTCGTTATGTGCTGGGAAAATGGGATTGATCAGATACAATCCAAAAGGACATTGGAAAATTGAAGGGCAGCTATGCAGAAGATGCTGGGATGAAAAGAAAGCAGAGTTTGGATAAATATGAGATTTTTTAAAAAAATCAGGTGTGATGTGTGTAATAAAAAAATTTCAAAAGACGAAGAATTAATGAATCACAAACAAATTGTACATGGAAAAGATTTACAATATGATTGTAAAGTGTGTAACAAATTCTTCTCAAACATGGAAGATATGAGAACGCATCTACAAAGAGAACACAGTTACAAAAAAGACAGATAGACTAGATTGCTTTGATGGTTTTAACCACCGGTGGTCTTACTTTTGTAAACACTCTGAATCCACAAATACATTTGATTTCAGGTAATCTAGATAACTCAGTATTTGAAACTATAGTTCCACAACGTAGACAAGAATAGTTTACTTCAAACGTCTCAACAGAGGTTTCATCCACTTCATCAAAGTTTTCTTCAACCATATTTATCATCAAAATTTCTATAATTTAAGGCTACCAGATTATGTCAAAGATAGTTCAATGTACACATCATCAGGAATCTTTAATCTCATTAGTTGTCTTATAGCTTTATCATCTGCGTTAATATTGATAATTCTACGATGCATTTTCATTTCCCATTTTTCGTAAGTTTCAGTACCACTTCCACAAGGTGATTTTCTAGTGGCAACATGCAGTCTTTTTACAGGAAGAGGAGTAGGACCTTTAACTTTAACACCAGTTTTCTTACCAATACCCATGATTTCACCACAAACTCCATCTAGTTTTGGTAGACTAGTTGAAGTTAGTTTAACACGGGCGGTTTGAGTCATAAAAAATCCGCCTATGGTTTGTACTCTTCAGTAATTTCCTTAACAATTCCTGCCGCAATAGTTGCACCCATATCTCTAAGTGCAAATCTACCCATTTCAGGGAAATCTTGGAATGTTTCGATACAAGTTGGTCTCACCGGTCTGATTTTAACAATCGCAGAGTCGCCAACTTTAAGGAATTTTGGATTTTCTTCCTCAACTGC
>Ga0224497_10002791_pt1 | contig 10156 bp, 8 predicted proteins | sample SF_Jul11_sed_USG_4_FD_167970 | JGI IMG/M metagenome (GOLD analysis project Ga0224497, IMG submission 167970) | Sediment microbial communities from San Francisco Bay, California, United States - SF_Jul11_sed_USGS_13 | ecosystem: Environmental > Aquatic > Marine > Sediment | place: USA: California...
AAGCCGGGCCCCTGAGCGCCGAGCCCATGAAAGCCGGGCTCACGAAAAAGGACGGGGCCTCTCGGCGCCCGTCCCGGTTGGATTCGCGATGCGGCGCGCTCAGCCGTGCGGTACGCCGATCTCCTCGCAGTCGACGTCGGCGCCGTCGACGGTGCACTCGCAGCCGTCCTCGTCGCAGAGCACCCTGACCTCGCACTCGCCGCTCTCGCAGGCGACGTCGAGGTCCATGGCGCCGACGTCGAGCCCGCAGTCCTCCTCGCCGTCCTCGCAGCGGATCTCGATGCGCTTCCGCAGGCCGTCGTCCATGCCGTGGTGGCCGCCGGGATGCCCGAGGATCATCCGGGGCCTGACGAAGGGCCGCGGAATCTCGCCCAGGGTCGCGGTGAGCTGCTGGGCCCGGCCGTCGCGCCAGATCTCGAGGGTCACGGCGTCGTCCTGCTCATGGCCGCCGATGGCGCCGGCCAGCGCCCGCGCCGAGCCCACGCTCTCGCCGTCGACGAGGGTGACGACGTCGCCGACCTCGATCCCGGCGCGCTCCGCCGCGCTGTCCGCGACGACCGAGGCGACCAGCACGCCGGCGTCCTCCGGCACTCCGAAATGGGCCCTGAGCTCGGGCGTCAGGTCCGTGAGCTGGACGCCGAGGAAGCCGCCCGCGGGAGAGGCCGCGAGAAGGTGGTGCGCCAGCATCGTGCCGTCCGCGGCGGTCCATTCGGCCTCGCCTCCGACCAGCATCTCGGTCCCATCCTCGTCGATCATGATGACCTGGTGAGGCCCTTCGTCGCAGTCCTGGCCCTCCGCGCAGTGGACCCGCTTGATCTTGATCTTGCGCACCTGGCCGTCCTCGCCGTCGGCGGCAACCGCTACGGCGGCGGCGCCGAGCGCGAGCACGAGCGCGGCCAGCGCGATCGTCGATGATCTCTTTCTCATCGGGTGAATCCTCCTCTTGCTTCCGGTCGTGGGGCGGAGTTATCGGTTTCCATCGTGACTAGAACGCGGCCCGGCGGCAAAGGTTCCCGGAGCGGCTCAGACCCCGCGAGCCTCGAGAGAGGACACTCGCGCGAGGCGGTCGAAGTCGCGAGCACGGCCAGGGAGTTGCGTAGGCAGCAGGCCGGCCCGGGTCGAGTGCCCTTGAGACCCAGGCCCTCGCGACGCGGCTTGGCGGAGGGAGGGAAGAGGACGAGATCGACCCGCTCGGCGACTCGGGATAGGCTCCACCAATGTCCGACAGGTCCTCGCCGTGGTACGCGGAAGGCCTTCGCTTCGGGTGCACGAGGTGCGGTGCCTGCTGCCGTGGCGAGGGCCACGTCTGGGTGGACGCGGCGGAGGCCGGGCGGCTGGCCGAGAACCTCGGCCTGGAGCTCGGGGACTTCGGCCGCCGGTACCTGCGGCTCGTCGGCAATCGCCTGGCGCTCACGGACGCTCCCGGTCCCGACCGTGCCTGCGTCTTCTGGGACGGCGGCTGCCGGGTGTACCCGGCGCGGCCGACGCAGTGCCGCACCTTTCCCTTCTGGCGCGACCTCCTGAGCGACGAGGACGCCTGGCGGGAGGCGGCCGAGCTGAGCCCGGGGATAAACCGCGGGCGCCGTTACGCGCTCGCGGAGATCGAGCGCCTGCTCTCCGGTGACGGGGCCGCGGCCGACGCGCCGGAGCTCTCGGAGGCATCGTGAAAGGAAACGTCATGAGCTCCCTGCGCCCCCGGTTCTCCCGTGCCGCCCTCGGCGCCCTGGCCATCCTGCTCGCCGGCGGCTGCGTCCCCGCGGCCGGTCCGGGCGTCGCCGAGAAGGCGGACATCGTTCTCCGCGGCGGCCGCGTCGCCACCGTCGACGAGGACCTGCCCGCAGCGCAGGCGGTGGCGATCCGGGGCGCGTGGATCGCCGCCGTGGGCAGCGACGCGGAGGTCGCGCCCTGGATCGGGCCGGACACCCGCGTCATCGAGCTCGACGGCAGGCTGCTGACGCCCGGCTTCATCGAGGGGCACGGGCATTTCCTGGCCCTCGGCGACGCCGAGCTGATCCTCGACCTGACCCAGGCGAGCACCTGGGAGGACATCGTCGCCATGGTGGCGGCGGCCGCGGCGCAGACCGCGCCGGGCGAGTGGATCCGCGGGCGCGGGTGGCACCAGGAGAAGTGGACGGAGGAGCCGGTGCCGCAGGTCGAGGGCAACCCGGTCCACGCCTCCCTGAGCGCCGCCAGCCCGGACCACCCGGTGGTCCTCGAGCACGCGAGCGGCCACGCGTCCTTCGCCAACGCCAACGCCATGGCGCTGGCCGGAATCGGCCCGGACACGGCGCCGCCGCCCGGCGGCGAGATCGTCCGCGACGCCAGCGGAGCGCCCACGGGGCTGCTGCGCGAGACGGCTCAGAACCTGGTCTGGGAGGTCGTCGCGGCGGCCCGCGCCGAGCGCGACCCGGAGGCGATCGAGGCCGAGGCGCGGCGGATGGTGGAGCTGGCGGGCGCCGAGGCGCTCGCCCACGGCGTGACGAGCTTCCACGACGCCGGCGTCTCGTTCGAGGCGATCGACTTCTTCCGCCGGCTGGAGGAGGAGGGGGCGCTGCCGGTCCGGCTGTACGCGATGGTCCGCTCCGCCTCGAACGACGATCTGGCCCGGCGCCTGGACGCCTACCGGTCCGTGGCGGTGGGCAACGACTTCCTCGCGGTGCGCGCCATCAAGCGCCAGATCGACGGCGCCCTGGGGTCGCACGGCGCCTGGCTCCTCGAGCCCTACGCCGACCTGCCGGAGAGCGTGGGGCTGGTCCTCGAGCCCGAGGACGAGATCCGGGAGACCGCGCGGCTGGCCATCGAGCACGGCTACCAGCTCAACACCCACGCCATCGGCGACCGCGCCAACCGCGTCGTCCTGGACATCTACGAGGAGGCCTTCGCGACCCGCCCGTCCGCGCCGGGCGGCGCGGGGGCCGACCTGCGCTGGCGCGTCGAGCACGCCCAGCACCTCGACCCCGCCGACCTGCGGCGCTTCGGCCCGCTGGGGGTCATCGCCTCCATGCAGGGCGTGCACTGCACCTCGGACGGCTCCTGGGTGCCGCAGCGGATCGGCGCCGAGCGCGCCCGCACGGGGGCCTACATGTGGCGCTCGCTGATCGATGGCGGGGTGGTGATCGCCAACGGCACGGACGTTCCCGTCGAGCGTATCGATCCGATCGCCAGCTTCTACGCCTCGGTCTCGCGGCGGCTGCCGGACGGCTCGCTGTTCTATCCCGAGCAGGCGATGACCCGCGACGAGGCCCTCGCCAGCTACACGATCAACAACGCCTACGCCGCGTTCGAGGAGGACCTCAAGGGGTCGATCGCGGTGGGCAAGCTGGCGGACCTCGCGGTTCTCTCCAAGGACATCCTCACGGTGCCCGCCGAGGAGATCCCGTCGGCCGAGGTCGACCTCACGATCGTCGGCGGCGAGGTGAGGTACGAGCGCGACGCCTGGGTGAGGCCCGAGACCTGATCCGCGGAGGCCGCGCCATGGGCTCGGGACTGCGACTGAGCGCGGCGGACCGGGCCTTGCTCGCCGGGGAAGGCGGCGCGGCCGGCCGCATGGCGATGCGGATCCTCGCCGCCATGGCCGAGGTCTACGGCGCCGCGGAGCTGCTCGACGTCGTCTCCGCCCACGTCGACGGCTGCCTCTTTCACGGCGACTCCGGGCTCGAATTCGCCGAGCGGCTGGTCGCCGGCGGCGCCCGGGTCGCGGTCCCGACGACCCTCAACGTCGGCGCCATGGACCTCCTGCACGCCGACAACTTCAACGGCTCGCCGGCGCTCGCCGCCCGCGCCACGCGCCTCATGCGGGCCTACGAGGAGATGGGGTGCCGGCCGACCTGGACCTGCGCCCCCTACCAGGCCGGGCACCGGCCGGCTGCGGGCGATCAGGTGGCGTGGGCCGAGAGCAACGCCATCGCCTTCGTCAACTCGGTCCTCGGCGCCCGGACGAACCGCTACGGCGACTTCCTCGACATCTGCGCGGCGATCACCGGTCGGGCGCCGGCCTGCGGCCTGCACCTCACGCACAACCGGCGCGGCCGCCTCGTCTACCGGCTCGCCGGCCTGCCGGAGGGCCTGCTGGCCGATCCGGTGCTGGCCCCCGTGCTCGGCTACCACGTGGGGGCGGACTGCCGCACCCGCGTGCCGGTGATCGTCGGCCTGCCCCCGGCGACCGACGAGGACTTCCTCAAGGCGCTGGGCGCCGCCGCCGCCTCGTCCGGCGCGGTGGCGCTCTTCCATGCCGTGGGCGTGACGCCCGAGGCGCCCACCCTGGAAGCCGCCCTGCACGGGGAGCCGGCGGAGCGGGAGGTGACGGTCACGCTGGACGGCCTGCGGCGGACCCGCGACCGGCTGTCCACCGGGCTCGACGGTCCCCTGGCGGCCGTGGCGCTCGGCAGCCCGCACTTCTCTTTCGAGGAGTTCGCGCGGCTCGTGCCGCTGGTCGAGCGCTGGCCGCCCTCGCCGGCGGTCGAGCTCGTCGTCTGCACCCATCGCCTCGTGCTGTCGCGCCTGGAGGCGCTCGGCTGGGCCGCGGCGCTGCGCGCCGCCGGCGTCCGGCTGGTGGCCGACACCTGCGTCGTCGTCACCCCGATCCTGCGCAGCGTCGAGGGCGCCCTGATGACGAGCTCGGCGAAGTTCGCGCATTACACGCCGAGCAACACGGGGCTCGAGGTCGTCTTCGGTAGCCTCGAGGAGTGCGTCCGCTCGGCGTCGCTGGGCCGGGTCTGGCGCGACCCGGACCTGTGGGGCGGGGCGTGACGGCGCTCCGCGGCCGGCCGCTCGTCGCCGGCGCGGCGGCGGGCGCAGCGCTCGTCCTCGACGAGCCGCTGAGCCTGTGGGGGGGACTGGATCCCGAGACGGGGGAGATCATCGACCGCCGTCACCCGCAGCTCGGCGAGTGCGTCACGGGCCGCGTCCTCGTGCTGCCGGTGGGGAGGGGCTCGAGCAGCGCCAGCAGCATCCTGCTCGAGGCCGTGCGGCTGGGGACGGCGCCGGCGGCGATCCTCCTCGCCGAGCTCGACGCGATCCTGGCCCTGGGCGGCGTCGTGGCGCGCGAGCTCTACGACCGCGCGCCGCCCGTTCTCGTGCTCGAGCCCGAGGCCTACCGTGCGCTCCGCACCGGGATGCGGGTGACGGTCGGCGCGGACGGCGAGCTGGCGGTGAGTTCGTGATATACCCGGGCGGCGTGGTCCCATCGATGGCACGGGGAGTCGGCTCGAATGCGCGGGCGCGCCGCGCGGTGGCGCGCTCCGCGCTGGCCGGGCTCCTGCTGGCGGCGGCGTGCGCCCCGCCGCAGGTCGACCTCGTCCTCAGGGGCGGGTCGATCGCCGACGGCGGCGGGGGAGAGCTCTACGTGGGCGACGTGGCGATCGACGGCGACGCGATCGTCGCGGTGGGCGACGTGGGCCGGCAGCGCGGGCGCCGCGAGCTCGCCGTCGACGGCCTGGTCGTGGCGCCGGGCTTCGTCAACATGCTCAGCTGGGCGACGGTCAGCCTGCTCGAGGACCCGCGCGCCCAGAGCGACGTGCGCCAGGGCGTGACGCTCGAGGTGTTCGGCGAAGGCTGGTCGATGGGGCCGCTCAACGAGGCGATGAAGCAGGAGACCCTGGAGCGCCAGTCCGACATCAAGTTCGACGTCGAGTGGACGACGCTCGGCGAGTACCTGTCCCATCTGGAGACCCGCGGCGTGGCGCCCAACGTGGCGTCGTTCGTGGGCGCCACGACCGTGCGCATCCACGAGCTCGGCTACGAGGACCGGGCCCCCACCGCCGCCGAGCTCGAGGCGATGCGCGGCCTCGTGCGGGCGGCGATGGAGGAGGGCGCCCTGGGCGTCGGGTCGTCCCTCATCTACGCCCCGGCGAGCTTCGCGGACACCGACGAGCTGGTGGCCCTGGTCGAAGAGGCGGCGGCCCATGGCGGGCTCTACGTCTCGCACATCCGCAACGAGGGCGAGGGGCTCCTGGCGGCGCTCGACGAGCTGATCGAGATCGCGCGGCGCACGGGGGCCAAGGCCGAGGTCTACCATTTCAAGGCTTCGCGGCCCGAAAACTGGCACCTGCTGGAGCCGGCGATCGCCAAGATCGAGAGCGCCCGCGCCGCCGGGCTCGAGATCGCCGCCAACATGTACACCTATCCCGCCAGCGCCACCGGCCTCGACGCCGCCATGCCGACCTGGGTGCAGGAAGGGGGCCACGACGCCTGGGTCGAGCGCCTGCGGGACCCGGAGATCCGGGAGCGGGTCCGCGCCGAGATGGACCTGCTGGCGCCCGAGAAGATGCTTTTCATCGAGTTCCGCAACGACGCCCTCGCCGATCTGACCGGCAAGACCCTCGCCGAGGTCGCCGCGCTGCGCGGCACCTCTCCGGAGGACACGGTCATGGACCTGGTCGTCGAGGACGACAGTCGGGTGGGGACGATCTACTTCTCGATGTCCGAAGACAACGTGCGGCGCAAAGCGGCCCTGCCGTGGATGAGCTTCGGCTCCGACGCCGGAGCGCCGTCGGCCGAGGGGGTCTTCCTCGCGTCCAGCACCCATCCCCGGGCCTACGGCACTTTCGCGCGGGTGCTGGGCCGCTACGCCCGCGACGAGAAGCTCTTCACCCTGGGGGAGGCGGTGCGGCGCCTCACCTCGTGGCCGGCGTCGCGGCTCGGCATCGCGGACCGCGGCCGCCTGCGTCCCGGCTACTTCGCGGACCTCGCCGTCTTCGACGCCGCGCGGGTCCGGGACCTGGCGACGTTCGAGCAGCCGCATCGATACTCCGAGGGCATGGTGCACGTCTTCGTCAACGGCGTGCAGGTCCTCGCGGACGGCGAGCCGACGGGGGCGACGCCCGGGCGCTTCGTCCGCGGACCCGGCTACCGCGATCGGAGCTAGGAGGCGTCACGGAATGGAGGGGGCGATGAAGCGAGCAGCGGGCAGCGGGGCGGCGCCGGGCCGCCGGGAGCGGGGCAGACGGAGCTCTGCCGGGCGCTGGTGCGGCGCCTTGCTGCTGCTCCTGGGCGGCGCCGCGGGAGCCCGGGGGCAGGCCGCTCCCGGCCTCGCGCCAGAGGGCGGAGCCCCAGTGGACGGAGCCGCGGGGAACGGTGCCGCCCTTTCGCCGCGCAACGCCAGCTACACGATCGACGTGCGGCTGGACCACGCCTCGCGCACCTTGCGCGGCTCCCAGACCTTGACCTGGACGAACCTGCAGGAGCAGCCGACGAACCAGCTCTGGTTCCACCTGTACTGGAACGCCTGGAGCAACCGACAGAGTACCTGGATGCGCGAAGACCGGCTGCGGGGGCGCAGCGACCGCCGCGGCGAGATTGCCGCGGACGACTGGAGCTACCTCGAGGTGGATTCCGTCGCCCTCGCCGGCGGGGCCGATCTCACCCGCACGATGTACTTCGCCTTCCCCGACGATCGCAACGGGGACGACCGCACGGTGATGGTCGTGCTCCTGCCTGCGGCCGTGGGCCCCGGCGAGACCGTGCGCCTCGACATGGCGTGGCACGCCAAGATCCCCCGCACCTTCGCCCGCACCGGGTTCCGGGGCGACTCCTACTTCTTCGCGCACTGGTTTCCCAAGCTCGGGGTCTACGAGCCCGCGGGGTGGAACTGCCATGAGTTCCACGCCGGGACCGAGTTCTACTCCGACTACGGCGTCTACGACGTGTCGATGACGGTGCCGGAGGAGTTCGTGGTCGGGGCGACGGGAAGGGAGGTCGAGCGGCGGGCCAACAGCGACGGCACGGCGACACACCGCTACGTGCAGGAGGACGTCCACGAGTTCGCCTGGACGGCGAGCCCCGACTACGTCGTCGTCGAGGACCGGTTCGAGCACGCAAGCCTGCCCGCCGTGGACATCCGGCTCCTCACGCGGCCGGAGCACCGGCACCAGGTGGCCCGGCATTTCGCGGCCACGAAGGCGGCTCTCGAGAGCTACGGCACGTGGTACGGCCCCTACCCCTACGGTCACGTGACGGTCGTCGATCCCCCGTTCGGCGCCGGCTTCGGGGGCATGGAGTATCCGACCCTCTTCACGGCGGGCACGCGGCGCTTCAACCCCCCCGGCGGCGGCAACCCGGAGGGCGTCACCATCCACGAAGCGGGACATCAGTTCTGGTACGGCATCGTCGGCAACAACGAGTTCGAGTTCGCCTGGCTCGACGAGGGCCTGAACACGTTCTCGACCGGACGCACCGAGTATGCGACGTTCGGCGAGCCGCTCTATACCCAGCGCTTCTTCCAGCCGCCGGGGACCGACACGTCGGGGTTCTTCGCGCTGCTCCTGGCGGGCTTCGACTACGGCGGCGTGCCCCATCGCGAGCGGCTGGGCCGCTACCGGGTGGACGCGACGTCCGACCCGCAGTCCACGCCGAGCTTCGAGTACCATCCGGGCACGGAGGGCAGCTTGAGCTACAGCAAGACGGCGCTGTGGCTGGCGACCCTCGAGAACTGGCTCGGCTGGGACGCCCTGCAGGCGATCCTGTCGACGTTCTTCGAGCGCTGGCGGTTCGCCCATCCGACGCCCGAGGACTTCCTCGCAATCGCCAACGAGGTGACCGAGGCCGACGTCGGCAGCTTCCTGCGCAGCGTCATGACCTCCGATACCTTCGACTACGCCGTGGATTCCGTGGCTACTTTTCCCGTGCCCACCGAGGGCTGGGTGAGGAAGGGTGACGAGCTCGTCTACGTCCCACCGCGCGACGAGCCTGCCGGCGACGGGGAGACCGAGTACCGCAGCGAAGTGGTGGTGCGGCGGCACGGCGGCGCTACCTTCCCGATGGAGGTCCTCTTCGTCTTCGAGGACGGCCACGAGATCCGCCGGCGGTGGCCCGGGGCGGCACGCTGGCGGCTGTTGACCGAGGACTACCCGGCGAAGCTGGACTACGCGGTGATCGACCCCGACGGGGTTCTCGCCCTCGACCTCTACCCCAGCAACAACTCCCTCGAAGCGGACCCCGAACCCGGCCTGCCGGCCTGGAAGTGGGCGGCCCGGTGGACCGTCTGGCTCGAGGATTTCCTTTCGACGTTCGCGTTCTTCGTCTAGGAGGAGGGTTGCGATGGTGCTCCGCTCCTACGTCACCGGCATCCGGGCCGCGCTCGCGGCGCCCAAGCTCCTGGCCGTCGTCTGGCTCGTGCTCCTGGTGGCCGCCGCGCCGCTGGGGGTGCTCGTGCAGCGCGCCATCCAGGACGACATCGGCGGCAGCCGCGTCCACGTCGAGCTGCGCCAGCGCATGGACATGACCTGGCTGTCCGAGTTCCAGGAGCGCCACGAAGAGCTCGGCCCGAGCGTCCGGCCGGCGACCCTTGGCCGCGCCGACTTCCTCTACAACCTCGATCTGCTCTTCTCCGGCGAGCTCTTCGCCCAGCACCCGGCCCTGGTCGCCGCCGGCTCCCTCTACGCGCTCGTGTGGCTGCTCACCCTGGGCGGCGTCGTCGACCGCTTCGCCCGCGGCGGCGGCCGCTTCGTCCTCTCCCAGTTCCTCGCCGCCTGCGGCCGCTACTTCGGCCGCCTGCTGCGGCTCGGAGCCCTGTCGGCCGTCCTCTACTGGCTCGTGTACCGCCTCGCCAGGTGGGGCTACGGCGCTCTCGAAGAAAACCTCCAGGACGTGACGATCGAGAGCACGATCCTCCTCTACTACCTCCTGGCGGCCCTTCCCCTCCTCGTCGTCGTCGGCCTCGTGATGATGACCTTCGACTACGCCCGCATCGCCTCCGTCGTCGACGAAGAGCCCAACACCCTCAAAGCCCTGCGCCGCGGCCTCTCCTTCGTCCTCCGCCGCCCGTTCGCCGTCTTCACCCTCGCCCTGCTCGTGACCCTGAGCGTCGCCGCCCTCGTCGTCCTGCGCACCGTCGCGAGCCCCGGAGTAGGGGAGTCCACGGCGCTCGGCGTCCTCGCCGTCTTCCTGCTGGGCCAGCTCTTCCTCCTGGCCCGCCTGGTGCTCCGCCTCGGCTTCGTCGGCTCCGAGCTGGCGCTGTACCGAAGCCTCCGCTAGCCCGCGAAGGCCGTGGCCGCGATAACGACCTCGGCGATCATGCAACTGGAGGAAGGCGGCGCTCCCCTCAGAGCCGCTCGGAGAGCTTCGCCAGCGCGGCGGGCAGGTCCGGTCTGGTTTGCAGCAGGTCCTTCCAGGGGTCCTTGCGCTGGCGGCGCAGGCGCTCGGGGACGGTGCGGACGGT
>Ga0224497_10002794_pt1 | contig 10146 bp, 9 predicted proteins | sample SF_Jul11_sed_USG_4_FD_167970 | JGI IMG/M metagenome (GOLD analysis project Ga0224497, IMG submission 167970) | Sediment microbial communities from San Francisco Bay, California, United States - SF_Jul11_sed_USGS_13 | ecosystem: Environmental > Aquatic > Marine > Sediment | place: USA: California...
GATTTCATCAGCGCGCCGGGCGTGAGCCCCGATGGCGTTTATCGCCCGGGTGGCCCCTTCGCGCTGGTTACCAATCGCTGCGTATTTTCTTTTGATCGCAAGGCGGGCCGATTCAGCCTGTTGACTGCGCACCCGGGCGAGGATCTAGCTTCAATTCGGAACAACACCGGCTTTGAATTCGACGCGCCGGAGCGCGTGCCGGAGACGCTCGCCCCCGGAGAATTGGATCTGCAGCTGCTTCGCGGCCGTGTGGGCCGGCAGATCGCCGAAGTCTATCCAGCGTTTGCAAAACGGGTTTGGAACATCGAAGAAGAAAACGAAGCGGAACACCCGGCCGCGTCGACGGAGGAATCCATTGGCTCCCGCTTTTATTAACTGGCAGGATGTTGAAAATCGATTTCCTATCGATTTTCAACTTAGCTATCGACGAAGACGCGGGCTTAAGCCTCGCTTCATCGATCAAGCACTCTTAGGGTGCTTGATCGATGCCGGCACATCCCTGTGTCGGTAACAGGCTGCTGAAAAACAAAGATTTTCAACAGACCGTTAGCAGGCTGGTGAAAAACTCAGTTTTTCTCCAGCCTGTGTGCGGCATAGAGACGTGCCGCCATTTTCGACGACCGCAAGTCGTTGAAAATGAAGCAAGCCGGAAATCGCATTTTCGCCGCAGCGCGGTGAAAAAGAGCATGGATGCGCTTTTTCTCCAGCCTGTTAGAGGATCAATCCGATCGCCGGCTGGTGATAAGACCGCAGCGGCGGCACTCTACCTTTTCTATCCGGCTTCCTACTCCGAAACCGAACTTGGCCTCCAGGATTCTGAAATTATGAAACCCCAGCAGACACAGCAGCCGGCTGAGTCGCTGGAGAAGATCGGCTACGCGCTGGCTCACGAATCTCGCCTCCCGGCGCCGCCGGGCGTGGCGTCGCGAACCCAGTATACCGGCTACGGGATTGCGGGAATTGGCGGGCAAGATTATGTTGGCGCAGGCGGCGGAAAACGATAACGTGCGAGCGCCCAACCTGCCGCGATAAGGATCTTCTTGGCTCACACCGAAGTCTACTCTCCTCCCCGGCCGCCACCCTCAGGACTCGGCGAGCACGTCGCTCGCACTCTGTCGCTGGCGGTGCCGGTAATGTTCGCCCGCGTCGGGATCCTTCTTCTGGTGGCCGTGGACACCGCCATGACCGGTCACTTCGGGGCCATCTCTCTCGCCCATTACGGCCTGGCCATGGCGCCTCAAGTGTTCATGCTGCTCATCGGCATCGGCCTGCTCATGGGCACCGCGGTGCTCACGGCGCAGGCAGAGGGCGCAGGGGAAAGCAGCGATACGGGAAGAGTCTTGCGTGTGGCGCTGGTGCACGCGGCGCTCTACGGCGCGGTGCTGGCGGCGCTTTGCTACGCAGGGGAAGATTTTCTGCTGCTGACTGGACAGGACCCGGGGCTGGCCGAAGGCGCCGGGCGGGTTCTGGTGATCTTTGGCTGGGGCTTGCCGGGCATGTTTCTCTACACCGCCACGGTGTTCTTTCTCGAAGGCATCAATCGCCCGGTGCCGGGCATGGTCGTGATGATCGCCGCCAATGTGCTCAACCTGTTTCTCAACTGGTTGATGATCTTCGGTCACTGGGGATTCTCAGCCGGAGGCGCCGAAGGCGCGGCGCTGGCCACCACCATCGTGCGCTGGTGCATGTTCTTCCTGGCGGCCAGTTACGTCCTGATGCGGGTCGATTACGTCCGTTATGGTTTGCGTGGCGCTATTCCGAATTTGCGCGTGTTCGCCAAACGCTTCCGCCGCATCGGTTATCCCTTAGGCATCGCTCACGGCCTGGAGACCAGCGCCTTTTCCACCATGACGCTCTTCGCCGGACTGCTGGGCGCCGTCCAGGTGGCCGGATACATGATCGCCATGAACCTCATCTCGCTGGTGTTCATGTGCGCGCTGGGATTCGCCACCGCCGCCAGCGTGCGCGTGGGTAATGCGGTGGGTCGCGGCGATGCCGAGGGCGTCCGTCTCGCCGGCTGGGTGGCGGTGGGCATCGCCTCGGCCTTTCTCGTTGCCGTGGGGATCGTTTTCTTCTCCGCGCCGGAATGGCTCACCGCCATCTACACCAGCGAAGCTTCGGTGGCCGCGGTCGCGGCGCCAACGGTACTGGTGGCCGCGTTTGTTTTACTGCCAGACGGCGCCCAGGGCGTGCTCATGGGGGCGCTGCGCGGCGCGTCCGACGTGTGGCCGGCGACGTTTCTATATTTGCTCTCCTTCTGGGGGGTGATGATCCCCACCGGCTACGTCATCGGGGTACTGGAAGAGCGCGGCGCACCGGGCCTGATGGGGGCGGTGTTGGTCAGCACCGCGTGCGCCTTGGTCCTTCTCGGGATCCGTTTTCACCGGGTAACCAGGCGGGCGGTGAAACGCGCGTAACGACTGCGGCCGCAAGTCACACCGGTTAATGGAAACGCGACACTGCCGTAGCCGGTGGGTTGAAATTACTCCCGGCCCAGCAGCGCGTTGACCCGGTGCAGCCGCGGGCAGGGAATTCCCAGCTTGTCCAAGCAGGCGCAGGTGCTGGTGACGTAGTCGATGTTGGCGCCGCCCTGCCCCCGCGCCCGCCGAACCACGGCCGCGGCTTCCTCAGGGCTCAGGTCCCCGGCGTACTGCTGGTGATGTTGATCGGCGACGAAGGTGAGCGCCGGCACCTTGCGCCCGTCATCCAGGCGAATGTTTCTAATCACCGGGACATAAACGGCGGTGACCATCTCCCGTTTGTACAAGTACGCCGCCGCCGCGTCGCGGTGCTCGGAGGGCACCCGATGCGCCACTCCTAGGCAGGAGCCGCCGCTGCCCAGTCCAAGCACCAGCCCCGGCTCCCGCTTGGTGCCGCGGTAGACCCAGGACCAGATGCACAGACCGCGGTGGAACCCGTATAGCCTGGCGATGCGAGACTCCGCCGGCGGAAACCCGGGGTTCCACATGAGGGAGCCGTAACCAAAGACCCACAGCGGGTCGGGCAGTTCCAGCGTCACCTCAGGCCAGGGCCGTTCCGGCGGCCAGGCGCAGGGGTCCATGCGCTTGCCAATGTATTTGCTCGAACTTCGCGCCGCGTCCACGGTTGTAAATCCCAGGTCCCTGTGACACTTTCCTCGCCACCCATCTTAACAAAGGGGTCAGCTCCACCGAGGGTCCCGGCGGGACCCGTCGAGAAACGGGGCGGCACCCAACGGATTAGAAAATGTTGCTTCACCTTTGCACCTGGCAGGAGATCGAGGCGTATCTGGAGCGCTCTAAGGGTGTCATCGTTCCCATCGGCTCTACCGAACAGCACGGCCCCAACGGTCTCCTCGGCACCGACGCCATTTGCCCCGAGGTCATCGCCCGGGGCGTGGGGGAAAATATCGGCGCGCTAGTGGCGCCTACGCTCAGCATCGGCATGGCCCAGCACCATCTCGGCTTTGCCGGCTCGGTGAGCTTCAGACCGACGACGCTCATTGCCGTGGTGCGGGACGTGGTGCAGTCGCTTGCCCGCCACGGTTTCGAGCGCTGCTATTTCCTCAACGGGCACGGCGGCAATATCGCTACGGTGACCGCCGCCTTCTCCGAAATCTACGCCGACAAGAGTTTCAGCGGCGGCAATAACCGTCCGCAAATGCGCTGCAAGCTGAGCAGCTGGTACATGGCGCCGGAAGTAAAGAGACTTTCGGCAAAACTTTTTGGCAGCTCCGAAGGCAGCCATGCGACGCCCTCGGAAGTTTCCCTCACCTATTTCGCCTATCCCGAAGCGGTAAAGTCGGTCTCCATGTCTCCGAAGCTCGCCCCCACCGGACCGATCTACGATGCCGACGACTACCGCAGCCGCTTTCCCGACGGGCGCATCGGCTCGGATCCCACGCTTGCCAGCGTGGATGCAGGTCGAAAACTCTTCGAGGCGGCGGTCGTGGGCGTGGCGCGGGATTATGAGGAATTTCTAAAAGCATCCTGAGCATCGCGGGGACGCCATTAGTGCAGTTGCTCCAAGAGGCTGTTACCCAGACACAGTGATATCGACCATGACGGACACGCGCGAAAACTTGCTCAAAACCGTGCTCCACCATTGGCACGTCAGCCACGACGCAAAGATGGTTGCCTTCGGCGGCTGGGATATGCCGGTGCAGTATTCCACGGGAATCATCAAGGAACACCTGGCCACACGACGCAACGCCGGGCTGTTCGATGTTTCCCACATGGGCCGCTTCAGCGTTCGAGGCAAAGGCGCAGAAGAATTTCTCAACTACGTCCTCAGCAACAACGTCTACGCGCTGGAGCCGGGTCATGCCCACTACACCTTTATCGCTACACCCACCGGTGGCGCCGTGGATGATGCTTATCTTTATAAGCTCGACAACGAGGATTTTCTGCTGGTAGTCAACGCAGCCAACCGTGACAAGGACTGGGGATGGCTCGAGCAGCACAACCATCGCGAAAATCTCGAGATGACCAACATCAGTGAGCAGCTGTGCATGATTTCGCTGCAGGGACCGAACGCGTCGTCGATTTTAGAGAAGCTGGTGGACAAGTCCTCCCTTCCCGAGAACAAACGCAATCATCTAGGCAAGGTTCGAATAGATGGCAAAGAGGTCATCGTTGCGCGCACCGGCTACACCGGTGAATCGGTTTGTTTCGAGTTGTTTCCTCCACGGGATTTAACCGAAGCGCTGTGGCAGAAACTCGTGGACCACGGCGCGCAGCCTGTGGGGCTGGGGGCGCGGGACTCGCTTCGTCTCGAGGCCGGGCTGCCCCTCTACGGTCACGAGCTGGGTGAGGATGTCGAGGGCAAGGAGATCCCGGTGTTCGCCAACCAGCTGGCGCGTTTTGCCGTCTCGGCGCACGACACCCACGACTTCATCGGCAAGGAGGCTTTGCATCGGCAGCGCGAGGAATACACCCGAATTCGCCGCGGCGAGATCGAGGCAGACGCGGATAAGCGCGTGCTCAAGCGGCTGATCCAGCCGCTGGCGGTGTTCGGCAGCCGCAAGCCGCTGCGCGCCGGCTATCGGGTCTCTCGCGACGGACGGCACGTTGGCTATGTCACCTCGGGAACCAGCGTGCCCTACTCGCGTTTTTACCAAAGCGCTATCACCGCGCTTCCATCGGACGAACACGACATTCGCCCCATCGGTCTCGCTCTGCTGGACACGGACATCCGCTATCGCAGCGACCGTCCAGTGGTGCTGGAAATCGAGGATGACCGCGGCAAGCGCTTCGAGGCGGAGCTGGTGGAAAAAAACGTGTGGCCGTCGGCGCCCTACGCCCGGGCCTATACCGGCTTCGAGGCCCCGCGGTCGACGCGGCGCGTGGAGGGCGAAGATCTCATTCAGCACAGCGCCAGGCTGATGAAGGACGCCGAGGCCAATACCCACTGGCGGCGCACCGAGTGCATCAACCTGATTCCATCAGAGCAGACCACCTCCGCCTTCGTCGATCGCCTCTGCGTCATGGATCCGGCCAGCCGTTATAACGAACATAAAGCGCTCAGGGCCCTGGGTCCCAACGCCCCGGATGTTCGCTACTACAAAGGCACGGCTTTCATCATGGAGAGGGAAGAGGAGCTCAAGGCGGCGTTGGCAACCTTCTTCAACTGCAACCGCGTGGAGCCGCGGGTCATCAGCGGACAGATGGCCAACGACACCGTCTACGACGCGCTGAAGCAGTTCCGTAACCGGCATCGCACATTCGCCCACCACAGTCCCATCGCGCGGGTGCTGGTGCACGACTTGAACAAGGGCGGTCACCTGAGCGCGCAGGTGATGGGCGCGCTAAAGAATTACGTCGACGTCGATCCGCGAACCATGCGCCCGGCTGTAGAGCATTTTCCATTTCAGAAAGAGAACCCGCATCGCATCGACGTCGAGGCGACTAAGGCGCTCATCGCGAGAACGGATCCGGAGCTCATCGTCTTTGGACGCAGCGTGATCATTCACACCGAACCCGTGCGCGAGATCGCGGAGTTCGTTCATAAAGAGTTTGGCAAAGACAACCCGAGGCGTCCTCTTATCATGTATGACGGCGCCCACGTGCTTGGATTGCTGGGCAAACATTTCCAGGATCCCTTTGCCGAAGGCGCCGATATCGTCACCGGCTCCACCCACAAAACCTTTTTCGGACCGCAGCGCGGCGTGGTGCTGGCGAACGTCGAACACGGATCACCTTTCGAAGAGCTGTGGCGTCACGTGGAGTCACGCACTTTTCCGGGCCACGTGAGCAATCACCATCTGGGCACGCTTCTGGGTCTGCTGGGCGCGACCTATGAGATGCTGCAGTTCAAGGACGCGTATCAGGCTCAAGTGATCAGGAACGCCAGGGCCTTCGCCCGCGCGCTTGCGGATTTGGGCTTAAGCCTCGAAGGCGATCCGGCGAACGATTTTACCCAGACTCACCAGGTGCTGCTGCGCGGTGCCAGGGCCAAAGGAGAGTTCCTCTCTAACCTTCTGGAAAAGAACAACATCATCACCAACCCGCAGGCCTACCACGACGATCCGGGCTTTGCCGCGGCCAGCGGCGTGCGCATGGGCACGCAGGAAATGACCCGCTTCGGTATGAAAGAAAAAGACTTTCAGGGTCTGGCAAAGCTGATGGCGGAAATCATCGGCGAAGGACACGATCGCCCCGCCGGCCACTGGATTCCGGCGGTGGAGGCGTTCCGCGGACGCTTCACGAAGATGGAGTATTGTTTTTCGGAAGAGGGGTAGAGGGTAGATCGGGGACGCGGATCGAAACTCCTTTTTCCCATCTACCCTCTACCATCTATCAAAATCGATCAATTTCCACAGGTTTCACCTGACAATTCAAGCTCCTCGACGGCGAGATCCTGGCGAATCTCGGCCCCCGACCGGCATGATGGGAAAGCTCACGGCAGGAGTTTTCGCCGTTAAGAACTAAAAGCATGGATCGCGTTTCGAATTCGTGACGAGGTGGGCAAAAAGCGACGCAACTGAGCCCGCTCTGAAGTGAAACAGGCTGCTAAAATTTAATTCGGTGAAAGCTCTCTAAGGTTCGCGGCGACCTTTCCCAGCTTTCTTTCCGTTACAGTCCGTCGATGACGCGGGCCCAGCAGACAACTCGGAGCGCCTCCGTGGCAAACGTATACACGACCACAAAAACACTCTGGTCCGAAACCCAGTTCGAGATCCTTTACCTCTCATTAAAAAAGAATCGGCCCGAGGGTGAGATCGCTCTCATCGTCCAGGATTTGAACAGACGGGGACACAAACCGCGCCATTTGATTGCAAAGGCGAGAGACAAGGTCGGCATGGCCGGAGCAGGACGGCTCGCGGGGATCATCAAGCGCATCGGCAAGCGCGCCTGAGGCGAAACAGCCCGCTCATTCACTCTTCGGATCGTAAGGCTCTACCGTTTCTGACTCGATGGCGTCGTTGCGCGCGACGATGGCCTCGGCCGCCTCCGTATCGCTCAGGTTCACCGGCTGGTGCGGCAAATCAGGCGGTATGAAAATAAAGTCTCCCGCCTGGTTAATCACTGATTTTTTCAGCCCCGGGCCGTAGCGCGTTTCCACCTTTCCCTTGAGCACGTAGATCGCCGTCTCGAATTTCACATGACGGTGCGGTTCCGCGGCGGCCCCCGGCGGAATGACCACTTTGTACATGGAGATCCCGCGGCTGCCGGCGGTTTGCCGCGAAACGCCGGCAAAAAAAGGCAAATTTTGTGGAAGCCGGCCGTCCGCCTCGGGTCTGACGGTCACCACCTCCGCACCTGTATTCGGTTTTTTTTCTGGCTGTGATTTGCTCATAACTCGACTTTCCGGACAGCTGCGCAGGTTGGCTCGGGCAAGGCCGCATCCCGCTCCGAGGGAGACGCGCCTGATCCAGGTTAATATACCCGCCCGGTAGGTTTCATGGAGCGTTCGATTCTCAGCTTCGACCGCAAATCCGCATGACTTTCTCACTCGCCGCTAAATGCCAACGCACCGGAGCATTCGGAATCGTCGTTTCCTCGTCCAGCATCTGTGTTGCCAGCCGCTGCGCCTGGGCGCGCGCCGGTGCCGGCGCCGTGGCTAGTCAGAACATCACTGATCCGGCACTCGGCACACTGGGACTCGAGCTGCTCGGACGCGGCCATACAGCAAAGCAGGTGCTGACCGAGCTGGTGAAAGCCGGCGATTTTCCGGAGTTTCGCCAGATCACGGTAGTCGACAGCAGCGGTGAGACCGCCCACCACTCCGGCAGCAACACCCTCGGGGGGAACGCCACCGCCAGCGGCACAAACTGCGTTGCGGCCGGCAACCTGCTCAAGAACGAAGGTGTTCCGGCGGCGATGGTGGCCGCTTTCGAGGCCGATCCCGGCATGGAGTTCGCCGAGCGACTGCTTCGCGCGCTGGAGGCCGGGAAAAACGCCGGCGGCGAAGAGGGTGCGATCCGTTCCGCCGGGATCAAAGTGGTGGAGACTCTCGTATGGCCGACGGTGGACCTGCGCGTCGACTGGCACCACGAGCCCATCGAAGAGCTGCGCCGGATCTGGTGGGTATTCGCCCCGCAGAAGCAGGACTACGTGATCCGGGCGATGGATCCCACGGCGGCGCCTTCCTACGGCGTTCCCGGGGATCCGTGAGGAATTTCGTCGGGACCACAGCGGGAGAAATCGGAGCACGAAACTTGAACAAACCTGGCACGGTATTGGATGTCGAATTCGTCCGCGCGCAGTTTCCCGCCACGGGGCCGCTGGCATTCTTTGAAAACGCCGGCGGGACGTTTGTACCGCAAACCGTCATTGACAAGGTGCGCGCGTACATGACCGAAACCCAGGTGCAGCCGGGCGGTGAATTCGCGCCTTCCGTCAAGGCCGCCAAGCGCATGAGGGAAAGCCACCGCCTCATGGCCGAGATGCTCAACGCCGCCCCGGAAGAGGTGATGGTGGGCATTTCCACCAGCATGAACGTTTACCTTCTTGCCCAAGCCATACGCCACTGGTTCACGCCGGGCGATGAAATAGTGATAACCAATCTGGACCACGAGGCCAACAACGGCGCGTGGCGACGACTCTCCGAGTTCGGCGTCGAGATTCGGGAGTGGCGGGTCAATCCGGACACGGCGGATCTGCATCTGGAAGATCTGGACGAGTTGCTCAACGATCGCACGCGCCTGGTTTGCGTCAGTCAGTGCTCGAACATCACCGGCAGCATCAACGACGTGGCTGAAATCGCGCGCCGGGTGCACGATGCGGACGCCCTCATCTGCGTCGACGCCGTTGCTTACGCGCCTCATCGAAAGCTGGACGTCAAAGCGCTGGACGTCGATTTTTACCTTATCAGCCTTTACAAGCTATACGGGCCCCACGTGAGCATCCTTTACGGGAAGCGGGAGTTATTGCTGAAGGCCAAGCGCCAGCATCATTTTTTTATCCGCGACGACGATATTCCGCTGAAGCTCAACCCCGGCGGGCCCAATCACGAATTCACCGCGTCGCTGTCCGGAATCATCGATTACTTCGACGCGATTCATGCGCATCATTTTTCCGGAAGCAACGCGGCGCTGCACGAACGCATGTGCGAATGCTTCAATCTCATCGCCGCGCACGAAGAGAAACTGGCGAAACCGTTGGTGGATTTTCTCGACTCGAAGCCAGGCGTGCGCATCGTCGGCCGCGCCACCGCCGACCGCGACGCCCGCGTTCCCACCTTTTCCTTTGTGGTGAATAACCGCAATTCGAACGACTTTCCCAAACACCTCGCGGGCTACGACATCGGCGTCCGCGCCGGACACTTTTACGCAAAGCGACTCATCGACGCGCTGGAATTGGAAAAGAACAACGGCGTAGTCCGCGCAAGCATGGTGCATTACAACACATCGGAAGAAGTAGAACGTCTCATCAGGCATTTGGATGAGGTGATTTGATTGGCCGATTACTAATCGGTGGTTGATTAGTTACCGGCATTAAGAATCAGTATGTAGTAGTTAGTATGTAGGAAATAAGAAAAACTCAAGACGCTTCCTCCCTACATACTACATACTACCTACTACATACTAAGCGCCCGCGACCTGAGCCTATCCGCCTGAATCGTGTCCTACCTCGAACGCATCCGGGAAGCCAACCGATACACTCTCTCCGACTATCGGCCGTTTCGCGTCGCAGGAATTCATGTCGGTCACGTGCGCCACGGGTT
>Ga0224497_10002797_pt1 | contig 10140 bp, 9 predicted proteins | sample SF_Jul11_sed_USG_4_FD_167970 | JGI IMG/M metagenome (GOLD analysis project Ga0224497, IMG submission 167970) | Sediment microbial communities from San Francisco Bay, California, United States - SF_Jul11_sed_USGS_13 | ecosystem: Environmental > Aquatic > Marine > Sediment | place: USA: California...
CGAGCGCTGCCTCAACGACGCCGACATGCGCGCCCGCCTCGATGCGACCAGCGCGCACATGCAATCCCGCGCCGGCACCGAGAAAGCCGCCGCTATCCTGGACAGGATGCTGGGCTAACCATGAGTGAAATCCTTACGCAATCCGCGCCGGCGCTGCCGCAGGCTAGCCAGCAAAGCGAGCTCGTCGACTGGGGCGAGATTCCGGATATGGTCGAGGGGACGTCGCATACCAGCGGTATCCTGATTCACAAGGGTCCCGACGGCCGCTCGGAATGCGGGCTCTGGGTCTGCACACCGGGAACCTGGAACTGTCACGTGACCCGCGACGAATTCTGTCATTTCATCGCGGGCCGCTGCACTTACCAGCACGAGTCCGGCGAAGTGATCGAGATTACCCCCGACACCGCTGCGTTTTTCCCCGAGGGCTGGAAAGGGGTATGCACGGTCCACGAAACGGTGCGCAAGCTGTACATGATTCGCTAGGTGGCGAACCGATGCGCCAGAGGACAACGAGACGACAGCATGAATGATAACAGCAAGACCCGCGCGCGCTTCTTCGTGACTCCCGGGTTCGAGACTTGCGGGGCTGGCAAGCGTGTCGACGTGATCGATCCGGCTACACTCGAGGTCGTCGGTGAGCGCCTGGTGACCGATGCCGATACGATTCACGCGGTCATCGCGCGCGCGAACGCGGCGCAGCAGGGCTGGGCTCGACTCGACGCGAAGACGCGCGCGAGCGCGTTGCATCGCATCGCCGATCGCATCGAACGCAGCGACCCGCGCGAAGTGGCCGTGTTGATGACCCGCGAAATGGGCAAACCCTACCCGGAGTCGGTCGGCGAGATTGCGAACTGCGGCGCGATCTTCCGCTACTACGCGGAAATGGCGCGCGACGAGGCCGGCAAGGTCGCTGGTACCACGCAGGCAGGTTCGTTTCAATTCAGCCGCTACCACCCGCTCGGCGTGTCGGTGCATATCCTGCCGTTCAACTTTCCCGTGCTGCTGATGTGCTGGACCGTGGCCGCGTCGCTCGCCGCGGGCAACGCATGCATCGTCAAGCCCGCCGAGGCGACTTCGCTGTGCACGCTCGAATTTATGCGTCACTTCGAGGGGTTGCCCGCCGGGCTCGTGTCCTGCCTGCCGGGCGATGCGCAGGTCGCGCAGAGCTTGATTCATTCGGCCGCGACTCACGCGGTTGCGTTTACTGGCAGTGTCGCCGTGGGCTGCGAGGTCGGCGCCGCCTGCGCGCGCCTGATGAAGCCCTGCGTGATCGAAAACGGCGGCAGTGACCCGATGATCATTTCCCGTCATGCGCCGATGGACGTAGCCGTGGCCGGTTCGGTAACCGCGGCTTTTCATCTGAGCGGGCAGGTCTGCACGTCGAGCGAACGCTTCTTCGTCGTCGACGAGGTGCACGATGAATTCGTCGCGAAGTTCGCCGCGATGACGCGCAAGCTGCGTATCGGCAACGGCATGGATAAATCCGAAATAGGTCCACTGGTCAACGAAGCCGCGCGCAGCAAAGTCGAACGCCTGGTGGACGAAGCCGTAAACGCCGGCGCGACGCTCGTCTGCGGCGGGCAGCGACCGCCGGGGCTCGAGACTGGCTGGTTCTACGAACCGACGATCCTGACCGACGTCACGCCGGACATGAGCCTGATGCACAATGAATGCTTCGGCCCGGTTGCGGCGATCTGCCGCGTCGCCGATTTCGAAACGGCCCTGGAACGCGCCAACGACACCGTGTTCGGGCTGGGCGCGGCGATCTTCACCACCGACCTCGCCGAGGCGATAGAGGCCTCCGAGCGCTTGCAGGCGGGCCTCGTCTGGATCAACAACCCGTTAATCGACAACGATGCGCTCCCTTTCGGTGGCTGGAAAATGTCCGGCCTCGGACGCGAACTCGGCCGCCAGGGCCTTGACGCGTTTCGCCGCCCGAAGATGGTCATCATCGACCATCAGCCGCAGATTCACGACTGGTGGTATCCGTACCCGGACGACTGGTTCTATGAAGCCGGGGGGCGCAAGCTGGGGGATTGATCGGCATCGATTCGTTATTTTTCCAGCAAGCATGGTGCCCACCGGAGAATTTTGCTGGCACTGAATTTATTTGATGCTATTTAGATCCCGGAACTGGACTTGCGTCATGCTGAGTTTTGCGGGTTTCAGTTATGCACCGTCATGCTTTCTAGTGCATGCAGGGGCAAGGGGCGCCCCATAAGTTGGTGAAAAGTATAGAAATATAAATTGTCTTTCCCTCTGAAAATCCTCAAGCCGGTGCCGAACGCGGACCGCTTCGATTCCGCCCCTGGGCACCAGTTTGTTGAAAGAAACGGCTGCTCGACAGGTTAACCTGAAGTAATGGAAGCTAATGGTGTGGTGACACTAGCCCTTCCATCTTGAGTAACGGCGAAAGCGCCTGCTCCCGCCCTCGCGGTATGGTTCGAGTCAGAATTATCGTCAAAGTTTACATAAATTTTTGCGAATAAATTTCACTGCAAATAGCTACCTGGATTACCATATCAGTCACTTGTAGCATCTCGATACGCATCATGTCTTCATTACAGGAACAATTGCTCAAGGCCGGGCTGGTCGACCAGCAAAAATTGGCCAGGGCCGACCAGGAAAAAAACAGGCAATCCAATCTCGCGCGCAAAAAGCACGGTAAAAATAGCGTGCAGCCAGGCTCATCCAGGCAGCAAGAGCAAAATAAAAAAGCGCAGCGCAATCGTGAACTGAAGCAGAAGCGTCAACACGAAGCTCAACGCAAGGGGCTTGCCGCCCAGACGAAACATTTAATCGACATTAACAAGCAGGACCGGGCGCAGGGCGAGCATCCCTATAGTTTTGTTTACCGGGGCAAGGTGAAGAAAATCTACGTGTCCGAAAGGCAGAAGACTCAACTCGTCGGCGGGCAGCTTGCCATTGCAACCTTTGTCACCAACGATGGCAGGAAATTCGAATTGGTACCTCAAGCGGTGGCTGAAAAAATTATCGAGCGTGATGATACCCTGGTGGTGGATCTCGGCCAGCCAGCGAAGACGGACCAGGATGAAAATGATCCCTACGCGGACTACCAGGTTCCTGACGATTTAATCTGGTAGTAAGCGCGGGCATCAAAGTATCGGGGTCAACGTCAAAGTTTCGGAGTCAGATCACCGATTTTCATCTGACCCCGATTTTCAAGGCAGCGTTCCCGGGATTCATCTGGCTTCGCAGTTGCCGATAAAATGGTCAAGAACCGATTATAAATTCCGTTGATAGACTGGAAAATTCTGGTCTATAGTTATAGGGCTTCTTATTCAATTTATGAAAGAAGACCTATGGTACGAAGTTCGGAGGTGTCCATGCGTTTTGAATCGCAGCAACTACCCATCACGGAAACATCCCTTTCCTGCTACTTTAGCAATCGCCTGAAGCGCTACGCCAGGCGTTTTCGTCCACCACCCCATGAAGATACCTGCTGGTACCTGGGCAGCCTGCTGGAGCGCTTCGGCCGCTGTGAGCAGTTATTTTCCTATCAGGACGAGCGCATGATGATCAGGCCGCTGGCGCTGTTGTATAGCGATGCTATCGAGGCGAGTAACGATCGGGAGCGTTGTCTGATGCTGCAGCAGCTGGGAGACATGGCGCTATTTCTGGGTGCCTTGTTCCCGGAACGATTTACCCGCCACGGGCTCCAACAGGACTATTTCATTGGCATGGGCGGCAGTGCCTATGACTATCTTGCCGACAATGCCCGTTCCAACCGTCACATCTTCGCCGAACTGGCCCAGACCTTTACCCGCATGCTGGAAATGGTGGCGAACGCCTGTTCGCGCAGCCAACGCTTGACCACCGAGGGGGTGCTGGCGCTATACCAGAGCTGGTTGACTTCCCGGGATCCGGTTATCGCCAGTCAGTTGCAGGCATTGGGAATCAAGCTGGAAGGGAGCGAGAATCTGCAATGAACCTTAAGGTGTTGCGCTGAAGGTGTCCCCAGATCTCGCGACTCTTGGTATTTGACGCGAGCACGGGGATTTCAGTTGGGTCGGTTTGTGCCGCGCGCCAAATTTTTCTGGGCGCCCGCTTTCGGGAAAAACCTAAGGTCATTTTTTGGGGTCAGGCCTGACATTTCACATTTGATGCTTGGTACTCTCCCCCGCCAGGTGCTTTGGCCGATAAGCAGGTCGGTAAACAGTATGAAGAGCAATCGGTCAAATGTAAGGCTTGACCCTATATACGCTCTGGTTGAGGCATTAGGCCTGATTAAGTGACTCAGGCCAGGCCCTGCGCCGTTTGCATTCAATCACCCTGAAAGCGTATAAGTTTGCAATAAATCGCAGCAACGGAAATCATGTATCTTTCGAAGTCACAGTATATGAGAGGTCTTCAATGCCCGAAGGCCCTGTGGTTGTTTAAAAATCGAAAGGAGCTGGCGGCCGAGCCCGATCAACGAAGATTGAATTTATTTGCCACGGGCCATCGCGTTGGCGACCTGGCGAAGCAGTTGTTTCCAGGCGGCGTCGAGATTGAATATCGGCAGTCCGATTACCAGGGCATGATCGACGAAACCTCCCGATATACCAAGGGCGAGAATGTCGTTTACGAAGGCTCGTTTTCCACCAATGGCGTATTCGTGCGAGCCGATATCCTGGTTAAGAACGGACCTGTATGGGATATCTACGAGGTAAAGGCGACCGCCAGTACCAAGGCCGTGCATAAGCCCGATGTGGCGATTCAGTGGTATGTGATCGGAAAGCATTTAGCGCTCGGCAAGGCATATTTGGTGCATCTCGACACGAGCTATGTGCGCCATGGCGAACTCGATATTCAAAGCCTGTTTAGAGTCGATGACATCACCGACGACGTTCAGGCCGAACAGGCCTCGATAGAAAGCAACCTGGAGAACCTGAAGGCGATGCTCGCTGGAGGGGAGCCCGATATCCCAATCGGTACGCACTGTAAAAATCCCTACGAATGTGATTTTCTCGCTCACTGTTGGCAGGATGTACCTTACCCATCTATTCTCGATCTTTGCCGGTTGAACGGCGACAGGAAATTTAAGCTCTACCACAATGGCGTCGTGACCTACGAAGATACCAGGAATCACATTGATCTTAACGCCGTCCAGGCCTTGCAAGTCGAAACCGCGCTCAGCCGTGAACCTTACATCGATACCGGCGCGTTAACCGACTACCTTCGAGATGTCCGCCATCCGATTAGCTGTCTGGATTTCGAAACCTTCCAGGAAGCGATTCCCAGGTTCGACGGGCAGGGACCCTACAAGAATATTCCCTTCCAGTATTCGCTTCATATCCTGCACCAGAATGGCGATCTCGAGCACAGGGAGTTTCTGGCGGATGAAACCGGAGACCCCAGGCTCGGGTTAACCCGGCGACTTCTGCATGACATTCCAGATGATGGTACCATTTTCGCCTTTCACCAGTCGTTTGAAATCGGCGTCATCAATGGGCTGGCCCGACATTTTGATCGATATGCGGCACAGCTGACGGCATTAATCGGCAGGTTCAAGGATCTGGAAATTCCGTTCAACAGGTTGATGTACTACCACCCCGATTTTCACGGCAGTTTTTCCATCAAGTCTGTCCTGCCCGCACTTTTTCCCCGTGACCCGGAGCTGGATTATAAGAACCTGGATATCCAGAGCGGTGATGTCGCGATGGACATTTTCCCCCATCTAAATGAAATCGATGATCCTGACAAGAAGGCGGCTTTGCGGGAATCGCTGCTTGCATACTGCCGCCTCGATACCCTGGCGATGGTCAAGATATGGCAAAGGCTAAACAAAACTATAAATAGTGCCAACGAATAAATACCGTCGGGATCTTGCTTGTTATCCTGGAATTAGCTGTTGGAATTTTTCGATATAAAAAAGAGTCTTCTAAGACGAATTTGCTTCCACCCCTGGCACCGTTTACGAGTCGATCCTCCGTTTTGGAGGGCAGTAAAGTCGCGGCCGGGAACGAATCGCCCGATACCGTGAATTGAGGATGCATCGTTTTTCCGGGCGATTCGGGAGTGGTGGATTTGCTTCTGTAAATCCCCGGGTTGCGGGCGATCGGTATGATCAATAAGGCGGCGCCAGGCGCCGAAATCCATGCGCCAGCACGACGAGTATGAACAGGAGATTGCGGATTAATGCAAACGGGAATATCACGTATTTCGGTCTTTGCCTGGTGCCCGCGGCCTTGCACCGGTTCAATTGAGCGCACAGCGACTCCATCCATTCGACCGAACGAGGCCAGTCGGTCAGCCGGCGTAACCAGTGTTGCGGTAATCCGCGCCTGCCGACCCTGGCACCGACCATGCCGCCGATAATGGCGGCGACGGTATCCGTGTCGCCGCCGCATCGGACCGCCTCGGTAATCGCCGTTTCCGCATCGCCGTAATGGCGGAACCAGATTTGCAGCACCACGGCAAGCGTGCTGTAACAGAAGCCGGACACGCCCTTGCTCATATCGTTGTCGTCGCAGAATTGTTGCGCGCTTTGGTTATCCGAGGCGCTGTGCGCCGCCCGTTGCAGCAGCGATTTCAGCGCCTCGTCGGCGCGTGACCATTTTTCGAAGTACTGCTCAACCCGTGCGGGCGAAACCGTTTCATTTTCGAGCGCAAGCGCGGTTGCGCAGGCAATCACCTGCGCCGCGCGCTCTGCTCGCGGATCCGAATGCGTGATCCGGCTGCTGATGGCGACCAGGTCTTCGCGCAGGCGATCGTCGCGGCCGGCATAGGCGCCGATGATCGCGCTGCGCATCATCGGTCCGTTACCGGCGCTGTTCGCGCCGCTTTTGTGATAGGGAAATCCGAGCCAGAGTTTGATCGCGCTGCGCAGCGTTCCCAGTCCAATCCCGGCGGGAAGGGTTAGGAACCACCAGCGCAGCCGCCAGGCCATGTTGCGTCCGAAAGTTTCCGCATCGCCGCCGCAGGCGATCAGCGCCTGGGCGACGAGGCAGCTGTGCTCGGTATCGTCCGAAATCATGCCATATCCGAACACCAGCCGTTGCTCGAGCGGCCCCGGATTCAGGCGCCGGATTCGCCGTGCCGAAATGCCTTCGAACGGCAACCCGATGGAATCTCCAAGGGCGCAGCCGAGCAGGGACCCGGTGACGGCGTCGATCGGGCCGGATCGGAATTCGTTGTTGTTACGGGCAGGGTTCATCGGTTAAATGAGAATAGTCGATTCGAATGAATTTGTTACCCAGGGATGCGCTAACACACCAGCATGCCCCGGGTCTCGGATACGCCGATTTTGGCGATACAGCCCGAGTTGAAGGATATCGCGTCGGCCTCGATACCGTCGGAGAAGATGACCCCGTATTCCGGCATCAGCGATTCGAGGGTCAGGGGCTTGCTGCTGGAAACTTCGCCGAACACCAGCCTGGCGCCGGTGGTCTGGCTCGGGAAGGGTTCGCGCACCGCGAACTGGAGCCGTTGTGCATCCCAGGCAAAGCCGCTTGCCATCGGGTGCGATTCGATGCCGGCGACGCCGATGGCGCCCGCCAGCACTGACTGGAACCATCCGCTCGAACCGAAGCCGGTGGACACGATAATACCCGACGAGCTTTGCATTTCGGCCTCGCCGTTCCAGTCGATGTGGTAGCGTGCGGAGACGTGCGATTTCGGCCCGATAAACAGGTCATTGACCGCGAGCATGCGCTGCCCCAGATTGGTCGACGCCTCGGCGAAAGTCACGCTTTTGCGTTCCCCGCGGCCGCTCAGCGTTTGCGCGAGCGCGCGCTCGAGATCGCCGATCTCGAACGGCAGCAGCTTGCCGTCCCAACGATCGGGATCAGGATTGATGCCGATGACGGGCTGCCCGTCCAGGTATTTAAGCGTATTGGCGACGAGGCCGTCCTGTCCGATCACGACCACGATATCGCCCCGACCGAACTGGTAGTTGGGCAGGAAGCCTCGCTCCAGTTTCTGTAGCGGACCCAGCGAGCGTAGCATCGACTCGGCCTCGTGAATGCGCTTCGAGTACAGGTCGTGCTCGTCGAGGTAGTCCTGCGCGTCGACCTGGTTATGCTCGAGGTAAAACCGCGCCTGTGGCCAGGTGTTGAAACGCTCGATCAACTCCTGCAGGCGCGTCTTGCGCGTTACCAGGATAAACCGGTGTTCGGTTGCTCGGCTCATTTGGCGCGGGCCTTTTTCATCATTTGACCGAACAGGTCGGGCGTGATGTTAAGCTCGCCGATCTTGCCTGCGTTTTGCGCCAGTGTCTCGAACGCGATTGCCATCAACTGTTCCGGCTGCATGTTGGCGAGCGCCATCGCCTTCAGGTTTTCCACCGGCAGTTCGGTAAAGGCCTTCATTTTACTCGCCACCGCGTAGGCGTCGGCATCGGCTTCTTCGCGACTGTTGGCGGCGACCAGGCCGACCAGGTCCTTGCGCTGGGTTTCGTTATCGATCTCCGACTGGATGCGCTCGCGCTCGGTCTCTGCCTGGCCGCGCAGCAGGTTACGCTCGTTGCGGATACGGGATTCCTCGATTTCCTGTTCCTTTTGCTGAATGTCGTGCCTGGTTTGCAGCTCGGCTTCCTGGATCATGCGTTCCTGCTCGACCGAGGATTTCCTGCGCGCGTAGATCGCATCGTCCGCTTCTTTCAGGATTGCCTCGCGGGCCTCGGCCTCGAGCGCCTGACGGGTCTCGGGCGTTGGTGATATCGCGCTGACCGTGGTTTTGAGAATGGTGATGCCCATCGCCTGCAACGAGGCGTCCACCGCCATTTGTTGCCTGATTTCAGCAGCAAGATGGCTGTGGTCGGCAAGTGCCGAACGCAACGGCATGGAATGAACCGTTTCCTGTACGATGGCCTGGGCCGACTGAATAACACGATCACTCAATTTCATCGGGTCGTCGGAAACATGGGTCACGCCATCCTTGCCGATGGTGAAATTGAGCATATCGGCTATTTTTTCAGCATCCTCGATGCGGAAAGTGATTTGCCCCTGGACCCTGACTTCCTGGAAGTCGACGGTTTGCAGTCCGAAGATGAAAGGCGCCTCCTGGGCGTTGATCGGAATCGCCGCGATCGAAGTCTTCACGGCGTTGTAGAAAAAGCTGAGTCCCTTGCCTTTTGCTATTGTTTTACCGTTCACGGTTTTGATGACATAGGTCGAGGGATTGGCCTTGTAGTAGCGTATTCCAAACATTTTCTGCTCCTTAGTGACTATTAGACACTAAAAGATAGTGGCTAATAGTCACTAAATTGTCAAGTAGAAAGTGACAAAAAGTCACAAATATGAATTATTTACGCTAGAATGACCGTATCGAAACCCCGGAGACGGATATGACCCAGCAGGCCAAAAGCCCCCGGCGGGCCGGGCACGGCATCAAAACGCCGCTTTTGACGGTCGATTCGGTGCTGTTTAGCTACCATGACAAATCGTTGAAGATCCTGCTAGTGCGCCGCTCGTCCGATCCCGAAAAGGGCAAATGGGGATTGCCGGGCGGCATCGTCGATATCGATATCGATGATGATATCGAGGCGACCGCGTTGCGCAAACTGGTCGAAAAAACCAGCGTCGAGCCCCCGTACCTGGATCAGCTGGAAACCATCGGCAATCGCGGTCGCGATCCCCGGGGCTGGTCGGTTACGGTCTGCTACACGGCGTTGATTGCACACCAGGCCTGCGCGCAGCACGTGAGCACGGTATCCGACGTCCGTTGGGTCGAACTGGATGCCGCGCTGAAAATGAAACTGGCTTTCGATCACCGCGAGATTATCGGCATTGCGCGCGAGCGCCAGCGCCAGCGCGCCCTGTACTCGATATCCTCGGGCTATGCGCTGGCTGAAGAGTTTACGCTGGCCGAGTTGCAGCATCTGCATGAGCTGTTGATCGGCAAACCGATTCAGAAACGATCGTTTCGCCGCCGTATCGAGCAGGCGGGACTGCTGATCGATACCGGCAAGAAACGCCAGGAGGGCGGGCGCCCCGCGGCGCTTTACCGCATGAAACCCGAATCGATTACCCATCGATTCGTCCGGAACCTGGAGGCTTCCTAGCACCAAACGTAACGGACGCCCGATAAATTGTTGGAAGCTAAAGAATTATAAGTTACCGTTTTTTTGAAAATCCTCCAGTCGATGGTCCGATTCCGGCCCCGGCGCCATACTACCGTTTTTGTACCGGACCAATG
>Ga0224497_10002798_pt1 | contig 10139 bp, 9 predicted proteins | sample SF_Jul11_sed_USG_4_FD_167970 | JGI IMG/M metagenome (GOLD analysis project Ga0224497, IMG submission 167970) | Sediment microbial communities from San Francisco Bay, California, United States - SF_Jul11_sed_USGS_13 | ecosystem: Environmental > Aquatic > Marine > Sediment | place: USA: California...
TCGTCGTTCGTCACCGGCGACCGAACTGTACCGTGCTTATAAGGCACCGCTTCGCCCGGTTCCACTGGCGCGATCTCCAGGAACGCCCGGCGCGCCTTATCGACGTAAGGGTGACTCTCGACGGACGCAAAGTACTGGTGCAACACATCGGTCGCCCAGTCGAACTCCCGCGATACGCCTCCGCAATTTTTAAGGGCCTTCAGGTAATAATCGACAGTCTCCCCGATATACTCGGCCGCAAATACCGGACGCCGGCTCGGCATCACCAACCCCTTCTCGATTCGGTGGATATTGCGCCGCAGCAGGAAGAAAGAAGTGTCCTCCTTTATATCCTTCATATGGCTGAGAAGTCCCGACACCAACGCGCGCTGCTCGCGGCGATAGGAGGGAGAGAAAGCGAAATAGGCCGAGGTGAGAATTCGCGAGTGCGAAATCGTTCTGATAACGACGTATTTAAGTTTGCTGTAGGTGACCTTGACAAGAATCCACCCGCAAATACCCAACTTCATTCTTTACGTTTCGTCTCGATGCCTATTAGGCAACATTCCGTATGCTCGGATCGGTGATTTACGATCGCACCCCACCCACTCGGAGTGGCGGGCGATGGGTCACGTATGTATCGGGGGCAAACCGTGCCACCGACAAGGAAACCGGCGCTCTCAACGCTAATTGCCGTTGTCCCTATAGCGCAAACGAGCGATTATAACACCCCGAGTTGTGACCGCCGCGCCTGGATGATTTTCCTGCCGGCGCCAGAATATCATCAGTGAAAATAAGATTGCAAGATTCTGGCCGCGACACCAGCAATCCGAACCCGATTTGCCCAAAACATCGCGATTAATCGTTAACAACCGGTGCCGGTAATACCCCTGCAACACTTTTTGGTTTGACATTGGTCAACATAGCGGGGTATTTCGGTAAACTATCAGCCGTACGGCCGTGTGGGCACAAATGACCTAACAACGTGAATACCGATTACACCACTATCGAAGTCACCCCATTGAGCCGGTCCATTGGAGCGGAGCTATCCGGTGTCGATATTGCCGCAGGCATTTGCGCGAAACAGTTTGCGGAGATTCAACGTGCCTTTATCGACCACAGCGTGATTTTTTTCCGCGATCAGGATTTGTCGCCCGAGCAACACATCGAATTCGCTCGATGTTGGGGAGAAATCAACGTTAATCGTTTCTTCCAGCCCGTCGAAAGTCACCCTCTAATCGCGGAAGTGCGAAAAGAACCAGATCAACGCTCTAACATAGGCTCCGTATGGCACACCGATCACTCCTACGATCAAATTCCTGCGATGGGATCGATTCTATATGCGCGAGCGGTCCCGGAGGTCGGTGGCGACACCATGTATTCGAGCATGTATGCAGCGTATGAGTCGCTGTCCGACGGCATGAAGAAAATGCTGCATGGCCTGCGGGCAGAACACTCCAGCCGTCACGTGTTCGGAGAACAAGCGTATGTAGGTCGTGATCTTGCTGACATTAACGGGCGGTTAGGCAATACCGCTGCCGCAACGCAGGACGCGCACCACCCGGTGGTAATTCGTCACCCGTTCTCAGGGCGGCCAGCGCTATATGTCAACGAGGATTTCACGGTCAAATTTGAAGGTTGGAGCAAAGAGGAATCACAACCCTTGCTGGATTACCTATACCAGCACGCGCGACAAAATGAATTTACCTGCCGGTTCAAATGGCGCGTGGGTTCTATGGCGATCTGGGATAATCGCGCCACACACCACTATGCTTTAAACGATTATCACGGCGATTTGCGCCTGATGCACCGCATTACGATTGAAGGAGAGGCACTGACGGCGGCCGCTTGAGCGGACACCCCGAATCCGATCGACGACCGCAGACTTGAACCCTCGATCAGGATGCGTCGAAGTGAATATGCTGCTATCGGCTCAAGCCGATATGCGGCTTGGTGGCGTGTAACGCAGCAGTTACGGCTACGACCGCGGACACAAGAAATCGGCCGCATTATTAGTGGGCAAACTTGTCAGCCACAGCGCATAATCGACATCTGCACTCAACTCAGGATTTCTATATTATGACCACCGGTGAACCGCTTATTGCTGTCTTCGTCGATTTTGAAAACCTGGCGTTAGGCGTCAAAGATCTGGACGACGGCGGCTTCAAGATTGAACTCATATTGAAACGGCTGCTTGAAAAGGGCCGCATCGTTTACAAGCGTGCATATTGTGATTGGACACAATACCGCAAAGAGGTCAGGACTTTTCACGGTCAGGGTATCGAATTGATCGACATCCCCGGGACCAAATACAGCGGTAAGAATAGTGCCGACATCCATATGGTGGTGGACGCACTTGATCTGTGTTATGCCAAGGAGCATATCGACATCTTTGCGTTGCTTTCGGGCGACAGCGATTTTTCACCGCTCGTGTCCAAGCTCAAAGAAAACAACAAACGCGTTATCGGTTGCGGCGTGAAAAGCTCGACGTCCGATTTGCTGATCGCGGGATGTGATGAATTTATCTACTACGACGATTTGGTGCAGCGTGCCGCGACGCGGCGCAAGACGACGAGGCGTACCAGCAAGAAAGATGCGCCCGACAAAAAGCAGGAGGCTCTAGACCGTGTGCTGGACATCGTGCGCTCATTGGAGGGCGACTACGATCCGTTATGGGGTTCACTCGTTAAACAGACTCTAAAGCGCGTGCACCCTGGCTTCGACGAGGGCTATTCCGGCTACCGTAATTTCGCAGAATTGCTCAAAGACGGGCAAAGTCGCGGCTTATTGCAAATCGAAAAAAACCCAGTCAGCGGCAACTACAAGGTATCGCTCACCGATGACGCGGAATCCCAGTGACGGTTGGCGCAATATTTTCTAGATGGCCAGGTGTCGTGGGGTTTCTTGGTTAGGCCCAGTCCATCACTCGAAAGCGCTGCCGCAAGATCATTATGGCACTGTTCGCTATTGCTCGTCCTAGCCTACGGGGTCATGCGGTGGGCAGCGACGTATGGCGGAATGAGGCGAAGCCGAACGCCACCGATGATGGTTAGCTTGATTCCAAACTCTCGATGGCCGCGGCCAAAAACCGCCCTGCCTCGCCGCCGGTAACGGCGCGATGATCGAATGTCAGTGACAACGGCATGATCCGCCGTACCGTTGCCGCGCCGTCTACCGCCACTACTGCATCACGCACCCGGCCGGCACCGAGAATCGCCACTGTCGGCGGCACCACAACTGGCGCGGCGTAACGCCCACCAATCATTCCAAAGTTTGACAGCGTAATCGTATAGGCACGCATTTCCGCCGGAGGAATGCGCCGCGCCCGTGCATCGGCTTTTAGCGTTTCGAGTCCGCGCCGTAGATCATCGTCATCGCGATTGCCGACGTCGCGCAGCACCGGCACAAACAAACCGTCTGTAGTATCGACCGCAATGGCGACATCGATTTTTTGCAGAAGCCGACGTCCCAATGAATAACCATCGAACCACGCATTCAATGATGGTTCTGCCACGCACCCGGCTTCGATAGCACGCACCAGACGTACAGTGTGATTCGTATCGACTGCCCAATCGTGAATATCCGCATCGTCCACAATCGTCGCGGGCGCAACTTCGCTACGCGCCTGCGCCATTTTCTGCGCCATAGTGCGGCGCGGGCCCCGCAACAACTCGGGAGGGCCTAGTTCGGCTAAGCGCTTGGCAACGCGCTCGACGTCGGCTTTGGTAATTACGCTGTCGCGTCCGCTCGGGCTCACGATAGTTAAATCAACGTCTAGCCGCCGCGCCAATGCGCGCACCGCTGGAGTCGCTTTGATGCCGGTCTTGCCGCGTGCGAGTGCGGCCGGTTTCTCAGCAATGCGCGCGTCGCCGGCCTCCACTGACCCAACTACGGTGCCGGCATCACTTCGTACGTCATCGCCATCAGTGAATTCCACCAACGGCTTACCCACTTCGACGATTTCGCCGACAGCCGCGTACAACTTGGCAATTTGGCCGCTGCGCGGCGCCGGTACATCGACCACGGCTTTATCGGTTTCAACCGTCACCAATGGTTGGTCCGCACCGACCGAGTCGCCTACTTGCACCTGCCACTCCACAATTTCGGCCTCTTGCAAGCCTTCACCCAAATCCGGCAGTTTGAAGATTTTCATTCGAACCCCAGTGTCGCGTGGGCTGCTTGTACGATTCGATCGACCGACGGCATGTAGCGATCTTCGAGCCGAAACAACGGCATCACCGTATCGTAACCCGTAACCCGTTGTACCGGCGCCAGTAACGACAGCAATCCACGTTCCATGATCTGCGCGGAGATCTCCGCACCCCAGCCGCCGCTGCGTGCAGCCTCGTGCACAATCACACAACGGCCTGTTTTCTCCACCGATTCCAGTATCGTTTCAATATCCAGTGGTTTAATGGTCGCCACGTCGATCACTTCTGCACTGATACCCGCCGAAGACAACGCATCCGCGGCCTGGATCGTCTCATGAGTCATCGCGCCCCAGGTGACTAAGGTGACGTCGGTACCGGAGCGCAACACGAAGCAGACATCGAGCGGCAGCGCGTGCCCATCGTCGGCGACGTCTTGCTTAACGATGCGATAAATCCGTTTTGGCTCAAGAAACACGACCGGGTCAGGATCATGGATCGATGCCAACAACAGGCCATACGCCCGCGCCGGCGACGACGGTATCACCACACGCAACCCGGGGATATGTGCAAACAAGGCTTCCGTACTTTCGGAATGGTGTTCCGGTGCGTGGATGCCACCGCCAAACGGCGCGCGCAACACCAGCGGACAGGTCAGACGTCCACGGGTCCGGGTGCGTAAGCGCGAGGCGTGGCTCAACAACTGGTCGAGCGCCGGATAGATAAACCCCATAAATTGAATCTCAGCAATCGGTTTCAAGCCGTGCGCGGCCATGCCCACTGCCGTACCCGCGATGAGGTTTTCGGCAAGCGGTGTATCGATGACCCGCGCCTCGCCAAATCGCTCCTGCAATCCGGCCGTGGCCCGGAACACGCCGCCGTTGACGCCGACATCCTCCCCCAGAACCACCACATTCTCATCGGTGCCCATCGCTCGAGCGAGTGCCGTATTGACTGCCTCGACCAGGGTGACTTCCGGCACCGCTACTTCTCCTCAATCACGGCTTGCCGTTGTGCGTCGAACGCACGCGGCAACGTCGCGTACAAATGATCAAACATCGTTTGCGGTGCGGGCGCCGGCGTATCCAGATAAACCTTCACCTGTTGCTCGACACGTTGGGCCGTCGCGTCGTGCAACTCTTGCTCCTCGGCGTCAGCCCATAGTCCTCGCGATTCCATATAACGCCGTAATCGATCGATTGGATCCTGCAATCGGTGCGCATCGACTTCCTCCGCACTACGGTAGCGGCTTGCGTCATCGGCAGTCGTATGGTCGCTCATGCGATAAGTCAGCGCCTCCAGTAGCGTCGGCCCTCGCCCATTGCGCGCGTTGTCGATCGCCTCGGTGGCGGCTTGTTTCATAGCTAGACAATCGTTGCCATCGACTCGCCGCCCCGCAATACCGGCCGCGACGGATTTGTGTGCCAAGGTCTCGGCCGCAGTTTGCTTGCTGACTGGGACTGAAATCGCCCATTGGTTATTAGTGACGACGAACACCACCGGCAGCCGCCAAACCCCGGCAGCGTTAATGGCTTCGTAAAAGTCACCTTTTGAGGTCGCGCCGTCGCCGACGAAACACACTGCAGCATGGGGTTGCTGGCGCAGCTTCATCGCGTAGGCGACACCGACGGCATGACACGCATGGGTTGCGATCGGAACCGATATTGGAAAATCGCCGCGCGGCCCGGCATAATCACTGCCGCGCTCGTCACCACCCCAGTACAACAGAATTTCGGCCATGGTTGTACCACGCCAGAATTGTGCGCCGTATTCGCGATAGGTCGGCAACAACACGTCGTCTGCCGTCATCACGCTGGCCGTCGCCACTCCGATCGCTTCCTGACCGAGCGACGACGCGTAGGTACCGAGTTGGCCGGTGCGCTGCAACGCAACGGCCTTTGCATCAAAGGCTCGAGTTTCCACCATCGTGCGGTACAACGGAATTAGGATAGCGGCATCATTCGCCCATTCCGGTAGCGGCTCGAAAACGACAGCGCCGTCGGTATCCAGATACTGTAGTGAATCGAATTTAAATGAGACCGTCATGGCGCGATGTCCAATTGCCCCCCAACAGGGTACCGCCCACACTTTCCATAATCCATTACTTCGCAAACCATATTGACTTGCCTACCCGCGATAATGTCAGCAACGCAACAAGTGATTCCATCGACTCGCAGTACGGCACCGCGAATACCATTGATCTTCTGTACGGACACGGCCATTATACTCCGAACAGCCATTATCCTCACGGTGATATCAGCAATTTCGTGCGTCTCATCCAATCGCAAGGAGAACCGATATGACCCATGAATATTCGCCGCGCTTTTCTATTCCGCTAGCGCCAAACACTAAATTTACATGTCCGCCGCAACCCCCGCCGTCGCCAGATTTGCTTCATCTCTACGATTCGGCAATGCACGTAATGACGGATTTCGACTATGCCACACCACATACCGTGACTGGCGAAGTTCAAATCGACGCGGCTCTCGACCATATGAAAACCGCAGGCGTTCGATTATTGTTAGTCATTGACGATGATAGCTATGTGATCGGGATCATTACTGCTAAAGATATTCAGGGGGAAGAACCAATCAGGCTGATGGAGCAATCGCGTATCGATCGGGCCCACATGACGGTATCGGCGATTATGACACCACAACCGGACATTCCGGTTCTACCAATGCTCAGCGTTCGTGATGCGCAGATCGGTCACATTGTAGAAACGTTGAATACACTCGAACGCCAACACATTCTCGTAGTCGATACTGAAGCTGAAAGCGGTGCGCAGACCGTGCGGGGCGTATTCTCTACCAGCCAAATCAGCAAACAACTACACGCCGACGTGGCTCCCGGATTGGCTGCCGCGCACTCGCTGTCGGAAATGGTTCACGACGTCACACAGGGTTGATCGCCAACCGGCTCGCCGCGCAGGTCGTGCGGTTCGTTGTCCGAGCCGCAGTCACTCGGTTTGCTTTCGCGCCGGATTTCGCGGACGCTCTATCCGGCCTACGCGACACCTCCGCCGGTAATGTTTAGGACACGTGGCCGGTGCGAGGCCAAGCCGAAAGCCGGCGATGGTTACACCGGCGACCGAATTCGATGAGTGCGAATTAAATTAATGAATATGCCGGCGCCGGCGCCGTGGCGCATCACCTGCGCAGCCCGTGGCACCACGGGAAATGGGGCCAAGCCGTGCTTCGATCGTATCCAGACTCGGCGCTGAACTAGGGGTATAGGAATCAAGTGCCTGGCGCATGGCTTGCAAGTGCTCGGCAGTAGTGCCGCAGCATCCACCGATGATGCGAGCGCCCGCATCGCGCGCGAGTCGTGCGTACTCCGCCATCAATTCCGGCGTGCCGTTATAACGAATCGCGCCATCGACAAACTCGGGTATCCCACAATTTGCTTTCGCTACTAACACGCTCCCGGCGGCAGCCGCTTCGGTCATTTTGAGAACGCAGGCCACAGCCTCGGCCGGACCCACACCACAGTTCGTACCAAATCCATCGAGCCGCGGTTGAATACCACCGCAAATATTTGCGTGTTCGACCGGCGTAATTCCCATCATCGTGCAGCCGTTGGTATCGAAGCTCACATTACAGATAATCGGCAACCCAGTAGTAGCCGCGCCCGTCACCGCCGCACGCACTTCGTCTTCGGACGACATCGTTTCGATCCACAACAGATCGACACCACCGGCCGCCAACGCTTGTGCTTGCTCTGCGAATACCTCGCCACCATCGCTTACCGTCAATGGACCAAGCGGTTCGAACAATTCGCCGCTGGGGCCGATCGACCCCGCCACCAAGACGTCGCGCCCGGCTTGATCGGCAACCCCGCGGGTAATTCGCGCCGCCGCCTCGTTGAGTTCGCCCACGCGGTGCTCGGCCTTATGAAGTTTGAGCCGATGACGGTTGCCGCCAAAGCTGTTGGTAAGAATGAGATCGGAACCGGCATCGACGAAAGCTTGATTTAACTCGGCGATTCGATCCGGGTGTTCGACGTTCCAAAGTTCCGGTGCATCGCCGGCGCCAAGCCCCATCGAAAACAAATTCGTGCCGGTGGCCCCATCCGCCAATAGGTAGGATCGTGTCGCCAACATGTCATGCAATCGATTAGGCATCGTCGGTCTCCGCAAAAAGTCGAAAAAAAACCCGCTTCGGCTTTGGCCTTAGCAGGTTCTTCTTGCGAAGCCTCGCTTTAGCCGTATTTATAAAGCGCCCGCAAGCTGAAGCTCAAATCGGCGCTACATTTGTTTATTTATGCTAGCTAATAACCGGCCGATTGTCAATCCTTATGGGCTTGGTCAGGTGTCACCGTACGATCGTTAACGGTACGCCGGCGCATATACCACGTGCCCAATAACAACGGAGCGATGAGCATAATTTCGCGGCCGATCGCGCCAAGATTATGGGCCGAAAAGATCTGCGCCAATACCCGCAAATTGGTATCGCTAGCGTCACCGTGATGGATCGATGAAAACACCGGGATGGGCGAGATCACGTAATCCATGGAGAACGGCCACCATAGTGGAATACCGAACGGCGCACCGTAGTCGGCGGCGATAACGTCACCGGCAAGGTGCGATGCATAGATGGCGCAGCCGCTCAATCCCCAGGCGCGTGCCGAACAGTTGTAGCGGCGCGCGACCACCGCGACGACGACGCCGAACATCGCTGCGGCTGCAAGCGAATGACTCGCCTGATGGTGGAATCGGTTCATGTCGCCCACCAATAAACCGGGCACGAAATCGAGATCCGCGGCATTAGCAGTGAGCAACACAAACCAAAACCAACCCCAGGTCGCGACCGGCAAATGTCGCCCGGTGAGGTGCCCAGCGGCTAAACCGATCAGACTATGGCCTACGGGACTCGCCATTGATCCTCGCGGCTCAAAATTACGTGGACGCGGCACCGCTGGTTTGCGCGGCTTCGAGAATCGCAGCAACCCCCATACCGCCCGCGGTACAGACCGAAATCAAACCGCGACCACTGCCCTTTTGCGCGAGCAGCTTAGCTAATGTCGCGACAATTCGCGTTCCGGTCGCCGCGAACGGGTGCCCGAGTGCAAGACTGCTGCCCATGATATTCAACTTGCTGCGATCGATGGCACCGAGTGGCGCCGAACGGCCGAGCCGTTGTTCGCAAAACCTCGCGTTTTCCCACGCGTTCAGCGTGCACAATACCTGCGCGGCAAATGCTTCGTGAATCTCATAGAAATCGAAATCGCCGAGCGCCATGCCTACATCGTTCAGCAAGGCGGGCACGGCGTAGGCTGGCGCCATCAACAAGCCTTCGTTTTCGACAAAATCCACTGCGGCCACTTTGGCATGAACGAAATACGCCTGCATTGTCAAACCGTGCTCAGCGGCCCATTCCTCACTGCATAGCAGCACGGCGCTTGCGCCGTCGGTTAATGGCGTACTGTTGCCGGCCGTTAGCGTGCCAGCCGGTGACCGATCGAACACGGGTGGCAGCGCGGCAAGCTTTTCGAGGCTGGTGTCGGCACGCAAGATATTGTCCGTAGCGACGCCGTGAAACTCGGCGACTAGATCTTGGTAAAACCCATCACGGTACGCGGCCGCAGCTCGCTGATGACTGGTTAACGCAAAACGATCTTGATCCTCACGCTCGATCGCCCACTCTTTGGCCATCCATTCGGTATGCTCGCCCATCGACATTCCGGTCCGCGGTTCCGCGACAGCCGGAAATTCGGGTTTAAGTTCACCAAATCTGAAACCTTTCCACGCCCCGAAGCGCGCCGCGAAGCTACGAGCTCTGGCCGTGGTCAACAAACGCCGCGCGAAACGCTTGCGGTACGCCACCGGCACGTCGCTCGTGGTGTCCACTCCGCCCGCGACGCCCGCATCGATCTGGCCCATTGCGATCTTATTGGCGATAGTAATCGTCGCGTCCAGGCTTGTACCGCAAGCGCGTTGTATGCCAAAACCCGGAGTCTGCGGTGCGAGACCGCTCGACAACACCACCTCGCGACTCAGATTCCAGTCGGCCG
>Ga0224497_10002800_pt1 | contig 10136 bp, 10 predicted proteins | sample SF_Jul11_sed_USG_4_FD_167970 | JGI IMG/M metagenome (GOLD analysis project Ga0224497, IMG submission 167970) | Sediment microbial communities from San Francisco Bay, California, United States - SF_Jul11_sed_USGS_13 | ecosystem: Environmental > Aquatic > Marine > Sediment | place: USA...
GTCCGTGCCGCCGCCGAAGCCGGTCACCGTGCGCGTCTCGAACAGATACGGAATGTCGAGCTCGGTAAGCAAGTCCTGATAGCCTGGCGTCTGTGGGTCCAGGCGAACGGCAGAGGTCATGAGGCCGATGTCCCCGCCGACGATCGGGCCGTGAGTCATCTCGATGACGAATCGCTGGGGCTCGCCCAGGAAAGTGCGCGTCACCTCGGCATCGACGGGCAGGTTGTCGGGGATCTCCAGTTGCTCGATCGTCTCTGCCGGCACGCCAACCTCGATCGTCGCCGTGCTCGTTCGGTAGCCGCGGGCATAGTCGATGACCTCGATGTCGACCTCCCCTTCGGCGTTGGCCCGCTCGATGTCTGCGTTGACGCGCTGTGCGGTCATTTGGCCGAAGACCCACGGTGTTACGCCAAGCGCGAGCAGGACGATACCGGCGGCAAGGGCGAGTCTATTCATTGGGGTCTCCGGTCGGGGCGGGCGAGGCGGCCTATTTAATCCATCTTAATGCACGGATATCGGACCTGGCGCAAAGAGTTGTCGAGCGCCTCGACCTATACTGCGGATACGTCGAAATCAGGCTGATATTTCGACATATCTAGCGAACGGGTCGATTTTATCGACATTGGACCTAGATATGTCGAAAAAATGAGTAAATTTCGACATATTTGATCGACATGTCGATAGAATGTGTCGAAAAAATAGCAGAATTTCGACATATTTTTCGGATTGGTCGATCGGATCGACCGGTCTCGAGGATCCAGATTCGAGCAACGGAGGGTGCGCCCATGGCTTCATTCGACCCGAACGTCCCTTATAACGACCTGCCGGCCTTGCCGCCGCCGCTCGACGAGGTCGAGACGGCCAAGATTCTCAAGAAGTGCATCAGCTCGCGCGTCGCACTCGCAGAGCTGCGCCAGGCCGCCGAGCTCATCCCGAATTCGGCCGTGCTCGTTAACGCGCTGCCGCTGCTGGAGGCTAAGGCGAGCTCAGAGATCGAGAACATCGTCACGACGACGGACAAGCTCTTCGAGTTCATGGACGAGAGCGACAAGCGCGCTGATTCTGCGACCAAGGAAGCGCTGCGCTACCGCACGGCGATGTTCGAAGGTGCGCGCGCCGTGCAGAAGAACGCGCTCACGGTCAAGACGGCGATCAGCATATGCCAACGCATCAAGGACGAGCGCATCGACGTGCGTTCGAACTCGGGCACGAGCTTAACGCGCGGCTCGACGGGCGAGACGATCTACACGCCGCCCGAGGGTAAGCAATTGCTCGAGGAGAAGCTCAAGAATTGGGAAGCATTCCTGCATGCCGACCTCGAGCTCGATCCGCTCATTCGCGTCGCCGTGCAGCACTATCAGTTCGAGGCGATCCATCCGTTCGCGGACGGCAACGGCCGCACGGGCAGAGTGCTGAATGTGCTCTACCTCGTCGAGCAGGGCTTGCTCGACTCACCCATCCTGTTCTTGAGCCGATACATCATCAGCCACAAGGGCGATTATTACCGCCTCCTGCTCGAGGTTACGACCGAGGGCGCATGGGAGCCGTGGATTCTGTTCATGCTCGACGGCATCGAGGAGACGTGCCTGTGGACGACGGATAAGATCCGCGCGATCCGCGAGCTCATGCGCCACACGGCAAATTTCATTCAGCAGGAGCTGCCGAAGATCTACTCCTGGGAGCTCGTAGAGCTTTTGTTCATGCAGCCGTACTGCCGCATCGCCAATGTCGTCAACGCAGGATTGGCCCAGCGTCAGACGGCATCGGTCTATCTCAAAGAGCTCACGAAGATCGGCATTCTCGAGGAGATCAAGTCCGGCCGCGAGAGCTTGTTCGTGCACCCGAAATACATCGAGCTGCTGGGTGGTGATGAGAACGTCTGGGTGTATTACGCGGGCGTCGAGACGCAGACGGCGATCGAGCGCGAGGCAGGTTAGCGCACGAGAACGACGACCGGCAGCCGGTAGTGCTCACCCGTGCCTGTGCCGCGCGGCAGCAGCGCATCGATCCATAACCGTGCGATGCCGGGGCCGAGCGCGAACAGGCTTTGACTCTCGAGTGCGAGGTCCGGGCTCAGCATGCCCGCGGGCGCCTCGAGCGATAGCTTCAAGGGTGCGCCGCCGAGCACGTCGCCGTTCAGACCATAGGCTGTGATCCGCAGATCCTCGAGCTCGAAGCGTCCGCCGTTTTCGAGCACGATCGTCGCCGGCTCGACGAGGAAGTAATCGAGTCGCGTGCCGAGCATCCCGCCCATGGCCGGGCCGGCCGGGTCCCAGTCCTCGATCTGTAGCCGCTGGCCCGCGTCGTCACCCGTGTAGGCGAGCGCGATCTCCGTGATCGAGATCGGCGGCGGTCTGCCGGGTACGGCTCGTTGCAATGGCTGCGGCGGCGCTGGCTGAGGCAGCTGCGCGCACAGCGGCGCGGCGATTGCCATCGCCGTTAGAACGAAAACCGTGCGCATGAAATCCATTTCAATTTCCCTATTCTACGCTGCTTACGTTGTCCGCCACTGTCTGCGGTAGCGGCTCGGTGTCGTGCCCGTGAGCCGTTTGAACGCCTTGCTGAACGCGAGCCGCGACGTATAGCCAACGCGTTCGGCGATCTTCGGCAGGCTCAAGCCCGATTCGCGCAACAGCCCTTGGGCGCGCTGCATGCGCACAGCCGTCAAGTATTCGAACATGGTTTGGCCGACGAGCTCTTTGAACCGTGCCGCATAAGCGGAACGCGACATCGCAGCTTCCGACGCCAGTGTTTCGAGCGTCCAGTTCTCCTCGGGTTTGTCATGCATGAGTGCGAGCGTCTTGGCGATCGGCTTGTCATAGAGCGCGCGAATGAAACCCGCGGTCTCCGAGCGGCCGAAGTTGATGCGGATGAGCTCGACGAGCAGCACCTCGGTGAGCCGGTCGACGACGACCTCGCTGCCGGGCGTGGCGGTCTCGTACTCGTTGCTGAGCTGCTCGAGCGTGCTCTTGAGCCAGGCGTGGCGCTCGAGCTCCTCGGCCCGCACGATTGTGAGTGAGCGCAACGCTTCCAGCAGCGGATGCCGAGCCGGCGCATCGAGCGAGCAGTAGCCGCACAAGAGTATCGTCTGCGGTGTGCTGCGTGTGCCGTCTCTGGCCGAGTCGCTGAGCGTGTGCTTGCGCCCCGCCTCGACGAAGATGAAATCGCCGGCCTGCAAGTGCTCCTCGGTTGCGCCGGAATTCAAAAAGCACTCGCCCTTGCGTACGAGATGGAAGCTCGCGTGCGCCGGGTCGCCGAATTCTTGCGACCACGGCGCGCTCAAGCGTTCGCAGAAGTAAACGCTGCCGGCGACGCGCATGGCGCGGAGGATGTCGCTCAGGACTTCCATGGTTGCTCGGTCGGCGCGCGCTCGCGCGCTCAACATTTCCGGACGATCGGACTCCTATTTTCGACGAATAGGCATAGAAATGGCAATCGAGTGCCCCCATCGTATGTGCAACTCGGGGACGGTGACCCTAATTCCCATCGAGCTAGGTGGAGCGCGGAGGCAGTCGGCTCGGCCAGAGCGGAATTAGGGTCACTGTCCCCAAAACTTGCTTGAGGAGAATTGCCATGTCCGCGATACAGCCCGTCACTCTGACCGATGCGACGTTCGAGACCGAGGTGGTGCAATCCGACCAGCCCGTGCTCGTCGATTTCTGGGCCCCGTGGTGCGGACCCTGCCACACGGTTGCACCCGTCATCGAGGCGCTTGCCGAGGAATACGATGGCAAGGCCAAGATCGCCAAGCTCAACGTCGATGACAACCCGCAGATCTCGCAGCGCTTCAACGTGCGCAGCATCCCGACGCTCATGGTGTTCAAGGGTGGCGAGCTCGTGGAGACGGCCGTCGGCGCGCGGCCGAAAGCTCAGTTGGAGCAGCTGCTCGACCAGTACATCTGAAAAACCGGAGTCGAACCGAGTTATTCCACGGGTCATTCACAGGCGCCTGCTGATCGGCCGAACAATCTCGGTTCGACCCCTGTTTCTCTGGCGAACGATGGCGTCTCTCGGAGGTCTATACTGAGTAGGACATTAAAGATCGAGCGTGCCGGATGATGCGATTAGTTATTGCGAGCTTCTTGGGAGTCTTCATCGCCTTTTCGGCCTGGGCACAGGACGGGGAGCCGGCTGCCGAGGAAACGGCCGAGGAGGCCGTCGGCGCGATCGAGGATTTCGACCGTGAGCCCGTGAGGTGCATCACGCCCTCGTCAATCCGCCGAACCGAGGTCATCGACGCGCGCACCGTGCTGTTTTACATGCGTGGCGGCGACGTCTACCGCAACCGCCTCGCCTACGACTGCCCGCGCCTCGTCAGAGAGAAGCGCTTCTCCTACGAACTGGTGACAAACCGGCTCTGCAACGTCGACACGATCTTCGTGCTCGAATACTGGGGCACCGAGCTGCGCCGGGGCATGCCCTGCGGTCTCGGGGATTTCTATCCGATCACCGAAGAAGAGGCGGAGCTTCTGAGCATCGATCCTAATGAGATGCTGGAGAACGCGACCGCGATCGAGGAGACGTCGGAGAGCCCAGAACCGGCTGAGGAATAGGCCGAGGCGCTTTTCTCAGCCCGGGGTCTCGCACCGGTACATTTGCCCGTAACCCCCCCCTGTCACCGAGCCGAGCGCCTGTGCGCCCGGCGCCTGCGGATGCGGTGGTCTAGGGGCCGCCGATCGGGTAGCCTAACCCTGTCCAATAAGAACGATTTCGTAAGAGGGGGATGTCATGGTCCGAGTGCTGACCGCTACGCTGATTCTCTCAATTTCGATGGCGCCGGGACTCGCCAGCGCAGACGCGCTGACGCAGATGATCCAGCAGGATCTCACGACCCTGGGATTCGCGACCGGGGGCACCGACGGTGAGATGAACGTTGAGACCGCCGTCGCCATCTCGCAGTTCCAGGCCCAGAACGGCTTGGAGGTGACGGGTGAAGCCTCGCCGCAACTCGCCGGCGTCATAAAATCCAAGATCGGCCAGCAGGGTCAGCCGGCACCGGCTGCCGTTGCACAGGCAGCCCCCGCGCAACAGGCGGCGGCGATGCAAGCTGCGCAAATGCAGGCAGCCCAGATGCAGCAGGCCCAGGCTAGCCAGGCTCAAGCAGCCCAGATGGCGGCTGCGATGCAAGCCGCGCAAATGCAGGGCGCTGCCGGCATGGATCCGGCGGCGATGCAGGCGATGATGCAGGCCGGCATGGACCCGGCGGCGATGCAGGCCATGATGGCCCAAATGCAGGGCGGCGCCGCGATGGATCCGGCCGCGCTTGCAGCAATGCAGGCCGCGCAAATGCAAGGTGGGGCGGCTATGGACCCGGCGATGCTTCAGGCTATGCAGATGCAGGCCGCGCAGGGGCAGGCGGTCCAGGCGCAGGCGGCCCAGCAGGCCTGTCTGCAGGGCAAGATCGCCGAAGCACAAGCCGCACAGCAGTCGCAGCAGCGCCGCCGCGGTTTCGGCAGCCTCATGCGCGCCGTTACGAAGCTCGGCGGCGACGATGTTGCATCCACCGTTGCATCCGCCACGGCGGATATCGCCGAGGCCAGCTCGGTGGTCAGCGATCTCGAGTCGGCAGCGCGCGACCTCGGCCTGACCGACGAAGATGTAGCTTCCTGCGCGACCGCGCAATGAGCGCAACGAGGCCGGCACTGCGCTGTCCCGCGGGACTGCACGGACGAATCGCCTGCGTAGTGGCCGTTGCGCTGCTCGCACCGGCAGCAGCCTTCGGTCAACCTCTCTCCGGGGAGCTTGAAAACCTTCTGTTAGAGGTGTTCGATGAACGTTCGTCGCGGCGCCAGAATCTGGAATCTTACGTCGAAGTTCTACGTGGCGGGACGTTTCCGGGCCTGGCGGGCCTGCCCGGCGGGGTCGGAGATGGCTGCGCGAACTGCATCGTCCATCAGATCGAAGAGATCGTCACAGGCGACGGCGAGCAGGCCTGGGCCGACCGCATCATGAGCCTCCTCGAGGTCCAAGCGATGCTCGGCATCGGCATGGGCCCAGAGTTGGCGGCAACTTTCGGCTTCGGTTTGATGGCGGCGCAATCGGCCATCAACACACGGATGCCCACCGGAATGGTGCCGTCGCTTCCCGACGCTTGGATCGATCCGCACCGGATGCTCGCCGCCGGTGGGGTCATGATGTTGAGCGCCGCCCAAGCGGGGCTGGAGGCCAGGCAGTCGCTCGCGACGAGCAATGCGCAGGCGCAGGCCGAGACGAATCGGGCCAACCAGATCGCCGTGCAGATCGAGGATCTCGGTATCGAAAACACTCCGAATGGACCGATGAACCGGGTCGGCAAGTCGGGTCTCAACCAGCCCATGGACACCGTCGACGGTCAGCAGACTATCCTCAACGGCGTGAGTTTTTTGATCGACCCGCAGCAGCGCGTCATTCTCGAGCATCGCTTCGACGGCACAATGATCGCCGAAGGGGAATCGCGTCCGTTTTTCATCGAAGTCGAGCATTCCGATTTCCGCCAGGTACCCGGCTGCGATCTTTACGAGCCGTATAAACGCACGATGCGCATGGGCGGCATGCTCGATGACGAGCAGATGGCCCAGATGGAGGAGGCGCGCGTCCAGCTCGCTGAGTTCGAGGCTCAGCTCGCTGCGATGCCGCCTCAGCAGCGCGCGATGATGGAAGGCATGATGGGCAGCCAGATGGACACGATGCGCAACATGGTCAACGGCGGCGCCATCGAGCACGTCACGGAGACCGAGGAGATCCTCTGTAATCCTGATTTGCGGGCCTTGTTCAGCCCCATCGATCCGGCCATCGAGCTCGCGCAGATCCAGCGCGACCTCGTGACTCTCGGTTATCAGCCGGGCAATACTGATGGCGTGCTCGACGTGTTAACAGAGGTTGCGATCTCGCAGTACCAGGCCGAGCGCGGCGTACCCGTCACAGGGCAGCCGAGCACGGACCTCGCACTCATGCTCTCCTCGGAGGCTGGCGGTTAGGGCTGTGCGCGTCGCCAGCATCGAGTCAGGGCACTGTCTCTTTTAGCCGTGTCCCGTCGGCGTGGTCATGCGCTTGGCGGTTTCCCCGTGTCCGAACACGATCTGGCGTGCGGCCGCCGTCATGTGCACGAGCGCTACGACGAACAATACGTTGCCTCCCCAGCGGTGCACGTTAGTCAGTAAATCGTGCAGGCGTTCGTTCACCGCGAACGGGCTCGGAATCGCCCCCAAGTTGTAAAACGCAATGGCCTCGCCGCCGAGCCAAACCTTGAGCGGACCCGTGACGAGCATGACGGCGATCGTAGTTAATAAGGTGTAGTGCACCGTGCGCGCAATCATGAACGGGATGCGGCCCTGATCCGGCAAACCCTTCGGGTGCCCCGAGTACAACCGCCAGCCGATACGAACCCAGATGAGCGCATAGACGGTCAGGGCGACGGAGGTGTGCACGCGCAGGAGCTCGGCAGCTTCGTTGGGCGCGACATCCGCCCCTGTCATCTTGTTGCCGATGAACCAGAGCATGACGACGGCCACGGCGTTGAACCAGTGCAGGCCGATCGACAGCCAGCCGTAACCCGACGGCGCGTCCTTGATTGTCATGGCGGGGGGTCAGGGGGTCCCGTGGCAGGGGTCGGATGGTTGGGGTCAGAGTAAAACTATTCACACGCCAGGGGCAGAACCCGTGGCGGAATCGCTGAGTAATTTAACTCTGACCCCAGCTGTCGTTAGACCCCGGCGGTTAGTGCTCGCGCGTGCGCAATCCTTCGGGCGTGATCCAGTAGCGGATCTGATCACCCGTTTCGTCCAGGAATCCGAGTGACTGCTGGAAGAGTCCCTGAGGTATGCCGCCCTCGGGTACGGTCGCGTTGAGCATGTACAGGCGCCGCGCGTGCAGATACAGGCCCGCGTAGGTCGTGGAGCCGTCGGGGTTATCGAGCACGAGATTCAATCCCTCGACGCGGTCGATGTGGTGCCAGCCGTCGTAGACGATTTCGCTGGCCTGCTTGCGCAGCTTGGCCGCTTCGTATGCCATCGAGCCGCGCTGATCGTAGATCCACATCGTCCTGACGTTGATGTCATCGGTCTGGTCGACGATCTCCTGGTAGCTCGAGAAGGCGTTGTTGAAGTCGATGACGGTCAGCGAGAGCCTGACACCGTTGTCCTCCTCGACGAAGTACTCGCGCGCCGGAACCTTGATGCGGTACTCGGTCTCGTGTTCGAACTCGCGTACGTCAGGCTCACGCGGGAAGTTGACTAAGAAGAGGTCGTCCATGTTTGTGTAGAGGATCCACGCATGGGCGAGACCCGGAAGGCATGCCGAGAGACTCAACGCTAGCGTCAGGCGCAGTGCTTTACTAATCATATTCGCCTTCCTGACCGTCCGCGGTCCTCAAGAAACCGAACAGGCAACTCGGCGCGCCGCCTCTGAGCGGATGGCAGCGCACGTCGATCGTGTCGCCTATCGCGAAAGTATCCTCGGCCCAGCCGCGGCGCACGAGCGCATTGATGCTGCCGCCCTCGAGCGTCCACAAGGTCGCAGAGCCGTCATCGTTGGTAACCTCCATGTAGACCCAGGTGTGCGGGTTGATCCAGTGGATCTCCTTCACGACACCTTGCATCTCGATATAGTGGTCCGTTTCGTAATTACCGTGCGAATGATGGCCCCATACCGGCAGGGCCCAGGCGAGCACGGCGGCTGCCGCGAACGCTCTAAATCTAGAAAAAGACATGATCGGTCCCCCTCGAGACAGGTTATCAATGGATAGTTTTTAACGTTTGTGGCGGCATCCGGCAACACTTGTGGGTGATATCCGCGTCAGATCGCGGTTTAATTGGTACGAATCGGAACCGAATCTCCGGAAGATCGGGGTTAGAGCCCATTTTTTCGTGCTGGGCCCTTGCGATCCGACATCGCCTCCCCCAAGCTTCCGCGGAATTTTTTGCCAAGGTGCCAGTCTATAGTACCGGTCTTCCCTGGACCCCAGCCGGCGAGCCCAGCTAACAATGATAAAGATCGAGTTGAACCCGCACGGTTCGGTCCTGCTGGGCCTGGCGATGACAGCCGTTTTCGCGGGCGGAGCTGCCGCGCAGGACGCGCCCGCTAAGACCATTCGGGCCGTGCGTGTCGACACGCCACCGGTTATCGACGGCCTTCTCGATGACCCCGTCTGGGCGCAGGCCGAGCCCATCAGCGATTTCGTTCAAGTCCGCCCGACTGACGGCGGTCCACCGTCGGAAACGACCGAGGTCTATTTGCTCTATGACGACGATACGCTCTACGTCGGCGCTCGTCTCGGCGACAGCGATCCCGACCAGATCGCCGCCAACACGATGCGGCACAACGTCGGCCTGGGCCGCACGGACGACCGTCTCGTCCTGATTCTCGATCCGTTCAACACGCGTCGCGGCGGCTACCGTTTTGAAACGAATGCGAACGGTGTCCGCCACGACATGCTGTATCAGAACGTCAGCCAGGTTCAGACGGACTGGAATGCAATCTGGGATACCGCAGGCTCGGTCGATGAGAACGGCTGGCTCGCGGAGATGGCCATTCCGTTCAAGAGCCTGGCATTCGATCCGGCCGCCGACGCATGGGGCTTCAACTTCGCGCGTAGTATTCAACGCCGTGGTGAGGAGATCGCCTGGGTTTCGCGCAACCGCTCCTACAACCCGAGTATCGCGGGACTTGCAACCGGCTTCGAGGGACTCAGCCAGGGTGTCGGGCTCGACATCGTGCCCTCGCTAGCACTCGTCGAGCAGAAATTCTACGATCCGGGCGGCAATAACTCCGAAACGAATCCGTCGCTCAATATCTACTACCGCCTGACGCCATCGTTGAACGGCTCGCTGACGTTCAACACGGATTTCTCTGCGGTCGAGGTCGACAACCGTCAGGTCAATCTCACGCGCTTCAGCTTATTCTTCCCAGAGCGCCGCGACTTCTTTTTAAATGACGCAGATCTATTCGAGTTCGCGCGCATCGGCGGGCAGGGCTTTGGCGCAACTTTCAATCGGGCGCAATCACGCTCCGACCGCGAGAACAGCCGCCCGTTTTTCTCGCGGCGCATCGGTCTCGCCGCGAATGGCGCGCCTGTCGACTTGAAATACGGCGGCAAGATCAGCGGGCGCGTCGGGCGCTGGAACATCGGCACACTCGCGATTCGTCAAGACGGCTATCAG
>Ga0224497_10002801_pt1 | contig 10136 bp, 7 predicted proteins | sample SF_Jul11_sed_USG_4_FD_167970 | JGI IMG/M metagenome (GOLD analysis project Ga0224497, IMG submission 167970) | Sediment microbial communities from San Francisco Bay, California, United States - SF_Jul11_sed_USGS_13 | ecosystem: Environmental > Aquatic > Marine > Sediment | place: USA: California...
TATGCGGCAGGTAATCGAACAGTGTCGCGGTTTCTTGAAAAAACAACGGTAAGTAGTACTCGATGCCCGCCGGGCGCAGTTTGCTGCTCACGTCACGGTAGATGGGGCAATCGTTAGGATCCCCCTCGAAACGTTCGCGCCAGGCCTGGCGAAACCGTCGGATCGACTCGTCCGTCATGGGAAATTCCCGAGCCGGCAGAAGTCGAACGTGCTCAACTTGGTCCATTGAGCGCTGCGACTCCGGATCGAAGGTTCTGATGGATTCGATATCTTCGTCGAACAGATCGATTCGCAGCGGCTCGGTCCCGCCCATGGGAAAGAGATCGATAATTGCGCCTCGCACGGCAAATTCGCCGTGCTCCATTACCTGGCTGACGCAGCGGTACCCCGCCGATTCCAACCGGTTGCGAAACGCTTCCAGCTCGAGTCGCTCACCAAGACGGAGCTCGAGGCTGTGGGCCGCCACGTAGCGGGCGGGCGGCATTCGCACCATCAACGAGGTGATCGGGGTGACGAGTATGCCGTGCTCGACCTCGGGGAGGCGCCGCAAGATTTCGAGACGATCGGAAACAATGTCTTGGTGAGGCGAAAAGACGTCGTAGGGCAAGGTTTCCCAGTCGGGAAAGTGCATGATCGGGACCGAGCCGGCGCCACCGAGGAAGAACCGCAGCTCCGTTTCCAGCTTGATCGCTGTCGCGGGGTCCGGTACCACCACCAGGACCAGACCGGTATGCCGTTCCGCCGCGCTGGCAACGGCCAGCCCGCGGCTTGCGCCGTAGAGGTGGGCCCAGTCCACCCGCGCTCCCGCCTTTTGCGGTAGCGGGGGCTTGAGCGGGCTCAAATTCTGGTTTTGATTCAACTTAATCTAAGATCATGCTGCGGTCGGGATCGGTGGCCGGGACCCCGGCGTTCGGGCGCGGTATTCTGCTAAATGACGAGGCCTGCGGCAAATGAGGCGCGAATTGCGTAGAGGGTAGAGGGTAGATGGTAGATGGAATATCGGGAAAAAATGTGTTTCTACCGCACGCCCTCATCTACCATCTACCGTCTACCATCGACGATCTGCCCACATACTACATACCACCTACCACATACCGATTCGCCTCCCAGCAACGCACGCCAAAGCCATCGCGCTCGGTCACCAGCGTTCCCACATAGCCGGTTCCCGGTTCCAGCGGGGTGATCGTCCAGTCGCCGCGAAAGCGACCATTCCAGCGGTTGTCCATAAGAGCCGGCGCTGCGTCCGGGTCCACGCTCACGTCGAAGCTCCCGAGTCCCCCGCCCAGCCCAGTACCGATTGCTTTCAGCACTGCTTCCTTGCGCGTCCACAAGGTGAAGAATGCACCCAGCCGCACGGACTGCGGCAAGCTCGAAAAGTCGCGGTACTCGAGCGGCGAGAAATATCGGCGGGCGAGCTTATCCCATTGCAGATTATCGCGGATGCGTTCGATGTCGACACCGACCTCGCGATTCAAGGTCACCGCGATAAGCGCCATGTGGGAAGTGTGGGTCATGTTGAACTGAACGCCGGCATCGGCAAAGGCGCCGCTCAGGTACGGTTTACCCTTGGGTCCGCGCACGAACTCGAGAGCGTTTGGTTCGGCATCCAGCACTCTTGCCAGCAGAATCCTGGTAAGTCCCTGGGTGATGATGTACTGGCGCCGCTTTTCAACCACGCGGATGCGCTCGGACCGGGCGCGCTGCTCCGGTGAGAGCACTGCGTTGAAAGCCTCAACCTCCTCGTCGCTGAGCGACGTGGAGATTCGCCAAACTTCGACGTGCTCCGGGCTCAGGCGGAGATCTTCAGGGGGAGGGTTCCAGGGGGTCAAGAAAAAGATCGAATGTCGTTTTCCGGAAGACAGTATGCGGTAGGTGGTATGTAGTATGTGGGGGAGAGGCGTTTGGAGTTTTTCTTAGCCCCTACATACCACATACATACCACATACCACATACTACATTTCTGACGCTCACAGCATATCGGTTGCGTTTCGATTTTCACGTCGCGAATTAGGCGTCAACCGCCGCATCATCTCAACGCCGCTTCGGGTCCGTAGCGTCGAATCATAGTCGTGAAATAGCCGCGATAAAATGCCACCGCGCTGGCGCCGTTGGCGCTGACGTCGTAAATCTTCCAGCCTTCGCCGCTCCAGTAGCAGCGGAACTCCAGATGCACGAGCCCGCCGGCATCGGTGATCACGCGGGTGTCCACTGTGGCTTCGTTTCCGCTGCGCCCGGCTCGAGCGGGAAAAATTTGGATCTGCGGCAGGGGTCGCGCGTAGGTGCCCAGGTTTCTCGCCAGCGCGTCGAGGAACATAATCTCGAGCTTTTCCGCCAGGCGTCGGTTTTGGTCAGGCGTCATACGGCGGTAGAGCGGACCCGCGGCCCATTGCGCCATGTAAACGAAGTCGAAGTAGGGGGCGACCTCGTCGGAGAGAAAAGTCCGAAGCGCGTCGGGACTGGGGTTGCCGGCTCCAATAAGGAAGCCGACGAGCCGGTCCAGGCCCTGTTTCAGCATCTGATCCGGAGTGGCCGGGCGCGCGGCGAAGTCTTGCGCCCATCCGCCCGCGGGACCGCGGCCATGGGTGGTGGCGTGAGCGGTCATCGGCGCGAGGCCGATGCACAGGGCGAGCAGGATGATTCTCATGGATGCTCCAAGCATTGCGGCGAGTTTTCAGCCGGCCGCGCGACATTTGCCGGCGTTGAGCATGATACTGAAAATCGACTTCCTATCAATTTTCATCGCGCTCCGGCGGAGATGCGGTCTCCGCCTCGGTGCATCGATAAAGTACTCTAAGTGCCTGAACGTTGGCCCGTCCCTGTAACCGAAGAGGCGGTTGAAAAACAGAGTTTTTCGCCGCCCGTTAGACGAGAACGTCGCTTGCGCGAATCAGGAGGGTTCGCCGGCTTCGACGTTGGCCTCGATCGGCTGGAATGCGAAGCTCAAACTTCCGTCTTCTACTCCGATGCGCACGGTGCCGCCGCCGACGAGACGGCCGAAGAGCAGCTCTTCCGCGAGCGGCCGCTTGATATTCTCCTGAATGATGCGGGTCATCGGCCGGGCGCCCATCTTCGGATCGAAGCCATGTTCGGCCAGCCACTTACGGGCATCTTCGTCCACGTCGATGGTAACCCGCTTTTCCTCCAGCTGGCCTTCGAGCTCGATGATGAACTTGTCCACCACGTGACCGATGGTTTTCTCGTCGAGGGCACCGAATTCCACGGTGGCGTCAAGCCGGTTACGGAACTCTGGGGTAAAGGCGCGCTTGATTGCCTCCAGACTGTCGCCGGTATGGTCCTGATGGGTGAATCCAATGCTGGGACGGCTCATCTGCTCGGCGCCACAGTTGGTAGTCATCACCAGAACGATGTTGCGGAAGTCGGCTTTGCGGCCGTTGTTGTCCGTCAGGGTGCCGTGATCCATGACCTGGAGCAGCAGGTTGAAAACGTCGGGATGCGCCTTTTCCACTTCATCCAGCAGCAGCACGGCGTGAGGATGCTTGTTGATTTCTTCGGTCAACAGGCCGCCTTGATCAAATCCTACATAGCCCGGGGGAGCGCCGATGAGCCTCGAAACCGTGTGCCGCTCCATGTACTCCGACATATCGAAGCGCACCAGCTCGATGCCCATGATCCGGGCGAGCTGCCGGGTGACTTCGGTCTTGCCCACCCCGGTTGGTCCGGCAAAAAGGAACGAGCCAATGGGTTTTTCCACTTCGCGAAGTCCGGAACGCGCCATTTTAATGGCCGCGGACAATGTCTCGATGGCTTTATCCTGTCCGTAAACCACCATTTTGAGATCGCGATCGAGGTTTCGCAGCACGTCCTTGTCCGAGGTCGACACCGTCTTCGGCGGCACCCTCGCCATGCGCGCGACGACCGTTTCGATCTCGCCGACACCAATGGTTTTCTTTCGCCGTGAGGCGGACAGCAGCTTCTGCGTCGCGCCGGCCTCGTCGATCACGTCGATGGCCTTGTCCGGAAGAAATCGCTCGTTGATGTACTTGTGGGAAAGCTCAGCAGCGGTCCGGATCGCCTGGTGCGAGTACTTGACCTGGTGGTGCTCTTCGAATCTGGACTTGAGCCCCTTGAGGATCTTGACCGTTTCCTCCACAGAAGGCTCGGTGACGTCGATCTTTTGAAAACGGCGTGAAAGCGCGCGGTCCTTCTCGAAGATGCCGCGGTACTCCTGATACGTGGTCGAGCCGATGCAGCGCAGATCTCCCGAGGCCAGCATTGGTTTGATCAGGTTGGAAGCGTCCATGACGCCGCCGGATGCGGCGCCTGCCCCGATGATGGTGTGAATTTCGTCGATAAACAGGATAGAGCCGGTTTCTTTCTTCAGCTGCGCGAGCACGCCCTTGAGGCGTTTTTCAAAGTCGCCGCGGTACTTGGTTCCGGCCAGAAGCGCACCGAGGTCGAGAGCATAAATGGTGCTTTCGTGGAGAATATCCGGCACTTCGCTGTCGACAATCATTTTGGCCAGACCTTCGGCCATTGCGGTTTTGCCGACGCCGGCCTCGCCGACGTAAAGGGGGTTGTTCTTCCTGCGCCGGCACAGGATCTGGACTGTCCGCTGGATTTCGTCCCGCCGCCCGATCAGGGGATCGATTTTGCCAAGCAGGGCCTGCTGGTTGAGGTTGATGGCGTAGGCCTCCAGCGGTGACTTGCTCGAGGATTCGCTGAGCTTCTCTTCTTCAGCCGGGGCGAAAGCGTCCGCGTCTTCGTTGTCGTGAACCTTGGAGATCCCGTGGGAGATGTAGTTGACGATATCGAGGCGGGTGATGTTCTGACGATTAAGGAAGTACACCGCCTGCGATTCGCGCTCGCCGAATATCGCAACCAGAACGTTGGCGCCCGTGACCTCCTTCTTTCCTGACGACTGCACGTGAAATACCGCGCGCTGCAACACACGCTGAAAACCAAGCGTTGGCTGGGTCTCGCGATCGTCCTTGATCGGCAGCACCGGAGTGGATTCGCCAAGATACTCGGTAAGCTCATCGCGAAGCTTGTCGATCTCCGCCCCGCATGCTTTGAGCACCTTGCTGGCAGCAGGATTGTCCAGCAGCGCCAGCAGCAGGTGTTCCACGGTCATGAATTCGTGCCGTTTCTCGCGGGCTTCGCGGAATGCCGAATTGAGCGTCAGCTCCAGTTCTTTGCTCAACATATGCGTGGCTGCCTTTGTGTGGGCTTCAAGCGTATTCCATTGTGCACATGAGCGGGTGGTTGCTTTCGCGGGAATAATCGTTGACTTGCGCAACCTTGGTTTCGGCTATCTCTCTCGAGAAGATGCCGCAAACGCCCTTCCCCTGCGTGTGCACCTGGAGCATGACGCGGACGGCGCGTTCTCGCTCCATGCTAAAAAATCTTTCCAACACGTGTACCACAAACTCCATTGGAGTGTAGTCGTCATTGAGCAATACCACGCTATAAAGCGGGGGCCGTTTTAGCTTCGGTTTCGCCTCTTGTACGGCGAGCCCGTCTTCACGCGTGGTCTCCGGAGAGTCTCCCATAGCGAAATTCTAGCTTATCTCCATGGGGCTTTCATGACAGGTCATTGTGACCCACCCGCAGTAGAAATACCTGTTGCAACGGTAAGTTACATCGCTCTTGACCCGAGTTTCCACTGCTCCGAATCGGCCTCCCACTGAGCACTCGACTCAGCCTTTTGACGGCGGGAAGCAGGAGGGAGTTTCATCCGATTCCGCCGCGGGCACCGGCAGAGTCGAATTGCCGTTTTGTGAAATCACGCACAGGTCTCGGGCGGGAAACCTCCTCCCGCTCGGTAGCGTATCACTATGCCAAAGGCTTTCCCCGCGAATCAATCACTTAGTAAAGGTCGGATCGGCTCAAAACTGCCCGCCCGACCAGGCTGGACCTCAATCTCAGCCGGCGGCGGCTGCGGTATTTTTGAAGAATTCCGGGTCCATGGCGGCGATGAAGCGGCGCGCCGCCGGCGAAAGAAACTTGCCGCGTCTAAGCACCACGCCATAGGTCCGTTTGGGGAAATACTGCCCCAGAGGGATGGCGCACAGATCGTCATCATCGCTGAGACAGATGCTGGAAACGATGGAAATACCGAGGCCGAGCCCCACGTATTTCTTGATCACTTCCCAGCCGCCGGCCTCCAGGGTCACGTTGTAGGGCACGCTGTGCTGCTGAAAAACAAGGTCCACCACCCGCCAGGTGCTGAGATGCCTTGGTGGGAGAATGAGACCGTGGGGGCTGATGTCTTCCAGAGCCACCTTGCGCTTGTTCGCCAGCGGGTGGTCGCGGCCCGTAATCAGGACCGTGTCGTAGGAGAAGATTGGCTGGTACTCGATGTCGTCGGGTACTTCGAGCATTGATCCCACCGCGAAGTCCACCTTGTCTGCACGAAGCTGACTGAGCCCGTCGCGACCCGTAACGTTATGCATGCGCAGCTGGATGCCCGGATATTTCCTGGCAAAGGCCTGCATGAACGTCGGCAGGATGTAAAGAATGGTGGATTCGCCGGCGGCGATGTCGAGCTTGCCGGATTCCAGGTTGCCGCAGCGTTCTGCAAACGTGGCGGGCAGGGCGTCCATGCCTTCCACCAGGGGGGAGGCGAGGTCGTAGAGCACGTGACCTTCGGGGGTAAGATCGATTCGCGGGCCGCGGCGCTCGAACAGCGTTACGCTCAGCTCCTGCTCCAGCGCCCGGACCTGGAGCGACACCGACGGCTGGCTCAGGAACAAGCGCTCGGCCGCCTTGGAGATGCTCATTGCCTGGGCGGCATAACAAAACGCCCTGAGCTTTTTCAGCCGGTTCTGCTTGTAATAGAAACGTTTGCCGGGGGCTTCCATGGAATGCGCGCCGAGGGCCGGTGCGGGAACAGATCTGATCATTAACGAGGTTAATATTGAGCATTGAAACAATTGGGTTGTCAAATGCTCGCTCCCGGGTAAGCTGTAATGCAGCATTCGCAAGCAGTTGAATCAATGGCAATTGGTGCAACGCATTATGGCACTATGGCACTATGGCTGAAACGGGCCACTCCGCCCGTACCCTTACCGGTGGGCTGACCCGGTGCCGTCAGCTGTTCCCTTTCCGCATCACCCTGCCGCTCAGATTTCCCGCGCTTTTTCACCCTAGGGTTCCAGGACCCTAGGGCCCAGTACTTGCATCGCTTTAATCCGACACACAGGAGGTAAACCCATGAGTCATCGAGCTGACGTTACGGCACTTGAAAAGGACTGGTCTGAAAATCCACGCTGGCAAGGTATTGAGCGAGACTACAGCGCGGAGGACGTAGTGCGTTTGCGCGGCTCGGTCGCCATCGAGTACACCCTCGCGCGTCGCGGTGCTAACCGGCTCTGGAAGCAGCTCAGCGAGCAGCTTTACGTCAATGCGCTCGGTGCGCTCACCGGAAATCAGGCCATGCAGATGGCCAAGGCGGGGCTGCAGTCCATCTATCTCAGCGGCTGGCAGGTCGCCGCCGACGCCAACAACGCCGGCGAAATGTATCCTGACCAGAGCCTCTATCCCGCGGACAGCGTTCCCAGCGTCATCCGAAAAGTAAACAAGGCCTTTCAGCGCGCCGATCAGATCCACCACGCTGAGGGCAAGAACGGAATCGACTGGTATCTACCCATAGTCGCGGACGCGGAAGCGGGATTCGGCGGCGTGCTCAACGCCTTCGAGCTTATGAAGGACATGATTTCTGCTGGCGCCGCCGGCGTTCATTTCGAAGATCAGCTTTCCTCGGCCAAAAAATGCGGCCATATGGGCGGCAAAGTGCTGCTGCCGACTCAGGAATCGGTGCAGAAGCTGACGGCGGCTCGTCTTGCCGCAGACGTTTGCGGCGTGCCCACGGTGCTCGTGGCGCGAACCGATTCGCTGGGCGCGGAATTGCTTACCAGCGACGTGGACCCCAGGGACCGGCAGTTTCTTACCGGCGAGCGCACGGTGGAAGGTTTCTATCGGGTGCGCTGCGGCATGGAGCAGGCCGTTTCCCGCGGACTGGCCTATGCGCCGTACGCCGACCTGGTTTGGTTCGAGACCAGCAAGCCCGATCTCGAGGAGGCGCGCGAATTTGCCGCCGCCGTTCATGAGCAATACCCTGGCAAGATGCTTTCCTACAACTGCTCGCCGTCTTTCAACTGGAAGTCCAATCTGGATGACGCCACCATTGCGCGCTTCCAGCAGGCTCTGGGCGAGATGGGCTACAAGTATCTGTTCATCACTCTGGCGGGATTTCACGCCCTCAACTACAGCATTTTCGATCTGGCATCCAAGTACCGTGACCGCGGCATGTCGGCCTACGTCGAGCTGCAGGAGCAGGAGTTTGCTTCGGAGAACCGCGGCTACACCGCACACAAGCACCAGCGCGAGGTGGGCGCGGGTTACTTCGACGCCGTGACCCAGGCGATCACCGGCGGGAATTCTTCCATCACGGCGCTTTCCGGCTCCACCGAGGAAGCGCAGTTCGACGAAGAATCCGATGTAGATCAGAAAGCCGTCGCCTGATTCTTGAGAGGCTGAAGGGATTCGGCAAGATGCCGGGCCGCGCACTGACAGGTGCGCGGCTTTTTTTCGGTGACGCGTGAATGAGTGTAGCCCGCTGTAGGAGCGCCCTTGGGCGCGAACTTATTTAAACCCTCTGGGAGGTTCGCCCGCGAGCGGGCTCCTACATTGTTATTGGCGGGCAAGGCATTCCACGCGGGGCGCGACTTACTAAGCCAACCCGGCTTACCGGCTGCGGCCTACTGCCTACGGCCTACCAAAAGTATCTCCATCACCCGCTCGTAGATCTGTGACAGCAGATCCAGATCCTCGACCCTCACGCATTCGTCGATCTTGTGGATGGTGGCGTTGACGGGCCCGAGTTCCACCACCTCCGCCCCCGTAGGCGCGATGAAGCGGCCATCGGAGGTGCCGCCCTCGGTGGAGAGCTCGGTTTCGCGCCCGGCAACCTCCCGAATTGCGTTGCGGGCGGCGTCGACCAGGGCGCCTTCCCGGGTAAGAAACGGTTTTGCCCCGTGGGTCCACTGGATGCGGTGCTGCACGCCATGCTTTTCGAGTATTTCAGCAACGCGTTGTTTTATTGATTCCGCCGTCAGTTCCGTCGAGTAGCGAAAGTTGAAGCATGCCTCGAGGCTGCCCGGCACGACGTTTTCCACGCCGGTTCCTGCGGTGACGTTGGATATCTGGAATGACGTGGGGGGAAAGTCCTCGTTTCCTGCATCCCAGGCGGTGCGCGCCATTTCGGAGAAGCCGAGGGCAAAAGCGTGAACCGGATTCACCACCTGATGGGGATAAGCCACATGACCCTGCCGGCCCAGGACGCTGATGCGCCCGGTGAGGGATCCGCGCCTGCCGTTCTTGACCACGTCGCCGACCCTGGCGCGGCTCGAGGGCTCGCCCACGAGGCACCAGTCGATCTTCTCACCGCGGCGGCCCAAGGTTTCGACCACCTTCACGGTGCCGTCTACGGCGTCGCCTTCTTCGTCGCTGGTGAGCAACACCCCGACGGAGCCGCCATGAGCGGCGTGATTCGCAATGAAACGCTCCAGCGCGGTGACGAATGCGGCAACGCTGCCCTTCATGTCCGCGGCACCGCGACCGCGCAGGTGGCCGTCGCGAATAGTCGGCTCAAAGGGTAGCGTTTCCCACTCGGATTCGGGTCCGGTTGGCACCACATCGGTGTGACCGAGAAAAACAAACAACGGTGCGTCGTTGCCGCGCCGCGCCCAAAGGTTGGCCACGTCACCGAAAACCATCGATTGACAATCAAGCCCGACCGCCGAAAGTCGCTTGGCGATCAGCGCCTGACAACCTCCGTCCTGGGGCGTGACGGAAGGGCGGGCAATGAGTTCCATGGCGAGGGAGAGGGTGGGGGACATGGTTCGTATTTCGTATTTCGTATTTTGTATATCGGATCTCACATCCAAGACCTTGCCCGCCAATAGTCGATGTAGGAGCGCGCTTGCGCGCGAACCTTCCAGAGCGTGCAAAAAAATTCGCCCGCGAGCGGGCTCCCACAGTGGGCTTCATTGACGCTCGCGTTACGCGTTAGGGCAATACCTGCTTGAAAGGTTTGATCTTTACTTCCGCGTAAACACCGGCGGCGACGTAGGGGTCGTCATTGGCCCAGGCCATGGCGTCCTCCAGGGAGTCGA
>Ga0224497_10002803_pt1 | contig 10130 bp, 7 predicted proteins | sample SF_Jul11_sed_USG_4_FD_167970 | JGI IMG/M metagenome (GOLD analysis project Ga0224497, IMG submission 167970) | Sediment microbial communities from San Francisco Bay, California, United States - SF_Jul11_sed_USGS_13 | ecosystem: Environmental > Aquatic > Marine > Sediment | place: USA: California...
GCCGGCTCTTTTTCTAGCTCAGAGGTAATCGTCGCCGCCTCTTGCTCGAGGCGCGCCTGACGCTGGCGCAGCTGTTCAATATGGCTCTCCAGCTGGCGAGTACGGGCGGTCTGGACCTCGCGCACCCGGGCCGGTTCGGCCGCCAACGCATTAAAATTTACCCAATCGTTCTGCCACATCTGCATGGCGTGTTCGGCCTCACCCCGCCGCTGCGCGGCGGCATCACGCGCACGGGTGAGTTCCTCCAGTTGCGGGGATAGTTCTTCCAAACGGTGTCGCAATTCCTCCAGGCGCGTCACGTCTGCCTGCAAATGTTCGGCGGCCTCGCTCCAAGCGTGATTGATTTGTTTCTGTTCGCGTTCCTGATTTTCGCGTGTCTCGTGCGCAAACTGGATGGCCTGCTCGAGACGCGATATTTCGGCGCCGACAGAATAAAACTCCGCCTGCACCGTGTTGAATTGATCAACGGTCTCGGTTTGCTGAACACGGATTTTTTCAATCTCGGACTCGATGCCGCGTTGCGTGGCCAACACGGCATCGAGTGCCGATTGCTGTTGTGCCAGCAGTCTGTCCTGGCGCTGCACGCCTGCGTCGAGTTCAATCCAACGCAGCGCAAACAATTGCGCGCGCGTCAGACGCTCTTCCTGCTTCAGTGTCTTGTATCGGGCTGCGGCGCGTGATTGCCGGTGCAATCGGGAAAGCTGCGTTTCCAGTTCCTTGCGGATGTCTTCCACGCGCGTGAGGTTTTCGCGCGTGTGCTTGATGCGAGTCTCGGTTTCGCGACGGCGTTCCTTGTATTTGGAAACACCTGCGGCCTCCTCGAGGAAGCCGCGCAGCTCTTCCGGCTTGGCCTCGATGATGCGTGTGACCATGCCCTGCTCGATGATCGAGTAGGCGCGCGGACCCAACCCGGTACCGAGGAAAATGTCGGTGATGTCCTTGCGCCGGCACTTGGTCTTGTTCAGAAAATAATCGGATTGCCCGTCGCGGCCGGCCTCGCGCCGGATGGAGATCTCGGCATACTTGGCGTATTCCCCGCCGGCACGGCCTTCGGTGTTGTCAAAGATGAGCTCGACCGAGGCTATGGCCACCGGCTTACGCACGTTGGAGCCGTTGAAGATAACGTCGGCCATGGAATCGCCGCGCAGGGTCTTGGCGGACATCTCGCCCATCACCCAGCGCACGGCGTCGATAATATTGGATTTCCCGCAGCCGTTTGGCCCAACGATGCCGATCAGGGTTCCGGTGATGGGAATGGTGATGGGTTCAACAAACGATTTGAAGCCGGAAAGCTTGATAGATTTAAGTTGCATCGGGTCTCGTGTGAGTCCTATCCGCCGGCAGAAAGTAAGCTACAATTTTACAAGGATTCCAAACCCCACTACCAGTATGCCGACCCAGCCCAGCAAGAATCTGGATACCTTCCCTAATCCGCATCCGGATCGGGATTATATCATTGAGATCGAATGTCCGGAGTTCACCTGTCTGTGCCCCAAGACCGGCCAGCCAGACTTTGCGAGCCTGGTTCTGGAGTACGTCCCGGACCGCCTGTGCGTGGAGCTGAAGTCGCTGAAACTTTACATCTGGTCCTACCGTAACGAGGGACATTTCCATGAGGATGTCACCAACCGGATCCTGAACGATCTCGTGGCCGTCTTGCACCCGCGATATCTGCGGCTGCGGGCGAAATTCAATGTCCGCGGCGGTCTCTACACGACCATCGAGGTCGAGCATCGCCGGCCAGGCTGGAAACAAATGCCCGCCCCGCCCACAGACCTGCCGCGTGAGACGCAGGAGCTTCCCGCCAGGGAAACGCCGTCTGATCCACCCGCCGGGGCCAAACCGAGCAAGCTCCCGCAGTCCAAATCGGAGCCCCTCTCGCCAAGAAACCCTGTCCCGCTGGGCGGGCCGCCGAAAGCGAAAACCCCAATCGCCCCCACAGGCACGGTCACGTCGAGCGACCGATTTCGCATGCTACAGCGGAACCGTCGACAACAGTCAGAACCAGATGAAGTCGAAAGCCATGAAGACAAGGTGCCTAAAAAAAGTGTAATCATGCTACGTCGCCGCCGATCGGAGCGCGTGCCTGACGTGCAAGAGTACGAAGAGGAAACACCGCCAGCCCATGTCGTGGATGAACCACCTGAGGAACCCCCACCGAAAGTTCGCCAGGACGGACTCTATATTGGTATCGACCTCGGAACCACCGGGTGCCGCGCTATTGCCATCGATGACGCCGGTAAAGTGCAAGGCGAGGCAAGTGCGCCCATGGCAACCCCTCCTCGCCATGATAACGAAGTCACTCAGGACCCTACCGTCTGGTGGAAGGCCGTCACCAACTGCCTGGAGAATCTGCTCAAGCAGTTTGATCCGCAGCGCGTACGCAAGATAGCCGTAGATGGTACTTCCGGTACCCTGCTGCTCTGTGATGCCAAGGGCGGTCCCCTGACCCCGGCCATCATGTATAACGATCGGCGTGCGGTGGAACAGGCCGAACAAATCGCCTCCCTGGGTGGCAATCATTTCGGCGCCCATGGGCCTGGGAGCAGTCTCGCCAAGCTTATGTGGCTTCACGAACGCAAGCTCGACAAACGCGCGCGTCATGCCCTGCACCAGGCTGATTGGATCAGCGGCCGCCTGACCGGCAAGTTCGGGCACAGCGATTACAATAATTGCCTGAAGCTTGGCTTTGACGCCGAGAAAATGGCATGGCCCCGGTGGTTCAATAAGCTTGGCTTTGACGTCGCGCTGTTGCCCGAAGTGCATGCCCCGGCGGAAGAACTGGGAACGATCACAGCCGATTTCGCCAAAACATATCGATTGCCCGCTGACGTCCAGGTCCTGGCGGGTACCACGGACGGCGTGGCGGCTTTTCTGGCGGCCGGCCCGTCTGCACCGGGACAAGCGGTGACATCACTCGGCTCGACATTGGTGTTGAAGCTGCTGTCGGACAAGCCGGTATTCTCGCGCGAGCATGGTGTTTACAGTCATCGCCTTGGCAAATACTGGCTCGCCGGCGGTGCCTCCAACAGCGGTGGCGCCGTCCTGCTACAGTATTTCAAAATTGAACAGATGCGGGAGATGACCCACTTGCTCGACCCGGAGAATCCCACGGATCTCGATTATTATCCGCTCCCGGAGATCGGTGAGCGTTTCCCCATCAATAATCCGGAAATGGAGCCGCGCCTGGAGCCCCTGCCTGGAAACAGCGTCACCTTCTTTCAGGGCATGCTGGAAGGCATCGCCCGAATCGAGGCGGAGGGTTACAGATTGCTGGAAAAACTCGGTGCATCGGCGGTCAGTGTCGTTTACACCACTGGTGGAGGCTCGCAAAACCTGGCGTGGGAGCAAATCCGGAAAAATATTCTGCAGGTAAAAATGGAAAAACCGCGCTCCAAACACGCTGCCTTTGGATCCGCGCTGCTAGCGGCGGGTGTGGTGACCAAAACATTCCAGTAAACCCCTTCAACAAAAAAGCCCCTTTGGAGCGGCTTTTTGGTGAGAGGTGTTCACATCACGACAAATCCACGATTCCTTCCATCGAACCCGATTCGCCTTTATTGTCACTCCAGATTACCTTGAGCTTGTCGCCTTGCTTGGCGTCCTTAAGCTGTAATCCAAACAGCGGATCCTCGGAAACCGCGGCACCGGTGTCCATCGTGACCACGGCCTTGCCATTGTGCTCCAGCGTCACCCGTTTAATATAATGCGGAGGGATCTTCTTGCCGGTTTTCTTGTCCGTGCGTTGTCCGGTTTCCATCGGATGAATAATAAGCAATTGCACCTCGACAACCTCTGCCCGTTTGCGAGTGCGCATTTTAATTTTGCGTTCAGCCATATTCAGTCTTTCCTCTAATGTTTGACCTTTTAAATAAACGGTAGCGAAAGAGGCTTACCCCCCACACCCGCCCGCCGTGACCTTGATGTTCTGCTTGGCCATGTGCAGCTTGCCACCGGCCTTGACGACGGCATACACGTCCGAGGTCGCGCCCATCTTCATGCGGGCGGAGAAAAAGCCGCTGGCCCCGGCGAAACTGGCGTGCGCCACCAGGGGGCTCGGGTTCTTCTCGACGAACACGGCAATCTCTTCCACGTTCGGGAGATCGGCCGTGACCTGGACCTGGACCTGGGAGCTGTTCTCGGCCTGGGTCGGGGCCTTGATCTTGACCGCGGGCGATTCGCTCATCTCGTCGGTGCCAAAGAGGGCCTTGATCGCGGCCTTAAGCTCCTTGGACTCGAAGGCACCCTTGGGCCATTCGGCGGCAAAGGCCCAGGGGGCACGGAACAGGCCAACGCTGCCGGCGCCGAGCAGCACGGCGGTGGCAAGCGTGTTTTTGAGGAACAAACGGCGGGGATGGTGAGTCACGGGATCCTCCGAAATGACGGACAACATATGAATGGAATGTTAAATGTTAACAGAAAACAGCTTCTGGCTTTATAGACGCGATAACTCGGGATTTTGTTCCATACGCGAAAACAGCCAAAACAAAGGCGGTGTCAAGAAAAGGTTAACCAACAGTGAAAACACCAAGCTTATGGACAATATCGTAATAACTTTATGCAATCCAGAAATTTCGCCATTAATCCACAACACCGACAACATGCCCAGAATGCCCGTCAGCACCACGGCCAGCCAGGGACGGAATTGTTGCCGGGAGGCCTGCCTCAACCGGCGCATCAACGACAAACTCGTCGGTTGCGCGACAATGCTTGATGTCAGCATGGCGGCATGGCCCGCTGAGAGTCCAAGCAGCAATATCATTCCCACCCACGCCGGCGGGGACAACGCCAAACCGAATAACGACAGCGTGACAACCGTGAATACCAGCGTGGCATAGGCCGGAAACAGGATTGTCAGCGCCAGTGGCAGCGAACGATAGAACAACCATGCCACGCCAAAAATCATTATTATCGACAGTCCCGGCGTAATGAGGCCCTGGTATCCCTCCGGTGCATCGCCATGACGCCCGAGGATTATTTGATAGCCTGAAGGGATATTGATCTTCGCGATGACCCCCAGGATTTTACTCTTCACCGGTTCAGACATCTGTCCATTATTCATCCGAATGCTGATTTCTATCATGGGCATTCCATTGTGGTGCAGAAGACGGGTTGGGACGACAACCCGCTCCAGCGAAGCAACATCACGCAAATGCACGGCGGGCCGGTTTTCGAGTTCACCCAGCAAGAGGATTTTCCCCTTTGCGACACTGCCAGAGTCTTCAGGAGGCAGCCGCATACTGACGTTATATCGATGTTCCGCGTCGCGAAAATTGCCTGCCGGTATCCCGGACGTCGCGACGGCCAGCGCCTTGCCAGCCATGACCATGTTCACGCCAAGTTCCTGGGCACGATCTACATCCAATTTCAGCGATATTTCTTCACGCGATGCTTGCCCGGTATGAATGACTTGGCTCAACTCAGCCTTCTGCCCCAGAGAAAACGTAATTTCATCAGCCAGCGTAACCAGTCTGGTGTAATCCTGCCCCAACACACGCAGAACAACATCATTGCCTGGGCGCTCAACCAAAAGCGGTGTTTCCCGTTTCTGCTCCAAGAAAAAAACAGTCAGCAATATAATTGCCGCCGCGGCCACGGTCAGCGTGAGCGCTGCTCTGTGCAGCAAGAGGTGCAATAAACGATCGTAAAATAGACGCCATTGGGCCATGACATGGGCCACGGGGACTTGCCATGGCTCGGCTGACCGGCGGGGATGACGCACATCGAAAATCGGCACCAGCCAGGCGGCAAGCCAGGCGGCAAGCAGCCAGGCGGCCCCAAAATAAATTACCAATTTGCGGAAGTTCACGCCCAGATCACCGCCATCCATTAATATCGGAATAAGTGCAGCCATTAGGAGAATCGAGGGGACCACGACCGGATTGATCCTTCCGAATGATGAGGCCGGCCGCAATGGACGCTCGTACATCATCAAGACACTGCCGCCCATAAGACCCAATCCCATGGCAAGACCGCCCAACGTCATGACATCGAGCGCCGTGCCTGTCAGGGCCATCATCACGAAAACACCTTGTAACGACGCGGCAACGATCACTCCGAAAATCACGGTGCGCCGGGCAATGCCCCAAAACAAATAGACGGCGAACAGAATCAACACAAATCCTGCGAGAAGAGCGAAGCCTATTTTCCTGAGAAGCGGCCGGGTTTCATCGAATTTTCCTGAAACATCATGCAGAGCGATGCCATCCGGAATTAGGCGGTTGGCGCGCATCCAGTCAACATGCGAGCGGACTCGCGCGACGACTTCCGACAAAGCCGCCTGGGCCTGTTTGTGAACCGTCACCTTGATTACCTTTTGTCCATCCACTTCCGGCTGCACGGCAGGGGGCTGATGTATGAGCACAAGCCTTGCCACCTCCGAGAGACGTATGCTTTCGCCATCGGGCAATGTCACGGGCAGAGCCGCCACCGCGGCAAGATCGCCGGTCTGGACAGATTCACGTCGCGATCGCGACTTCACGGGAGACGGTTGAAATCGTGGCTGCACTTCCGGGTTACGGCGGATTGCCAGAAAAAGATCTTCAAAAGAAAGCCCGTACCCGGCCAGGCGTCGCTGATCCGGCATGACAATAATTTCCCGTACCGTTCCCCCCTGGATCTCGACCGTGGCCACACCGGCCAACTCCCGAAGGCGCTTGGCAAATTCAGCCTCGACCCAATCTCGCAGCACGAGCGAGTCAAGTGTTCTTGATGTCAGGGTGAATTCGACACTGGCTGACGAGGCATCGGTCAACATGATTACAGGTGTCTCGAGAAACGCCGGCAGGGAAGCGCTGATGCCTTCCAGGCGCGACATCGCTTCACGCTGAACGGCAACGACATCGCGATGAGGATTTATAAGGAGGTCGACACTGGCGCCTCCTGTCATGGTGACCGTGTCCATGGCCGTCACGCCCGGAATCGCAGACAGCGCGGATTCAACTTGGCGTATGAGTTTTTCCTCGATCACCGGCGCGGTCAACCCGGGAGCGGAAAAACGGATATTTAAGCGCTGCTCCCCAGGAGACGGGGACAGATCCACGGGAAGCCGGCCGAGCGCGAAAAAACCCAGCAATACCAAGGCGAGGATCAGGACGACGATGACGGAGCGATAACGAGCGGAAGGGCGTGCTGCGGCTGGTGGCATGCGCCGCGTGCTCCTCAGGGGCGAATATTCACGGAAGACAACAGTGGCTCAAGCTCGGTCAGGGCCAACTCGTAAACCCCGCGTTTAAAAATGATGATGTGATCCAGCGCGCTCCAGTAATCGATCCAACGCCATTCCTCGAATTCAGGCCGTTCGCACATATCAAGGCGCACATCCTTGTCTTCGCCGATCAGGCGCAGCAGATACCAGATTTGTTTCTGACCACGGAACTGGCTTTGCGGGCGACGGCGATATTGTTCGGGAATATCGTAATGCAACCAGTCGCGCGTGCGGCCGAGCACTTCAATGTGCTCCGGCGATAGGCCGACTTCCTCGCGCAGTTCGCGATACATCGCCACGTCCGCGGGTTCTTCCGGGAGAATCCCTCCCTGCGGAAATTGCCAGCCGTCCTGGCCGCAACGCCGCGCCCAGAAGACCTGGTTGGCAGGATTGCACAGAATGATGCCCACGTTGGGGCGGTAACCGTGTTCGTCTATCATTAGCGATCCTGAATAATTCGGAACACTGCCAGAGCCATGTACAGGATTTTTTCACGAAGCCGCCACAGCGGCAATGCGTCCGTGGCCCGAGGCCGGTCTGTCGGCGTCGCACTGGTGATGGGTGGTCTTCTGTTGTCTGGCTGTGCTTCGCTGCCAGCAGTTCCCGCCAATGTGATCCTGCGGGATGCCCATAACAACGGCTATGCGCTCGCTTTCGACGACAATTCCAAAATACTGGCCTCGGGCGGCTCGGAAGGTCGCCTACGCCTATGGGCCCTGCCGCAAGGAACAGAAATGGCCGCCTGGCAGGCACATGACGGTTCGCTGCAAGGACTGCAATTCCTCAAGCGCCATCAAGAAATTGTGTCAGCCGGGTATGACGGCATACTGGCACGGTGGACGCATAACGGCATCCTCCTTAAGCGATTGGCCACGCCTTCCCCGATCATCGACATGGCGCTGGACGAAGCCTCCGCGCTGGTGATCACAGGACATCGCGACGGATTTGTCCGTTTGTGGCATTTGGAGGATTTCGTGCTCATTCGTGAAATGCCGATTCATAAAGGAGCAGTTCGCGCCGTGGCGTATCATGCCGCCACCCGGCAGGTGGCTTCGGGCGGCACGGATGGGAACGTTTTCCATTGGTTTCTCAATAAACCGCCCGCCCCGCTGCCCTCCCCCCCGACGGACGCCCAGGACTTGGCCTTTACGCCGGACGGACAATGGTTGATGGGCAGTGGCTGGTTCAAACTGTTCCGCTGGCGCATGCAAGACGAAACCCTGGAAATCCTGCCGACGGCACATCGCGGTATCGTCAAATCCATCAGCTTTGATCAAGACGGGCGTCGCCTCGCCAGCATTGGCCGGCAGACGGACAGCGCGGTCTTCCTGCTGGATGCACAGACCGGGAATGTCATCATACGATTTCAATCGCACCAACTGTGTGGCACATTCATCCGTCTCTCGCCGGATGGGCGTTATCTCGCTTCGACATCCGATGATGCCAATGTATATCTCTGGGATTTGCTCCATCCTCTGCCGGAACAGACATTCTTTCCCAAATGAAATATATTCGTCGTGAACATTCCTGAAGGTAGTCGCAATTGAGTCTCGCCATTTTCGATCTGGACAACACGCTGTTGCGCGGTGACAGCGATTATGCCTGGGGCCGCTTTCTCGTCGAAAATCGTATCGTGGACGGCGAGGAGTACGAACGTGAAAACGAGCGCTATTACAAACAGTACCAGGCTGGCACCCTCGACATCCTGGAATTTCTTGCATTCGCCCTGCGCCCGCTCTCACAGCATGACCGAGTCACACTCGATGGCTGGCACCGTCAATACATGCATGAGAAGATTTTGCCGATGATCGCGCCCGCGGCGCGCGCACTGGTGGAAAAACATCGCCGGCAAGGCGATACACTCGTGATCATTACGGCCACCAACCGGTTTGTCACCGCGCCGATCGCGCGGGAATTCAACATCGATCACCTGATCGCTACCGAACCGGAGGAACGCCAAGGCCGGTATACGGGGAAGGTCGACGGGACGCCTTGTTATCGCGAGGGCAAAGTCACTCGGCTTAATAACTGGATACAGCAACATCGACAGACCCTGAAAGGGAGTTGGTTTTACAGCGATTCACACAATGATCTCCCGCTGCTGTCCATTGTCGATCATCCGGTAGCTGTCGATCCTGACGAAACCCTTCGCGTCGAAGCGGGTCTGCGCGGATGGGAAATTATTTCTCTGCGATGAAAAAATGTTGATGAGCCGCCGCCCACTGATAATGCTGATCCTGCTGGTGGCAGCGCCCATGACAATCTGGTTCGCCCTGATCCAAGGGAGCCTCGATATCGGCGCGGCGCAATTGTGGCAGTCGCTACGTGGCAACGCGGACCATGCCACGGCCTACCAGGTAATTCATGAATTACGGCTGCCGCGGGCGTTATCCGCTTTTGCCGTCGGCGGATTGCTTGCGCTCTCGGGAGCCCTGTTGCAAGTCCTGCTGCGCAATCCACTTGCCGATCCATACGTCCTCGGCATTTCCGGCGGTGCCGCCGTGGCCGCCCTGCTGTCCATGCTCGGAGGGCTCGGTATCGGCTGGATACGGGGGAATGCCTTCCTCGGTGCACTCGCCTCCATGATGCTCGTGTTCGGGCTAAGTCGCCTGGGCGCTGCCTGGACGCATAATCGCCTGCTGCTCACCGGCGTGGTCATGGCGGCGGGCTGGGGGGCGCTGATCAGTCTGATCCTGGCGCTGGCCCCCAGCGCACAGGTTCAAAGCATGCTTTTCTGGCTGATCGGCGACATGAGTTATTCAACTCAGCCCAGCATGGCCTTGCTCGCCCTGATGGGCGGACTTGCGGTATCCCTGTGGCTGGCGCGGGCGCTCAATCTCCTGTTGCGCGGAGAAAACACCACCGCCGCCCTGGGAGAAAATCCCGTGTATTTGCGCTCTGTGATTTATCTCGTGGCCTCTCT
>Ga0224497_10002805_pt1 | contig 10122 bp, 12 predicted proteins | sample SF_Jul11_sed_USG_4_FD_167970 | JGI IMG/M metagenome (GOLD analysis project Ga0224497, IMG submission 167970) | Sediment microbial communities from San Francisco Bay, California, United States - SF_Jul11_sed_USGS_13 | ecosystem: Environmental > Aquatic > Marine > Sediment | place: USA...
GATCATGTTGTACAGTCAGTATGATAGAGCGTGTAGGTTGTAGAAGTGTCGTTGCACTAATAGTGAATGGATCCGCAGAATAATCATAGTCGTCATAGAGAAGCCATACTGCTATGGCTAACTCTAAATTATGTTCGTTTTTGAAATTCATGCTCGTAATATTTTGTCTACTTGTAATTGATCAGTTAGTTTATTGAACTCAACATAATCTAATTGGGTTTGAAAAAAAGAATCTGGAATTCTTCCTGTTTCTATAACTTTAGTTAGTCCTTCTTCAGATATATTCATTAATCTATTTATTCTTTTATTTAAAGGAACATGTATTACTTTACCTGGAAGACTATTATATATGCCTTTACATACAACTGCTTCAGTTATAGGAGGAGTAGTTTTTTTAGTTTTCATTTCTAATCCATATACTGCTGGAAGTGATTCTTGTGCACGTTGATGCCATGTAGTAGTCTCTGTACGAGACCAATAGTCATTTGCATTCCATCCAGGGCGTCCAAGTATTCCTGCTTTTGCTAACCACAATAGTTCATATATGTGGATCATTGTCTGTCCACGTTCAAGTAATTCATCTTGGTAAGCTTTTAGATCTTTGGGAGAAAAAGATCTAAACCTCCATTTTCCTCTAAATAGTTGGTTGTATTGGCTGGTTAAACTATCGTTAGGATGACTCCAAGATTCCTTCGATTTCTTCGATGGTGGCATGGTTTTGTACATGGGTTTTATTATCTAAATTAGGTCCTATAGCAAGATCAGCTTTCATAGGTACATCTGTACTTTTGATTAGAGGATGATCATTCCATTCCATGCATTCTATAAGATTGATATTTACCCAATAAACAACTTCAGCTTTTCGTCGTATCAGCACATAAATTGCATCATGAATTACATTGCATATAAGAACATCCTCATAAAAAGGACTTTGTTCTAATCTTTTTTCAAATTCTATTACTGCTCTATTAGTAAGCATTCCCCACGATTGGGTAATTGCATTATTAGCTGATCTACCTTCTTTCTCTGCTTCATATGGTGTTATTTTTGTATTTAATACTGTTCTATGCAGTATTGGTGTCTTAAGTCTCAATCCAAATGCAAGTTCTACGTAACCATCTTTGGATGCTTTTTCGATATTTCTTTTCGTAAACTGATCTGATACTTGGTATAACTGGTGATAGTTGGTTTCTATTCGTTGTGCTTCTTCTTTTGATAATCCTAGGTTCTTGACTAGTGTTATCCATGTGCCCTCGTATGTAAGTGCAAATGTTGGTGTTTTACTATTTTGCCGGAGTTCTGGATATTTAGTTGCTATTGAATTAATGCTTCCTACAGATGAATCAATATCTTCCATGTCTTCTCCAAAATAAGAATGTGCTCTAAGGCAGTGTCCATCATACCCATCTGTATATACTTTTATCTTATTTGGATCTTGAGTAAGTATTGCATTAATTCTATCTTCTAATGAACTGAAGTCTGCAGCTCCAAATATCCACTCTTCTGGTGCTTCAAAACATTCCTTTACTGCATGTCCCCATGTACTGTGTTCAGGATTGTTTTGCATATTTGGATCTGTACTGGAATATCTACCTCCTTGTGTGCCACATGATTTTAGATTGCCATTGATCCAGAATTCTGGTTGTGTATCTCCCTTGTCAAATGCCAATTCCTTAAACTTCTTTAAGAAGTTATCAAGAATGATATTTGTTTCACCTATCTCAATTAAATGTCTAAGTAGATCCTTTATCGATGGATCTAAATCAAGCTCGAGTAATCTCTTGAGTGTGTTAGAGCTGGTACTAGGCGCTTTCTTTTTTGTCTTGCCCAGTACCGGTAATTTTAACACATCGTATAACAAGACTTGTATTTGAGAATTGGATCCAGGATTAAATGTGAAATCAAAGTCAGACAGAAGCTTAAACTTCTTCTTCAATTTAACATTAGCTTCTCGTGCTTTCTTCCCCTTAATAAGAAGACTGCTCTCAAATGTAGCTGGATGATTTAACACAGCAGCTTTTGCCTGCAAGTTTACTACTTTGATCTCTCGTATGATTCGATCAACTGTATCCATATTGATTGGTAAACCAACCAACATCATCTTGATCGTAGGACCTAATGAAGGCTGAGCAATATCTTTATAGAATTGAGCAAGACTTGGTGTGTTTTGTACTACTGGTGCGTATTTTTCAAATACATACCATGTAGATAGACAATCAATTAAGTTATAACTTAGTAACTGTGCAGGTGGTATTGATTGAATGTCTTTGATTTCTTCAGCATCAATTGCATAGTTACCAGCAAATTCTAAAGCTTGATGTTTTAACTTGAGGTTATTACCTGCAGTTGTGTTCGTTGCAATAAATGTAAGAACTAGCGTATCAATTGAATCTCTGAATACATTTAATCCATAACGCATTCCCTGTATATCATGAGGATGATTCATGAATAATTGATAGATCAGAACTTTTACATCGAATAATGCATTGTGAAATATCAAACGTCCTTCATAATTTTCAAAGAACTGTTTGAGGAGTGTTCTTACATTTTCTGCATACTTATTTAGATGAAGCCCATGCTCAACACTGATTGCTACACCGTTATGTTTATCCCAGGCAAATGCAATAGTACCTAATCCTGCTTCATAGAATCTTAAACTAAATGTTTCGATATCACATGTGAGGCGAGGGTACTGGTGAAGAGCATTGAGGGTTTCTTCGACTTGGAATAATTCTTTTGGATAATATTCTGAATGGATAATATCTTTACCCGTTTCAGAATATGTATTTGTCATAAGAGCACTAAAAGTATCCAGAGAATTATTTAGTGGTATTGCTTGAGCATCATTGTAGTAAAGAGCTTGATAGTTAATGCTTAATACTATGTTGAATTCATTGAACTCATCAAACTTAGGCTTTAAAACATTTCCTAATTGTTCACCAGTGTTAGTTTTACCAGTGGCCAACTTAAAATAATGAGTATCAGCAATAAGAATATCGGTAATACCCAGACGTTGTAAATTTTGAAATGTTTGTATAAGTGTTTGTCTACCTTCTTTAGCAGGGACTCTATTATTATCAGCATAAGGCAATCCTATTATAGCTAACTGTTCAGTTGGTAATCCTCTTTCACTTAAAGGGTCACCATAATATTTTTTTAGCTGAGGACGTTCGAGAGCAGTATCTTTAATTAACAAAGCATATTTGAAATTTGAGATATCACTGCTTAAACCGATCAGATTCATTATTCTGACTCTAAGACACCGTTAGCAACTAATTCCCTATATAAGGATTCGCTAACATACGAAATTCTAAAATCCGATTTCTTCATCTGGGAAAGTGTGCTAACAATTTTCTCAGGATCTCCTGAGTAATCGGTTTTAACACAATGTCCTTTCCCAATCAATTTATGTAACAGCTCAGGAGTATCTGCAGGGATTAAAAGTCCATTACTTCCTCCGAACCAGACCAGCCAAAAACCCTCACTTAATGTAGATGGTGTGGCCGATTCCTTGTTCTTCGTGGTCGCTGTTGCAGATCCACATTGTGTCGAATCCTGGCTCATCAGTTATGTGCTCCGCCCACAGATCTGTAAAATAAATCAACAGTCTCGGTGGGTCTTTTTTTAATTTGTCTAGTACTGGGTGAAAAGAAGTTCCTCCACCTCCACCAAATTTCAAAGAACAAATATCGGTGTAACGATCCACTTCGTACTCGTCGTGAATACATGAGTCTGCACCAAACATTCTCAGACTTGTCGGATTAAACGTAGTGCGGATACCTTCTACTTCACTCAGAATTTCCTTTAATTCTTCATCACTGATAGATCCACTGGTATCAATTGCAATTGCAACATCGCCAATAGTTGGACTGTACTGAGTTGGTAAATAAAGATTTGGTAAATATCTTTTATTAGGACGTTGCCAACTATAGTCATCTTTTATGAATTCATTTAGATACTGCATGAGTATTTGTTTCCAATTAAGCTGTGGCTCTAACAATTCTTCAAACATTCTTTTGACATCTGAAGGCATGTTTCCCCATTCCTTTGGGGAATTTAATTCTGTATTGACTTTAGCTCGAGACACCATGTCAGCAACTTTGTCATCTAAATCTTTTTTTTCTTCTTCTGTTAGTTTTTTATCTAAAATGTCACCAATCATATTTGATTGTGGAAGTTTCCCTCCTGCATCTTGCTTTTCTTTGAGTTTGTTATATACCTCTTCAGTAGACATATTGCGATATTGACTATCGATCAGATCAGTTTCAGGTAAGATAAATCCTTGCTGTGTAAGCATCAGATTGATTACATAGTCACCGGCGTAATTCCATATTTTTGGATCTCTATCACCTCTTCGGGTTAGATGCCCCCATGCAACATGCCATACTTCATGTGCTATCAATCCAATTCTTTGAGGTTGAGTGAGTTTCTCAAAAAAATTGGGGTCATAAATAATATGCCTGCCATCAGTACCTGCAGTAGGAATAGGTAGAATAGGATTTTTTGGATCATCAAACTTATGAATCATGTCAAAGCACATTGAAGAGATGAATGTAGAAATTGTCATCAACTCAATTTTTGCTTTGTCTAATGCTACCTGTGGGTCAAATCCAGTAGAAAGTAATTTTGCAGTCATTACGTCATCCTGTGCGCGTTACGCTGCTTCCATTCATTAACCTTAGGTAGGTTGATTGCATCAGGACTTTTCCTGATTACATCTCGAAGAGTCCAGACTTGAAACTCAATTGGCATCCTTTCTAGGAATTCGATAGCATTCTCGATATGTTTTACATTATCTGGATGACTGATTAATGAAGCCAATGCATGTAATACATCAGGCTTATCTGGAATAGCAATTCCTTTTGGATTTTTTAAAATTTCTTCGAAGGTTGGCAGCTTCTTATAAATTTGGGAGAAAGTTCTGAACTCTCTTCCAGTACCTTGACCAATTGCACCGGCAATATTTGCCAGATCAATTTTATCCAATTCTTTTCGCCCAACAATCAAGGTATGAACAAATTCCCAAGTACGAGGACAGGGAAAAGTATCATTTGCATGATTAGGATCGAACTTGTGAAGATTTACAGGTTTCCATTTGATATATGCACGAATGCGATGATCAATATCATGGGTCATTGCCCAGTCTAACCAAAATTCGTAACTGACTTTCAAAGTATAATGAATAAGTCTGGATTGACTTGCTGTACTCATTTTGTAGACGACAGCTTTATCTGTTTCACGATTGCCAGCAGCGACTATGGCAACATTTTTGTGAAGAGGATGGATTCCTACACAACGATCTAAGATAACTTTGTACGAAGCAGCTTGTACTGAAGGTGGTGCAGTGGAATACTCATCTAAAAAGAGTAACCATCCTTTGAATCCTGCAGGTATTTCTTCTCCTGCAAGAGGAAAATGTGCAGGTGGAACGTAATCCATCTTTTCACCACGAGGAACTGGGAATCCCTGTAGATCTGTTGGATCACATTGGGCAAGCCGAAGGTCGATTACCTTTAGTTCGTATTTCTCAGCAACCTGACGGATGATATCTGATTTGCCTATTCCAGGTGCACCTTTAACGAAAGGAACCTGACGGGCTTCTAGACACCTTGAGAGGCACTCTACCAATTGGACTTGGTCTACTTCATAGGCGTTACTTGCTGTGTCAGCCATGTTTTTCTCCTCTTAATTTACAGGACATTTCCCCTCGAAAAGAGTCTCCAGGGTTTTCTTTCGATTGATTAATTTATCTATAGCAACTTTGGTTATTTTCCAATCTTTTGCTATTTGATTTCGTTCTGCTAGGGTAATTGTACCACCCTTGTGATTTAACACATCAAGCAAAGCACCACGTATCTGCCATTCACTAGGGTTCAGAAGAGGATCATTATTACTGATGTAAGGACAGTTTTTCTTTTTACTTAAATTACGATGAAGTGAAGGAGGTGGAGCACCAGTACAATTGCTACCAGAAACCCTGGCGTAACTAACTATGAATCCTAATGCTTTCATTCGATCATCAAACTCTTCTCGAAATAACAATTCCATTTGACCAGTTGTTATTTCCATATATTCACGTACATGTTTTGCATGTTTATCAAGAAACGGAAGAATTAAACTTTCTATAATGAACTTACGTTCTTTAATATTCAACTTTGCTCTAACTTGTATTTGGTGAAACCATTTAATAGGTTTTCCACATGAAGTACCCATATAAAGCATTTGTCTTTTCTCACCATAATGCTCTTTATGAAATTGTAAACTCATATCTGAAGGTAGCTTGTATTTAACTTTGGCTGCATCGAAGAGTTCATTCAGCAGAATCATTAGTAATCTCCTGTGGGCACATTAAACTATGGGCTTTCATAGTTGCTTCTTGTTCCCAATCTTGTAGGGCATCCCATCCTTTACCAGCATCTTCAGGAGATTCTTCAATTCCTACCAATGCTTGAAGTTCGATGACGGCTTGTATGCCATCTTCTCTATTTAGTTCAGTCATTTGTTTATTCCATAAAAAAAGCCCTGGGAGAGGATCCCAGGGCTAAAAATACCCAATATCGAGAGGAGGAGAAGCGATAGAGGGTCAGAAACTGTTTTAAGTTGGAGTCATTTTTTCAAGTTGTCCTTTTAGCTCAGTAATCTTATTTGATAGATTCTCAGCGACTTTCTTGTCAAAAGGACTTAAATCAGTTTTCAGTAAATAGTTAGTCCTCTGTACTGAAATCTTTCTGATTTTCAATCTTAGACGATTCCGTCTCCTGCGCCAATACTTTCCGTTGTGCTCTTTCATGTGAGCGGGATAACGTTTTGTCACGAGACTCCTCCCATTTAGCTGCAAGTCTTTCTCGAGTTACTGTATATCTAGCAAGCTTATCTTTTAAGTTTGCTTCTAAACCAGAATACGGATCTTCTTGTGGTACAAGAATAAAATCAGTTAACCGCACTTTAATACGAAGTATTGTATTATCTATTTTTTGTATTTTGCTCTCTAATGATTTTAATCTTCTTCTCCGTCTTTTATTTACACGTATTATTTTAGGAAAAGAACTTTTTAATGTTTGGCTGCACATAACCAGGAGGCTTTAATACTTTACCGTCATCACGAAAAATAGGTTTCCCATCAATTCCAACTTTACTCATATTATTTTCATGAACATGATCAAATATCTGTTCACCAGGAATTCCATAGATTACTTCGGTTCCTGCTGCAATATAGTGAATATCACTTAATGCATCAGCTATTTTAGTGATGTCATTAGCAAGTTCTGCTGAAATATATTCAGCAACTTCTTCGAGTAACAATTTTATTCGAAGACTTCTTTCATCTGTTGATGGTATAGCTGAAGAACAGTATACAAGTGAGTGATGTATTGTTTGTAAATGTGGTTCAAAGGATTTCTTATCTGGAAATCCAGGTAATGAAGGTTTGTTACGAATAGGAAATCCAAATAGTTTGTTAAACTCTTTTAAGCATTTCCATACTGATACATTTCTCATTTTTGTTCTTGTCTCTGTTTAGCAGCTTTTATTCTAGCATCTACTACTTCCTTTGCAGAACCTGGTATAGCACCTGGAGGTAATGACATAGATTTAGCACTTTCCATTGCAAGTTTATAACATTCTTGTGCTATCGTTTTAGCATGATCCATAAATTCTTTGTGGGATGAAAATCGGGTATTTGTTCCTGCATTTAATGCATCATCTACATCGAATGCTGCTTTTACAGGACCTATTTGAATTGATGCTTTCATCGTTCTAACTCTTTTGGTTTAGGAATATTAATTTGATCGAATAATACATCTAAATCAGCTTCTATATTGAATAGATGTTTATTTATTTTATTTGCTTGAGAAATGATATCTTGATTATCCGCAGTGTTAACTACATTGTGAAGTAATGTATCTGCTAATTTAACTAAATGAAACACAGTAATTATGTGACCATTTAATATCGTGTTTTGGGGCATAATAGTTCCTTAGTAATTCTAATTGTCTTTGTGTCTAATATTTCAGTTGATGGATTACCTATCATGTCTATTAGATCTGATTGTTCTTTTTTTAGAATAGCATATCTATTTTCTAATACAATTTGCATATGTTCTAGATCAACTATTTTTTGAGGCATAGATTTTTCTATTGCACTCTTAAGTATCAATTGAAGCATTGCTGCTTCAAACGGATCCATATTAAGTAATCCCCAGAGTTTTTGTACTAGCTCTTGAACTATTTGTTCTTGAGTGGAATCTCTTTCTATCATTATTATTGGTCTCACAAGCTAAATTCTTTCCAAAAAAATAGGGCACCCCGAGTTAACGGGGTGCCTTTATCTCAAGAAAGCATGTGAACAGATTTACGAATATCTGATGCTAAAGATTTACCAAGTTTCCTATAAACCAATCGTTGGTTTCCAGTTACTTGACGTAGTATATCTTGCAACACATCAGATTCCGCAATTTCTGCGAGAATACTTCGATACAGATCGCATACAGCTCCCATGTTATTGGGATGTGCAGTAAATGCATCGTGGATATGTGCAAGAGGAAAACTAGCACGTTTCACCATTTCTCGAGCAATCCATCCATCTACACTATGGATAATATTTGGTGCAAGATGCCTGCCATTACCTGAGGATGAATAATCCGTATAGGCATACTGGAAAGTTTGACCAAGATAGTTGATTTGAGCCATTTGAGTTTGCTTGGCTCGAATACGAACAACATGACCGTCAGGCATTTCCCACCGAAAGAGACTCTTATCACTCCAGCAACTGTTGATGGAGTCCATTACATCTTCAGCTCCCGGAAAAGCATTACGTACAACTGTGTAAAATGCTTCTAGTTGTGCACGATTAAAATGCTCTCGAGGATTTGCGATTGAGTTGTAATAGTGAGTCATTACAGGTTTCTTGACATCACTTCTTTCAACACTATCTTCCTTTTTGAGCATTCCATTCATCTCTCGAGTAACTGCGTCGTAAATATCATTGCGTAGATAAGTATTCATATTTACGAACTCTGCGGTTTGACTACAGTTACTTAATGCTGCCATGATTTGAATACCACTTGCTGTGGCATCTAAAAACATATTAGCGTTTACAGATTCTCCATCTAGAGCAGTCTGCAGTGCATTGAGATATTTCCATGCAAAGATCTCTTCTTTTGCATCAGCAATGTCGAACTCTTTCTGGTCATCGACCCATTCAACTCTTTCATCGAACGTGAGTTTGTCATGACCAAAGGCATTTGCAACAGCAATCTTTAACCATTTAATGCCTTCTTTAGTGACTGGCTCAGCTTGAGCAAATGATAATGCAGCTCTTCTGAATTGCTCAGACTGCAAATTGATATTGTAGCCTGACGAGTACATACGTCCTCGCTTATCAAAACGCCACACGAAGTAGAATTCTTCGCCAAAATATCGTGCGAATACTTCTCTATCGTTTTTATAGCGTTCTTTAGAGACAAACTGCGTAATAACACCTACATCCATCTTCCAAGGAATCTGTTGTAGTTTGTTCAGTGTTTCTAAATCTTGTTGCTCTTGATGATGGTTACCTTTTCCCAGCACTACGTGCTTGTCAAAGGTCAACCATCCTCCTTTGCTATTACTGATCCAATTCTGGGGTTCAGATAGCATCGGTGGCATATATTGGAATTGGTTAATTCCATCCAATATATCATCACTGAGTTTGATACGAGGCTTCACAATTACTCTGTTTGGGTAAAGATGAATATCGTATATATCCTGATCTGCGCATAGCTCGAGTAACTGAGATCCTCTCTCTGCTGCTTCGAGTCCAACAAATCCTAAACGCATACCCAGACGTGATGCAATTGACTGGATGTGATGATCTTTTGGGTCTCGTAGGATTTCAATCCACAGTGCTTGGCCTGCCTTCATTGGATCCAAATCTGATTCAGTACCAATCTTAAAGATGGACTTTAGAAATCTAGGATCCGTGTGGCCTACTTCGTTCAGAACTACCCTATCCAAATTAGTTTTACTGAACAGCTCTTCAACTTCAACTTGCTTCTCAATACTCATGATGCCCTCCTGCTAAAAGATACTCACTGCTCTCCCTCTCTTTATTCCTTTGATTAATCTGTCATAACTCTCCTGACTT
>Ga0224497_10002806_pt1 | contig 10121 bp, 10 predicted proteins | sample SF_Jul11_sed_USG_4_FD_167970 | JGI IMG/M metagenome (GOLD analysis project Ga0224497, IMG submission 167970) | Sediment microbial communities from San Francisco Bay, California, United States - SF_Jul11_sed_USGS_13 | ecosystem: Environmental > Aquatic > Marine > Sediment | place: USA...
AGAAAAAGGTATTTTCAAAAATACATATTCAAATCTTTTTGATAGTTACAAAGAAGCAGAACAGTCAACAGGCAATGCATCACGTCCAGGATCACCGATGGGAAGAAGTGCAGAACCAATTCCAATAACAGCCCCACACAATCTCAAAATTATTCCAGGTGATCAATCCCAAGAAGAGATGATTAAAGAAACAAAACACGGATTACTAGTAGGGAGGTTATGGTATACCTATGCAGTAAATCCAATCAAAGGAGACTTTTCATGTACTGCAAGAAGTGGAATCAGGATTATTGAAAACGGAGAAATAAAAGGTCCAGGAAAATCAGTAAGAATAATTCACAATCTGCCAACAATGATGAAAAATATTTCAACCATAGGAAACAATCAAAGAAATGTCATCCAATGGGCATCTCTCCCGTCAATCACCCCATCGATTCAGGTCGAGAACGTCTCAGTTAATTCAATTTAATTTCATTAGGGATTTAATATCATCTTAGGCACAAATTACTTGAAAAACGTGACTGCAAGATAGGCAACATACCCAATTGTAAGACATACTCCCATAGCCCTACCAATGATTCCAGTTTTCAGGGCAATCAGCAAGGATAAACTAAAGATAATCATTATTGCATAATCAACATAAACATCTGCTCCCACTATCACTCCGCCAAGGGCTGCACCAACACCCATAATCATCAGAATATTGTAGATGTTGCTTCCAATGATATTTCCAACGCCAATATCGGCATGACCCTTTCTAATTGCTATTATTGACGTGATTAGTTCTGGAAGTGATGTTCCAATTGCAATAACAGTCAATCCGATTATTTTTTCAGATAATCCAAATTCAGTAGCCAAAACTACAGCATTGTCGACTGTAAGTATTGCACCGACATACAAAAGAACTACACCCACTCCAATTAATCCTGCAGATTTAAGATAAAGATTATTCGCACCTTGTGGAGGTTTTTCTTTATTTTCTGTTCTTTGTTTCATCGCGTCTTTGAATGTATAATATGCAAAGACTCCCAATCCAGCAAGCAACAATATTCCATCATATTGAGAAATCTCCCCATCAACAGATATCAAAACTAACAAAAAAGAAACACCCAGCATAATCGGAATTTCTTTTCGCAATACAGATTTGCTTACTGCAAGTGGGACAAGAATTGCTGCAACACCAATGACCATACCTACATTTGCAACATTACTTCCAACAATATTTCCAAGAATGATTGCACTGTGCTCTCCAGCTGCTGCGACACTGGCAGCAAGCTCAGGAGTTGAAGTGCCATAGGCCACAATGGTCATACCAATTACAAGATTACTTATACGAAATCTTCGGGCAATTGCAACACCACCGCTGACTAACCAATTACCGCCAAAACACAGCATCACCAATCCAACTACAGTTAGTATTGCATTTATTGCGATTTCCACAATGAGGCTTTAGGTGTCAGGGGTTTAAAGGCGATGATTTACAACAATTTTACAATATTAGCAAGAAGAGCGATACTTAGTTCACCTATTCCAGTCCGGGAATAATTTCATGTCGCCTTGACGTCTCCGGCTTTCCAGCACGCGAGTCTTACTAAAAATTCCATTCGTCCAGGTATCTTTTCTGAATCTGCTGATTACCACGTTATCAGAGAATCATAAATCCGGACATGATCGCACCTTATGCCGACCTTTAGATTTATGATTGAAACCCTAATGCCGTTGATGATCATCTGATTGATCTCATCTTGCATGGCTCCTGATTCCATGTGTATCTTTATCTCAAAGTATCTGACAGATCCATCTTCTGTGACGGGAACGCGTTTTGGGGCATCAATTATCCATAAGATCTGCAATTCCTAGTTTCTCAACTTTTGAGGTTCCAATGTAGGAATAGTACTGACCTTTTGCAAACTTTTCTGCATTCCTTACATACTGTATGTCACCCACCTGGTCTCCGCAGATGCAGACTCCACGAGCTTGAAGTCAGCTCACCGTTTGCATCACGTTCAGTTAGCGCATTGAGCGTCGTAATGTCAGGAGTTGTGCCTAGAATGGTACCGTCAAGGAAGTGATCACCTGCACCAAAGGTCAGACATGGACCTGCACTGGTTGCCTGTCTGTCTTTTGGCCTGCCAATATGTAATCTGAATTCTGTTTTTAATCGAAATGAGTTTGCACCTAATTTTAGAATGGCATGAACTCCTGTTACTTTTTCATTGGTTTCACCGATAAATGACATTCAAAGATATGAGTTGAAATAAAATCTAAGAGAACTTTTCAGGATGAATATCTTAATGACTCGGAATTTTGCGTATGTTCTCCGTCCAGTCTGAACGGTAATGTTTTCTTGAGTTTCTTGTACAATGCCTTGCGATTTCCATTCAATGAAGGTGCAACAAATTCTACCATGATCTACTGGCAGCGACCAACACTAAAAGAAATAAAAATTGAGATGTATCTTGGTGTTGTGTTTAGGTTAACGATATTTTTAATAATGCTAGTATGCACCGGCAATGAGTTCCCTATTAAGTGACATCAGATGTTCATAAATCTCAATTCCTCTAATGGTGCGATTGTGCTTCATGTAAAAATCGTACATTAATCACCTAAATTCTGGGAGTACTTAACCCATTGTAATAATTTATGAATTGCATACCCTTAATACGAGTGTGTCAAGATAGCCACAACACTAAAAGAAATAAGAACCATTTGATTCTGATTCTATGGAATGAGAACCTTAAAAATTAGAACAAGCTAATTAGTTTCGTCTAATTTTCAGCGCGTTTTAATATCATGTTATTTCTACGAAAGACATGAAAATAGATTCATGTAAAAAATGCGGTGATACGCTCGAGGTAACCCATACATGCTCATTATGTTCACAGCCAAACAAATTTGAATGAACACATTGTAGTATTACTCTCGATGAGCAATATCATACACAATGTAATATCTAGATAGTATTAGTAAAATAAAAAAAGATGTTACGGGGAAGTGGAAATATCACAGTTTTCAGAGATTGTGCCACTAATTCGATTACCCTCAATTGTTGTCAAACAGTCTTTGGAAACATGGCCGTTATTTACAAAGCTATCACGGTTAACAAAATCAGCACCTGGATCTAGCCGAATCTCCCCATTGTTTTCAAAGGAATTACTGTTGTTAAATTTCCAATTAGTGATGATTGTATTATTGTTTTTTACATTGCCGCTATTATCAAAACCGCCTCGGTCAAATGAAATTATACCGTCATTGGAAAGTTGTCCATGATTAACCAATCTTCCATTATTTTCAGTACCCCATCCATTGAATTCGAGATACCCATAATTCTCAATGGTTCCATAGTTATCCACTCTGCCTATAATTTGTATGGAATCTGTTTTGTTTACAACAAATGTTTCGTCAGCATCAATAACAAGTTCCGAGATAATCTTAGTGTATGTTTCGGAAATCATTGCGGATTTTATTTCCTCAATCTCTTGCTTGAATAACTCATAATCAGGAGGTTCCAAATATGGAACTGCCTTCAAATTTTCAGATCCTCTTGTTTTTAGATTTTCAATCTCTTGATCTATTTTTGATATCTGTTCCTTGTCTTGCTGTTCACTGAGAATTATTTTTTGTTTTTCAATCTCAAGTTTTTGGATTTCAAGTTTGGTTGTTTCTTCTATAATGTTTTTAAAATCAGAGGTTTGTTGGGCATCAAGATTTGAATTGGATTTTTTACAACGCTCTACACTCCCTCCTCCAGGTAATGTTACTGCAATGCATTCACCTGGATCAAGACTCATGTTAGCGACAATTACCAATGAACCTAAAACTCCAGCTACTACAACAGCTACTGCCAATAGTTTATTCTGATGCACAATAACTCAATTAATAATATCTAATTAAAGTCAGCTTTTTACGCAAGTGTGAATCATATTTTTATAAATTTCAAGATTGTTTTAAAAAATAAAAAAAAGTGATTTGAATTATCTATGCGTGAATGCCCGTAATTCTTTTTCCGATATCAGCAGTTGTCAGTTTTGTTTCCATCCATTGTCTGATCACGTAACCATCAGCACCACTGTGTGGATCCCTGAATGATTCTGCGACAGTTGGACCTTCACCTAATAACATTCCAGCCTTATCGTATACTATTGCCTCGGTACTCGTAAAACCAAAATCAACAATTCCTGTTACTCCCGGATAGTGGGGTAATGGGAACATGCCTTCTACGGTCTGTGCACCTGGAGGATTATGGCCTCTGACAAAGTCGTTTGAAGTATAAGCAGTCGAACCTCTTGAACCAAATGCTACTGTGTCAGGTCTAAAGTGATTACCAACAATGGTGTTCATTGCAGTTGAAATATCAGTTAACGGATTTTGTGCACTGTGTACTGAAGTTACGGTTTCCCAGCTTGACCCTGTTGCGATACGTGATGACGTGATATCGTATTATGCTTTTCAGTTTCTCCTCGACGGACAGCTCGTCCTCGATGCACAGCGTAAGAAAGTCCAGGTAATCCTTGTCCTTCAGATCAAGATTTATCTTTCTCAATTCAGCAGTTGCGTCCGGATGTGATTCCCATCCGAGGATATTATTTTCGCATGGTTGATGCAAAACCTCATGATTTGCCTGCGTGCGGGTTTTCTGTCACCTTTCTCCCCATCAAAGTGCCAGAACATGACCTGTGTAAATGCCTCAGTATCGCAGCCCAGCATGTTACAAATCATGAGATCATAGACTATGCGGGATTGAGCCTAAAAGGGGAGGGGTTATTGTGATGTATTTTTCGTCTACAAACTGGATCTAAAGAACCGTTTTTGTAAAATATTGTCAATCTTAAAGTTTTATTCCATCTAGATGAAAAGATGATAAGAGAAAGTCACCAGTTCTCGCGAGAACTTGACACTGGTGATTGTACGCTCTCACTTATCAGTTAACAGTCTGATTTCCACCCTCAAGTATCGGATCAATCAATTCTGTTAACAATTTGGTAAGATCAATTGATCCTAATTAATCTCAGGTTGATCGGGCACAACTTATACCGAATTTTAATTTTCAAAAGAAACTGTCCAACCGCACCAGGTGGGTCACATGCCACACGCATCTGCGATGATACCAGTGAGCATTCCTGATCCTGCATTCGTCAAACGGAAGGTGTCTCTTGCATAGGATGCAGGTAATGATCATGGCAGGGTACTTGTTACTGTTGATTGGTGATTTTGATTTAAGAGAGAGAGGTTATTGTGAAAATAAAAAAATTATTCCTTATCAGACAAACATAAACCTGCAAAACCACAATCATTACAGCCCTTGACATCATCATAGTTTTTGCTTTTACATATTGGACATTCTTTATCATCCATTAAGGAAATGAAATCATACATTAGATTAATGTCATTGGAATTAGAAAAAGAGAGGTGGCGGTTAATGCATGAAATGCATCTGTTCATGAGAGACACATTCTTCGTGCAGTTCGCCAGAGTCGTCATGGATCAGACACCCACAACTTAGTTCATAATGAAATTCTGTCACGATTTGAGATTTCAAAATTTGTATAAAACATAAACGGAGGAATCATCAGTGAGTGCTAAATACTAAATTCCAGAACATGTTACATTGACAATTATGTATGTCCCGGTCAGGCCTGCAAGACGCAATTCTGACGAAGATGACCATGACTGATTAGAAAAAGAAGATAGGAATTGTATTTGGCTAATTGCGTGAAGGATAAATTCCCTGTAACGCAATTATGTATTGTACATCTCCTGGTTGGTGATCCCATAGATCTGGAAGTCCAAATGTCGTTCGTCCATCTCCACCATAAATGGTACCCAAAATACTGAAGAGTGCTTGGTTGTCATTTACTGAAAGAAGTTGTCCTTCACAAAAGGCCCAATCCCTTGGTGCAAAATTACCGGCAAATAATCTTACTTCACCAATGAACGGTTTGTTGAGACCTACTGGTCCTGGTGGACCCATAGGTCCCTCGGGTCCTGATGGACCTTGTATTCCTTGTGAGCCTGGTAGCCCTCGTTCTCCTTTTGGACCTTTTGGTCCTGGTGGACCCCTTCTGCCAGGCGGGCCTCTTTTTCCTAGGCCTCTCAATCCTATTTTACCAGCCTTGCCAGGTGGACCTCATGGACCTATTTTACCAGCCTTGCCAGGCGGACCTCATGGACCTATTTTACCAGCCTTGCCAGGGGATCTTGGGATTCTTTTGATATTCTTGATTTTTTTAGTTGAGATTATTTTTTTACTTGACATTAGCAAATTAAAGAAAAACTAGTATTTACAATATTCTCAGATGTGTAATCAGTTGATTTTAAAAAAAGAAAAAAATTTGGTTAGACAGGTGGGCCTGACTTTTTTGTCACGGGTTGTGAAACCTCAGACTTGCCTAAACCAACCTGTCTGAACGCAGCACCGATGGAAATCAATACGATTGCCCATGATGCAATTACAATTTCTTTTACAAACTCGTCTGCAAAGCCGTTGACCAGTACATATCCCCCCACAAGGACGATAGGCATTCCAATCAGTACGGAGATTGCCACGAGTTGCATGTCACGTTTTGGGCCTTCTAATGAGCTCATGGAGTGAGTTGGCGGAGGATTTGCTAAGAGGAGTAATTAACGAGTAAAAATACAAATTGTTATGAAAAATATTGAAGAAACACTTCACCAGATTTTCCAAGATGTTGAAGAATTAAGAGTTGAAGTTGAAAAGGATAAAATTAGAATTGAGGAAGCTGATAAATTTAGTAATACGTTACAACGATCATTACAGGATGAAAATAAACTTCCATTTGTTAGTCCAAAAATTGCAGATGAACATTTTAACGTGGTGATGAATTGTTGGAAAAAACAAATTGACATTATCAAAAGGATATCACCCAAACTTGAAAAACAATTAGAAGACGCAATTGTACAGACAGAGAGGGCGTGGGAGAAAGCTCTAAAACACTATACAAATTCTTATGATGAATATACATCAGGTAATAGGTCGAAAGGTGAAAAAATGCTATCTGAAACATCAACAGAGATAGGAACATATGTTATTGCTCAAACGGCATTAGGATCTGGAGTTAATGTTGCATATACCTGCATTACAGATCTAGCAGATAGAGTAATGGATTAATGAATTTTATAATTTTCATTCCACCCTCACCGTAGCAACCACCAAAGGCTTGAATTCCAGGCTCAGTTTCTTGCGTTCCACCTGCTCGTCAAACCATCTTGATATGTCTTGGCGGGAAAGATTACACCCTTGCTTGACGGTGATGCACTTGAACCACGAGACATAATCGTGATGCTTGTTTCTTGTCTTAGTTTCAGTCGGCGATTCCTTGGACAGATGTTGTTGGTGATGTGCTTCTTGTCTATTCCGTTTATCTTTGCACACTGGTTCTTTGCAATGTCTCCTACCTTCATTACAAGCCAGATAGAAAGTTTTTCCCAGTTGGTAAGCTTGGAGCGTTCATCAACGTCCTTTGACGTTACATCTTGCATTACTTGAATTTCCTTGATGTCATTTATTTCTGCAAGCTTGGATTCCATTTCTGAAATCAACAAGACAGACGCATCGTATATTGCAAGCAGGTTTTCAAGTCGGGCCTTTTGCTTTCTTGGCAGGCCCTGCATTACCTCGTTGCATGCTTTCTCATTTGCAAACTGTTTCTCAAATGCATCGACAAAATAGTTTGCCTGTAACAGTTTTCTTGTAAATGTTTTCACATGCGATACCGATTTGCTTGCAATGTTTTCTAACGTTTGCAGTTTGTCTGCAGCTTCATAGTTCTGCATGGTATCATAACTCTTGCCTATTTTCTTTTCGAGATGATCTAAAATTCCTGCAATGTCTCCTGATGTAACTTCTTCTTGTAAGGGGGGGACTATTTCATTGTCACTTGAGGTGACATTTGGTTTGTCTTTCTTGTTGTAACTTCTCTTCTCATTATCATCGAACAGTTCTGCTAGCTTTGTTCTCTGATATGAGATGTTATACTTCTCAAGCATATCTTGTATAAGGGAACAAAAGTCTGACATTGTTTTGTCCTGGTAAAATCCTGAAACGACCAGCGGCCTTGTAACGTTTTTGAGATTTGTAATGTAATCCTTCTTTGTCGTGAAATCTTTGATTTCAAGGTCTGCCATTTCTGCGAGAATCTTGGTCTGGGCCTTTAGATATTCATCGTTCTCAGTCATTTAAATACTATATATAGTGAATAGATCTAGTATATAAAGGATTATTAAGAATAGAGTGAATTGTTAATAATATTGGTTTGACGGGTTTGGGGATTATTTTTCTACTATGTAATTATCTTTTCTCATAATTTCCTCTCATCGGTTATATCATCTGGATAGAGTTAAGATCATGGAATGTTCCAACTGTGGATTAGAATACAATGATTATGAACATCAACAATGCACTCATTGCCATTTTAACATAGAAACCCAGGCCAATTAACTCACTTCGTGTATAGACGGGTTTGTGGATTGCATTCGTCTTTCATTGTCATGTGAGTTTGTTTATCTCTGATGTTGGTTCCTTTTGGCACTATTTTTACATCCGTTAGATCATCATTCTACCATGTGATTTATTATGGTTAGACATTATCAATTTCTCCAGTACCGTTGCAAACATCACATGAAGTAGAATCATCATGTAATCCTAAACCGTTACACATGAGACATTGCGATTGTTCTGTCATTCCTCTTTGGAATCTCCAATTGGAGCATAATTGTTGCAAGTACATTTGGTGCAGGAAATATTTGATTTCAATTTTCCGCTTGGCATTGATGTACCTGGCAAAAAATCCCCGCCTCCAGAGCGACCAAGTATCAAATGATGATCCTCTTTTGAATGTGTACAATTTGTACAATCTAATTCAGTTGTCATTGTATTTCTTTCCACCCAAAACCACTATCATGTTTTTTCATACCACATTTAATACAACATATAATTGCTGGAGAACCATCTGGCTTCCATTCATGATGACATTGTTTATTTTCTGTCATCTAAGATTCCCTCCAGTTGACATTGCATGAGGTGCACTTGCCAATGTAACCATTGTACATCCTGCAGAACTTTATGATTGTCCCATTCCCGCAACTTTCACACGGTCCTAAAGATTCTTCAGGAATCAGCATGAATCCTTTCTTATAGTAACTCAATACCGCTTTACCTCCTGGATTTCCTGACCCTTTCCTCGGTACAGCAATGCACCACCTCATCAAAGCCCATGTCATTGGTCTCATAGATATCCACGTCAAACTCATTGTCACTTTTTGGACACTGCTTGTACTTCATGGTTAACAGACTGCGTGTGATTCCATTAAGGATATCGGTTGACAGTTTGCGAATTGAATTGGTTCTTATCTGGTGAGCCGCCAACTTATTCATGATTGTTTGTGATAGTTGCGGGTTGAAAAATATTGATGGGAAAAAACGTTGCATGCGTTGTAATTTTGTCATAGAACACAATCCGGTATAGCAACTATCTTCCACTATTCTAGCAATTCAAGCTAATTTCAAAAAACATAATTTTTAGGCATAATTTCAGACTAATTTGATAAAATTGTTCTATTCAGTATCTTTCTGAGAATCAAGCAAAGAATACACATGATCAATTATTTTTAAATAGTCTGCCCTAGGTTCCACACTAATCAAAAGTAATTCATTTGAGTTTATAGGGACATTAATCAATGTGACTATTGCATATTCTGTTATAGATGATCTTTCATTACCAAGCTTGTATGCCAAATTGGTATACAAATCTCTTTTTTGCAATGCGTAATGAATCGACATTTTCACTTCATCTCCAACTAATATTTTTTCAACATTTTCTTTGTGTCCGCCTGCAATCATCTCACCCTTACTGTTAGCAACACCGGCAAATCTGACTTTAGGATCTAAATCAAGAATCTGTTTCGATAATTCATCATAATTTGCGGTCATGTCTTCTTACCAGGGTATTTCTTTTTAAACAATATTTCATCTTTATCCTGTAAATCATCAGTGTATTCATCCATTTCTAGCATAAACTCCTCTTCATCAGAATACGCAGATTCAGCATGCTCACTAATATCCAAACCAACATCCTCTACTTCAGCAGAAACCCGAATTCCAA
>Ga0224497_10002808_pt1 | contig 10117 bp, 12 predicted proteins | sample SF_Jul11_sed_USG_4_FD_167970 | JGI IMG/M metagenome (GOLD analysis project Ga0224497, IMG submission 167970) | Sediment microbial communities from San Francisco Bay, California, United States - SF_Jul11_sed_USGS_13 | ecosystem: Environmental > Aquatic > Marine > Sediment | place: USA...
GAATCATCATTGGTAAAAACAAGCGTACAAAAAATTTTGCAGGAATTATGTCAGTCGTTCTGTATTCTTCATCTTTCCTTCCTTACTTGGGCATGACTTTCCTTCACGATCCCCCTCCTTGTATTCTCCATCACCATCTGGCACGGCATTACTGGTCTGAGCAACTGCCACATCCATCGAGGGTACGAGTGCAAACACTGCTGCCAATGCAAGTACGGCAAAAGCCATGGTCGTCTTGTCCATCTGCAACCGTTACGTCATCTTTGAATTTAAGGATTATTCAGGATTGTACCAAATGGGTTTTATGTTGCGAAATGCCATTTTAACAATTAATGGCCGAGACGGCAATCCGACAAACCATACTTCATGATGTTGCGCATTTTGGTGTACGCATAACCATAGGTTTGATATTCATTATGCATTCTCTTGGAAAGTTTGAACCAGGATTTGCAGGGTTTCTCACAAAGCAGGGGCTGCCACCTGAGATACAGATTCCAATAGCCTTGGCAGAGTTTGTTCCAGGAATATTGTTAATCATTGGTGGATTGACGAGAATTTCAGCATCGTTGTTGTCCATTGTAATGCTGGGGGCAATATTTGTGGTAAAGGGGGCCCAGAGCCTTACAGGTCAGGGAGGAGTCGAACTGGATCTCTTATTGTTGGCATCATTGCTTGTGATCATAGTTATTGGTCCGGGAAGGATTTCGGTATCTCATGCTATCAAAAAAGTTCCAAGATTCTTACAGTAATATTCTCTTTTTTATAAATTAAAATCCAAAATTAATTTTTTACAAACATCATTTCCATGCTGAGTGTTTTTTTTTTTGCATTTCCACGTGGCAGGTCTAATTCTCATCTGGTTCTCAAGACAACATAGATTGAGTCATCTTTTTCAATTTCTGTGTATGTTTCCATGGCTAACACATCAAAAATAGATTCTATCATTTTTTTCAAATCTCCTATCTCATAATATGTAAAAAGCAGACCTTCCATTTCTTCAACTTTATTTCCTTTCCAAAATGAATGAAAAATAATCCCATTTGGATTCAACATTTCTTTTTGTCTTTGAAGTGATTTTGCCAGGTTTTCTTTGGTTAGATGATGTAATACTTTGTTGGAGTAGATACAGTCAAACTTTTGGTCTGTCTGTATTGTCACAGCATCAAGTAGTAGCAAGTCTGTATCCCGATGTTTCTCCTTGTATTTGTCCAGAAAAACTTGAGAGTTATCCGACCCTGTTACTGCATATGATTTCTTCAGAATATCCATGTCCTTTCCAGGTCCAATCCCAAGCTCCAATACAGTTGAATTTTCAGGCAAGTATTTTTGCAGGATCTTGATCAGATCTGCACCGTCATAGCCTTCTGCCATCTTGATGTATTGCTCTACTCCTTGTTTGGTGTCAAAAAACCCCATAATCAAATCACCATCAATTTGGTAAAAAATCTTTTAACACACGCAATGCATTTTTGTTCATGACAAAACCAATACCTGATGGATTTCACACTGTGACTCCGTCAATCGTTCTAAGCAATTCCAAAGAAGCGATAGAATTTTACAAAAAGGCATTTGACGCAAAAGAAATCTATCAGATGCCGACCCCTGACGGCAAGACAATGCATGCCATGATTCAGATTGGCGACTCTTTTGTAATGATGAGTGATGAATTTCCACAGATGGGTGCAACATCTCCAACTACAGTTGGCGGTACTTCAACTACAATTCATCTGTATGTGGAGGATTCAGACAAGGTCTACAATCAGGCAGTACAAGCAGGTGCCAAGCCAGCAATGCCAATGATGGATGCATTTTGGGGTGACAGATGTGGAAGCGTCATTGATCCATTTGGGCACTCTTGGATGGTATCAACTCACAAGAAAGACATGTCTCCTGAGGAAATGCACAAGGCCGCCGAAGAATACATGTCAAAGCAACACGGTTCACAATAGACCTTCTTTTTTATTTTTTGAATAAAGTACGTTTCAACGTAGATGGTAGTTAGTTCGATTGTTTCAGCATGGACATATGTCTAAGGTTCATAATTATTCAAAATTAAGTTCCACGTGGGTGCAAAAATCAACCACTTAACTATATCCCCATACATGTTGTGCTCCCATACAAATTTGAACTTGAAAAAACTAAATTTCTAAAAGACTATCTTAATCCCCAACGAGACATTACTTTGTTTTCCAGTCTTTTAAAAACAAGACCGTCAATTACAAGTCCAATCATCATAATCACAAGCATTATTCCAATAACTTGAGAGACATCAGTAAGAGAGCGGCCAGCGTTAAGTAAGAATCCCAATCCCAGATATCCAAATAATAGCTCAGCACCAATCACACCCCTCCATGCAAATGCCCAGCCTTGCTTAAAGCCAGAAATCATGTATGGGAATGCAGCCGGAATCAAGACAGCAGTTACCAGTTGACTGCCTTTTGCACCCATATTCTTTGCAGCCTCGATGAAATGAGGATCAATATTTTTGACACCAGTATAGGTGTTAATTGTAACTGCAAAGACTGCCCCAATCGCAGTAACAAAAACGATTCCGCCATCAGTTAGACCAAACCAAAGTATTGCAAGTGGAACCCAAGCAACTGAAGGAATTGATTGCAATCCTAAAACTAACGATCCAACAGTCTGGTTAACGGCCTCCACTCTTGCCATAAAAATTCCCAAAACAATGCCACCTCCAATTGCAATTGCCAATCCAATAGACAGCCTCCACATACTAGTTGCAATTCCATAAAACAGACTGCCATCTGCAGCACCATATGCTAGATCTTCTGCCACCTCATATGGAGACGGAAAAATATTCTGAGGCCAAACTCCACTCATCGAGACAATTTGCCAAACTGCAACAATTCCAATGTAAAATGCAATTCTATGAGGTAGGTAATTTTTTGCCATAATTATCACTCTGTATTTTTTTTTACCTCCGGTCTAAGCTCTGCCAAGATATCATGTTGAAACTGAAGTAATGATTTGTCTTCAGTGACTCTTGGTCGTGGAAAATTATTGTCAACTTCTTTTTTGATAATTGACGGTCGATTACTGAAAATTGCCACTTTGGTTCCAAGAACTGCAGCTTCTGCAACATTATGAGTTACAAACAAAATTGTCTTCTTTGTTTTTTCCCAGATTAATTGCATCTCAACTAGCAACAAATCACGAGTCTGTGCATCAAGGGCTGCAAAGGGCTCATCCATTAATAATACATCAGGATCCATAACAAGTGCTCTAGCAATAGCCACACGCTGTTTCATCCCAGTTGAAAGTTGGTAAGTGTAAGAATCAGCAAACTTTGTCAGCTGCATCATATCCAAATATCGATGAGATATCTTTGCTCTCTCCTCCTTCGGAATACCTGCCATCTTTAATCCAAATTCCACATTATCTTGAACCTTTAGCCATGGGAATAAGGCACCTTCTTGGAACACCATAATTCTTTCAGGTCCGGTTTCAGTGACAGGACGACCATCAAACATAATTTGTCCTTCATCTGGTTTCTCCAAGCCTGCAACTATGCGTAAAAATGTGGATTTTCCACAGCCTGAGGGACCCACCAAGCATACAAAGTCACCAGCATCAACCTTTAGATTAACACCGCCTAGGGCCTTGAGTTTATGAGAGTCATGGCTAAAATATTTTACGATATTTTTTGCCTCCAATTTAGTCATCTAAGCTACCGTCCTCAAAACCTGAATTTGAATCAAAAGAGTAAAAAATTGTAGTCAAGTCGTAACCATTTCTTCCCAAATATCCTAATGCGTCAGCTTTTTTGGCAATAGAGTGAACAGAATCACTTTGAGGATCATCAGTAATTACAAGATTAGACAATGCAATATCTACAACATCATCAGACAAAGACTGACCCAAATGAGATTTTAGAAAATCATTAAAGACAATTCTAGTTTCAACAGGATTTTGATTAATCCAGATTGCTGTTTCATGATGGGATGTCAAGAAATCAGAAACCAGTTGTTTGTTTTTCTCAACATAATTTGTATTTCCAATTAAAAGAACAGATGCAAATTTTTTGTTTGGCCATAGTTCTTCTTCGTGAAATAATCTTTTTCCCCCTAGTTCAGTCTCTAGAATAGTTGCCCAGGGTTCTGCAACCCATGCACCATCAACATCACCTTTGACAAATAATGTGTAGACATCAGGATTGGGAATATTATATACAATTACAGAGCCGCCTTTCTCAGCTGGTTTTAATCCATTTTCAAAAAGATAATTTCGCAGTGAGATATCCTGAGTGTTTCCAATTTGAGGTGCTGCAATTTTTTTCCCTGCAAAGTCAGATGCAGAAGATATCTCAGAGTCCGGATGAACAATAAAGCTTGCACCACCACTTGCAGCACCTGCGAGAATCTTTACATTGTGATTCTCTGAATTTAAAAATCCAGTAATCGCAGGACCAGGCCCCACATATGCTAAATCGATAGAATTTGCAAACAAGGACTCTATTGCCTGAGGTCCACTATCAAAAACCCTAGTTTCAATTGTTACTTCCCCTCCTACACTTTTTTCAAAAAATCCTTTTTCCACCCCTATAATTGGAATAGCATGGCCAATGTTAGGAAAGTAAGCAATACGAATTTTATTTTCATTTGACTCAGCAGTAGAGATAAGAGTGACACCCAATACAGATAACAAAATAACACCTACAATACTTGCAGAAATTACCGAACGAGTTTTCATAAAACAGCGTTATATTTCGCGGTTAAATAATCATCGAATTTTAGCTCAAGCTAGTCAGAAATTTTTGAAAATTATTTGATTTGTGACTATCACAAAAGATAAATTCCAAAATACTACGGGAAAGATGTTTTATGGCTCAAAAAGGAATTCTTGCATTTTCGGGCGGACTGGATACCTCAGTTGTTGTAAAGTATCTACAAGATGAATACGATATGGACGTCATTACAGTTACAGTTGATGTTGGACAAGGAGATGATTGGAAAAAAATTGCAGCCAAAGCAAAAAAACTCGGTGTAAAAAAACACTATAATATTGACGCAAGAAAAGAATTTGTCAAAAATTATATCTTTCCATCAATTAAAGCAAATGCTCTTTACCAAAAAAAATATTGCCTTGCAACAGCACTTGCTAGACCATTAATTGCAGAGAAAGTTCTAGAAATTGCAAAGAAGGAAAAAGTAACATCACTTGCACATGGATGTTCTGGAAAAGGAAATGATCAAGTAAGATTCGACATAACATTACGTTCAGGTTCTGATCTTCCAATCATTGCACCAATTAGAGATAAAAATTTGGATAGAGATACAGAACTAAAATTTGCAAAAAAACATGGAATTGAAATTGATACTGTAGCAAAAAAATTCAGCATTGATCAAAACTTGTGGGGACGTGCAATAGAAGGAGGAGTATTAGAAGATCCATACAACGAACCACCTGATGATGCATTCATTTGGGTTAAAACAAAAAACTTGCCAGATAAACCAACATATTTGGAAATTAAATTCAACAAAGGAATACCAGTTGAAATTGATGGTAAGATAATGGAACCACTAAAGCTAATTGAACATATTAACAAAAAAGCTGGAGATGCAGGTGTCGGAATAGTTGATCATATTGAAGATAGAGTTGTTGGAATTAAATCTCGTGAAGTGTATGAAACTCCAGCAGCAACTTGTCTAATTGAAGCTCATACAGATTTAGAAAAAATGGTACATACTAAACATGAAAACAAGTTCAAGTCAATGATTGACGACGAATGGGCATATTTGGCATATTCCGGACTTTGGCAGGATCCTCTTAAAACAGATCTAGATGGATTTATCGAGGCATCGCAAAAACCAGTATCAGGAACAGTGAAACTAAAGATGTACAAGGGAAGCCTTAGAGTAGTTGGAAGAAAATCCAGTAATTCATTGTATAATCATGATATTGCCACTTATGGAGCAGAATCCACATTTGATCAAAGATTGGCCAAAGGATTTGTAGAATTATGGGGTATGCAGTCAACAGAAGCTAATAAATTACAAAAGAAAAGGTCTACAAAAACATGAACTGCCCAGAATGTGATGCAACTCTAAACATCCCAGATGATGCCTCAGTAGGAGAAATAGTTTCCTGCCCTGATTGTGGCGCTGACTTTGAAATCTCAAAAAAAGAAGGATCAAATGTTGAGCTTAAACAAGCAGAAACTGTAGGCGAAGACTGGGGAGAGTAATGTCAAAAGTTTGTATCGTTTTTGACCGCTTAAGGGCGGAAGAGAAGATGCTACAAAAAGAAGCATCCGAGCTAGGACATGATGCATTGATGCTAGATGCAAAAATTACTCAGATTAATACAGATAGTAAAAAAGAAGACTATGACTTGGGAGATGTTGTTTTAGAAAGATGTGTGAGTTATTTTAGAGGACTTCATTTTACTGCAAGTCTAGAATTTATGGACATTCCCGTACTAAACAAATTTGAAGTTGCAAACATTTGTGGAAACAAAATGTTTATGACATTGCTTTTGAAAAAAAATAACATTCCAACACCAAAGACATACTTTTCATTTTCAAGTGAAAGTGCTGCTGAAAATTTAGAAAAAGTTGGATTTCCACTAGTGATTAAACCTGTAATAGGTAGTTGGGGAAGAGGAGTAATGCCACTCAAAAACAAGGATACAATGGAAGCAGTTTTTGAAATTAGAGATATTACAGATAGTCCTCACGACAGAATCTACTATTTACAAGAATTAATCAAAAGACCGCCAAGAGACATTAGAGTAATCACAGTAGGAGATGAGCCTATTGCCGCCATGTATAGAAAATCTTCAGGAGGTTTTAAGACAAACATTGCACTTGGTGCAGATCCAGAACTTTGTGAGATCACAAAAGAGATGGAGGACATGGCAGTCAAAGCATCAAAAGCTATGGGTGGTGGAATTTTAGGAATAGATATGATGGAAGATGATGAAAGGGGTTTAGTCGTACATGAAGTCAATAATACAGTTGAGTTTAAAGGATTGGCAAAAGTTGCACAGCGAAATATACCAAAAGAGATGGTAGAATATGCGCTAAACTACATTAGAAAATAAATTATACTCCATTACGAGGTGTTTTATCATGAAAGTAGGTGTTGTAGGTGCATCTGGATATGTAGGTGGAGAGACGCTTCGTCTCCTGGTAAACCACCCAGATGTTGAGATCTCAATGGTCACATCAAGACAACACGTTGGAGAATATTTACACAGAATCCAGCCAAGTTTGAAAGGGTTTACCGATCTTACTTTCTCAGAATTAGATTATGATAAATTAACAGATCAATGTGATTTAGTTTTCACAGCAGTCCCACACGGGACGGCAACTGAAATCGTAAAGGCACTGTATGATAGAGGAATCAAAGTAATTGATTTGAGTGCAGATTACAGATTACATAATCAAGATGCATATGACAAATGGTACGGATGGGAACATCCACATCCAGATTACTTAGAAAAATCAGTTTTCGGAGTACCTGAATTACATAGAGAAAAAATTAAAAACGCACAACTTGTTTCTTGTCCAGGATGCATGGCAGTAACATCAATGTTAGCACTTGCACCGTTAATTCGAAATAATCTAATTGATGAAGAACACATCATAGTTGACTCAAAAATTGGTTCATCCGGCGCAGGTTCTGGTTCTGGGACTGCACATGCAATGAGGGCAGGAGTAATCAGGCCATACAAACCAGCAAAACATCGACACACAGGTGAAATCGAACAAGAGCTTAGTGAAATTGCAGGACATAAAATTAAAGTTTCAATGAGTCCACACGCAGTTGATGTAGTCAGAGGTATCTTATGTACAAACCACACATTCTTGAAAAAAGATATCGGAGAAAAAGAATTGTGGAAATTATATCGTCAAGCTTATGGTGAAGAAAGATTCATCCGATTAATCAGAGACAAAAAAGGATTGTATAAATTCCCAGATCCAAAATTCTTAGTCGGCTCAAACTTTTGTGATATTGGATTTGATTTAGACGAGGATAACAATAGATTGATTGCATTGTCTGCATCAGATAACTTGATGAAAGGTGCAGCAGGTTCTGCCATTCAAAACATGAATGTTATGTGCGGTTTCGATGAAATGGACGGACTAAGATATACACCATTAACTCCTGTTTAGAAATGATTACAATCAAAATTGGCGGAAGTGTAGTAGATGATTTGCACCCATCTACAATTTTAGATATCAAAAAAATAGCAGAGAATGAGGGAATTATAATAGTTCATGGAGGCGGAAAAGAAGTTACAAAAGTTTGCAAGCAGCTCGGAAAAGAACCAAAATTTGTAACATCGCCAAGCGGTATCAAAAGTAGATACACCGACAAAGAAACTGCTGAGATTTTTACAATGGTAATGTCAGGTAGAATAAATAAAACAATTGTTCAAATGCTTCAGAAAAACGGCATTAATGCAATTGGTCTTTCAGGAGTAGATGCAAAAGTTATCGAAGCTGATAGAAAAAAGAAGTTACTCATAGTTAATGAAAAAGGAAGAAAACAAGCAATTGACGGCGGATATACTGGAAAAATTAGAGAAGTCAATTCAAAATTCATAAAATCACTCCTAGAGCAAGGCCTGACGCCAGTTATTTCACCCATAGCAATGAGTGAAGAGTCAGAATTTCTCAATATCGACGGGGACAGAGCTGCAGCATATGTCGCAGGAAAAGTGGGTTGTGATAAAGTCTTATTCATAACTAATGTGGATGGACTCTTAATCGATGACAAACTTGTCCCAAAATTGACATTGGCAGAAGCAAAAGAAATTAGACCAAAGATTGGACCAGGAATGGAAAAGAAAATTTTAGCATCTACTGAAGCATTAGATATGGGTGTCAAAGAAGCATTAATTGGTAATGGTCAAAGAGAAAACCCAATATCTGCAGCAATTGCACATGATAATTGTACGGTGATCGAACATGAGTGAAGATCAATTTATGGGAAATCTCTATCAAAGATTTCCAGTTACAATTGAAAGAGGAGTAGGAGCTCATGTATGGGATGTGGATGGAAAAGAATACATCGACTGTATGGGAGGATACGGAGTAGCATTAGTAGGGCACAAAAATCAAAGAGTTAACGATGCAATAAAAGAACAGATTGATAAAATCATTACAGTTCATAGTTCATTGTATAATAAAACAAGAGAAGAATTTTTGAAGATACTTATCGGATTGGCGCCAAAAGGTCTGACACAAGTTCATCTAAATAATAGTGGAGCTGAAGCAATTGAAGCCGCAATGAAATTTGCAAGAAAGTTTACAGGCAAAAAAGGAATGGTCGCCATGAAAGGATCATACCACGGAAAATCATTTGGAGCTTTATCATTAACATTTAATCCAAAATATAGAAAAGCATTTGCACCACTAGTTGAGAAAGTATCCTTTGCATCTTTTGGAGACATGGAATCACTTCGTTCAGTAGTTGATGATGATACAGCATTTGTAATTTTAGAGCCAATTCAAGGTGAGAGTGGAATTATTGTTGCACCCGATGGATTCTTACAAGAAGTTAGAAAATTTTGCGATGAAAAAGGAATTGTGTTAATTTTTGACGAAATTCAAGCTGGTTTAGGTAGAACAGGACGATTATGGGCTTGTGATCATTGGAATACTACACCAGATATCTTATGTCTTGCAAAAGGAATTGCAGGAGGCGTACCAATGGGTGCAACACTAGTAAGACCAGACATTTTAGCATCAATAAACAAGGGTGAACATTCATCAACATTTGGAGGAAATCCAATATCGTGTGCAGCAGGAATCGCTGCACTCAAAGCAATAACAGAAGATGGGCTAATTGAAAATTCAGAGAAGATGGGTAAAAAATTCAGAGAAGGATTAGAAGAATTAAAAGAAAAACACACCATGATAAGAGAAATTCGTGGCAAGGGTCTCATGATTGGAATTGAGATGAAATTTGAGGTTAGAGATATTTTAATGGCGTTAATAAAAAAAGGGGTTTTAATGCTGTACTCTGGAAGAAACATACTAAGGATTCTCCCACCATTAGTAATATCTGAAGAAGATGTAACAAAAGTTTTACATGCACTTGATTCCATACTAACTGAAGAGGAGCAAAAAAGAAATGTACAAGGATAA
>Ga0224497_10002809_pt1 | contig 10117 bp, 10 predicted proteins | sample SF_Jul11_sed_USG_4_FD_167970 | JGI IMG/M metagenome (GOLD analysis project Ga0224497, IMG submission 167970) | Sediment microbial communities from San Francisco Bay, California, United States - SF_Jul11_sed_USGS_13 | ecosystem: Environmental > Aquatic > Marine > Sediment | place: USA...
GCGAGCGTCGTTCGCAGTCTGTGCGCCGATTGTTGCTGATCCAGGGTGCGTCAGCCGCGCAGATCTCTACCGTAAGCTTTGGCGAAGAGCGACCGGCCGAGTTGGGCAGCAACGAACAGGCGTACGCGCGGAATCGCCGGGTAGAGTTCAGGTACACCAACTGATGCGCAGCAGAGGTTCGCTTATGCATCATCGTCACGGATTGTTCACGTTGCCGGCTTTGATGATGCTCGGCGGTTGTGAACTCATGCCAACGACCGAAGACCCGACGCAGAGTCGGCTGGCGGACATCGAGCGGCGGCTTGCAACGATGGAGCGCGTCGTCCAGAACCAGAGCCTCGTCGAGCTGACACAGCAGGTCGGTACGCTCGAGCGCCGGGCCGACGAACTGCAGGGTCGAACCGAAAACATCGAATACAATGCGAACGAGACGGCTGGCCGGCAACGTGACTTGTATGCGGATCTCGATGCCCGAATCCAGAGTCTCGAAGCCAGCCTGCAGGCCAGACGCAATGTGAGCGTGCTCGAGGGCGGTACCCTGCGGCCGGGACAGCTGCCGATGCCCGAGGGTTCGGATCGCGACAATTACCAGGCCGCGTTCGAATTGCTCAAACAGGAGCGCTATGACATGGCCGCAACCGCGTTCGAGCAGTTTCTCGTATCGTTCCCGGACAGCGAATTCGCGGATAACGCGCAATACTGGCTCGCAGAATCGCACTATGCGTCAAATCATTTCGAGGAGGCCCTCAGCAAGTTTCAGGTCGTGATCGACGACTACCCACGCTCGCGCAAGGTGCCCGATGCACTTCTGAAAATGGGCTACTGCAATTACAACCTGGAGCGCTGGGAGGCAGCGCGGGCAACACTCAGCCGGGTCGAGGCGGACTACCCTGAAACCACAGCGGCGCGGCTCGCGAGCCAATATCTGAAGCGCATGAACTCCGAAGGCGTTTAGCAAGCCAGCTGATCCGCGCCGCGTTGCGGTAATTTCGATGCTATCAGGCTCCCCGAAACCGCCGCTTCAGCGCCGGCCCGCAGTCGTTGCCGGCGCTTGTCATTTGAGTCCGGTCCGGTATCATCCCGCCGGCATTCGCGTGGCTGCTGATTCTCGAGGGGCGTTAGCTCAGAGGTAGAGCATTCGGCTTTTAACCGACTGGTCGTAGGTTCGATCCCTACACGCCCCACCATTTCTTCCAGACCGGCGGCTCGACACGCCGGGCGGAGATCCCTCAAAACAGGCGACGAATCGGTCATTCGCCGCTATTATTCAGGACTTTGCGCGCAGGACCCTCATGGTGAAGAGTCGCTGGAAAATTCACAAATTTGGCGGCAGCAGCCTCGCGGACGCGGCCTGTTTTCGCCGAGTTGCCGACCTCGTACTCGAAGCCAGCGGTGAGCGCACGGGTGTCGTCGTCTCGGCAATGCGTGGCATGACAGACGCGTTGCTGAGACTCGCGATACTCGCAGAGCGCGATGACGATGCTTTTGTCGGCGAGCTGCGCACGATCGGCGAGCGCTACGCCGAGACGGCACGGTCGATCGTGACCGGGGACCGCCTGGTTTCGGTGCTGGATGCCTGGAGCAGTGACGCCGACGATATTACCGATGTGCTCAGAGCTGTGGCGTTGGTCAAATCAGCGCCGCAGCGCAGCCGGGATGTCGTCGCCGGGTATGGCGAAATCTGGTCGGCACGGCTGCTGGCCGCCTATCTCGGTGAACGCGACCCGTCTCGGTGCGGAACCTGGATCGACGCCCGCAAGATCATTACCGTGCGCCAGACCGAGCTGGGGCCCACGGTGTTGTGGGAAGACTCGCGTCGCTCGTTTCACGACGTCGTGCCGGACACGTTCTCGGGCATGGCGGTCATCACGGGCTTCATCGCTAGCGACGAAAACGGCTTGCAAACCACGCTGGGCCGAAACGGCAGCGACTACTCGGCCGCTATATTTGCGGCGCTCGCGAGCGCCATCGAACTCAGTATCTGGACCGACGTCGATGGGGTCATGAGTGCTGATCCGAATCGTGTGCCCGAAGCCCGCGTCATCGGTCGGCTGACCTACAACGAGGCCATGGAACTCGCTTACTTCGGCGCCAAAGTGATTCACCCGCAGACGCTGGGCCCCGTCGTCGACAACGATATCCCGGTCATCATCCGCAATACCTTCAATCCCCGGCACACCGGCAGCAGGATCGAGGCGGGCGCCCGATCGGCCGACGGCATCAAAGGTATTACGGCAATTAGCGGCATGGCGCTCGTCAACGTCGAGGGATCCGGAATGATCGGCGTGCCGGGCACGGCCGACCGACTGTTTGCGGCACTTAGAAAAGCGGGCGTGTCGGTAACGCTGATCTCCCAGGCCAGTTCCGAGCATTCCATCTGTATCGCGGTCCCGGAAGACCTCGCCGTACGTGCCAAACAGGTCATCAGCGAAGCGTTTGCCGATGAACTGGCCGGCGGTCAGATTCAGCGTGTCGAAATTACGCCTGCGCAGAGCATCGTCGCGGTCGTCGGCGACGGCATGGCCGGAACACCCGGTGTCGCGGCCCGGTTTTTCGGCACGCTTGGCCGCGCCGGTATCAACGTGCGTGCGATCGCGCAGGGTTCCTCGGAAAGAAATATCTCTGCTGTCGTAAACGCTAATGAGGCTACCCGCGCGCTGCGCGCCGCGCACTCCGGTTTCTACCTGTCGTCGAAAACGGTCTCGATCGGTCTGATTGGTCCCGGGAGCGTCGGCACCACACTGCTCGCGCAGATTGCGAAACAGGCAACACGACTCGTCGACGAATTCAATCTCGATCTCAGAATTCGGGCGATTGCCGATTCCAAGCGGATGTTGCTCGGCGATCGGCGCATCGATCTGTCGAGATGGCAACAGGACTTCGAGGCGGCTGGCGTTGCCGTCGATCTCGACGGGCTCGAGCGGCACATCGATACTGATCATCTGCCGCACGCCGCGATCATCGACTGCACGGCGAGTGAAGCGATTGCGGCGCAGTACCCCGGCTGGCTGGAGCGGGGAATTCACGTGATCACGCCCAACAAACGTGCGTTTAGCGGCAAGATTGCGGATCATCGCAAGCTGCAGGCGGCGGCCAAACGGGGCAGCTCGCATTGCTTCTATGAAACCACCGTCGGCGCGGCCCTGCCCATAATCTCTACCCTGCGTGACCTCGTCGATACGGGTGACGAGATTCGCTCGGTGCAGGGCATTTTCTCCGGCACGCTCGCCTACCTGTTCAATATTTTTGACGGCACTGTGCCGTTTTCGAAGATCGTGGCGGAGGCGCAGGCCGCCGGGTACACGGAGCCCGATCCGCGCGATGATTTGTCCGGCATGGATGTAGCGCGCAAGCTGACGATACTCGCACGTGAGCTCGGCAGGCCGATCGAAATCGGCGATTTTCGCGTGCAGAATCTGATTCCGGAAGCATTGCGAAATATCGGCATCGACGAATTTCTGTCCGGCCTTTCCGACTATGATGACGATATTGCTGCGCTTTACGGGAAAGCGAATGCGGACGGCAAGCGGTTGCGCTACGTCGGCAGGCTCGATGCTGACGGCACCGCGTCGGTGGGTCTTCGGGAGATCGAGGCGAGCCACCCGTTCAGCAATATCAATCTGACTGATAACATTGTGCAATTCGAGACCGCGAGATACGCGTCGAACCCGCTGGTTGTACAGGGCCCGGGCGCGGGTCCTCAGGTGACGGCCGGCGGCGTGTTCAGCGACCTGCTGCGACTCGCAAAGTACCTGAGCGCGAGTGATTGATGTGGCTGATTCGGTTACCGCGTTCGCACCTGCTTCGATCGGTAATCTCGCCGTTGGATTCGACATGCTCGGTCTCGCGCTTGCGGGCGTCGGTGACCGGATCACGGCACGCAGGTGCGATACGCCGGGCGTAACGATAGCCGAGGTACGCGGACTCGACGGCGAGATTCACCCGTACCTGTCGACGGATGCCGACAAGAATACCGCGTCGATTGCCGCCGCGGCGCTGTGGAGTGCGAGTTCTGCGAAGACAGGTATCGAGCTTGATATTTTCAAGGGCGTGCCGCTGCAATCCGGGATGGGCAGTTCAGCCGCGTCCGCGGTCGCGGCGGTTGTGGCTGCCAACGCGCTGCTTGACGCGCCACTCGAGACCGAGATGCTGCTGCCATACGCGCTCGAAGGCGAGAAATTCGCGAGCGGCGGGCTGCATGCGGACAACGTGGCGCCGTGCCTGCTTGGCGGGCTCATACTGTGTCCGGCGGTGCTGTTACCGGGCACGATTCGCTTACCCGTGCCTGCCGGAATCAGTGCCGTGCTCGTGCATCCGAACCTGCAGATCAATACCGCGCACGCGCGACGCCGACTGGCGAAAGCTTATTCTATGCAGCAGTGGCTGACGCAGCAGGGCTATCTTGCCGGTTTTATCGCCGCCTGCGCGTCAGGCGACGTCGAGTTGATCGGCAAGACGCTCAAAGACGTCATCATCGAGCCGCAACGCTCGGCGGCCGTGAGCTGCTTTGATGCCGTCAAAGAGTCTGCGGAACGGGCCGGGGCGCTCGGCTGCAGTCTCTCCGGCAGCGGTCCGAGTATGTTCGCGCTGTGTGAAGATCGCCATGCGCGCAATCTTGCCATCGCAATGGAGCAGGCGTGTCGCGGTCTGGGCATCGGCTGTGAATCCTACGTGAGTCCGCTGGATGCACCGGGCGCGCACGTGGAAGTGTCATCATGAAATTCGTCAGCACGCGCGGCGTCCGACCTGTCAATCTGGATGAAGCGCTGGTCAAGGGAATTGCCGACGACGGCGGTTTGTTCGTGCCAGAGAGCCTGCCACAGTTTTCGGCCGCCGATTTCGAGGCGGCGAATACGATCGGGGAGGTTGCGGCAATCCTGTTACGGCCGTTTTTCGACGGCTCGTCACTCGAGAACGACCTCGATGACATTCTCGCCGAGACCTTTAGTTTTCGGATTCCGACGACCGCGCTGCCCGGCAATGACGGTAACCTGGGCCTCCTCGAGCTCTATCATGGGCCGACTGCGGCGTTCAAAGATGTCGGCGCGGGCTTCCTCGCGGCCGCGTTGACTCGGCTCGAAGGCGATGAGGCGGATCCGCTGACCATTCTTGTCGCAACGTCGGGAGACACCGGAGGTGCAGTCGCAGCAGCCTTCAACGAGAAACCCGGCATGCGCGTGGTCATACTGTTTCCGGACGGGCGCGTATCGGACCGGCAGGGGCAACAGCTGACCTGCTGGGGCGACAACGTGTTGTCGCTTGCGGTACAGGGTGCGTTCGACGACTGTCAGGCATTGGTCAAGGAGGCACTGGCCGACCCGGAACTCAATGCGCGGTTTCGATTCAGTTCGGCGAACAGCATCAATATCGGTCGTTTGTTGCCGCAATGCACGTATTACGCGCACTCGAGTCTGCAGCATTTTCGCCGGACGGGGAACAAACCGGGTTTCATCATCCCGACCGGCAACCTGGGTAACGCGATGGCGGCCATCATGGCGCATGAAATGGGTCTGCCAATCGGCGCCATTGTGCTTGCAACGAATGCCAACCGGACGATCGCCGATTATCTCAAGACGTCCAAATGGCTGCCACGCGCGAGCGTGCAGACGCTGGCATCGGCAATGGATGTCGGCGATCCCAGCAACATGGAACGGCTACGCAGCCTGTTGGGCGAGGCGGAAGTGCTGCGCGAATGCATCGGAGTCATGGTCGTGGAGGATCCCGACATAAAGGCAGAGATCCGCAGGGATTTTGCCGAATTCGGATTTGCGACCTGCCCGCACACGGCGACGGCGACCTATGCCTGGCACCACCTGGAGCCTGATCTACGCGACGCGCACGACTGGATTCTGGTGGCAACAGCGCATCCGGCGAAATTCGAGACCATCGTCGAGCCTCTCATTGGTGAACGGGTGCCGGTCCCGCCCGAGCTGGCGGAAATTCTGTCGCGGCCGAGTCGTTCAGTTGCTATCGAGGCAGCGATCGGTGCGCTCTCGGCAGCGCTGGATCGCTACTTCCGCTGAATGATGCTTGACGCGAACCCGTCTCCACGCCATTAATAGCTTCGCGCAGACGCTCACGGAAAGTCATGGCCGAATTTCTTCCAGTCGAACCATTGCAGTGGCTGATACCGCTTGCGGCCATCCTGCTGCTGCTGACGATCTGGCTGATTTATCGCCGCCGTACCAGCGCTGCAAGGCGCCTCAAGAGAGTGTTTGCCGAAATCGGTTACGACCGTATTGACAACCTGATCGTTCCGTATGGTGATGAAGGCGAGATTCAGATCGACCACCTGTTCCTGACCTCGCAAGGACTGCTGATCGTCGACATCAAGGATGTGGTCGGTACGGTATTTGGCAGTGACAAGATGCAGGACTGGGCCGTGATCAGCGAAGACCGGCGCTACACGTTCTCCAATCCGCAGCCTTCGCTTTACGACCGCATTGCGGCCGTGAGCGATATTGTCCGGCAGGTGCCGGTTGCAGGTCGCATCCTGTTTCTGGACGGTGCCGAGTTTACCAAAGGAGTGCCCGGACTCGTGTCCAGCCTCGACGAACTCGCCAGTGAGTTTGGCGAAGACGACAAGAAGGCGGCGAAAGTAAGAATCGAGGCGTTCAAGCCGCACTGGGAGCTGATTCAAAAAGCCGCCCGCGGGGCCCCGTCGTGAGGAGTCGCTGATAAAAACGATCGAGGCGATCCAGGCAGACATCACGACGCTAAGGGTTGACGCGATCGTCAATGCCGCCAACGCGTCGCTGCTCGGCGGTGGCGGCGTCGATGGCGCGATTCATCGCGCCGCCGGTCCTGGTCTTCTGGACGAGTGCCGTCGGCTCGGCGGATGCGCGACCGGTCAGGCGAAGATAACGGGCGGTCACGATTTGCCGGCGCGCAATGTCATTCACACAGTAGGCCCGGTTTGGCATGACGGCGCGTCCGGCGAGGCCGAGATGCTCGCGTCGTGCTACCGAAACGCGATGGCATTGGCAGACCAACATAGTCTGGCGTCGATCGCATTTCCGGCGATCAGTACCGGCGTATACGGTTACCCGATCGAATCCGCGGCACGCATTGCGGTTGTCGAAGTCTCGGCAGCGATGAATACTAGCCAACAGATCGAAAAAGCCATCTTCTGCTGTTTCTCGGATAGAGATCTGACGATCTATCGACGGTTGCTCGACGAAATTACGGCATGTTGACTCGACGAATGCACGGGCGTTGAAGTCCGCTGGCCGAATGCCAGTCAGTACTGACGCATCAGCACAGGCCGGTAACGAAGCACGAATCCTCTAGCCGAAAGCAATGTCAGTGAGTATGTCCCGCACGACCTGGGTGCCCAGCTCAATCAGGAGAATCTTTCCGGCCACGACAAATCGGTCGTAGCCGGCCGGTGGAGGAGGTAACTTCGACGCCAGACCATAGGGTAATGCGCGTTTTGCAATACCAGGAGGTAAAGGTTTGCCTCGCTTCAGATTCTTGGCAATGCCAGGCGGGAGGCTCTTGTACTTTCGTTTACCGCTATGCCCATTGGCATCATAGTAAGCGCGAATGATCCGTATCTCCTCGGCCGAAAAGACTACGGCAACACGAGCTGAAGGCGCCGCCGCTGGCGGAGCCGCCGACGGATGGCCGCTACCGGACGTCGAGCCAGTGGTGGAGCAGGCGCAGAGAACTGTGAGCAGCGGCAGAAGCAAAATACGCATTGCTGTTCCCGAGAGTGTGAGGGTACAGATACTTTATGTGTCGCCACTGGCAAATGGACGAGATGCCCGTCACATTTTGGAGACTGATCGGGATTACACCTGGCCTTCCGGACGCTTCTGGCCACCAGTGATTAATCGTGCACCCTTTGCGCCCTGTTGGCCGTTGAGCAGGCCTCTGCGAAAAATCCGGACTGACGCTGGGAATTTTGGCGCCGTCCCGGGGCTGAAGATTTCATTTGCTCGACTACGGCGACAATCTGAAATTCAGACAACTTGCGGGACGAGCCAAAATATTCGGGGCTTGGGTCGATGGCGTGGTATTTCGCGGGTTTTCGAACGAGTATACTTTTGCTTCGTAAGATACGGTTGCCGGTCTTTCCGCTTGAACGAGCGGCAATAGTCGAGGAGTACCGATGATACGATTGATATTGTTGCTTGCGTTTTTCATGCTAATCGGCGCGGCATGCGATGGTAATGGTTCGGACGCTGCCCGGACCGAAGACGCAGCGGAGAGAACCGGCACGTCAAGCGCGGGTAGCGGCGCCGCATCGTCGTTCGCCTGGCTGAACGATCCGTGCAGCCTGATTGGGGATCAGGAGATGACCGACCTTCTTCCCAATCCGGTGGCGGGTTCGGTCATCACCCGCGGAGTGTGCGAATACGGCCCTGTCGACCTGAGCCTTGGCAGGGTCGACGTGGAAATCTTCGTTCAGGATGTGTCAGCAACAGGCTGTGAGCTGTTTTTCAGCGTGGGCGCGTTCAATAGCGGTGAGCCCGTCGATGCGATTGGCAGCGCCGCGCGCTGGAACGGCGAATCCGGAATCAAGCAGCTCGGCGTCTGTACCGACGATCTCAAAGCATTCGCGGTTTCCATATACGATCCTGACAAGACAACCGATGCCCTGACCATCGCCCGGGCGGTAGCCGAGCTTGTGATCGCGCGCCTCGCAGAACGCTAGCCCGGCCGAGAATTCAGCGTGGCGACCTGGTGTACTTTTGACTCGCCGGGATTCGAGCCTGTGTCGATTGATGCCGGCGAACTGAAAGTCAAAGCGTCTCGAAATGTACAACACGTTATCTCAAGTAATCGATCTGGATAGATACCCGTTGCAGGACGATAATTTCCGTCATGCCTGCAGGAAAACGCTGGATGAAGAAGGCGTGCTGGTAATGCCCGGTGTCCTGCAGTCGGATATAGTTGAGTCAATTCGCCGCGAAGGCGAAGAGAATCGCCACCTCGCCTATTACACGGCCAATCATCACAACATTTATCTTTCGCCACCTGATCCGGAGTTCCCTGCGGATCACCCACGCAACCGCGAAGTCGTCTCAACCAAAGGTTGTATCACAACGGATCAAATACCTGCTGATTCAGCCCTGAGAACGCTGTACGACGCTCCGGAATTTCGTGATTTCCTGTGCGCGGTACTGAACGAAAAGGAGCTGCATGAATATGCCGATCCACTGTCGTCCATTAACCTCCATTACGCTGATGCCGGCCAGGAACTGGGTTGGCACTTCGACAATTCGTCATTTGCGCTTACGCTTATGATCCAGACTCCGGAGGGTGGCGGGGCATTCGAGTATGTGAATGACGTGCGTGACGCCGATGCCGAGGAGATGAACTACGACTTGGCCGGAAAGATTCTCGATGGTGAAATTCCGGTCAACACCTTGTCGATAGACGCCGGCACGCTGGTGCTGTTTCGCGGCCGCAATTCGATGCACCGCGTCACCGCCGTGGAAGGAGAGCGGACGCGCATTCTAGTCGTTCTGGCTTACAACTCGGCTCCCGGGATCTCATTATCAGAATCGGCACGAATGACGTTTTTTGGTCGACTCGGACTTTAGCGAAACTGTCAGATTCGTTTTACTCGGATGAGCGGCACGTAACGAGTGTTGGCCGGCTGTTCGCAATTGTCCGGAGTGACTGGCCGCGTCGGTATTAGGTAAATCTCCTAATTGACGCCAGCAGTAAGTATCTGCGCCAATGTCTGCCGCGGCAGAGAATGGAAACCCTGCTCAATCGCAGTGACCGCGAAACCAGGCAGTCGTGGTGATCCAGTGCCACAGAGGTTCGCGGATGCCCGGTCTGGTAGGTTTGCCACGCGATGCTCGGCGGACTTTGGTCGACGATTCAAATTGGGTGACAATTATGCGGCGCACAATCTTGCATACAGGTGCGAGCGGTCTCGCGGTCTTGCTGTCCATCGCCCTCTACGGTTGCGGCGGCTCCAATGATAACGGCCAGTCGGCGGGTCAGGAGGCCGCTCGTGTCGCCACGGCAACCGACACCGTGGATGCCTGTGCGCTGTTCTCGTTGAGCGAAATCGCCGACGTCGTCGGTAATCCCGTGCTCGAGGGGCGTGTCTATGCGGGGCCGGAGGTGTGTCAGTGGAATACAGAAGACCCCGATC
>Ga0224497_10002812_pt1 | contig 10114 bp, 4 predicted proteins | sample SF_Jul11_sed_USG_4_FD_167970 | JGI IMG/M metagenome (GOLD analysis project Ga0224497, IMG submission 167970) | Sediment microbial communities from San Francisco Bay, California, United States - SF_Jul11_sed_USGS_13 | ecosystem: Environmental > Aquatic > Marine > Sediment | place: USA: California...
CGACCTGAATGCCGCCATTGCCGACGCGATAGACGAATTGTGGCAATGCGGCACAGGCGACGTACTCGTCTTTCTCCCCGGAGAGCGTGAAATTCGCGAAGCGGCCGAGCACCTGCGCAAACACGTCGCCAGTGCGCAGGCACGCAGCGGGCCGGTCGAGATTTTGCCGCTCTTCGCAAGGCTTTCGCAGCAAGAACAGGACCGGGTCTTTGAGACCAGCAGCGGTCGGCGCGTTGTGCTGGCAACCAATGTCGCCGAGACTTCGCTCACCGTGCCCGGGATCCGCTACGTGATCGACAGTGGCCAAGCCCGCGTCAAGCGTTACAGCTATCGCAACAAGGTCGAACAACTTCAGGTCGAGTCCATCAGCCAATCCTCGGCCAATCAGCGGGCGGGCCGCTGTGGTCGCGTGGCCGATGGTGTTTGTATCCGGCTTTACGACGAGAAGGAATTCGGTGGGCGACCACTCTATACCGATCCGGAGATCGCGCGCTCGTCGTTGGCTGGTGTGATCCTGCGCATGAAATCCCTGGGCCTGGGCGCCGTGGAAGAGTTTCCTTTCCTGGAGCCACCGCCGCGGCGCGCGATTGCCGACGGCTACGCGCTGTTGAGCGAGCTCAACGCTGTCGACGAACGCAACGAGTTGACAGCCATTGGTAAAGAGCTCGCCAAACTGCCGCTAGACCCGCGCGTGGGTCGCATGATTCTGGAAGCCCGCGACCGCGAGTCGCTGGCGGAAGTGTTGATCATTGCCGCAGCGCTGACCGGCCAGGATGCGCGCGACCGGCCACTCGAAGCACAGCAAGCAGCCGACGAAAAGCACAAAAAGTTCGACGACGAGCAGTCGGAGTTCATGGGCCACCTCAAGTTATGGCGGTGGATCGAGCAAGGCCGCGGAGCGCATGGGCACGCGGGCGCGGCCAACGATACCGCCAAGATCTCGAACCGCCAGCAAGAGCAGCGCCTGCGCGAGAGTTTCATCAACGCGCGGCGCGTTCGCGAGTGGCGTGATATTCACTCACAGTTGCATACCGTTGTGGCCGAGCAGGGCTGGCGCCTGAACACGCTCCCCGCCAGCTACGAGCAGGTGCATGTGGCGTTGCTGGCCGGCTTGTTGGGCAACGTCGGGTTCAAGAGCGATGAAGACGAGTGGTACCTGGGTGCGCGCGGTATCAAGTTCTGGCGCCACCCCAGTGTGCACCTGAACAAAAAACCTGGGCGCTGGATCGTTGCCGGTGAGCTGGTCGAAACGACGCGCCTGTATGGCCGGGGCATCGCCACCATCGAGCCGAAGTGGATTCCAGGACTTGCCGGCCACGTGCTGAAGAAGCAGCTGTTGGAGCCGCATTGGGAGAAAAAGGCCGCGGAAGTGGTTGCGCTGGAAAGGGCGACGCTGTACGGACTCGTGGTGTACAGCAATCGGCGCGTCAACTACGGCTTGATCGACCTGCCGGTGGCGCGTGAAATCTTCATCCGCGCCGCGCTGGTCGGTGGCGAGTGGGAGACCAAGCTGCCCTTTTTCGCCGCCAACCGCAAATTGATTGCGCAGGTGCTGGAACTCGAACATCAATCGCGCCGCCAAGACGTGCTGGTGGACGACGAGTTGATTTACGCGTTCTACGATCAACAGCTGCCGCAAGACGTTTGCAGTGGCCGTAGCCTGGAGCGATGGTACCGCAACGAAGCCAGGGGCCATCCCCGCCTGCTGTGCCTGACGCGTGAAGAACTGATGCGCCACGAAGCAGGGGGCATTACCACGGACAACTTTCCCAAATTGTTGCGTTTGGGCGGTGTGGATTGTGCCGTGAGCTATTTGCACGATCCCGGCGCAGCCAAAGACGGCATGACGGTTGAGGTGCCTATCTATGTCCTTAACCAGGTGAACGAAGCACGCTGCGGCTGGCTGGTGCCGGGGCTGCTCAAAGACAAGGTGCTGGCGTTGGTCAAGAGTTTGCCGCAACGGCCGCGTTCACGCTTGGTGCCGCTGCCCGAGTTCGCACAGCGATTTGTCACCGAAGCTGATTTTGCGCAAGCAGACTTGCTAGACGCCGTACGCAAGCAAGTCTGCGAACAGTCGCAACTCGAAGTCAAGCGCGCCGACTTCAAGCTGGAGCAATTGCCGCCGCACATGTTCATGAATTTGCTCGTCGTCGACGAGCATGGCCGCCAGCTGGGCATGGGGCGCAACGTTGTCGCGCTCAAGGCCGAGTTGGGCGGCCAGGCGCGCTCGGCATTTCAGGCCTTGGTGGCGCTCAAAGGTGACGGCCTGGGCGACGTCGGTCCGAAAGTGCCGCCTTCTAATACGGCCCCTGCAGCTTCCCGCGTTGGCACATCGGCAGTTACCAGTGCCTACGGTGAGGACAGCCCATTGCCGGAGAAGTACACCGACTGGTCGTTCGGAGAACTCCCCGAGTTGATGCAAGTCCAGCGTAGCGATCAGTCTTTGATCGGTTTTCCAGCGCTGATCGACCGCGTCAGCCATGTCGAAATCGAGGTGTTTGACGAACCGGCTGTCGCAGCGGCTCGACACCGTGCTGGCCTGAGGCGCCTGGTTGCACTGCAAATCCGAGATGCGCTGAAGCAGCTCGAAAAGAGCATCGTCAACCTGAAAGAAATGGCGGTCAGTTTCATGAGCTTGGGCACGGTCGAGGAGCTGCGCAACCAAATCGTCGAAGTAGCGCTGGACCGTGCGTTTCTGGCCGAACCGCTGCCCAGCGACGCCGCAACCTTTCAGCGTCGCGTCGTCGAAGGGCGTGCGCGACTGGGTCTTGTGGCCAACGAAATTGCGCGCGTTGTCGAACAGGCGCTCATCGGCTACGCTCAGGCCGCGCGTAAGCTCAAGGACGTACGGCCGCCCAAGGACATGGCTGAAGACATACAAGCACAGCTTGCACGGCTGTGTCCCAAGAATTTCATCTCCGCTACGCCGTGGGCGCATTTGTCGCACTTGCCGCGCTATCTCAACGCGATTGTGCTGCGGTTGGACAAACTGCGCGTCGACCCAAGCCGCGACGCGCAACGCTTGGTCGAGCTGCGCCCGCTGGAACAACGCTACCTAAGGCTGTTGTCTGAACGCAAAGGCGCCGTTGACGTCAGGCTCCAAGAGTACCGATGGCTGCTGGAGGAACTGCGTGTCAGTTTTTTTGCGCAGCAGTTGCGCACGCCACAACCCGTGAGTGTCAAGCGCCTGGAACGGTTGTGGGCGCAGCTTTCGTCATGACGCCCCCATCAATCGCGTGGCATAGGCAGTCGCGGGCACACACGCTGGTAGGGAACGGCCTCACCAACATCCTTCTTCCATTCACGGTGCGTCAAGTTGCGATTGGCGATACCGCAAGCCATCGAGGCCCAATCGTCAGCATTGACTTTCCACAACAGTACACGACCGTCGTCTCCGGCCGACGCTAGGAGCTTGCCATTGGGGCTGAACGCCACGTCAACACCCGCTTGGGTATGCCCCATAAAGGGTTGGCCAAACTGCTTGCGGCTGGAGACGTCCCACAGGATGACGCGGCCGTCTTCTCCGGTCGATGCAATGAGCTTGTTGTCTGGGCTGAATGCCACGCCGCGCACGCTGTCCTCGTGTCCCTTCAGCGGTTCGCCGAGTTGCTTGCGGCTGTTAACGTCCCACAGCGTCACCTGCTTGTCTATGCCACCCGAGGCGAGAAGTTTTCCGTTGGGGCTGAACGCGATGCTTGCGACACTACCCTGTTGCTTGGTTTTCAGCACGGCCAAGCGCGTGCCTTTGGCGACATCCCAGAGGGATATTTCTTGGTCAAGGCCGGCTGCGGCGATCGTCCTACCATCTGGGCTGAAAGCAATACTCAGCACGTTGCCGCGGTGTCCGGTCAAACGCAGGCTCAGTGGTGCGCGCCGCGAGGCGTCGAACAGCAGCACAGTGTCGCCCAACGCTGCGGCGAGGAGTTTGCCGTCGGCGCTGAACGCGATGTCGGTCACGCCAACGGATCGCGCATGACCCTTGCCCCTCGGGTCGGTCTTGTCACCACCCGTAGACACGACCCCCAACAGTTTGTGGCCAGACACGTTCCAAAAAATCAACTCGTCGGCGCCCCCTGATACCAGAAAAGCGCCATCAGGACTGAAGGCGATGCTCGATGCCTGCGCTTTATGCCCCGTCAGCGGCGCGCCGAGAGCCTTGCGCTTGATCGGGTCCCACAGCATCACGCGACGGTCAGCCCCAACCGACGCGAGGACCTTGCTGTCGGGGCTGAAGGCAACGCTGTTCACGCTTGCCTCGTGTCCAGAAAGAACATCGGGCGCGCGCTGCGCGCGCTGCAACGCACGCAGCAAACTCTCTCGCGATTCAGGGGTGTCACTGAAATGCTTGGCCGCGACGCTCAGCAAAAGAGCCCGGTCAAGGTTGTCCGAGAGCGCGGCCAACGACGAAGCGACAACATGACGAGACAAAGCGTCGGCGCTTACTGCTTCTGTCGGCGGCATTCGCGCCTCCTCGATAGCCCTTGTCTTCTCAACCGGCTGAGCCCGCTGTTGCGCAATGTCTTTCGGCTTCTCAGGCCATGCTTTGTGCTCTTGCGCCCCTGAGGCGCTAGGTTCGGCGGGTTTGATTTCTGTTCGCAGCGCTGCCAGCGCCTGTTCAGCGCTGGCAGCCGATTGTTGGGCGGCGTAGAGCTGTTCTTTCGTGAGCTGGAACTGCCAATACACCCATGCCGCGAGCGGCAGCACGATGCCGCCGATCAAGGCGCTGCTTACCTTGAGCCGCCCTTTCAGTTTCGCTTTAGCCGCTTCTCGTTCGGCTTCGAGCTGCCGTACCGCGCATGCCGCAAAAACCTTCTCGACGCTGTCGAAATCACCGCCGTATCGGTCTGCCCAAGCCGATGTTCGCGGCCGGCTCGACCACCAAGGCGCGCGAGCCTGCACTGGATCGAGTGGTAGGTCTGCCGACATGCCGGTCGCGCCGCCTCTGGCGATACTGAGCAGGGCAGCATAGGCGCGTCCATCGCTGGCTTCCTCGAAGACCCACCCGCGGCGTTCGCCGTTTTCATCGCGTGCCAGGCGCGGCCAGTGGCGGATCAGCGCTTCGTGCCCAAGCGCAACCATATCTTCAACGTCGAGCGGCTGATCGTCGACCAACGGCGGGACGAGAAAGGAACAGTCCGCGCGGCGGAACCGATCGACGACGCGACGCACGTCCAACTCGGGGATGGCGGACTCGGCGACCAGTTGGCCGTAAGCCAGGGGACGCAAAATTCCACGTTCCTGACGATCGACTTGCGTCAGGGCGCGAAACACCTGCTCAATGGCCAGGCCCAGGTCTTTCAACTCGGGTTCGGCGAGGATTTCCTCAGCGTGCTGAGCAACGGCTGTAGCGATCTCCCCGATCGCCTCGTAGTCGGAAAGCTCTAAGCGCTGCGAGCCTCTGCGGTGAGCGTGGCTCCACATCCGCAGCAGCGCGAGTTGCAAAACGGCAAGCCGATCGCGTTCGTCGCCAGCACCGCCGCGGTCGACGTTGATCAGGCGTTCGACCACTTCGTCGGCGATGCTGGCGCCAGCTTTCTCGATCGGACCGCGTATCGCCTGCTCGAACTGATGGCGGGACAGCGACGGCACCAAAAACTCGCCCCTGGACACGAGCTCGGGCAAGCCACGAAAGCGTGCGCAATCGCCGAGGTCGTCGCAGCGTATGGTCAAGATAACGCGTATCGGAAAATCGGACGAGCGTGTCGCTTCTAGCAAGAGCTGGACGAATGCCGCCGCTTCCTCGCGCCGCCGGGCGTGGGCAGCCGCGGTGCCCGGCAAGTCGGCAAAACGGAACAACTCTTCGAACCTATCGACAATGACGATAGGTATGGCACCCGGCTCTACCGCAATTTCGCGCAGCGCATCGACGAGGCCGAAGGACGATTTACGTAACAGAAAAAAGAGCCGCTCCCGGCGGGCTTCATGGACGGCACCTTCTACGTCGTTGGCATTGTCTCCAAGCCCGCCGTTGAGCATCTCAACCAAGTTCGCCATCGGCGTATCGCCGGGACTGAACTCCCACCAGTGCCAGCGACGCCCGCCGTCAGCAGCTGTTTCCTCGGCCAGCAGCGGCAACAGTCCAGCACGTACTAGGGATGACTTGCCGCTGCCGGAGCCGCCCACGACCGCGACAAAACGAACACGGTTGAGTAGTCGGTACAGCGCTAAGGAGGGTTCTGCGCGGCCAAAAAACCATTCATGGTCGGAGGTCGCGTAGGGTTGCAAGCCCGGAAACGGACGGCTGGGATTCAGCTGGCTACTCACGCGGCTGCGCCTCAGAGTTGTTGCAGAAACAGTTCAAGCACGTAGGGCCTCACGGGAGGCGCCGTCGTGGCGTCGATGATTCGATCAATTTCAGCGCCCGCAGGCAGCGTGCACAGCCGTGCTTTGGCTTCGATCTGCGGTGGCAAAACGATCACCGTTCGTGACGCAAAGGCCTTGCTGCGTCCCAAGTCTTGCCAGCGGTGCAGCTCGCTGGCGGCGGCGCGAACCCACACTGGCGACCCATAGGCCCAGCACAGCAGCACGGCTTCGGCTGTTTGCAGGTAATCGCTGTGAACCCGCCAACGTTCGTCAGCACTGCCCTGCATGAGTGGCAGTACCGGCGCGAAACCCAGCCGCTGCAAACCGTCGGCGACCTGACCGGCGACGACGGCATCGCCTTCATCGTGTTGAACGTAGACCTGCGCGCCCGGAGCGACCCGAGTACACGGGGCTGTCGGGCCAAAACTCTCTTCGAGGTGCGCCAAGACGAACTGCGAAAACTCGGGGAGCGTGTCTGCCACCAACTGGTCCGCTGCCTGCAACGCAGCGCCAGGCGCGGCTCCTACCGCGGGCCGAGTATGCTTTGCCAACACCGCCAGCGGTTCGCGAACATCCGCGTCATCGGGCTGCTCGGGAGCGACTCGCGGTGCCCAAATCAGGCGGCGAAAGCGACGCGGCACTGTCGCGCTGTCTGACGCGTTCTCTGCGAAGTACGCATTCACCTTGTTTGCGGCTCGCTCCAGCTGCAAGCGCACGATAGGCGCTGCGTTTTCGGGGCGAAAGCCCAGTTTGTCGCCGAGCAAATGAACCGAAACGACGGACTCGCCCAAAGCCGCGTCTATCGCCTCCACCGCCGCATCGCGTTCGGCCGGTAGCGGTTGGTCAGGATCGGGCACGATGCGGTAACCGCGGCGGCTCAACTCGTCGACCAGCGTGGCACAACTCTGTTCCATGTCGATGGCGGGCCGCGCAACATAAACTGCGACTGTACTTTCTGAACGCTCTGTAACCCTGGGGGGCGAATTGGGCTCAGGTTCGGCGTCCGCCGAGAGCTCCCCCCCCAAGCCACACAGCCGAGTGCGGAGATCCTGGGCCAGTCTACGAACACATGTGTACCAGCGTTCGTCGCGTGGCCGGCCCAAGACCACATCGAAGTACTCGAACTCTTCCTTATTGTCGGGGTCGACGGACATGAGGTCGTAGCTGCTATGGCGCTGCAGCGGCGCGAGTCGGTCCGAGGCGAGAACGTTGTGCGTACGCACGAGAAAAATCCGCTCGTTGAGGCTTTTTTCGGCTTCACTTCGTTGTCGCCAGCACGCCAGGAAAAACTCGAGTTCGTGCCGACATCGGGGGCTGTCAAGCCAGCTGCTCGACAGCACAAGCAAGAAAACTTTAGCCTCGGTGAGCGCTTGTCTCAGTCGCGGCTCGAAGTGGTCGGCGACACTGCTCTCCCGGATATCGCGGAAGATCGTAGGCCGCAACGGCCCCAACGCCCCGAAGTCGGCCAACAACTGGTTGTGCAGCGAAGTCACCAACCCATTGGCTCCGATCGCCCTTGGTTCAGCCTGGTCATCGCGGCGCGCGTGACTGATGAAGATATTGCCGAGCAACGTGCTCACCCTCTCGGTAACCCTGTTTCAGCGAGCCGGCCGTGCAGTAGCGCCAGCCGGGTTTTCATGCAACCGACCTACGCTCGGCCTGTGTGGGCTTTAAGTGTAAATCTTGTTTACGAAGACATGGGCCCAACGCAGAGATTGCGCGCCGATGGGTTTGACCGGCTGCCACGCTAGTTTCCTATGGAACTGTTTTCACCGGCGTTCTTCTCGGCCCTGATGGCCATCATCTTGCTGGACTTGGTGCTTGCCGGCGACAACGCCATCGTCATTGGGTTGGCTGTGCGCAACGTCCCGGTCGAGGTACAGCAGCGCGTGATTCTTTGGGGCACGGCGGGGGCGATCGCGGTGCGCGTGCTGCTGACGCTGGTGGTGGCCAGCTTGCTGAAGATTTCGGGCTTTTTAGTCCTCGGTGGTTTGACGCTGGTGTGGATTGCGTGGACGTCGACCAAAGAGCCAGAGGGCGGCCACACGATTGACGGCAGGACCATCGTTCGAGCAGCATTCCAGACCATCGTGGTGGCCGGTATGGCCACGAGCGTAGACAACGTGTTGTCCGTCGGTGGTGCGGCGCAGGGCAGCATGTTGCTGGTCGTGATCGGCCTGCTGATCAGCATTCCGATCGTGGTTTGGGGCAGCAAGCTGGTATTGCAGCTTATCAACCGGTTCCCGGTGATCATCGTCCTCGGTGCCGGTGTGCTCGGCTGGACAGCTGCGAGGATGATCGCCACTGAATCCTTGATCAAGGCGTGGTTTGAGCAACATCACTGGGCGCGCCTTGCTCTGTACGGCGTCATCGTAGGCGGGGTCACATTGCCCGCTATGTGGCCAAAGAAAGGTCCCTCGCGCATGGGCGAACGGGTCAATAGGCGATGTCGCGATTTGATTTGGGCCGTGCCGGCTTGCAGCGCAGCGCGCCGCAAGTCAGCCTTAGAACCTATCCGTGAACAAGACGGCCCTGCGTTGTGACGACAATGCGATGGATGCTAGGCGCAAGCCGCAGCCCAGGGTGGTGCCCTGCGCAAGGCTTGCAACGACGCAGGCGCGCATTGTCGTCACAACCCTTCGGGCCGGTGCCTCATTGGGCACATGCGGGTGTCGCAAGCCGCTTGTGGTGAACCACACCACGGCGCGTCTTGCTCCTACGCCTGTGCCCAATGGGGCGCCGGCGCAGGGTCGTCTTACTCACGGATGGGTTCTTAGTCGAGGACGGGAAGCACATCCTCATTCAGCACGGCGCGCGCGCGTTCGTAGTCCGGCACGACTGAGCGCACAACGTCCCAGAACTTGGGGCTATGGTCCATGTGACGCAGATGCGCCAACTCGTGAGCGACGACGTAATCGATGGTCGGCATACCGAAATGAATCAATCGCCAGTTCAGACGCACCGAGCCGTTGGCGTTGGCACTGCCCCAGCGCGTTTGCGCTGAACTCAGCGACAGCCGCCTTACTTGCACGCTCAGGCGCTCGGCGAAATGCCGGCACCGCTCCTCAAAAATGCGCAACGCTTGGCGCTGCAACCAAGCTTGAACGGCGTCCCGGATCTGCTCGCTAGACGCCGTGTGGGGCAGGCCGATGTGCAGTGTCCGTGGGATGCCGGGCGGCGCTGTTGTGTTCGTGCACAGTATGGTGCCAGTGGCGCGAGCGTCCAGCACCGCGACGACAGTTTCACCAAGAAAAGGGATGGTAGCGCCATCGTGCCAGTTCACGCGTGCCAAGCGCATGCGCTGGGCGTGTTGATCTTGTTCGGTCAGCTTGCGCAGGATCCATCCGGATCTTTCACGCAGCGCGGTGTCGACATCGCGCTGCGTCACCCAACGCGGTGCCGCCACGCTCAGGCCATCGGTGCCGATTGCGAAACCGATACTGCGGCGGCGCGCGTGGCGGAACTCGTATGCCACCAGATGTTCTCCCAACCAGAGTTCGCGTCGGGCGCGAGGATGGCGAAGAATGGAGGGGCCGGCTTTGCCGGATGTTGGGTCAACATTTGCCGGTGCGACTGACACAGCCCGGCCAGGCCCCAACGTAACGGCGGTGGTATCGGTTGCCGCTGAGACGGCGTCGAACAGCGATAGCTGGGCCGTGTCGGCCGCCCGAACGTCGCGACTCACGGCCGCGCCGTCGACCCAAGGTCGATATAAGCCTCTGGGTCGAGTCGGCGCATCTGAGCTTCAATCCAAGTTTGGACCTCTTGCATCAGTTCTTCCGGCTGAGCACCTGCGGGAGCTATGGGTTTG
>Ga0224497_10002813_pt1 | contig 10112 bp, 9 predicted proteins | sample SF_Jul11_sed_USG_4_FD_167970 | JGI IMG/M metagenome (GOLD analysis project Ga0224497, IMG submission 167970) | Sediment microbial communities from San Francisco Bay, California, United States - SF_Jul11_sed_USGS_13 | ecosystem: Environmental > Aquatic > Marine > Sediment | place: USA: California...
CTTTTCCGGAACGTCAACCGATCCCCAGATCGAACTGGACATCTACGGAGGTTTCAGTGGCGAACTGGCCAATGGCGTCGGCTATGACCTGGGTTATATCCGCTACGAGTATCCCGGCTACGGTGATGCCGATACCAACGAAGTCTACCTGGGCGGCAGTTTCAGCAACTTCTCCGCAAAGCTGGTTTACTCGGATGAGCTGGCCTTCATCGGCTCGAAGGAGAGTGCCTGGTACCTGGCCGGTGGCTACGAGATGGAACTCCCGGAAGGCTTCGGGCTGTCCGCGAGCCTGGGTTACAGCTTCGGTGACGCCTTCGATAACGACGTATTCAGTGACAGCTACCTCGACTGGAGTATCGGTGTCACCAAGTCAGTGGGCGGAGTGGACCTGGGTCTGACCTATACCGACGTGGATCTGGATTCCTCCGATGAGTGTAATTCCGACATCTGCGACACCAAGTTCGTCTTCAGCATCGGCAAGAGCCTCTAATCGATCCGGTACAAGCCTGCCCTTCGGGGCAGGCATTTTTCAGGAGCAAACACACATGAAAATGGTAACTGCAATCATCAAGCCGTTTAAGCTCGATGACGTGCGCGAGGCGCTTTCGGAGATCGGGGTGCAGGGCATCACTGTCACCGAGGTCAAGGGCTTCGGTCGTCAGAAGGGGCATACGGAACTTTACCGTGGCGCGGAATATGTCGTGGATTTCCTGCCCAAGGTAAAAATCGAGGCCGCTGTTCCCACTGAAATGGCAGACAAGGTCATCGAGGCCATCTCCAGGGCCGCCAACACCGGCAAGATCGGTGATGGCAAGATTTTTGTGTCAAGCCTTGAACAGACCGTCCGCATTCGTACCGGTGAAACCGGTTCGGAAGCGCTCTGATTATCTTGCAACGTAACAGAAAAATGTTACGGAGGAATTAAACGTGGAAGCGATAACTGAACTGAGTTACGCACTGGATACCTTCTATTTTCTGATGGCCGGTGCGCTCGTAATGTGGATGGCTGCGGGCTTTTCGATGCTCGAGGCCGGTATGGTGCGTGCGAAAAACACCGCCGAAATCCTGACCAAGAATATTTCCCTGTTTGCCGTCGCCTGCATCATGTACATGTTGATGGGTTACAGCATTATGTATCCGGGAGAAGGCGTCAGTGCCTGGTGGCCCGGTTTCGGTGGCATCCTGGGCAGCGATGACAACACCGCCGAGGCAGTGCTGGCCAGTAACGGTGATATCTACTACTCCGGACTGTCCGACTTCTTCTTCCAGGTGGTGTTCGTGGCGACCGCCATGTCGATCGTCTCCGGTGCGGTGGCGGAACGCATGAAGCTCTGGGCCTTCCTGCTGTTTGCAGTGGTGATGACCGGTTTCATCTACCCGCTGCAGGGTTACTGGAAGTGGGGCGGTGGCGGCCTGGATGCCCTGGGTTTCCTGGACTTCGCCGGTTCCGGCGTGGTGCACCTGTGTGGCGCGACCGCGGCCCTGGCTGGTGTTCTCCTGCTCGGTGCACGTAAAGGCAAGTATCGCGCTGACGGCAGCATCAACCCGATCCCGGGTGCCAACATGCCGCTGGCGACGCTCGGCACCTTTATCCTGTGGCTGGGCTGGTTCGGTTTCAATGGCGGTTCGGAGCTGAAAATCTCCGACGTGGCCGAGGCCAATGCCGTGGCCCTGGTGTTCGTCAACACCAACATGGCCGCAGCCGGTGGCGTGATAGCGGCGATGCTGACCGCGCGTCTGATCTTCGGCAAGACCGACCTGACCATGGCGCTTAACGGTGCCCTGGCCGGCCTGGTTGCCATCACGGCCGAGCCGCTGACCCCGACCCCGTTGCTGGCAACCATCATCGGTGCCATCGGTGGCGTCATCGTGGTGTTCTCCATCCTCGGACTGGACCGGCTCAGGATCGACGACCCGGTCGGTGCCATCTCGGTACACGGCGTCGTCGGCATGTGGGGCCTGATCGCGGTGGTGCTCTCCAATCCCGATGCGACCATCGTGGCGCAGCTGATTGGCCTGGGTACGATCTTCGCCTGGACCTTCGTGGCGAGCCTGATTGTCTGGGGCATCCTCAAGGTGGTCATGGGGATCCGCGTCAGCGAGGAGGAAGAGTACGAGGGTGTCGACCTGGCCGAATGCGGTCTCGAGGCCTACCCGGAATTTGTCGGCGCACAAGGCTCCGGCAAGTAATACTCCGCCTGTCTCTGGAGGTATTGAACGGGCGCTCCGGCGCCCGTTTTTTTGCCTGCAGTCGTGCATTCTTGCCCGTGTATGTCTGCGACGGTTCACATAAAATATCTGAATCATCACTGGCTCGGCGTGGCGATGGGCAAAAGGCTTCTCACCGCAAAGACGCAAAGGCAATGATTGCAAAACACTCATTGCGCTATTGCTTCAATAGGTAAAGATATTCTTTGCGTCCTTCGCGTCTTTGCGGTGATTATTCGCTTTGTTCCCTGAGTGATACTGTTAAATGGCGAGGACTGGATTTTCGACCGGTTACAGGTCCCAACTTTTACCTATATATTGGTTGCCGCGAGAGGACCTTATGTCTAACAGCACCATTCTAGCGCATCCTCTGGTATCATCGTTGACCGCTGCATGGGGTGTCTTAACAACGGAGACTAGTGATGAAATTGATAACCGCAATTATTAAACCCTTCAAGCTGGATGACGTGCGCGAGGCACTGTCCGATATCGGCGTACACGGCATGACCGTGACCGAGGTGAAGGGTTTCGGGCGTCAGAAGGGGCATACCGAACTCTATCGCGGCGCGGAGTACGTGGTGGACTTTCTGCCCAAGGTGAAGATCGAGATCGGAATCTCGGCCGACAAGGTCGACACGGTGATCGACGCCATCACCAAGGCGGCCAGCACCGGCAAGATCGGCGACGGCAAGATCTTTATCTCGAGCCTGGAGGGCGTGGTTCGTATCCGCACCGGCGAGACCGGGCCGGAAGCGCTGTAAAGACCTGAAAAGAACAATCGGGGGAAATATTATGAATCTACTCAAATCCAGGTGGGTATCAGTCCTCCTGACCGGGTTGCTGTGCGGTCTGCTGCCCTCACTGGCGCTGGCCGACGAGCTGAATGTCGGTGACACGGCCTGGATACTGACCGCCACCGCACTGGTGCTGTTCATGACCATACCCGGCCTGTCCTTGTTCTATGCGGGGCTGGTGCGCAGCAAGAACGTGCTGTCGGTACTGATGCAGTGCTTCGCCATCACCTGCGTGATTTCCATCCTCTGGGTGGTCTACGGTTACGGGCTGGCATTCGGGGACGGCGGCTCCATGAATCAGTGGATCGGCGGACTGGACCAGTTCATGCTGGCCGGCGTCACCCGTGACAGCCTGAGCGGCACCATCCCCGAGACGGTGTTCGTCATGTTCCAGATGACCTTTGCCATTATTACCCCGGCACTGATCATCGGCGGTTTCGCCGAGCGGATGAAATTCTCGGCCATGCTGTGGTTCTCCGTCATCTGGTTCACGGTGGTCTACCTGCCGGTGTGCCACTGGGTCTGGGGCGGTGGCTGGCTCAGCGAGATGGGCCTGCTCGATTTCGCCGGCGGGACGGTGGTGCACATCAATGCGGGTGTGGCGGCCATTGTGGCGGCGCTGGTGCTGGGGCGGCGCAAGGGCTTTCCAACCACGGCCATGCCGCCACATAACCTGACCATGACCGTGACCGGTGCCGGTATGCTGTGGGTTGGCTGGTTCGGCTTCAATGCCGGTAGTGCGGTGGCCGCCAACGGCGATGCGGGCATGGCCATGCTGGTCACCCACATCAGTGCCGCGGCCGGCTCACTGGCCTGGATGTTCATGGAATGGGTCCGTCACGGCAAGCCCAGCGTACTCGGTATCGTCACCGGCATGGTCGCCGGTCTCGGCACCATCACGCCGGCTTCCGGTTCGGTCGGCCCGGCCGGTGCCCTGATCATTGGCCTCAGCGCCGGTGTCATCTGCTATGGGGCAACCGCGTATCTCAAGCGCAAGCTGCATATCGATGATTCCCTCGACGTGTTCCCGGTGCATGGCGTGGGCGGCATTCTCGGAACGATGCTGGCGGGCGTGTTCGTTGCGACCCTGGGCGGCGCCGGGCTGGCCGAAGGTATGACCGTCGGCAGCCAGGTCTGGGTACAGTTCGTGGGCGTGGCGGCAACCCTGGTCTGGTGCGCCATCGCCAGCTGGGTGATCCTCAAGGTCGTGGATGCCGTTATCGGCCTGCGCGTCGATCTCGACGAGGAGACCCAGGGCCTGGACATCGTGCTGCACGACGAGACCGGCTACAACATCTGATCCTGGCAGTTGTATCAGAAACAGGAACGGGCGCCTCGGCGCCCGTTTTTTTGGTTAATCAATTGAAAAAGTCTTCTCACCGCAAAGACGCACGACTGCATGGATGCAGGAGGTAGAGTAACGCAGGGAGCAGTTACCGAAAGGGCGCAAAGAAATTCATAATTAAAAACACTCACCGCGGAGACGCGGAGAACGCAGAGTAATAACAAACCAGAAAACAAGAATAATGTTAAAAACGTCAAACCATACAAGTCGGAATCAGGGTAATCTGCTTATTCGGCCAACTATGGTTCTGGATTTTTAGTTATTGTTTTCTCAGCGTGCTCTGCGTCTCCGCGGTGAATAATTATTGATTTCCCTTTGCGCCTTTGCGGTGAAAGTCTTTTAACCTGCGCCTGACTGCAGCGCTGATCATTCAGATCTTCTTGTGGGAACCGTCGCAGAAGGGGCGGTCGCTGCTGTGCTTGCAGCCGCACAGCCACACTTTGGTTTTCTCCGCGAGTTCGAATTTCACCGGTTCGAAATCCGTGCCCTTGTGGGAACCGTCACAGAACGGCTGGTTCTTCGATTTTCCACAGGCGCACCACCAGTAGGTGCCGGCTTCCAGTTCCTGTTCAAAAGGTGCTTTTTGTGCAATGGTGGGCTCTGACATAATGTCCTCTGATGTGATGTTGAAAGAACAAGCGGTGCCCCGGGATGTGTTTCTTCCTTCCGGGGAAGTGTAAGCGTAGCCAATTCAATTCGTGATTGAATGCCTTGAGTAGACCACCGCCCCTGTTGCAAATCAAGAACCTGCGCCGGCTGATGCTCGGTCCCGTATCGCTTGCGGTCGATGCGGGGGAGTGCCTGGGCATCTCCGGGCCGTCGGGGACCGGGAAGTCCCTGTTGCTGCGGGCGATCGCCGACCTCGATCCGCATGACGGCGAGGTGTTGCTGGACGGGGTGCGCTGTCAAGATCTTACCCCGGTGCAGTGGCGTACCCGGGTGGGCCTGCTGCCGCCGGAAAGTTGCTGGTGGCTGCCGCGTGTCGTCGACCACTTCCATAACGGCCTGCCGGTGCCGCTGGAGGTGCTCGGTCTGGCGCCTGCCATTCTCCAGGAACCCGTGCTGCGCCTGTCGAGCGGCGAGAAGCAGCGCCTGGCCTTGCTGCGCCTGCTGAGCAACCACCCGCGGGTGTTGTTGCTGGACGAACCGACGGCCAACCTCGATCCTGCCAACACCCGGCGGGTCGAGGCCGCCCTGGACGAGTACCGGCGGGCACACTCGGCGGCCGTGATCTGGGTCAGCCATGACCAGGCACAGATCGCCCGGGTTGCCGGCCGCCATTTCAGGATGGTCAAGGGGCAGCTGCAGGCACAGGCTGCGGAGCATCAGGCATGATCACCCTGAATATTGTCGATCTCGCCATCGCTGCTTCCCTGGTCCTGATGCTGGCGCTGCTGTCGCAGCGCATGCAGGTCCATATCAGTCGCCAGTTGCTGGTCGCCGCCCTGCGCACCGCCATTCAGCTCACCCTGATCGGCCTGGTGCTGAAGGCCCTGTTTGCCAATGTCCACCTGGCCTGGGTGTCGCTGCTGGCCCTGTTCATGCTGCTGGTGGCGGGCAGGGAGGTGATGGCCCGCCAGGAACGCCGCTTTACGGGCTGGTGGGGCTACGCGGTGGGTACCGTATCCATGTTCCTGTCCTCGTTTGCGGTGACGGTGTTCGCCCTGATCGTGATCCTGGGTGAATCACCCTGGTATACGCCGCAGTACGCCATCCCCCTGCTGGGTATGCTGCTGGGCAACACCATGAACGGCATTGCCATCGCCATGGATCGCCTGACCCACGCGGCCTGGGAGCAGCGGGCCGTTATCGAGGCGCGCCTGATGCTGGGGCAACGCTGGGACGAGGCGGTCTCGGAAATGCGCCGACAGGCCATCCACAGCGGCCTGATCCCGATTATCAACGCCATGGCGGCGGCCGGTGTGGTCAGCCTGCCGGGGATGATGACCGGCCAGATCCTGGCCGGGGCGCCGCCGGTCGAGGCCGTCAAATACCAGATCCTTATCATGTTTCTGATCGCGGTCGGCACCGGGCTGGGCACCCTGGCCGCGGTAACCATCGGTTCCCGGCGGCTGTTCGATGAACGCCAGCGGCTGTGCCTGCAACGCCTGCGGGAGAAATAGGATGCGGTCCAGATGCAGGCTTGCCGTCGTGCATCAAACCGTAGGATGGGCAAAGGCCGATGGCCGTGCCCGTCACTTCTACGAATGTCGGGCACGCTGCGCTTTGCCCAACCTACACTGACTTCCAGATTGACGATCGCCGGCACGGCCCGCTCCTACGGTTGTTTGATTTTCGGGTAGGAGCGCCCTGCGGGCGCGATGGTAAACTTGGCCGATGGCGATTATCCCGAACCGGGTTCTCCCGATAGCTGCAATCCTACTGATGTCGTGTGCAGGCGCGGCGGCGGGGGAGATCTATAAATGCACCGATGCCCGGGGCAAGGTCCATTACGGAGACCGCCCCTGTGGAGACAATGCCAGTGTGTTCGTGCCAAAGGGCGCACCGCCGGCGGATGCGGGCGTGGACCAGCGGCGTCAAAAGACGCAGCGCCTGCTGGATGCCCTGCAGGAGGAGCGCCGGCAGGCGCAGCATGCGGAGCTGGAGCAGCGGGTGGAGGCGGAAAAACGCCGGCTCAACTGCCAGCGTGCACGTGACCGGCTGCGCCAGTTCTCCGAGGCCAGTGCCCTGTATCACGTTGACGAGGAAGGTAACCGCAGCGTGTTCAGCGATGCCGAACGGGAGGCATCCACGCAGGAGGCACGGGCAGCGGTTGAGCAGTGGTGCGGGGATTCCTGAGGTGATGGATGCCGGCGGGGAGTGTTTTGACGGGCACGGCCTGTCGGCCTTTGCCCGTCCTACGGGTTCAGGCTCCTAGGCAGTAGGTTGGGCAAAGCGCAGCGTGCCCGACGGTGAGTGCTTTGACAGGCACGGCCTATGGCCTTTGCCCGTCCTACGGGTTTCACCGGCTGTGCCCTGTTGACGGGCGGGAGCGTGAAGCGCGCCTTACACTGAATGAATAGGTTCCCTAGTCCAGGGCCTTGTGGAAGAACTCAGGTGCCGTCATTGCAGCACGGTGAATCGCCGCGTTGTAATACTCGGTGGGGAATGGCTTGTCTTTTGCGGCCTGTTCGCGAAACGCCGTTGCCAGATCCTGCTTGCCGGCCAGGGTGGCCGACCACCACCCCGATGGATAGACCGGCTGCGGGAAAAACAGCGTCTGCACGTCGCTGAAACCCGCGCGCTGCATGGCCTTGCGCATCGGATTGATGATGCTCATGTGATACAGCGGTGATTCGCTCTGTTGCACCAGGACGCCCCGGTCCCCCAATACCCGATGGCACTCGCGATAAAATGTCTCGGTGAACAGGCCCTCGGCGGGTCCGATCGGGTCGGTGCTGTCCACGATGATGACATCGACGCTGGCGTCACTGGCATCATGCATCCACTGGATGCCGTCGCCGAAGAAAAATTCGGCCCGTGGATCGGTGTTTGATACGCACAGTTCCGGAAAGTGCTGTTCGGCCACCCGGGTGACGCGTTCATCGATCTCCACCTGCAGGGCATGGGTCACCTCTTCGTGCTTGAGGACCTCGCGCAGGGTGCCGCAGTCCCCGCCACCGATGATCACAATCCTGCGCGGGGCCGGGTGCGAGTACAGGGCCGGGTGCGACATCATCTCGTGGTAGAGGAAATTGTCACGCGCAGTCAGCATGACGAAGCCGTCGATGACCATGAGGTTGCCGAAGGTTTCGGTGGCGTAGACCTCGATACGCTGGTATTGACTCTGTTCGTCGTGCAGTTTTTCACGAATCATGAGCGAGAAGGCAGAGCCGCCATCCTTGCAATGTTCGGTAAACCAGTGACTGTCATTCTCAGGCACGTCAATATCCTCGGTGCGCAATCAGGGATACAGAAGATACAAGATCCATGAAGCCCGGCACAAGAACAGATGACGGAATTGCTTGTCGTCAGCCTCCGGTATCTTTATCTTCCATCCTATGAACTGGGATACAGACAGCGCCCGCAGGCAATACAATATTCCCGGCTGGAGTGCCGGTTATTTTGACGTCGCCAGCAACGGCCACCTGGTGGCGCGCCCGGGCGGGCATGCCGATGCGCAGACTATCGACCTGTATGCCCTGGTCGACCGCCTGCACGAGGCAGGCATGACCCTGCCGGTACTGGTGCGCTTCACCGATATCCTGCGCAACCGGGTTGACCGCCTGCACGGGGTATTTACAACCGCGATGCAGATAAGTGGCTATACCGCGAACTACACCGCTATCTATCCGATCAAGGTCAACCAGCAGCAACACGTGGTCGACGCCATCGTCGCGCATGGCGGCACGCGCATCGGCCTGGAGTGTGGCAGCAAGCCCGAGCTGATGGCGGTGATCGGCAGCCTGCCGGCTGGCGGCGTGATCATCTGCAATGGCTACAAGGACGCCGAGTACATCCGGCTTGCATTGATTGCACAGCGTCTGGGCCACCGCGTGGTCCTCGTCATCGAGAAGCTGGCGGAACTTGAGCTGATCATCAATACGGCTGCCGCCATGGACATGCAGCCGGAGCTTGGCCTGCGCGTGCGCCTGTCCACGGTGACCTCAGGCAACTGGCAGAATACCGGTGGTGACAGGTCAAAGTTTGGTTTTACCGCGGCTGGCGCACTGGCGCTGCTGGCGCGGCTTAAGCAGGCGAACTGGCTCGACTGCCTGACGCTGCTGCACTGCCACCCCGGTTCGCAGATTACCAGCATCGAGGTGTTCCGCGACGCGCTGACGGAAGTCGCACGCACCTGGGTGGAGTTGCGTAATGCGGGTGCACCGGTCACCACGGTCGATATCGGCGGCGGGCTTGGCATCGACTACGAGGGCACCCGCTCGATGAGCGAGTGCTCCATGAACTATGACATGGATCGCTATGCACAGGCAGTGATCGACGTGTTTGCCGGGATCTGCAGCTCGCATAAGCTGCCACATCCGGAGCTGATGTCCGAGTCGGGTCGTGCCTTGACGGCGCACCACGCCGTGCTGATAAGCAATGTGCTCGACACCGAGCAGGTGCTGTGCGAAACGGATACCGGCGGTTCCAGTGATATAGCACCGGTAGCGGGGCTGCGCGACTTGCTGGAACAGTGCACGGCCGACAATGCCCTGGATAATTATCTGCTGGGGGGTGGCCACCTGGCAGAATTGCGCGGGCTCTACCTGGCCGGCCGCGCCGGCCTGCAGCAGCGCGCGCACGGCGAGTCGCTGTACTACGCACTGTGCCGCAAGGTACAGGGCTTCCTGGCGGCAGGGGAGCGACCGCCGCCGGAACTTGACGATATCAGCCGGCGCCTGGCCGACAAGTACTTCTGCAACATGTCGGTGTTCCAGTCCATGCCGGACGTGTGGGGTATCGACCAGGTGTTCCCGATAGTGCCGCTGCAACGCCTCGACGAACGCCCGGAGCGGCGCGCCATTCTTCACGACCTGACCTGCGATTCTGACGGGCACATCGAGCGCTACGTCGATGGCAACGGGGTCGAATCGACCCTGCCGGTGCACGCGGTCAAAGAGGGCGAGACCTACCTGTTCGGCTTCTTCCTGCTGGGCGCCTACCAGGAGATCCTGGGTGACATGCATAACCTGTTCGGCGATACCCACGCGGTGAATGTCGAGTTCGATACAGCCGGTGGCTACCGGCTGGTCGATCCACGCCACGCCGACAGCGTTGACGAGTTGCTGCGCTACGTGGGATTCGAGCCCAAGCGCCTGATG
>Ga0224497_10002816_pt1 | contig 10107 bp, 8 predicted proteins | sample SF_Jul11_sed_USG_4_FD_167970 | JGI IMG/M metagenome (GOLD analysis project Ga0224497, IMG submission 167970) | Sediment microbial communities from San Francisco Bay, California, United States - SF_Jul11_sed_USGS_13 | ecosystem: Environmental > Aquatic > Marine > Sediment | place: USA: California...
GAAAGATCCGCCGGAATCGAAATACACTCTCCGAATTCGGAAAGCCTGGCCGCTGTTGCGTCGCAGGCCCCGGCCTTGCGAGCCGAGATGTAGGTCTTGACGCCGTTGGTCACGAATCCTTCGGCGATCATTTCACCAATGCCACGAGAGCCGCCGGTCACCAATGCAATCTTGCCCGATACACTAAATAAGTCGTTCATGCTCCAACAGCTCCGTAGCAGCGCCTTTATGCCCCGTGGGTGCCACGGGCGCGAATTTGGCAAGAAGAAATATATGCCGTGCAATGCTCAAGATTACATTATTCAGTTGATTATCGTGGGTGCCAATCTATGATGTCATTTGAAATCAGCCACAGGGTCGGAGAAAACTATGAAAGGCGATGCCACAGTCATCGAGCACCTCAATAAAGTCCTGAGAAACGAGCTAACAGCCATTAATCAGTACTTCTTGCACTCACGGATATACAAGGACTGGGGTGTCGCCAAACTCGGCAAGCATGAATTCGAGGAATCCGTCGATGAAATGAAACACGCGGATCAGCTTATCGAGCGCATCCTGTTTCTCGAAGGCCAGCCGAATATGCAGAGTCTCGGCAAGTTGCGTATCGGCAAGGATGTCAAAGAGATTATTCAATGCGACCTGGATCTTGAACTCGACGCCATCCCGGACCTACGTGCCGCTGTTGCGTACTGCGAGGCCCATAAAGACTATGCCAGCCGCGAATTATTCGATTCAATATTGATATCTGAGGAAGAGCATGTCGATTTCCTGGAGACGCAACTAAGTCTCATCGACAAAGTTGGCATCGAGAATTACATTCAGTCTCAAACCTGATCGTTATTTGAGATTAAAAAAAACCCCGCTCTGCGGGGCTTTTTGATTTTCGCTCCCGTAACAAGTCAGCCAAATAAAAACGCCTCTGGCAGCTAGCTGCCAGAGGCGTGATTAGGAGAACCTTCTTTCTTTGGTGTCAGTCGTTGTTAGAACGCAGTCCTAGCCGTGACTCAACACTTTCAAACTTATGTTTTAGGTGCGGACCGACGCCGACGTGTCGCCACTCCCATCAAGGTTAGACCAAGGCCGAACAGCGCGAGGGTACCAGGCTCCGGAACATCCCCGCCACCGTCTGTCCCACCGATCCAGCCGCTCTCACCTGCAGCTCCAATAGACTGAATGTGTGCGGCCGCTGTCCAGCAGCAATTGCCACCAGGACCTGTGTTCAGAAAATCGAAATCTGCGGCAATAATCCCGGGACTGGTGAACGTCCAACTGAACTCATCTCCAGACTCAAACCTATCGGCATCATTGGACGTTAAAAACTCCCAACGATAATCGAATCTTCCTGCGCCATCAGCAGAGCAGCAATTTGGTCCAGTAGTTACAAGATTCCAATCCACCTCACTATCATCTATCGAAGCAATAAACGCACTAACTTCACCAAAACCTACGAAATTATCTGGATCACCATTAAAGTAGAATGCTGATAGGAATTCGTCGTCACTAAGGTTAGTCGCCTCAATTGTGAAGGTAACGGTACCCGGCGTGTCGCCATCGTCAACTGTAAAGTTAACCCAAGGCGTGATCCCCTCAGGCTCTGTTGCGCCGCTGAATTCTGTGCTCAGCTCGACGGTGAATGATACGGCATGTGCCGCTGCGCCAAAGGCCATGAGCCCGGCGGCTAGCAGCAGCGAAATTAGAGTTTTAATTTTGTTAGTCACGATTTGGTTCTCCTAAAAATAAACCGTTGTCATTTCTTATTGGACAGATTGTTGCCTTTTCGCTAGTTATTTATGCAATGCCTGTGCCAACTCTGTAGGTGTCTGATTTAATTACCAATTATGATCCGCACTTCGGGGAAACGGAGATCAAATGTAAAGCACTCCGACACTAAAACCAGCACCGGAAGGGGCGGAGGTGTGGAGGTGTGGATCCGCATTTGGAGATACAAGAAAGGGTTAGCGTCAGTCGACGCTAACCCTTTATTTTGTATGGCGTCCCCAGGGGGGTTCGAACCCCCGTTACCGCCGTGAAAGGGCGGTGTCCTAGGCCTCTAGACGATGGGGACGTAGGACGTTGATTTCCTTGGACTTGGTGGAGCTAGGCGGGATCGAACCGCCGACCTCTTGCATGCCATGCAAGCGCTCTCCCAGCTGAGCTATAGCCCCACGGAGCCGCGCACTTTACGGAGGCTTTAGGGGGCTGTCAAGAATCCCGTCTATCTGGAGAAATACAAAGGTTTGAGAGCCCCAAGCTCACCCTCAAACCGGCCCTCCGCTCGCACTTGCTGCCGCCCTCGCCTCAATCAAACCAATAGCATGGTCCAACCGTGCAATCGTGCGCTCCTGGCCCACCAGTAAAAGTGTGACATCGATTGGTGGCGATACCGGCCCACTGGTCACTGCGACCCGGATCGGCTGCCCCAGCTTGCCCATATTGATGTCGTAATCCGCCGCGACCTGCTCGATGACCTCGTGAATGGCAGTCTGACCCCAATGCTCGAGACCAGCAAGCCGATCCCTGGCTGCCCTGAACGGCTCCAGAATCACCGGTCGCAGGTGCTTTTTGACCGACTTTGCGTCTATGACCTCGAAATCCTCGTAGCAATAGCGGGCACTTGAGGCCATGTGCAGCAAGGTCTCGGCGCGCTCATGAAAGCCCTCGGCGATGTGCACCGGGTCCGGGCCGTCGGCGGGTTCCAGCCCGGCCTTGACGAGATACGGCATTAGCGCCTGACCAAGTTCCTCAGCGGGTGTCGCAATCATGTGTTGCTGGTTAATCCACAGGAGTTTTTCCGGGTTGAATGACGAGGCCGACTGGTTAACATCGGCGATATCAAACAGCTTAATCATCTCGTCAATACTGAAGATCTCCTGATCACCGTGGGACCAGCCGAGGCGAACGAGATAATTAAGCATCGCCTCGGGTAAGTAACCCTGTTCCTGATACTCACGGATATCCACGGCGCCATGGCGCTTGGACAGCTTGGCACCGTCAGGCCCCAGGATCATGGGCAAATGGGCATACACCGGTGGCTCAACACCGAGGGCAGCTAGCATATTCATCTGCCTGGGCGTGTTGTTGAGATGATCGTCACCACGGATAACGTGGCTGATCTTCATATCGAAGTCATCGATGATGACGGAGAAATTGTAAGTAACCGAGCCATCGGGACGCGCGATGATCAGGTCATCGAGCTGGGCGTTCTCGAACACCACCCTACCCCGCACGCAATCATCAACGACGACCTCACCATCCAACGGATTCTTGAATCGGACGACCGGATCTACGCCCTCTAACGGCTCCGTGCGTTCCCGGCAGCGACCGTCATAACGGACATGCCCACCTGCGGCCATCTGCTGCTCACGTAGCGCGTTAAGCTCGTCCTTGCTGCAGTAGCAGTGGTAGGCCTTGCCGGCCTCCAGCCACTCTTGTATGACCTCACGATAGCGGTCATAGCGCTGCGTCTGAAAGAATGGGCCCTCATCCGCATCCAGCCCGAGCCAGGCCATACCTTCGAGAATGGCGTCGACATTTTCCTTAGTAGAGCGCTCTTTATCGGTGTCCTCAATACGAAGCAAAAACTGGCCGCCGTGATGGCGTGCGTAGAGCCAGCAAAAGAGTGCTGTGCGGACGCTACCGAGGTGAAGGACGCCGGTTGGGCTGGGGGCGAAACGGGTTCTGACGGTCATTGATCACACACAGACAGAAGAAAACGCAGCGAGTGTAGCAAATTGACGGAGTTACAATCGGCATTTGATAACTAATTTGAAGCAGACTTCTCATCGTCGTTTGTGATATTGCTGACGCCACCAACGGTAGTACCGCTTCTCATCTTGAAGGGAATCTCCAAAGTCAAATCCAGTGAACGAGGTCACATTTTGAAAGTAATGCTGCTATAGACTATGGGCAGAGGATTAAGCAGATGAGCAATGAAAACCGGCACCGAGTTCAATGGCTGTATGCCCCGTTGGCGGCCGTCCTTTGCATTTCTTCCGCTCACGCCACAGAAATAGGGCCGACAGATGACCTTGAAGCTGCGGTTGCTTCGCTCTCGTCCGGCGAGGAACTGGTTTTACGTGGCGGCCGATATTTTTTTGACGAAAATGTCACTCTCACGGCGAACGGCACAGCTGCGCAACCGATTACTATTCGTGCAAAGACTGGCGACAAGCCGGTCATAGAACAAGCGACCGCGTTTCACAATGTCGTTGAGATAAGCAATTCGTCTTACGTTATTGTCCGCGGAATCGAATTCACTGGCGGTTCCCATGGAATTCGACTGATGAGTTCAGACTTCATCACGATAGAGGACTGCGAAATTCAGGAGACCGGCGACGTCGCGATATCGGCAAATGCGGGTGGCACATACGAGGGGCTCAAGATTCTTCGTAATCACATTCACCACACCAACGGTACCGGAGAGGGCATGTACCTCGGTTGTAACAACGATGGCTGCCGCGTGATCAATAGCCTGATCGAAGGGAATTACATTCACCACACGAATCGCGCAACCGTTGAACAGGGTGATGGTATCGAGATCAAGGAGGGCAGCTACGGCAATGTCATTCGCGACAATGTCATTCACGACACGAAGTATCCTGGCATTATTCTTTACTCCACCGTTGGCAACGGTCCGGCAAACACTATTGAGGGCAACGTTCTGTGGAATGTTTCCGACAATACGATACAGATTGCTGCAGATGCGGTGGTGCGTAATAACATTGTGTTAGGAAACATTTCGTTTCAATCACACCAGTCAGGTAGTCCATCGAATATCCAGTTGGTCCACAACACTGTAATCAATAGCGGATCCGGAATTGAGGTCCGCAATGTGTCCGGGCCCGTATTGATCGCCAACAACGCCGTTTACTCGCAGAATCAGGCAATCCGTCTGATCAGCGGCGATCTGAGCCAAGTTCAATTGTTTGGTAACGTTGGCGCCGGAGGTGTGTCAGGCGGCAATTCAGGCTACGTGGATGGCAACGACATCACGATAGACTTGGTCGACAGCGATTACGGTGGAACCCCACCCATCGATGCGTTTCCGTCCCCAGGTAGCGCGCTTATCCACGCGGGGATTGCCGCGTACATTACGGCGGCAGATTTTAACGGTAATCAACGAAACGGAATCGCGGATGCGGGCGCGTACAAGTTTGACAACAATGGCAATCCCGGCTGGACGATCACGTCTGGATTCAAGGCATTAAGCAGTGAAACCAAAACACCACGGCCGCCTACGAATGTTCACGCAGATTGACCGAAAAACGTGTGCCGCCTAAGTGGATTCGGTTCTTTCGCAAGTCGGCGGTTGGGTAAGCAAAGTCCTCCGGTGAACTGCCCCACCAACTCAATAGCGATAGAATCTACCTTGGGCTGCAATAGCCGATTTGTTTCGATCATGCATTCTTAATATGGAAAATATTAATAAGAAGATTGCCAAAGGTGCCGCTTGGATGATTTCATTCAAGTTGCTTCACAGAGGCATGACGCTTGTTAGTATGATCGTTCTGGCTCGACTGTTGGTGCCAGCCGATTTTGGTCTCGTTGCCCTGGCTACCGCTTTCGTCGCCGCGCTGGAGTTATTCACTGCCTTCAGTTTCGACGTCGCCTTGATACAGCATCAAAATCCAAAGCGAGCGCATTTCGACACCGTGTGGACAATCCAAATTATATTTGCCGCGGTTATTGCATGCACGATTTTGCTCCTTGCCAGTCCTGTCGCAGGGTTTTACCAGGATCCTCGTCTGGCTTTTGTTCTTGTTACGTTGTCAGCTGGCGCATTTCTGAAAGGCTTTGAGAATGTCGGCATCGTCAAATTTCGCAAGGAATTGCAGTTTGACCGGGAATTCATATTTATGACCATACCCCGCGTCGCGGGATTCTGCGTAACAATCCCAATTGCAATTTGGCTTCGAAGTTACTGGGCGCTAATCATCGGAATCGTGACGATGAATCTAACCAGCCTGCTCGCCAGTTTCCTTATCAGTAACTATCGACCAAGATGGTCGCTGGCAGCATACAAAGAACTATTCAGCTTCTCCAAATGGCTGTTGTTCAACAATATGCTAACTTTCTTTCGTCATCGAGCAGCAGATTTTATCATCGGAAAACTAGCAGGCCCAACAGCGCTGGGCACATATTCGGTTTCGTACGAAGTCTCGAGCATCCCTACAACCGAACTCGTCGCACCAATCAATCGAGCTGTATTTCCAGGCTACGCGAAGATGGCCCATAGCCTCACAATAGTTCGGCAAGGCTATCTGGATGTGATCGGGCTTATCGCAATGTTTGCGATACCGGCCGCAGTAGGAATTGCTGTTACCTCCGAGCTGTTGGTTTTCGTATTGTTGGGCGAAAAGTGGGCCACAGCTGCGCCCCTCATTGCAATTCTTGGTTTGTCGGGCGCAATTGGGGCAATGGAAACTAATATCGCCCCCGTCTTTACGGCTCTTGGCAAGCCCGGTATTGTCACCGCGCTCTTAGGTTTCTACGTTGCCATACTTGTTCCATTGATCATCATCCTCACGTACCGTTATGGTGCTCTTGGTGCTGCATGGGCATGCCTGCTTACTGGATTAATCAATATGCCGGTTTATTACAGCACTGTGTTTCGAACCTTGAAGCTGCCGGTCCTTACGTTTGCGGCAACCGTCTGGCGCCCGCTTGTGTCATCTGGAGCAATGTATCTGGGCGTCAACTACTATGTCAGCGACTTGATGCCTACATCCAGCTCTGTTGGCGCGTTACCACAAATGCTTTTCGCAATATTACTGGGTGTTTCAATTTACATTGGCAGTGTAATCTCGCTTTGGTTACTGTCGTCCAAACCGAGCGGTGCTGAATCAGCGGTGTTTGGGGAATTTCGCCGCCGCTTTCCCGCCAAATCGATTGAGCCTGGTCGTCGTTTGTGAAGCCAAATATCCGAAGGCGGCTCCCCATCTTTATGCAGTTGGTGATAGGCTTCGTGCGTCGCAATGGTGGGCAGGCCGAACAGCCAATAATATGGTGACGAGATGTTACGAATAGTCGATCAGAATCGCTCGGCCGCAGCTTTCGTATTGTTAATAGCGCTGTGCGGTGTTCTCACACTGACGATGCAGTCCTCGATAGGGGGCTTGTCAATTTACTCGGAATCAGTGGAAACTCGGCGCCTGCAGGCGCACGACACTATTTTGAACAACAAATTACCGGATGGTGTCGAGTCATGGAATTCGCTTGGGGCGAACGGCACCAATATCCGCATCGCGTCGGTCTATTTGGCCGAAGCAATGCATCGGGTCTTCGGGATTTCGGTCATTCACAGCTACTGGTTCATCGACACAATTAGTCTGTTCCTGGCGCTTTTTCTCCTCTATTTTTTCTTGTCGAACTGGTTACCTCGTCACTATGCCGTCCTTGGTGTCATCTACGTCGGATCGGTTCTGCCATTAACGTATTTGTTCGCCCTTTTTCACCCGTGGGACCGACTTTCCCTTCTATCGTGGGTCGTGCTTTTCATGCTCGTCCAGAGCCGTCGACCTTTTATACTTGGCGTTGCACTTGCGCTGAGCGTTTCGATTAAATACGACGCCGTTCTACTGCCAGGCCTTTATTGGTTAGCGCACGTGAGTCATGCGCGCTTTACAAGAACGTCGCTCGAGACGGCCGCCCTTTTCGCCGTCTCATTTGGGGTTTATTTCGGACTTCGGGCTGTGCTTCCGGGTGGATTTGGGGGAGGACCAAGCGTATCTGCCCTCGTTGCCGAAAATATGCAGCGCCTCATCGAACTCGCTGCATTTTTTCCACCTATTGCTTACCCACCTTTTCTCGTATTCCTACTGCCTGTTCTACTAATAATTTTCCGATTTCCCAAAGACGACCAGTTTTTGCGTGCTGCCATCGTCTTTTCGGGCGTGTTGATGTTCTATTTCTTTATCAGGTCCCACTTTGAAGAAGTTCGAGCACATATGCCCCTGTTGCTGCTAATCCTTCCGGCGGCGTTACTAAGTCTGCAGAGACTCCTTGAGCCGGCAGAGATTAAGAGTGATGGCTAGAGTTCTAATTACCGGTGGCGCTGGATTCATAGGATCGGCGGTAATTCGGCACATCCTCGATGGGCAATCCTTCGACGGTACAGTGCTGAATCTGGATAAGCTTACATACGCAGCAAATCTCAAGGCGCTCGATTCTGTCGTGTCCGATTCCAGGTATCGTTTCGAAAAGATAGACATCGTCGACTGGCCGGCTACAAGGCAGATATTTCAGGATTTTCGTCCGGAGGTAGTCATCCATCTGGCAGCGGAGACGCACGTCGATCGGTCAATTGACGATCCGTTCGAGTTCATACGTACAAACGTGCAGGGCACGTGCAATTTGCTGCATGCAGCGCTTGAAACGTCGGCAGGTATGCAGAACTTCCGGTTTGTCCATGTCTCTACGGACGAGGTGTTTGGGTCGATGGACGTTGGGCGCTCAGCGCTTGAGGAAGACGCCTACCGTCCAAACTCACCCTATTCCGCATCAAAGGCGGCGTCCGATCACTTTGCCCGTGCATGGCACGTAACATACGGCCTGCCAGTCATCGTAACTAACTGCACGAACAATTACGGACCGTGGCAGTACCCGGAGAAGCTGATCCCGGTCATAGTTTTGAACGCACTCAGTGGTCGGCCGCTTCCGATATACGGGGACGGCAGCAATGTGCGCGATTGGCTCTTCGTGGAGGATCATGCGCGCGCGATCTGGCTGGCTGCCCAGCAAGGCGAAACGGGATCCAACTACAACATTAGCGGTGACGCGGAGCGCTCGAATGTTGAAGTCGTCAATCAGGTCTGTACAGTGCTCGACGAGCTCAGACCACGTAGCGATGGACAGTCCTATACTAATCAAATCAAGTTCGTTCCCGATCGCCCTGGCCATGATCGCCGTTATTCGCTCAATTCCGATCGGATAGAAAATTCGCTCGGCTGGCGACCGGGTGTAAGCTTCGAGGAAGGCTTTAGAAGAACTGTCGAGTGGTATGTAGAAAATGCGGGTGAGTTGGAGCGTAATACGCAATCCGCGTCTGCAGAGCGCAGAGGATTGAGGGAATGAAGGGAATAATCCTGGCTGGCGGATCGGGAACGAGATTGCATCCGATTACTTACAGCATCTCAAAGCAGTTGCTGCCCGTGTACGACAAACCGATGGTCTACTATCCAATGTCGACGCTGATGTTGGCGGGCATTCGGGAGATTCTGATCATTTCCACACCGCAAGATCTGCCGCGATTTGAACAGGCACTCGGTGATGGGTCGCAGTGGGGACTACAGCTCGAATACGCGGAGCAGCCGAACCCCGAGGGCCTAGCGCAGGCGTTCATTATCGGCGAACAGTTCATTGGCGATGAGAACGTTGCACTTATACTGGGCGACAATATTTTCCATGGCAACGAGCTTGTCAACATGATGAAACGCGCCAGGCTCAGGAAAGTGGGCGCCACCGTATTTACATATCAAGTCGCGAACCCGCAGGCTTTCGGCGTATTGTACATGGATGCGGATGGCAACCCCGTTGAGATTGTCGAAAAGCCTGAGAAGCCGCGGTCCAGTCACGCTGTAACGGGGTTCTATTTTTACGACTCGGAAGTCGTCAATATTGCAAAAGCGTTGCGGCCGTCCCCGCGCGGCGAGCTCGAAATCACCGACGTCAACCAGACCTACCTCGATCGCGGACAATTGAATGCAATCCCTCTTGGTCGGGGCATGGCTTGGCTCGACACCGGAACGTATGACACGCTTCTCGAGGCAGCGCAGTTCATCGCGACAATCGAGCGACGCCAGGGACAAAAAATTGCATGTCCTGAAGAGATCGCTTTTCGGATGGGTTACATCACTGCCGATCAGCTGACAGAGCATGCTGCCCGGCTGAAAAACTCGGCGTATGGGGTGTATCTCGAGGGCGTGATCAAGGAGGTGGGCTGAGTCCGGCCTGCCATTCAGCCGCGAGCCTCGCCTGATATCCATGAGTATTCCGTTTCATGTACCGACGATCACAGGCTCAGAGAGCGAGCGTGTTGCAGCCGCCTGTCGTGATCCGAGCGTGCTCCAATCCGACGGACCATTCTCTGAGTTGTGCGCTGATCTTCTG
>Ga0224497_10002820_pt1 | contig 10097 bp, 7 predicted proteins | sample SF_Jul11_sed_USG_4_FD_167970 | JGI IMG/M metagenome (GOLD analysis project Ga0224497, IMG submission 167970) | Sediment microbial communities from San Francisco Bay, California, United States - SF_Jul11_sed_USGS_13 | ecosystem: Environmental > Aquatic > Marine > Sediment | place: USA: California...
ATCAGGCACGGTCGGGTGTTTTGCCAGCACCGGCTTCGCGGTGGCCGGTTGGCCGGCCGGAGTCGTGAACAACGGTATCGGGGTTGAGCCGCTCTTATAGGCTACGTTCCACATGTTCTGATTAGAACTCGACAGGTCGAATGCCCATACCTTGCCCTGCAGATCGCCGGCATATACGCGGTCGACGGTGCCGTTGCCGTCTACGTCGGCAAGTGCCGGGGTGGCGAGGCCGTTGCGGTTCACCGTATCACCGGCGCCGGTCGAAATCTTGACGTAATCCCCTGCCTGCCATATGCCGTCGCTACCCTTTTCGATATCGACGATAAACAGGCTGGATTCACCGCTGCCGAGGTCGTTGTAGCCGTTGCCGAATATGGCGACCCAGGTGCCGGCATTGGTGTAGGCGATGGCGGGGCGGCTGTAGGTATAGCCAAGATCCGCATCGTCGTTGCTGGTAAACTCCCACATCACCACCTTGCTGGCATTGACTTCCTTGAAAAGCGAGGGATCGGTGACGTTGAGCGCAAATATTCCGCGTCCCCCGCCGCGCAGGCCGCCGACCAGAACCGTATGCCACTCCTGGCTGGCGCCCGAGGAAATATAGACATCGGACAGGGTCGGTGTCAGGTCGACGTAAAACTGGTGCCCATAGCTGGGTTCGGTCAGGTAGTGCAGCCCCTCACCGATGCCGCTGGAGCTGAAGATCCCCGGGACATAGGTGAAAATCTCGTCGCCGGTGTCGTCGTCGAAGGCGTGCAGCATGCCGTCGTTGGCACCGACATATACCATTTTCTTACGGTTTGCGGCCGGACCGTTCTTAAACTCGGAGTAAGCTTCCCCGCCTACCGGGAAAGGGGCGAAATCCGGCCAGCTCAGGGTCGGCGGGCCGACGAAAACAGGGCCCGAGTTGACGATATCAGACAGCATCGAAAGCCGCTCGCGAAAGGAATAGCCGCTGCCCTCGTGGGATCGATCGCCGCGCAGGTAATCGAGTCGGGCCTCCCCGACCGCGTCTGCATCGACACCGCCGATGGCGTTGGTCTTGAGATCGTTACGCATCGAAGCCGATATATTCGCCCATTGGAAAGCGACCCCGTCCGGTATCGCGAGCGAATCGTTATAGGTAAAAACGGTTCGCGGCTTGCTGATGAAATCCCGCGCGTTCAGGATCGCCGCCGCGTCCCACTTCGGAGTGGCCGCGAGTTGTCCGGTGTCGGTGTCGATTATCGGGAATGCCAGCAAATTACCCTGCCAGCGATTGGAGTTGAATTGCGCCAGGTAGACTACCGACTCGGTACTGAGCTGGGCCGAGTTGATTGCGACCGCGGCCGCGGTACCGGTTCTTTGTGCGATATCATTGATTGCCGTCGACAGCGATTGTTTAAGATCTTCCGGATTCTGTGCGCTGAGGTATCTGCCGCGCCCGTTGTAGGCGGCATGCCACATATCATCTACCGTGGTGTTCGAGTTAGCTAGGGGTTCGGGCCAGTTAAAACCGATCGCGAGCGGGTCATCGACCGCCGGGTTGAGCGTGCCGCTCAAACCGAACGCGATGGTATAGGTCACCAGATGCTGGTGGTCGGCTTCGTCGATGCCGGTCTGGGTCGGCACCTTGTTGCCAAGGTCGCCGCGTAGATCTGTCTCGTAATAATGCATTGCGACGTCGGCGAGGGTATTGCTGTAACTGTCCGCGTAGTTTCCGCCATCGTTTGACTGGGCTTGATTACCATCAAATGGGCCCGCACCATCCGTATCGGCATTGCCGACGGAAGGGTTGGTGCTGCCATTCCAGAAACCATCCGACATCAGCACGTTGAAATTCTGCTGGCATTCCCCGCCATTGGCCGCGTTCAGGATGGCACCGCTAGCGTTGTCGGCAAAATAGTTACCGGTCGCTTCGAGGGCGGTCCTCGCCGGGGTTCCCCTGGCCGGGGTTACAAAATTGTAGAGATTCCCCAGTAAATTACGTTTCAAGGCAGTATCGCTCATCGTTTGCAGGTTAACCATCGGGCCGGTGTTATACATGCGAATACCCATACGCGAAGCATCGGTATTATTAATCGTGCTACCGACGACCGACTTGGTCGCATTCATTCTCGAGCGGTAGTACTGGAACCAGTTGGCGAAATTCTGCATTTCCGCGCTGTCCGGAGGAATCTTGACCATGGCCGCAAGAACGTTGGCACCGACCAGGTCGGATGCTTCGATCACGCCATCGCCATCACCATCGGTTGGGCTCCATTTGTAGTAGGTCGGGATATAATAGGTAGTCGAAGTAATGCCCTTGGTAATTACACCGCCGGCTCCGGGCGCGGGCTCCGTATAGCTATGGTTTATGGTCAGGTTGACACTCTCACCGCCCGGGATGTCCGGATGTTCCAGCGCCGCTTTCGGGTTGGCATTGTCATACATCGGGCTGCCATCCGCCTTGGTCCCCGGCCACGGGACGTATTTGATATTGGGGTTGTAATAGTTCCGGTTCGCGAGGTGATTGCGCACCACCCAGGTCTTGTCCCATTCGGCATGGGTGCCGTCAGCCGGGGGCAGGACATAGATGAAACCGGCACTCGCCGGATACAGATGAGTAAAAGTCGGCGTGTAGTAGCCACGGAGCCTGCCATCGATAAAGGGTAGACCGCTGCCGGTGGCCAATCCGCTCGTGCTCGATTGCATCGGGCCCCAGTCCATGCTGCCCGAGTCATCGAGGGTAAAGTACACGTTGGGTTCAACGATGGTGGACAGGAACAGGGGCGCCGCGGGCAGGGTTCCGGGCGCGGCTTGTGCGCTGTGCAGGGACATGACCGTAATGGCGGCTGCCATCAGGGCCTGTGCGAGCGTTGTTTTCGAGAAATTAAACATGCGAATTCTCCTGATTCTAATACTCTTTTCCAAAGTATGACTGGACATAGCGATACGCGTTGCCGGTCTGGCCTGTTCCCCGCGCGGTAATCCTGAAATTGGATACAGTGATTCCGGGCTGGCTGCTGCCATAGCCGCCGATATTTACCGCGGCGACTTCGTTTTGCGAACGGTCGCCGAGATACTTGATGATAAATTGAGGTTGCGCCGCGACGTGAGGCAGCGTGGTCGGTGCGACCTGAGACGCCGTCCAGGCCACCTCGTCACCGTAATCGGGGTCCACATCCAGCCTGTCGAACAGGCCTATCGTGGGGTCGTTGTAAATACTTTTCGAAATCGAATTGGTAACGAAGCCCTCGGCGTCGCGCAGCCCCGCCTCGGCGGCGTTGAAAGTGATACCCGATTCCCGCTGGTTACCCGCCATGCTGATTTCGGTGCGCGACGATTGCATCGATGTCAGTCCGAGGATCGTCAGTGTGACGAGTATGATCAGGCTGATTATCAGGGTCACCCCAGTCTGGGATCTATAATTGAACTTGTTCATGCGCCTATCCGGTTTCGCAGTGCAATGGTTGTCGTGAAAATCTGTCGCAGTCGGCGATCGCCTGCAGTCACGTTGTTGCCGTTAAAGTTGTAAACCTGGTTGTCTTCGGCGATAAAGTCGGTATCTGAGCGCACCAGTAGCATGAGGCGTACCGACATGACGTCAAAGGTGTTGGGCACGTTATCGATAGTGACGTATTGATTGGGAAAGTCGTCGTCGTCGGTGTCGAGCCCGTAAAGCACCTGCATTTGCTCGACACCCTCGATCAGTTCGAGGCTGGTTCCGTTTTCCGAGCGCCACAGTGCGGGTTCGCCACTGGCTCCGGCGGCAATCGAGTAGGTAACGGTTTGCAGTTCGAACAGCGCGGCGTCCGCGCCGTAAGATTGTGAAAGGCAGTGCGCGTTACCGCCCTTGCAGCTGTCCGGATTGTAGTTGCCGGGTTCGCCGGCACCGGTGTTGTGGACCACCGCCATCTGGTTGGCCGCGGCGTTCTCCGTAGTGTTGGTCACCTGGAAAATATCGGCGCCGCGGCAATTGCTGATCATGACGATATCGCCAGGATCGACCGTATTGTTGGCGGTGACGAAAATATTCGCCGAAGTGTCGACGTTAAACGGTGGTTGCACGTTGAGCTGGCCCGGTTTTGAACCGCGCAGCGTGACGCTGTCAGAGCCGTTCAGGCCATCACCCTCGGTGCCTTCGATCACGCCCGCCAGGATGAAATCGTGCAGGTCGGGATTGTATCCGGTACCGGCGGGATTGAGATTATTGGCGATATTTTCGGTATCTTCCGGATCGAAAATGGCGCAGCCGAAAAATCCGGCCATGCGCAAATCCTGGGTCATGGTATCGAGCGCGAAGCGGCCGTTCTCCTGAATGCGGGATATCGCGTCGGTGAAGGTAAAGGTAGACTTGTTAGTCATATAGACCTGGATTATGCCGCCCAACAAGAACAGGCTGATGACCAGGGCAACCAGAATTTCGACCATGGAGAAGCCGAGTTGATGTCTTTTAAATTTCATCGGACTAGTGTTACCGTATAACAGGTTAAATCGACCTGCGGATCGTTGCCGCAGCCGGTACCGGCGGCGCCGGTTCCCTCGTCGTCCCACATGACCGCAATCGTGAGCTGGTTCGCGTTGCCGGTGATAATGCCCCGGCCGGCCGGCAGGTTCTGCACCTCGGCAGTCCAGTCCGCGGCGTCCGCGGTAACCAGTTGGACACTGTTGCAGGGACCGCTGGTGCAGTCCTGTGAATAACCGGTATTGGTGTCGATGCCGGGATAATTGGCGAACTGGGCGATATTCGCACGGATTCGATCCGCCATGTTATAGCCGACCCAGACCGCCTGGCTATGATGCAGGGCGCTGGAATTTTGCTTCATTGCGGTAACCTGAAGCGCGGCGATGCCGAGCAGCCCGATGGAAACTACGAGCAGGGCGATCATCGATTCAACCAGCGTAAGCCCTTGCTGTCGATGCCGATTTAAACGCATGATGCACTACCCCCTTTACGGACTCGCCCGGTGTTGGATATCGTAATCGCTTTGATATGGGCAGGGCCGCGATCATCGCATAAGGAAAAGCTACCGATCGAATTGGGCGCGAAACCGCGGTCGTCGTAAACGACGCTGTTGCCGGCTGTGCTGACGAGAGTATTGCCACCAGCCAGGGGCTGCTGTACCCGTAGCATGACTTCACCAGCAGAAAAATCCCCGTTGTTGTCGGTATCGACGAATATGATCCAACCGTCGGCCCAGTTACCGGACGAGCACGACGCCTGGTTGTCGCTGGCGCACACGATAACGGGTTGATGTCTCAGCACCGCCTCGCTGCGTGCGTAGGCAAGGTGACCGACGAGCGTATTGATCTGCGTAGTCAGGCGATCGTTTTTGATAAACTCGGTCATCGAGGGCAGGCCGAAGGCCATGACGATGCCGACGAGCGCTACCGCTATCAATAGCTCTAGCAATGTAAAACCTGATTTCTTTTTCATGCCTATATCCTAATCCAACCTGACAAAAAGTCCGCTTAAACAAGATAGGATATAAAAAAGCACCGATAAACGGTACTGAGGGTTAAAATCGGTTTAATTCAACAAGCTATGAGTTGCGAAACGCGTCACATAATGACCGCTAACGATAAAAAAGTACGCTCTATCCGGAGTTTTGTTCGTCGCGGTGGCCGCATCACGTCGTCGCAGCGGAAGGCGCTCGAAAACTACTGGCCGGTTTATGGGATAGATTTCATCTACGCGAGGCCCGAATTACCCGCGGGATTCGAAACAGCGATATTGGAAATCGGTATCGGCAACGGTGAAGCCCTGGTCGCCATGGCAGCCGCCGACCCATGCAGTCTTTACCTTGGAATCGATGTGCACGAACCTGGAATCGGCCGTTGCCTTAACCTGATCCGTCAGCGGCAGCTCGCGAACGTGCGCCTGGTCATGCACGATGCGATCGAAGTCCTGGAGCACATGATTGCGCCCGGGACGCTGGATCGTATCATGCTGTTTTTTCCCGATCCCTGGCACAAGAAACGCCATCACAAGCGGCGCATCGTCAACCAGCACTTTCGCGACCTGGCCTACCGCGCGTTGACACCGGCGGGGGTCGTCCATATCGCGACCGACTGGCAGGATTATGCGGAGTGGATAGCCGCGCAGTTCCTGGCCGATCCGCGATTCGTCAACCTGGGCGATGCCAGCGGTTTTGCCGAGCGCCCCGATTATCGGCCCGAAACCCGTTTCGAGCGGCGCGGACGCGGTCTTGGGCACGGGGTCTGGGATTTGCTGTTCGCGAGAGCATGACTAGTAAACGATATTCATGACGATCAGCATGACGACGATGAACAACAGGCTCATCACCCCGCCTGCCTTCATGAAATCGGGCACGCCGTAACCGCCGGGACCCTTGATCAGCGCGTTGACCTGGTGCGTCGGCAGAATAAACGAATTGGACGCCGCGAGTGCTACCGTCAGCGCGAAAATCGCCGGGCTCGCGCCGGCACCGATAGCGATATTGACCGCCAGCGGTACCAGCAGCACGGTGGCGCCGACATTCGACATGACCAGCGTGAAAAAGGTGGCCAGCAACGCCACCGCGGCCTGTATCACCCAGATCGGCATACCGCCGACCACCAGCAGGGTTTGCTCGGCGATCCATTTGGCGGTGCCGCTGGTCTCGACTGCAAGACCGAGCGGGATCAGGCTCGCAAGCAGAAACACGGTGCCCCACGATACCGACTGGTAGGCCTCCTCGATTTTCAGTACCCCGGAAATGACCATGCCGATGGCGCCGACCATCAGCGCGACCGACAGCCGCAAATCGGTGAATAACACCAGGAACAGGGCCAGCGAAAAAAAGATCGCGGCCCAGAACACCTTATTGGGACGAGTTTCCTCGCGCGGGTATTCCGATGTGACGATGACGAAGTTACGATCGCGCTCGAGGTGGGCCAGCGCGCGCCAGGTCGTATGCGCGAGTATCGTGTCGCCGGACTCGAACGGCATCTCGCGAATTTTTTCGCCTTCGAACATGGTCTCGCCGTCGCGGTGCAGCGCCACCATCGCGAGGCCGTAGGTCTTGCGCATCCACACGTCGAGCGCCGATTTTCCGATCAGGGCCGAACCCGGCGGAATAACGATTTCCGCGATACCTGCCTGCGCCGACGACAGCACTTCCGAAAACACGCGCAAACCCTTTTGGATGGTGAGGCCGTACTTGTCGACAAAATCCTTCAGATGTTCCGGCGAACACAGGATGCCGAGCGCCGAGTTCGGGCCGATATCGACATCGCGGGAAATGTCGCCGCGGCTGGCGCGCATGCCGGCCCCTGCTGCCTTCACCGCGATTACGCGAATCTTGTTGATCGATTCGATGTCGTTGAGCACCTGGCCGACCAGCGGGCTGTCGGCGGGGACGTTGACCTCGAACAGCATGTAGTCGATGCCGTATACTTCCTGCAGGTACTTGCTGCTGCCGGTAACGGCGGTCGAAGATTCGGCGGATACCGCGGGCAGCACGAATTTGCCGGCCAGTACGAAATACAGGATACCGGTCACGATCAGTGCCAGGCCGATCGGTGTGACCGAAAACAGGCCCCAGGTCTGCATTTGCTGTTCCTCTGGCAGCGCCACGTTGGACGCGAGTATCAGATCGTTCAGCAGTATCAGCGGCGAGGAGCCGACCATGGTGACGGTGCCGCCTAGAATCGCGGTAAATCCCATCGGCATCAGCAGGCGCGACATCGGCAGGCCCGATCGCGCGGAAATTCGGCTGACCACCGGCAGAAACAGGGCCGCGGCGCCGACGTTCTGCATAAACGAGGAAATAATGCCGACGGTACCGGAGATTATCGGGATGATACGGCTTTCGGTGGTACCACCGATGCGCAGAATAAATACCGCAAGCTTGCTCATGATGCCGGTTTTATCGAGGCCGGCGCCGATGATCATCACCGCGATAATCGATATCACCGCGTTGCTGGAGAAGCCGTCAAACAGGTGCTGAGTATCGACCAGCCCCTGCTCCAGCCCCATGGATGGAGCCAGCAAAGACGACACGCCGAGCAGCACCATGATCGTGATGGCAGCCTCGTCGACGTTGACGATCTCGAACACGAAGAGATAAATGGTGAACAACAGCAACCCGGTCACCCAGGCGACTTCGTTGCTCGGCGCGTGATCGATGACGTACCAGCCAAACGTAATAAAGATAACCCCGGCCAACCACTTTATGCTGCGCAGCTTTCTTAGTTTGACTTTCCTAAGCCTGACCCGAAGTAATCTCGATAGTGTGCTCAAGTGCTGGTCGAATCCCCTATAAAACACCCCCAGACAGTCATCATGCCCCCTGCTGGTTCCCGAATCTGTGCTGTAGTTCTGTTTGAATCAAGTAGCGCCAAAGAATTTTAGCGCCGACAAGACGAGACAGGAATATCCTCAATAGTCTACACAATATTACCTGCAGCTACAAAACGAGCAGCTAGCCTGGCATCGCGACCGCCTGCAAAACAGGCTAAACTCGCGCCTTCACGCTAGCGGAGTTCGATGCATGTCGAAAAAACATCCTGTCGTCGTTGTTACCGGCTCTTCCGGCGCGGGCACCTCGACGGTCAAGAAAGCGCTGGAATCGATTTTCCATCGGCAGAATATAAGGTCGGTGATCATCGAGGGCGACAGCTTTCACCGCTATGACCGTGCGCACATGCAGCTCAAGGTGGAGGAGGCCAGCCGCGCCGGCATCAACTTCAGTCATTTCGGCGAGGAGGCAAACCAGTTCGGCAAGCTCGAGGAACTGTTTCGCAGCTACGGCGAGACCGGGACCGGGCGCAAACGATTTTACCTGCATGACGGCGAGGAGGCGAGGTTGCACGGCGAGCGCCTCGGCATCGACTGTGCGGCGGGGGAGTTTACCCCGTGGGAGGATATCGAGCCCGATACCGACCTGCTGTTCTACGAGGGTTTGCACGGGCTGGTCAAGACCGCCGATATCGATATGACCCGTTATGTCGATCTCAAGGTCGGTGTGGTGCCGGTGGTAAACCTGGAGTGGATCCAGAAAATACATCGCGACAGCAAGGAACGCGGCTACAGCAAGGACGAGGTTGTCGACAACATCCTGCGGCGTATGCCCGACTACGTCAAATATATTACCCCGCAGTTTTCGGAAACCGATATCAATTTTCAGCGTGTTGCGACGGTGGACACCTCCAATCCGTTTATCGCACGCGATATTCCGACGCCGGACGAGAGCTTCGTCGTGATTCGATTCCGCAAACCGGATATTCGTAATACCGATTTCACCAACCTGCTGTCGATGATCAGCGGCTCCTTCATGTCGCGACGCAATACTATCGTCGTGCCCGGCGGCAAGATGGGCATGGCAATGGAAATCGTGTTAATGCCGATTATCGCTGACCTGATGGAACGTCGCGACAGGGCATGCAGCTGATCGATAGCCACTGCCACCTCGACGACGATCGCCTCGATGCGCTGCGCGACGACGTCATCGCGCAGGCCGCGGTGGCCGGTGTCACGCGCATGGTGGTGCCGGCGACGACCGCGAATCGCTGGCAAAAGGTAAAGCAGGTGTGCGAAGACTACGCGGGTCTGTATCCCGCTTACGGCCTGCACCCCTGGTTCGTCGAACAGCACCAGGTCGCGCATTTACGTGAGCTCGACGAATGGCTCGGGCGCGAACAACCGGTTGCGCTCGGCGAGTGTGGGCTCGATTTTTACACTTCGCGGGTCGACGCGGACTGGCAGCGGCACCTGTTCGTGGAACAGTTGCAGCTGGCCGACAACCATCGCCTGCCGGTCATCGTGCACGTGCGCAAGGCGATGGACGAAACTATCGGCCTGTTGCGTCGGCACGCTCGCCACGGCGGGGTCGTGCACAGTTTCAGCGGTAGCCGGCAGCAGGCGCAACGGCTGTACGATATCGGTTTCAGGCTTGGTATCGCCGCCACGGTCGGATTCCAGCGCGCCAGGAAACTGCGCGCCGTTGTCGCCGCGATGCCGGTAAACGCGCTGCTGCTGGAATCGGACGCGCCCGATCAGCCTGGCGCGAACCATCGCGGCGAGCTCAACCAGCCGGCGTTCGTCGTCGAGCATTTGCGTACCATGGCCGAACTGCGCCAGTGCGATGTCGAAGACCTGGCCGCCGCCCTCAACCGCAACGCCGAGGCGCTGT